>Ga0182008_10000053_pt1 | contig 102934 bp, 86 predicted proteins | sample Sormic07211129_1_FD_120482 | JGI IMG/M metagenome (GOLD analysis project Ga0182008, IMG submission 120482) | Rhizosphere microbial communities from Sorghum bicolor, Mead, Nebraska, USA - 072115-129_1 metaG | ecosystem: Host-associated > Plants > Roots > Rhizosphere | place: USA: Nebraska... | reverse complement strand
CCGGATAAGATATATTTTTAATTTTATCTTTAATGATGTCCTGAAAACCCAGGTTGGCTTCAGCTCAAACCTGGCAGAATTCAAAGCATCCGCACTCCCAAAGATCAGTTATGCCGATCAGCCAGTAGGCGACGAACTGTTTTTTAAAAACACAGACCTGCTGCTTTCCCACGCCATCGTAAAAACCAGTTTTAAAACCACCGCATTCGGAGATACGATCGTCCCCTTTGCTGTAACCGGCAGCGCCCTGCCCTTTGACCTCTTTGCAGCTTCTTTTTACTTTATCACAAGATATGAAGAATATTTACCTTTTCATCCGGACGCAAACGGTCATTATCCACCCGAATACAGCCTGCAAAGCAAGTTAAAACTGCTGCAAATCCCAGTAATTGATGCCTGGGCGCTGATCCTGAAAAACATCCTGCTTAAAAAATACCCCAATCTCTTTTTCGAAAAAAAGAGTTTCGACTTTATACCCTTAATTTGTATGTATCCTGGCACCTCAAACTCAGACGGCTTGTTTAAAACCACTGTTAGCCTGCTTCGAAAGGTGACTGCAGTGTTAATAAAAGACAAAACCGAAGACAGGAAGGCAAAAGACATACAAGCCTTTGTGAACGGCGTACAGGAGCCATACAGAGTCAAGGCACGATTCTTTTTTAAACCCAGTCAGGATGAAGATCATGAATGCGACGGACAGATCAATCTCCCGCAAAGCTACCTTCAGCTCCTGAAAGCAGGAACAGTTAACGATTATCGCATGGGTTATAAGCATACAACCGGCTTTAGGGCAGGAACCTGTACTCCTTTTCCATGGTATGATCTTCAGCTGGAAAAAACCACTCACCTCATTGTGCATCCTGTAGCCATTAATGATGGAAGCCTGTCTAATGATAAACACATCAGAATTGCCCCCACCCTCGCTCAATGGAAAAATATTGTTGACACGGTCAAATTACTGAAAGGCAAATTGTACATAACCTGGCACCAGGATACACTGGTTAATAGTGGAAAAGGCCGGACTGCAAGAAAGCTTTACACAGAAATGTTAAGCAATTTTTTATCTTTGCCTAATGATATTCGACCTCAGTAAAACCAATTCTATTGCAAATGTTTTCATTGCCCAGCTTCGGGATGAAAACATACAAAAAGATGCAATGCGCTTTAGAAAGAACCTGGAGAGACTGGGGGAATTCTTTGCTTTTGAAATCAGCAAAACCCTAAGCTACGAGGAAACAAAGACACAGACTCCACTTGGAATTGCAGAAAGCAAGCAACTTGTGCAGCAACCCGTAATGGCCACCATCCTTCGCGCAGGGCTGCCTATGCACAAGGGATTACTGAATATTTTCGACATGGCGGACTCTGCCTTTATTACTGCATTCAGAAAAACGCACAAAAGCGGTGATTTTGAGATCCAGATGGAATATATTTCTTCACCAGACCTTACAGACAGGACAGTGATCATTGCAGATCCCATGCTTGCCACAGGTCTAAGTATGGTGATCTGCTGCAAAGAATTACTCAACCGTTTCAGTATCAAAGAACTTCACGTCGTAACTGCCATTGCCAGTGCCGAAGGCATTCGCCATGTCAGAGCCAATCTTCCCCATGCCAAACTGTGGGTAGGCGCAATAGATGAAGAGATGACGACAAAAGCCTATATCGTACCCGGCCTTGGAGATGCCGGCGACCTGGCCTATGGCCCAAAACTTTAATCATGATCAAACATATCTTTTTTGACCTGGATCATACGATCTGGGATTTCGATAAAAATGCAGAAGAAACCCTGAAGGAACTCTATCAGACCTACCAGCTTCAAACACTCGGTTTAACTTCTACAGAAGAGTTCATTCAAACTTACACAGAAAATAACCACCGGCTCTGGGCCGCCTATCATGTGGGTAAAATCAACAAGGAGACCCTAAGATCTGAACGGTTCAGCAGTACTTTTATCCAGTTGGGTATACACCCCGACCACATACCGCAGCAATTTGAGGACGATTACGTCCGGATCACTCCAACCAAAACAAATTTATTTGAGGGTTCAGAAAAAGTACTCTCTTACCTGCAAAAAAAATACAGCCTTCATATCATTTCCAATGGTTTCAAAGAAAGTACCCTAACCAAAATGGAAGTTTCCGCTTTGAATCCATATTTCAAAAATGTGATCATTTCTGAAGATGTAGGCGTTAACAAGCCAGACAAAGCCATTTTTGAACATGCTTTACAAAAAGCAGAAGCACTAAAAGAAGAGAGCATTATGATTGGCGACAGTCTGGAAGCCGATATTACCGGCGCCCAAAACTTTGGAATGAAGGCTATTTTCTTTAATCCGCTGAAGAAAGAAGCACCGGAATATGTGGACTGGCAAATCCATCACCTGGAAGAATTGCTCCTGCACTTCTAAGATTTTGTTATCGTGGTATGAGATTCGTAATACGGTTTCTACACACAAATGAAACCAAATGAAAAAGATCATCTTATTGTTTGCTGTACTGCTGCAAACCACTGCAATTTTTGCCCAGCGAAGGGCTCAGACCTCGGAACTGTTTCTTGAAATCTCTGATCGGGGGAAATTTACGGTTTACCTCAATGAAGAATATGCCGGATCTTCCCAGGGCAGGTTCCGCTTCTTTGAAATTTCAGACCCAAATCCTGTGCTCACCATACTCCAGGAAAACCGGCCCATCTTTAAACAACGCGTCCGTCTGGAAGGCAATAAAAGGATCATCGCCTCTTATTCTCAAAGGCGTGGATTTCAGATCAATTTGGCACTTGCGGTACTTAGCCGCGGCCAGTATCTTCTTGACGACTGGGATGGCAATCTGAATCTCCAGCCAGGTTATCCGCCTGTAAACCCAGAATACCCAGATCGGGGTTATGCCATGAACCCAGAAGATTTTACACAGTTCATGAACTCCGTGCGGGCAGAACATTTCGACAAAGACAGGATCAGGATCATCGATATCGCTTTAAAGAACAATTATTTCAGCACCAAACAAGTTGGAGAAATCATACGCTCGCTGGACTTTGAAGATCAGGGACTGGACGTTGCAAAAAGAGCCTACAGTGTAACTGTAGACAAGAACAATTATTATACTTTAAAAAACAGCTTCAAATTTCTCAGCGGACAGAATGGCTTGATGGACTTTTTAAAGAATGCACCCTCAACCCGCTAAAATGAACACAGACACCATTTTCTCTTCTCTGCAAAGGATTTCAGATGCCTACAACCACAAACTTCAAAGCATCAGTGATGCCCAGTTCCAGACCACGCCTGCCATCGGCGGCTGGTCTTACAGTGAAGTATATGCGCATATTTTTGACGCAAGCCTCTTGTCACTGCAGGCGATGGAAGATTGTCTAAATGGAAAAGGAAAGGATAAGCCGACTGCGTTTGCAGTAAAGCTTGTTCTTTTCTTTGGGGCTTTGCCTCCCGGAAGGTACAAAATCCCCAAACAGCTTGAAGGAAGAGCAAAAGTCATCACCAAAAAAGAAGCACGAGACCTGATCGGCCAATTTAAAAAACAACTGGAAGCCGGTTACAAACAAATCCCCAGAGCCAGGGACAATGTTAAATTCAAACACCCAAAATTAGGTTACCTGAATGCACAGCAATGGTTACGGTTTACAGAGATCCATTTAAGGCATCACTTAAAACAATTACACAGGATCGAGAAAAGCTTCTCCCGATAACTGCAATTTTCACATCTTTGCAAGAATGAAAATCCCCGGACTTAAAGGTTTTGATGAAGCCGCATTTAGCAAGTATTTCAAAAACACCAGCTGGCTGATGTTTGGAAAAATACTCAGCATGCTGGTGAGTTTCCTGATTGTACGTTATCTAGGCCCTGTATCTTTTGGAGACCTGAGTTTTGCAGATGCGTTGACCGCAATTGTTGCAGCTGTCGGCACCCTGGGGCTCGACTCTTTTATCATTCGGGAAATCATTAACGAACCTGAAAAAAGAGATGAAATTCTGGGTACTTCACTCTGGCTGCGTATCGGGGTCAATGTTATCCTTATTCCACTCAGCATTGGCCTTTACCTGGTTTTCCTCCATTTTTCCGCTCAACCAGGTAAGCCCCTGACGGCTATTGTAGCCTTACTTTCGCTGGCTTCTTTTTTCAAATCTTTTAATGTCATAGATTCTTATTTCCAATCCCAGGTTCAATCCAAATATGTGGTGCATGTCCAAAACATTTGCGTGGTCCTTTCCGCTTTTGTTAAAATCTTTCTGGTATGGATAAAGGCTCCTGTGATTTGGTTTGCTGCAGCATTAACATTTGACGGTTTTATTCTCGCCATAGGATTGGTGTTAATCTATCGTCAAAGGGGTTTAAAAATCACTACATGGACATTTCGTCACGAACGTGCACTATCCTTGTTAAAACAATCCTTTCCATTGATTTTAACAGCAGTTATGGTTACAATCTACATGAAAATCGACCAGGTCATGCTTAAAAGTGAAGGCAGTGGTGAAGTTGGAATTTACAGCGCAGCAGCGAAAATAAGCGAAGCCTGGTATTTTATTCCCATGGCCATTGTCACCTCTGTTTTTCCAGCATTGATTCTTGCCCGAAAAACAGATCCGGAAAGATACCATAAACGCCTCAACAATCTGTATGACCTTCTGGTCTTCATCAGTCTGCCGGTGGCCATTCTGATCAGTTTCCTTGGAACAGACATTATCCATCTGCTTTATGGTAACCGTTTTACCGGAGCAGGCACCATGCTGAGCATCCATATCTGGTCTGGAATATTCGTGTTTTTTGGAGTTGCCAGCTCCCAATACCTTATCAATGAAGGATTCACTATGATCTCCTTTCAGAGAACAGCAGCAGGCGCCCTCATTAATATTGCACTGAATTTTTGGTTGATTCCACGCTACGGAGGCATTGGAGCTTCAATCGCGACGCTCATCGCCTGCGTGGTCTCTACTTTTTATATTTTATTCATTCCTAAAACAAGACAGCAGGGTATAATGATGTTAAAATCATTATTTTTGATCTCTGCATTACAAAAAATAATAAAACGTTGAGTAAACTTAAAGCATTAGCTACCCTACTTTCTAAGCCAGACCGGCTCGCTGCTCTTTTATCTTATGGCCATAAAGGTTACCTCGCCAGTATTGGATGGTTCAGGGCCTTTGACACCAAACAAGCCGTTGATGGCAAAGGCGAAGCCCTTCCATGGGTAACTTATTCCTTTATAGACTTTATTACCAGCAGGCTGAACAAATCTCAAACGGTATTTGAATACGGTTCGGGGAGCTCAACCCTGTTCTATGCACAACGTGTAAGTAAAGTAGTTTCCGTAGAGCATGACGAGAGCTGGTATCATAAAATTGCAGGTACCAAACCCCAAAATGCCGAAATGATCTTTACCAAACTGGAAAGAGGCGGAGAATACAGTAAAAAAGCCAGGCTCCTGGGCACAAAGTTCGACATTATTATTGTAGACGGACGCGACAGGGTGAACTGCTGCATAGAAAGTATACAAGCCCTCAGCCCTTCGGGAGTAATTGTCCTGGACGACTCTGAACGTCCGGAATACGAACAAGCCCGGAGCTTCCTGAAAGAAAATCAGTTCAAAGAACTTTCTTTCTCTGGCATCTCACCAGGACTGTTCTACCTGAAAGCGACCTCTGTTTTTTACCGTACCGAAAACTGTCTGGATATCTAGGAAATGCAACATCTCGCCCCCATAGCCCTGTTTGTTTACAACCGGCCTAAGCATACAGAACGTACGCTTAAGTTTTTGCAGCAGAATGAACTGGCTGCAGAAAGTCGGCTGTTTATTTTTTCTGACGGACCTAAAACCCCCGCAGATCAGGAAAAGGTACAAGAGCTAAGGGATTTTTTAAAAACTGTTGATGGTTTCCGTTCAGTAGAGATCGTCGAACGAAAAGAGAATATGGGACTGGCCAATTCAATAATTGCCGGAGTAAGCCGCCTGGTTAAAGACTACGGACAGATCATTGTGTTTGAAGATGATCTGATCAGCTCCCCGCATACACTCACCTATTTTAACGAGGCACTTAACCTATACAGAAAAGAAGAAAAGGTGATGCATATAGGTGCTTACATGTATCCGCTAAAAGACAACCTGCTGCCAGAATCTTTCTTTTACCGGGCCGCAACCAGCTGGGGCTGGGCAACCTGGGAACGGGCATGGCAACATTTTGAACCCAATATCGATGTACTGATGAAGCAATTTGACGCTCCTAAAAGAAATGCCTTCTCTATTGAGAAGACCATGAACTTCTGGAAGCAAATGCAAGACTTCAAAAAGGGCAGAAATAATTCATGGGCTATCCGCTGGTATGCATCAATCTTCCTGAAAGGTGGCTTAACCTTAAATCCGGCACATTCCCTGGTCAATAATATAGGACACGACGGCTCTGGCATCCATTCCGGCATCAACGACATCTATAATGTAGTGATCAACCCAAAACCGGTCAAAACCTTTCCAACAGAGATCAAAGAGAACCCGGAAGCTTATAAGGCCATTAAACATTTCCTCTCCAATAGAAAAGGAAGTTTATGGCAGCGCATTAAACGTCTGATCAAAGAAAAGCTAGGCTGATTTTACTATTTAAGCATTTATCTACCCGCAATTATTCCCGACTATAAAGTCCCGCTTTTTTTCGCCTGCAAAACAATATAAGGAGAAAGCTGTCTGGAATTAAAAGGAAAAATCTTTGTAAGCACCTTCCCCCCTGTCCAAATTATTTTCTTAAACATCCGGACAGCGAATGATCTTTGTTTTTCATTTTCAAGCCACAAGCTAAAATAACCATAATATGCCGATTCTACCTGTTCCAAACCAGCTGCCCGGCAAATACCTGCCAGCAACTCAGGGTCCATGCAATCAATATTATGCTTATCGTAATTATCTTTGTCAAATTTCCGTTGAAACCACCCATTTACTGCTTTGAAATTGGGTAAGGTAATAAACAAAGTGCCACCTGGCTTCAGAAAGGCAATATGCCGGTTAATGATATCAGCCGTATCTTTGAAATGCTCAATCAGCCCGCAGGATAAAACAAGGTCGTATTTTTGTTCAGGAATGTATTTAAAAAGATCGGTTTCAATAATATGGATATCGCTTTCTTCCAGTCCATTACTCTGCAACAACTCATTTGTAATGGGTGGATGAACAAAATAGTCCAGCAGGGTCACCTCTAAATGAAGATATTTCTTCAAAAAAACCGCGTAGTAGCCAGGAAAACCGCCGAGTTCAATCGCACTTTTTAAGCCCTGTTTCCGGACAATATCCTTAAGCTCTTTGCTAAATAAATAATTTTCAGGGATATTAACAGAGAGATCTGTCTTGCTTTCCCAATAATTCACCCAAAATTTTCTGTCTGTTAACAGGTTGTTCATCAGTATATGTTTTATTAACGGTTATGAAGCTATCCTATGCTGCCAAAATTTTCCGCAGCAAGCCATTTTAAGCCCCTCACCTCCGCAGTTCAGCAAATGTATCAGTAATATTTTTTTCAAGGCTTTAAATATACACGATATTTAGATTTAAGTTAACGGAACCAGAACAAAGTATTAATCGATTTTCTCCAACCTTACCCGGAGTTCTTCACCAAGTTCGCTCATTTCCGTCATGATTGCGGTAATCTCCCGCTGATACTGCTTATCTCCTGCCTCTGTTTGCTTGTACATTAAAGTTGCCAGCAGATATCCTTTTTCTGCCATTTTCGAATTGTAGCGCCGCCGCAACTGATATTTTTCATCCAATACCAGCTTCTCCATCTGTTTAACAATATGCTGATTTGCCTTCCATTTATCCAAACCAGAAGATTGAATGATCTGAAGTTTCTGCGCTTTCGGAAAAGATCGTTCGATATAATATACCTGATTAAAAGCCCTCGAATTCTCCACAAAATCACCCTGGAGTTTTTCAAATTCCTTCTGCTGATAGTTTGGCATCCATAAGATAGACAATCCTGCAGTCAGAACAACAAGCAAAACAGAAACCATATAGCGAACAGCAACAGGCATTCCCAGCCGGAGCGGCCGTTCATTATACAAAAGATAACAGATCACAAAACCAGAAATCAGCCCCCCAATATGCGCTGCATTATCCACCCGCCGTGTAAATGCACCATTAATTAACATATAAGCCACCAGGATGGCTGTACTTATGAACAAGGCTTTATTCGCATTTTTTTCGAAAGCTTTGCAAAGCATGAGGGCCAGAAGTGCGCCAAACATACCTAAAATAGGCCCGGATGCACCGCCCATTATACCGGTCGTATGCATAGCGACGCTCAAAACCCCACCACAGACACCACTCAGGATATAAACAACCAATGTCTTTATACTTCCCAGCTTGGGCTCTACCATCAAGCCGATATAAATCAGCGCATACATATTAAAAAAAAGATGAAAGAAGGAAAAATGCATAAATTGCTGGGTAAGCAGCCGCCACCATTCTCCCTTAAGCACCAGATCCCTTGAATTAGCCCCCAGTTTGAGGTATAAACTCTGCAATTGAAAAACATCCCCCTGCTGCCCAAGCTCCCCACGGATATATAAAAAGATTGCAATATTCAGAAAGACGACACAGAATAACCAGAAAAAGATATTGATCAGTACGATCACCGGAGTAACCCGGTATCCTTTCTGCGGATAGAATAAATACAAAACATTTTTGATCTTATCCTTATTGACCAGTGGCGCCCTTTCAAAATAAGAATCATCCTGCGTAGCCTTCAATTGCTCAAAAACATCAATCTCCTGTTCCCAGATGCTTTCCAGATGATATTCCACATAGTCAAACTCATTGAAGAAGCGTTCCATATTCTGTTCATTTTTTCCATAATCGGTAAACAGCATCTGCACACCAATGCACTCGCTCTTGAACAGCGCAAAATTAGAATCTATCCGTATAGACACCTCTTCACTATAAGATTGCAAAGAGATGTTGGTATAAGCGATAATTCCTGTTGCAGAAATATGACTCAGCTTCCAGCCCAGATTTTCAATCACACGCATAGCGATAATTAAATACCTGTCTGCAGAAAAATAACCGAGCGGTATAAATTTCTCCACTTTGGGAGAATAACCCCACTTCCAGGCCCCCATCAGTTTTGAACAGAAAAAAAGTCCACAAAAGGCACAACAACATCAGTCATAGACAAAAACTATACATTAAAATATTTCCATTAGAATAAACAATAATTCATCTGTTCAGTCAGATGTGTATTTGGGAAGGAAACTTATCAAAAGTCCCCCTGAACCGAGCGTTATTGTAATATCAGAATTGAAAATACACAACAATTTGAAGAAAACTACACAATATTATGTATTTTTCGCCCGGAAGCTATTTTTTAACCATGTTCAGCATACGCGGGCAGTTTTATCTTTGGGGCAATTGAAAGTATTACATATTAACACTTACGAAGGAAATGGAGGCGCAGGCAGGGCATGCCTGAGGTTAAGTGACGCTCTAAATGCAGCAGGTATCCAATCTGAGGTGATGGTTTATTTTCAGTTCAAGGAGAGCAACAGAACAAAAACCTTTAGTAAATCGCCCCTGCAAAAAGCATTTGCCATATTTAACATCCTAGCAGAACGGTACCTTTCTAAATTCTTTTCCAAAGCCTTAAAAACCCCATTCTCCCTGCAGTGGTTTGGGCGGTCTATTGTGAAAAACCGGGAAGTCAGGGAGGCAGATGTCATCCATCTGCATTGGATCAACCATGGCTTTCTCACACCAAAGCTACTTGCACAACTCGATGACCTGGACAAGCCAATTGTATGGACTTTTCATGACAGCAATGCTTTCACAGGAGGATGCCATGTACGTTATGCCTGCGAAAACTACCACCAGCAATGCGGCCATTGTCCTTTGCTAAAATTTAGCGGAGAAAATGATTTTTCCCATAAAAACTGGCTCCGCAAGAAGAAAGCCTATTCGAACCTGAACTACCATGTTGTGGCACCCAGTAACTGGATGGCCGAATCTGTAAGAATCAGCAGTTTAATGGGCGCAAGACATATAGATGTTATACCAAACACCATAGAAACAACCGTCTTTAAGCCATATGTTAAAACAGAAGCGAAAAAGATCTTAAAAATTGCACCTGAAAAATTCGTTTTAATGAGTGGTTTTATGCCCTCAAAAAACGACAAACACAAAGGCACCTCTTATCTGGTAGAAGCATTAAACAGCTTCTCGAAAAGACCAGGCATCCGTAAAGAAGATATCGAACTGGTGATTTTCGGGAATAAAGAAAACGCAGAAATGCCCGAATTCCCATTTAAAACCACCTTTTTAGGCACCATCAGTAATGATGAGCACCTGGCCAAGTGTTATTCCGCCGCAGACGCCTTCCTTACCCCCTCACTGGAGGACAACCTTCCTAATACAGTCATGGAAAGTCTTTCCTGTGCAACACCCGTTATTGCTTTTAAAACAGGCGGTATCCCCGATATGGTGAAACACCTGGAGAATGGCTATCTCGCCGACTATCAATCTTCAGAAGACCTGGCCAATGGCATGGAGTGGCTATACCTCCACCAAAATCAGGAAGAAATTCAAAAAGAAGCACGCAGAACAATTCTGACACAGTTTTCTCCAGCTGTTATTGCCGAAAAACACTTACTTTTGTACCAATCTCTTATCAATTTACAGCCGCGCTGATCTAAAACCTGCATGCAACCTAAGTTAACCGTTATTACGATCGTATATAATAATGTAAAGGACATAGAACGCACGATGCTTTCTGTATTACATCAAACCTATACAAACATAGAGTATATCATCATAGATGGCGCGTCTACAGATGGAACGCTCGAAGTGATCAACAACTATAAATCCCAGATATCTAAAGTGCTGTCTGAAAAAGACAAAGGTATTTATGATGCGATGAACAAAGGCCTGGCGATTGCAAGCGGCGATTATGTTCTATTCATGAATTCTGGTGATGAGATCTACGACAAAGATACCGTAGCTGCCGTATTCAAGACTGCAGAACAGGCAGACATCTATTATGGCGAGACAGAAATGTATAACGAAAACTGGGAAAGCCTGGGCCGAAGACGACATCAGGTTCCTGAAAATTTCAACTGGAAAAGTTTCAGATACGGAATGAACATCAGCCACCAGGCCATCTATATTAAAAAGAGTCTGACCGAGCCTTATGACCTTCAATATAAATACAGCTCTGATATAGACTGGATCATTAAAGCTGCAAAAAAAGCAAAGCTTACCGTAAATACGAACCGCTATGTTGCGAAATATCTGGTTGGCGGGGTTTCCAAGAAAAAACACCTGGACAGTCTGAAGGAACGTTTCAGGATCTTCAGTAAGTACTATGGCCTGATCCCTAATTTATTCCATCATTTTCTGATCGCGCTGAACCTGACGGGCTACTTTATCAAACACCGCAGAACCAATGACTAGCCCTGCGGCGATATAAAAACTCTAAGGATTTGTAGACCAGAGACCTGACTCTTTAACAAATACCCTTCTGTTCAGTTTCAATTGAGCAACAATCAGTTCAGCAAAATCTTCCGGCTGCATCACGCGGTCAGGATTGCCGTCCGTGAGTTTCAAGTCTTTTGCCATATCAGTAGCAATGGTACTTGGGGTTAAAGTTGTTACCCGAATATTATGTTTTCTAACTTCCTGCATCAAAGATTCAGACATTCCAATCAATGCAAATTTAGAGGCACTGTAGGCGCTGGTTACCGCTGCACCATTTTTACCTGCTGTAGAAGATATATTTACAATGTCGCCCGTTTTTCTGTCAATCATATCCGGCAATACGGCACGTGTGACATAATATGGCCCAAATAAATTCACTTTCACAATCTGCTCCCAGCGTTCTGGTTCAAGTTCCATAAAAGACCCAAAGCTGCTGATGCCCGCATTGTTGATCAAGATATCTATTGTCCCTAATCCAGATTTTATTTCAGCAACAGCAGCATTCACTTCCGCCATATCTGCAACATCTGCCGTCGCTGTCACCACCTTCACCGGCCAGGCACTTAATTCCTGTGCCACTTTATCCAGATCTGTCTTTGTACGAGCTACCAGACCAACATTTACCCCTTCTTTAGCCAATTCAATAGCCAATGCCCTTCCTATTCCTTTACCCGCACCAGTAATCAGCGCATTTCTTCCTTGTAATGATTCCATAGCATTCAATATTTAAACTCAAAGCTAAAAAGATAATATTTGATATCAGAATTACAGGCTAAGCTTGACAATTGTTTAACTCACTATTCACATAGGCTCAATACTTTTACATGAAAAGATATTTTAATGCCACCCCCACTTTTCAAAAAACTCTGGAATCTCCCTTATTATTTTCTGCTGGCGCTAGCCTTTGCACTGGCCTCTTCCCTTTTCATCTTCCTTCATACTAAAGAAGAGAGCTTTACATTGCTCAATCCATCCCATACCAGTTGGCTGGACCTCTTCTTTATGGTCTATACCAATCTGGGAGATGGATTAACCTGTCTAGCGGTTATTATTCTATTACTGATCCGCAACAAGAGAAAAAAAGCCATTACTTTATTTGTAGCTTTCCTGAGTTCAGGAATGATGGCTTCTCTGCTGAAGATCATCTTCCATCAGCCCAGGCCAAAGCTTTATTTCCAAACAGAAGGGCTGAACGCCCCGGCTTTTATGAACCAAATGAGCTTGTTTAGCACGAATTCATTTCCATCAGGCCACACCACAACAGCTTTTGCCCTGGCTACCGTACTCGTCCTTGTGTATAAAAAGAACAGAATCTCTATCCCCTGCCTCCTCGGCGCCATATTGGTTGGTTACTCCCGGATTTACCTGGCACAGCATTTCCCTTCCGATGTACTGGCGGGCATGTGTGTTGGGATTTTCTTTGGCATGCTGAGCTACCATGTAGTTTACCATGTCAAGGTTCTGAAAGCCGTCAAAAAATGGCGAAAAAGCCAATCGAAAGCCAGTCATACGGCTTTAAAGAACAGCATTTTCTAACATCGGTACAATCCGGCAAAAAAAAGTCCTGATGGCCACGCCATCAGGACTTTTTATATTTAAATCCGTCTTAGAAATTAAGACTGGAATTTTTTAGCATTGATCTTACGCTCATTTTCTGTCAGGTAGATCTTACGTAAACGCATGCTTACCGGAGTAATTTCGATATACTCATCAGCCTGGATATACTCCATAGCCTCTTCCAATGAGAACTTAATTGCCGGTGCAATACGGGTATTATCATCCGTACCAGAAGCACGCATATTGGTTAAAGCTTTACCTTTAACAATATTTACAACTAAATCATTGTCACGGATGTGCTCACCCAGGATCTGACCTTCGTAAATGTCTACGCCCGGATCAACAAAGAAACGACCACGATCCTGCAATTTATCAATAGAATAAGCAGTAGTAGTACCTTTATCCATAGAAACCAGTACACCATTTAACCTTCCAGGAATTACACCTTTCCAAGGCTCATAAGATTTAAAACGGTGTGCCATAATCGCCTCTCCAGCTGTTGCAGTCAACACATTGTTTCTTAATCCAATGATTCCGCGTGATGGAATTTCGAATTCCAAATGCTGTAAATCGCCTTTTGGCTCCATGATCAACAATTCACCTTTACGTTGCGTAACCAGTTCAATTACCTTTCCGGCAACTTCACCCGGTACATCAACAATCAGGGTCTCAACCGGCTCACATTTTTTACCGTCAATTTCTTTAACGATTACCTGTGGCTGACCTACCTGGATCTCATATCCTTCGCGACGCATGGTCTCGATCAATACAGATAAATGCAGAATACCCCTTCCGTAAACCAGATAAGAATCCGGAGATTCTGTTTCTACAACCTTTAAGGCAAGGTTTTTCTCCATCTCTTTGTATAAACGTTCTTTAATACGCTGAGAAGTCACAAATTTACCTTCTTTACCGAAGAAAGGAGAGTTATTGATGGTGAACAGCATGTTCATTGTCGGCTCATCAATTTTGATTACAGGTAACTGTTCCGGTGCGTCAAAATCAGCAATAGTATCACCGATTTCGAAACCGTCAATACCTACAACCGCGCAGATATCTCCTGAACTTACTTCCTGTGCACGGATTTTTCCAAGACCTTCAAAAACGTATAATTCTTTTACTCTTGATTTTACCATCTTGCCATCACGTTTGATCAAAGTAACCGGCTGGTTTTCTCTGATTGTACCGCGGTGAACACGACCAATTGCAATACGACCTACGAAAGAAGAATAATCTAAAGAGGTGATTTGCATTTGTAAAGTACCTTCATTGATCGGCGCTGCAGGGATATGCTCTACTACCGCATCTAAAAGAGGGAAAATATCCGTAGTTGGCTTGGTATAGTCTGTGCTCATCCATCCTTGTTTAGATGAACCATAGATCACAGGGAAATCAAGCTGCTCTTCTGTAGCCTCCAGGTTAAAGAACAATTCAAAGATCTGCTCATAAACTTCTTCCGGACGACAGTTTTCTTTATCTACTTTATTTACAACTACAATTGGTTTTAATCCCAATGCAAGTGCTTTCTGAGTAACGAAACGGGTTTGAGGCATTGCACCTTCAAAAGCATCGCATAATAAAAGAACACCATCAGCCATTTTCAATACACGTTCTACCTCACCGCCAAAATCCGCGTGACCAGGCGTATCAATAATATTGATTTTATAGTCTTTGTATCTTACTGAAACGTTTTTGGAAACAATAGTAATTCCCCGTTCACGCTCAAGATCGTTGTTATCAAGTATTAAATCACCTGTTTGTTCGTTGTCACGAAAAATAGAACAAGTGTGTAAAATCTTATCAACCAGCGTAGTTTTACCGTGGTCAACGTGTGCTATGATAGCTATATTTCTTATTTTTTGCATATAATGCGCCCTAAATTTGGCGCAAAGATATGATTTTTAATCGATATATCAGCCTATTAACTAGGTATATAATAAAGGAATTGCTGATAAAAAATAATATACTCTTCGAGGACTGGACTCCTTGCCCCGCTTCGCTCTTGTGGCAAGGCGCCCTGAGGTCCTCTCGGAGTAATATTATTTTTTTTGGGCGCATAACCAGGCGGGGTGTCCGGGAAAGGAGTCAATTGCATAGGCCAAAATTGGAAACGGGATAGCGCAATGCTTCAATTTATAGTAATAATTTTTTGTAATAACACCTACGTCTTCTATAATTAATATATCCGTAGCAGCCAAAAGATCGAACGGCAATCTTATCTCGTTCCGATATATCTTAACAATGGGTTTGCCTGTGTTTTATTTTATATGACTTTACATGTCCTGAGTTCTATAAACAAAAGACAAGAACAAATTGCATAACCTTTTCTGCGCCCTGCCCGGACTCCCCCCAATTAAGCATCCTATAAAACCGAGCTTGCGAGCTCTTGAGAACAAATGAAAATATAAACACTTCGAAAAAAATCAATATTACTCTGAGGAGACCTCAGCTTTCGAAGCATGTCGCGCAGCGACGCGCAGAAAGCGTAGTCTCTGAAGAGTATATTGATTTTTCAACCAGCTTTTATCTCCAAAACTCTTATATTGTCTAGCTAATTACATTTAACAGTTATGAATGCAAAAAAATCCATTTTCAGTGCTGCGCTCCTTATTGCGGGTTGTGTATCCATGGCAACCGCACAGGAAGCCAAACACGAAGACACAGAGTTTTACACCCCGGTACCCAAAGTCGTAACACCAGGAAAAATAAATTCAGACGCACCATCCGATGCCATTGTTCTTTTTGATGGTACAAACCTCGATCAATGGGTGATGACAGACGACCGTTCCCAGCCAGCCAAATGGAAAGTTTCAGGAGGTATCTTAACCGTAGACAAGAAAACAGGAAATATTGAAACCAAACAATCCTTTGGTAATTATCAGCTGCACCTGGAATGGAGAGTTCCGGCAAACATCACTGGAGAAGGCCAGTTAAGAGGCAATAGCGGATTATTTCTCGCCTCCATAGGCAAAGGAGATTTGGGTTACGAACTACAAATCCTGGATTCCTACAACAATCAAACCTATACCAACGGAATGGCCGGCAGTATTTACAAACAAACCACGCCGATGTTCAATGCAGCCAGGAAACCTGGTGAATGGCAAACCTATGATGTCATCTGGACAGCCCCTGTTTTTAATGCAGACAGCTCACTGAAATCACCAGCAAAGGTTACCGTACTGTTTAACGGAATCATTGTACAAAATAATTTCGAATTGAAAGGTCCAACCCAATACGTTGGCTTACCTGCATACAGAAAAGCGCACGGTCCGTCTCCCATCAAATTACAGGCACATGGAGATAAAAGCGAACCACTGAGCTTCCGCAACATCTGGGTAAGAGAACTCTAATTGTTTTTCCGGGGGAAGAAAACTTCTCCCGGTCTGCATTGTTATTTAAAATATGGGCAAAAAAGCAATCCTCTTAGGCGCAAGCGGACTCATTGGCACACACCTTCTTTCACTGCTGCTCAACAGCAGCACCTATGACCAGGTATTGATCCTGGTCCGGAAAGAACTGGATGTACAACATCCAAAACTCCGTCAGCTGGTTGTAGACTTTGAGCTTTTAAATCAATATGCCCATGAAATCAAAGGCGACGTGGTATTCTGCTGTTTAGGCACTACCAAAAGTAAAACCCCAGATCCCGCTCAATACAGAAAAATAGATCTTCAATATCCGCTAGACGTGGCCTGGATCGCACAGTCCAACGGCGCAGCACAATATCATCTGGTATCAGCCCTGGGTGCCAACAGGAATTCTTCTATTTTTTACTCTAAACTAAAAGGAGAAGCAGAGCACGAACTCAAGGCCGTTCCCTTCAAAGCCATTCATATCTATCAGCCCTCCTTACTGGACGGAGACAGAAAGGAAAGCCGTTTTGGAGAGCGCACCATGATCAGGGTCATGCACGTCCTTAATCCTCTGCTTATTGGTCCGCTAAAAAAATATAGGAGCATTAAGGTCAGTAAAGTCGCCATGGCCATGTTCCGAAAATCAACAGAAGAGCACAAAGGCATCTATACCTATACCTCTGAACAAATTGAGACTATAGGTTCGTAAACCTCGGTTTCCTTGGAAATGCCCAGGTCAGAAATGCAGGCAATGCTTTTGCCCAGGTGGTCACTTCATGCTTTCCGCCTACCATCTCATAATAAAAGATATCCTCAGGCCGCTTATAGCCTTTTGCCATCAATTCTTTGATCACATCAACGGTATCATCAATAGAATCTATAATAAAATTCCGGTTCCGGTCAGCTGTTTCATCATCCGTTCCGGTCATCAGCCAGAACTGCACTTCAGGTTTTCCTGATGTGCTTCTGATCATCTCATGCAAAATCCTGTCCTGATCATCCCGGTAACCATCTTTCAGGTCTTTTTTCCGCCACCAGAAAGAACCAGAAAACACCCCCGCTACATCAAACAAGTTATCATTGTTCCAAACGATGTCAAATGCAGACAAGCCACCCAGGGAGAATCCCGCAAAAGCCCGTTTACCATTTACAGGAACAGACACTTCAGCCTGCACAAAAGGAAGCAATTCACTGGTAATAAAAGCGGTATACTTATACGCTTTCGCTCCCCTTCCAAGAAAATCAGGAACACCGGCAACACCATATTCCTGAACACGATCTTCTGAAGCCTTAATGGCAACAACAATGAGCGGTTCAATTTTACCAGAAGTATACAATTGAGAAAGTGCTTCCTGAACTTGCATCGCTTCCGATTCCTGGCCATCGTTTAACAACAACAGGTTCACTTCCTCGTTCCCCATCAGCTCATCGGGACTGTACATCTCCAGTTCCACTGTTCTGTTTAGATGGATAGATTTAATGCGATGCGTTGATTTGATAATTTCAGAAGATAACATGGTTGTATACATAATTCAGCAATTCCCTTTCACAAAAATTTTTCGCAAAGATATTAATCTGTATAAATTTTGAGATAACACTTCTGTTTTTTTACTTAAAACACAGATTTATAGTAAGAAAACACCTTTAAATACTTGTTTATAAAAAGGTTCTTTCTTACCTTTTAGCACCTAAATTTTCGATTTATGCAAGAAGACTATATAAAATGGTATAGCCCAAACCTAAGTGCAGATTTCGAAATGCTCACTTTTGGCCATGGCGGTTACCCCATCGTACTATTCCCTACAAGCAAGGGGCGTTATTATGAGAACAAGGATTTTAAACTTATTGAATCCGCAAGGCATTTAATTGAGGAAGGAAAAGTCAAGATTTATTGTCCTGACGGAATTGACGCCCTCAGCTGGTACAATAAAAACATTCATCCGGCCGACCGGGTAAGGAACCACATCTGGTACGATAAGATGCTGCTGGAAGAAGTAGCGCCCCGCGCCAGACACGAAACCGGATTTGACAAGATCATTACTGCCGGATGCAGTTTCGGAGGTTACCACGCTGCAAACTTTGCTTTCCGGCACCCCTGGCTGGTCAGTCACTTGTTCAGCATGAGCGGTGCTTTTGATCTCAGAGGGCAAATGGATGGCTTTTACAATGGCGATTTCTATTACAACAACCCTATTGATTTTCTGCCGAACGATCAGAGTGCTGCACTCTGGGATATGAAAGTCGTTTTGGGTGCCGCCGACAGAGATATTTGCCGGCACGACAACGAAAGGTTGTCTGAGATATTAAGCCGTAAAGGCATGAACCACTGGCTGGACATTCGTCAGAATGCAGATCATGACTGGGTCATCTGGCGGCAAATGTTTCCCGAGTATCTTGGACAACTATAAAGAACAAATACAAACAGCATTTAAAAACGAAATATTTATGAAGAAAATAGGCATCTTATTCGGTAAAGAAAGATCTTTTCCGGAGGCTTTCGTAAAACGAGTTAACCAAATTGCCGGCAAAGATATCCGGGCAGAATTTGTAAGTATCGATAAAATATTCCAGGCTGAGCCGCTGGATTATGCGGTCATTATCGACCGTATATCCCAGGATGTTCCATTTTACCGGGCTGCCTTAAAAAACGCAGCCATTACCGGAACTGCTGTCATCAACAATCCTTTCTGGTGGAGTGCAGATGAGAAATTCTTCAACAATGCCCTGGCCGTAAAACTTGGCATCCCGGTACCGAAAACAGCACTGATCCCTTCAAAGGAACATCCCGATGATACTTCAGAACAGTCCTTCAGTAACCTGGCTTACCCATTGGACTGGAATGCAATATTTGAATACACCGGTTTCCCGGCTTATATGAAACCTTTTGATGGCGGCGGATGGAAAGAGGTTTACAAGCTTCACGACAAAGAAGACTTTTTTGACAAACACAGCCAAACCAAACAAACGGTAATGATGCTCCAGGAAGAGATCATTTTTGATGAATACTATCGCTGCTACTGCATTGGAGGAAAGTACGTCCGTATCATGCAGTATGAGCCGAGAAATCCTTTTCATTTGCGCTATTCTGTAAATACCCCTCCATCCAGCGAAAAACTATTAAAAACCATTCACGATTATGTGATTAAATTAAACCAATACCTTGGCTATGACTTCAATACCGTAGAATTTGCAGTGAGAGACGGTATCCCTTATGCCATAGATTTCTGCAACCCGGCGCCGGATGCCGAAGTGACCAGTGTTGGACAGGAGAATTTTGAATGGGTAGTAGAACATGCTGCGAAATATGCCATTGAAAGAGCCCAAGCCCACAAAGCAGATCAGGATAACCTGACCTGGGGCGAATACATTAAGACTTCAGCTGCAGGAAAGCCTCTGGTTGCCACAAAAAAAACTGCAGCTCCGGCAAGCAAACCTCCTGTCCAGGAAAAGGCAAAAGCTGCCCCAGCGAAGAAAGCTCCGGTTAAAAAAACAAAATAAGCCTGTAAAGGCAAACCAAATAAACACCTATAGAAATACCAAATATAATGATGAATGATTTCACACTGGGAATAGAAGAGGAGTACATGGTCATTGATCCTGTTACCCGCGAGTTGACTTCTCATGACCAAAAAATTGTAGAAGCAGCTCAAAAAATACATAAAGATCAGGTTAAGGCTGAAATGCATCAGGCTGTAGTAGAAGTCGGGACCGGAATATGCAGGAACACCAGCCAGGCCAGAGAAGAAATTACCCAGTTGAGACATACTGTTTCTCAGCTGGCCGGGGAACAGGGCCTGCGAATCGGAGCCTCAGGAACACACCCATTTTCCCACTGGGAGAAACAGCTGATTACCGAACATCCGCGTTACAGCGAAATTGTAAATGAACTGCAGGAAGCTGCCCGTTCCAACCTGATCTTTGGCCTGCACGTACATGTGGGGTTCCAATCCCGGGAGCTGGCCATACATATCGCGAACCAGGTACGTTATTTTTTACCACATGTCTTTGCCTTATCTGCCAATTCTCCATTTTGGGAAGGCCGAAATACAGGATACAAATCGTTCAGAACCAAAGTGTTTGATAAATTTCCCCGCACAGGAATCCCAGATATTTTCAATAGTATTGAAGATTATGACAATTATGTAAAACTGCTCATCAAAACCAACAGCATAGACAACGCCAAGAAAATCTGGTGGGACATCCGGGTTCACCCCTTCTTCGAAACCATCGAGTTCAGGATTTGTGACTGCCCGATGCTGGTCGATGAAACCATGGCTTTTACAGCCTTGTTCCAGGCACTCTGCGCTAAACTCTACAAACTCAGGCTGCAGAATATGAAATTTATCAGTTATTCCAGAGCCCTTATTAATGAAAACAAATGGCGGGCAGCCCGTTATGGTATAGACGGTAACCTGATCGACTTTGGAAAAGAAATGGAGGTGAACTGTCGCAATCTGGTCCTGGAGCTACTGGATTTTGTGGACGATGTGGTGGACGAGCTGGGCTGCAGGGAAGACCTGAATTATGTGCATAAGATTTTACAGAATGGAACCGGCGCAGACCGGCAACTGGCTGTATACGAACAAACTGGTAGTTTTGAATCGGTGGTAGATTATATCACCACCCAAACCCTCCTGGGAACAAAATAACATGAGCAGCAAAAGAGAGATCAAAGTGGCCGTTATTGATATGAATAATGGCACACCAAACCAGGGCATGAGGGGAATTAAAGAGATTCTGCATCAATATCAATTGCAAACTGGCGCCCCACTTTCTTTCGATGTCTTCGACCTGAGACAGAAAGCGGAAATCCCAGGTATAGAATATGATATCTATATCTCTTCTGGCGGCCCCGGAAGCCCGTATGAAGGAGAAGGTCTGGCATGGGAAAGGCATTTCTTCCATCTGCTGGACCAGGTAGAGGAATTCAACAAGGAAAACGAACAAAAAAAATCCTTCTTTTTTATCTGCCATTCTTTCCAGCTGGCCTGCAGGAAGTACGGTCTGGGTAAAGTAACCCGCCGCAAGTCAAATGCCTTCGGCATTTTCCCCATTACCCTGACCAGCGAAGGCGAAAAAGACCTGATCTACCAGGGCTTGCCAAATCCTTTCTATTCTGTAGATAGCCGCGACTGGCAGGTAATCTCCCCGGATGAGGACAAATTCAGCAACACCGGAGCAGAAATACTCGCTATTGAAAAAGAAAGGCCGCATGTAGACCTGGAACGCTGCATCATGTCCATCCGTTTTTCCCGGGAATTTGTGGGCACACAATTCCACCCGGAGGCCGACCCTGTGGGCATGAAAATGTACTTGCTGCAGGAGGAAAAAAAAGCTGCAATTACAGAGAACCATGGAGAAGAAAAGTACCTGGACATGCTCAACAGCCTGGATGATCCGGAACGTATTAGCCTTACCCAGCGGATTATTTTACCCAATTTTTTAAACGAAGCCATTCAACTATTACAGGAGAAGGAACATGATCAGCAAGTATAGAAAACAATTCAACAGCAATTTTACTCATCAAAAATATAGCTTGTTCCTCCAAAACCTGACAAAGGACCTGCTTCCGATTTCCTTCAGGGTTGCAGAAACGCCTATTTTCATCCCACCCGACCTTCGGGAGAAACTTATTGCTGCCGGCGAAGAAATCATCAACCTGATCTGTCAACCGGGTTTCAAGGAGCTGACCAGCAAATCCATCCCGGATCAATGGAAAGTCCCGGGAGACGAAAAACATCCTCATTTCTTGACTTTTGATTTCGGGATATGTAAAGATCAAAACGGGGAGCTGATCCCTAAACTGATAGAATTGCAGGGATTTCCTTCATTATATGGCTTTCAGGCGCATCTGGCAGAGCAATACATCGAGCGTTATGAACTGGATAAAATGGCTTCGTTCAGCCCGTTTTTCAACCAGCTGACTAAGGAACAATACGTCAATCTGCTGAAGGAAGTCCTGATCGGAGAACATCAGCCGAACGAGGTTGCCCTGATGGACATCGATGCACCTGATCAAAAAACAGCGATCGACTTTTACCTCACCCAGAAATATACCGGACTGAAAATACTCAGTCTCACCGATATTTTCAGGGAAGGCGATCAATTGTTTTATGAAGAAAACGGAAAGAAAATCCGCCTGAAACGTATTTATAACCGCCTGATCTTTGATGAAATAGAGAACAAAACACATTTGTTTGAACAGAGCTTCGACCCCAGGACACCCCTGGATATCGAATGGATTACTCACCCCAATTGGTTTTACAGGATCAGCAAGTATACTATGCCTTTCCTGAAAAGTGATTTTGTGCCCGAAACCCGCTTCCTGAACGAAATCAACCCCCTTCCATCAGACCTGGAGAACTATGTACTGAAACCCCTGTTTTCTTTTGCCGGCCTGGGTGTCATCATTGATGTAAAACTTCAGGACATTCAAAATGTAAAGGATCCGCAGAACTGGATCCTGCAACGAAAAGTGCAGTATGAACCTATCGTGCAAGCCCTTGATGGCGGTGTAAAAGCAGAAATCCGCCTCATGTACCTTTGGCCTGAAAATGGCGAACCACAACTTTGTATCAATCTGGCAAGGCTGAGCCGGGGAAAAATGATCGGCGTACGTTATAATAAAGATTTTGACTGGGTGGGTGGAACTGTTGGATTAATGGAAAAGTAAATTTACATTTGAAAGACGGCACCGCTTCAATTCTTTTTTATTTTTGTGTTATGGATATTCAGACCATATTAGTGATCATTCTTTTCGCAGGCGCACTGTTCTACGTTGGCCGCATTGTGTACAGATCCATCAGTCCAAAAAAAGGTGGCTGCGGATCCAACTGCAAGTGCGGTGTAGATTTTTCCAATATCGGACCAGAAAAAAAATAGACTTTATCTATAATCCCTATGCTTGAACCTTTCAAGGAATATCTGCAAAAGAAAGTCGCGATAACTGATGAACAATTTGATCTTATTTCACATAAACTGAAGGTAAAAACTTTCAGTAAGAATGAAATGATCCTGATGAAAGGTGATTTTTCGACACAAGGCTTTTTCGTACTGAGCGGATTGCTTCGCAGTTACTCTATCGATGCCAAAGGAAAGACCCATATCATCCAGTTTGCACCTGAACAATGGTGGCTTTCTGAACGCAACGGCCATTTCAATGAACCTTCTGATTTCTTTATAGATGCCATTGAGTCCACTCAGGCCATCCTGATGCCAAAAGACTTCATCAACGAAGCGGCAGAAATTGTACCTTGTATGAATCCGCTCAACAGCACCATGCTGAATAATGCCATCCGTTTTATGCAGAAACGGATCAATATGCTCTTGAGCGCCACTGCAGAAGAGCGGTACCTGGACTTCATCAAACTCTATCCCAATCTCACTTTAAGAGTCCCCCAATGGATGATTGCCTCTTATTTGGGCATCACACCTGAATCGCTAAGCCGGGTACGTAAAGACCTTGCACACAAACATTTCCATCCATAAGCATTTCTTATCCTAGATCAATGCGGGGCTGATCTCTTGGCCGTAATTTTGTGCTGTATTATTAATCAATCTAATAATTAAAATATTATGGCAACAACGAAATGGTCTTTAGACCCAACCCACAGCGAACTACAGTTCAAAGTAAAACATTTAATGATCACTACAGTAACTGGAAAATTAAACGAGTTCACTTCCGAACTGGTTTCTGAAGGTGACGATTTCAACCACGCAAAAGTTTCTTTCGAAGCAAAACTTTCCTCGATAGACACCGGGAACACAGATAGAGACAACCATTTGAAAAGTCCTGACTTCTTTGACGCTGATCAGTTCCCTGTGCTGACCTTCGACTCTGGCGTATTGTCCGAAGACGGAGATGACTATGCATTAAAAGGAAACTTAACGATCAAAGGTATTACCAAACCCGTTCAGCTGACCGTTGAATTTGGAGGTATTGCAACAGATCCCTGGGGAAATACCAAAGCCGGTTTTACACTGAGCGGCAAGATAAAAAGAACAGACTTCGGATTAAACTGGAATGCAGCTCTGGAAACAGGTGGTGTAATGGTGAGTGAAGAAGTCCGCATACTGGGTGAACTGCAATTTGTAAAACAAGCCTAATTGCAACATCCTTTTTCAACAGAAAGGAAACAAATGAAAACAACAACAAAGTCGGTGGCTGCAGTTTTAAATGCGCCGGCACCTCATATGGTAGGCGACGGTTTCAGGGTCCACAATTTTTTCCCTGGAGGTTATAAAATAAATATGAGCCCGTTTTACCTGCTCGATTACAATGCGAAAATTGATTTTTCAGCACGAAATGAGCCAAGAGGCGTCGGTGTACACCCTCACAGGGGATTTGAAACGGTAACCATCGCTTACCATGGCGCCGTAGCACACCACGACAGTGCCGGGAATAGCGGAGTTATTTACCCGGGAGATGTGCAATGGATGACTGCTGCAAGCGGAATTCTGCATAAAGAATACCATGAAGAAACCTATAGCAAAAGCGGAGGCCCCTTTCAAATGGTGCAACTCTGGGTAAACCTGCCATCGCAATACAAAATGACCAGGCCTAAATACCAGGCCCTGAAACATGATGAAATCAATCGGTTTGATTTACCCGGCCATGGTGGACAAATTGAAGTCATTGCAGGCAATTATCTGGGTGTAAAAGGTTCCGCCAGTACTTTTACTCCTGTCCATGTGTATAATGCCAGGCTGCATGCCGGAGCAAAAGCGTCCTTTAACTTTCCTGCAACCTACAACACGGGGTTTGTGGTTATTGAAGGAAAGATCAGGATCAATCAAACAGAAACTGCCCTGACCAATCAGTTCATTCACTTCGGCTCTGAGGGCGAAGAAATCGAAATAGAAGCTTTAGAATCCAGCGTAGTGCTCATTCTAAGCGGGGAACCTATCGATGAACCTGTTACTGCCTATGGTCCGTTCTTAATGAATACGCCCGAAGAAATACAACAGGCGATCAGTGATTATAACCAGGGGAAATTTGGTTTCCTGGAAGACTAGTTTTTCCACAACAGTTTATAAAAAGGCTTTAACCTAACAACAGTTAAAGCCTTTTTTATGGCTTTTTGCTTTTTGCTGTACTATCTGTTTTTACGGTATCTTTCATAATGCTCCCTCTTCCGGTATTCACCGCAGGGGCTTCGTTAATACCGGTACCAGTTGATCCCGCGTTTGGATCAGAATGTTTTGAGGTGTCTACCTTTAAGGTATCAGTTCTGTTCTCACTTCCCTTATCGCCTATACAGCCAGCGGCGAGCAGTACAGGCAAGGCAACTAAAAAGCTATATTTCTTTAAATTTCTCATAACAGAAGGATTTCAACTAAAACCCTTACCTCTGGCAATTGTTTGATGGGAGCGCTTAATTTTTCTCGATCAGACAAACCGCATAAGCCACCACGCCTTCTTCCCTGCCAATAAAACCCATTTGCTCATTTGTAGTGGCCTTGATAGAAATATCCTCTTCAGAAAGGCCAATGGCCTCCGCAATATTTTTCTGCATTGCAGGAATATGCGGGTTGATCTTAGGCGCTTCCAGGCAAAGCATTGCATCTATATTTCCAATAGACCAACCTTTTTCCTGCAACATTTTAGCGGTTTCCTGTAACAGGACCACACTGCTGATTCCTTTCCACCTTGGATCTGTATTTTTAAAATGAAAGCCGATATCTCTTAAATTCGCGGCCCCAAGCAAGGCATCACAAATAGCATGTAGCAATACATCCGCATCAGAATGGCCAAAAGCACCTTTGTGATGTTCCAAATTAACACCCCCCACTACAAATGGATGCTGATCTTTTAACTGGTGCACATCAAATCCAAATCCTACTTTAATCTTCATATATATTCTTTATAAATTATTTGCTGCTGCCTCCAAAATTGAACAGCAGGGTAAACCGAAGTGTATTCGCCATCGGGCTTTTCTGGGGAGAGGCCACCAGGTACGCGAAGTCTATATTTAAAATATCGTATTTAAAGCCAGTTCCAAGGGTAAGATAACGACGGTTTCCCTTATCCGGACTTTCATAAAAATATCCCCCGCGCAAGGCAAATTTACCTGCATACAGGTATTCCAGACCTGCGCCTATATTGATCTCTTTAAGTTCTTCACCAAAGCCACCAGGCGCATCACCAAAAGAACCAAAAATCCCGGCAGGAACTGAAACATTCGGATCCCTTCCCTTAACAATTTTGCCATTCCCATCATACTGCGGCTGCGTAGGGACCAAAAGCTTGTTAAAATCGATAGCTACAGTAAACTGGTTCATATCATCCACCAAAAAAGTAGATGCCCCGCCAATTCTAAGATTGGTTGGTAAAAAATAGGCATTACCCGCATCTGTATAACTCATCTTTGTCCCTATATTAGAGATATTGGCTCCCGCAGCCAGGATGGCATCGGAACCCAGGAAATGGGTTTGTTTTTTAAAATAACCAGAAACATCCACAGCAACCGACTGTCCTGCCTTTACCTGCTGCCCGCCGCTAAACTGTCCGGTAGACAAAGCTGAACGGATATATCTTAAAGAAGTTCCTAAAGAAAAGGAGTCGCCGAAACGTCTTGAGAACGTACCATCTATGGCAAATTCATTGGGGCTGTAAGTACCAAGATCCTGTTTGTTGGCATCTGTAAGCTGTATTTTCCCATAGGAGAAATACCGTAAAGAACCTCCTATTACATTTCTGTCGTCAATTTTATAAAAACCACTTAAATAGCCCAGATTAATATCAGAAACCAGGTTTCTCAGCCAGGGACTATAAGACAGGGACAAGCCATAACGTTGATCCAGAAAAGCGAGTTTAGAAGGGTTGTTACTCATCGCATTCACATCCGGAAGTACCGCAACTCCCGCCTCTCCCATACCTCCTGCTCTTGCATCGGGGGAAATCAGCAGGAAGGGAACTGCCGTTATGATATTACTTCCTCCACTCCCATTGCTCTGTGCGCCGGACGGAAGCCCCTGAGCCTTCAAATCGCCGGAAAAAATAAGCAATCCCAACAAGCCAATGCCTGCGATCAGAAAACACTTAAAACCCATATGTTATAATTCTGTTACGCAAGTTAGCACTGCGTTTCCGATTTTCAAATTATTATTCAGGTTTACCTAGTTTTAATTCGTCTCTGCTGGAATCCGTGGGTTTTATAAACTCAAATAGCCTTTATAAGAAATATTTTGGCGCATAAACCTTTTTTTATGTAATTTTATCAAGTGGGTGCGATTTACCAACACCTGCAAGAAAAAAAACACTCGGTTCCGATGAACCCGAGATGATTAAAATAATGATTGAGTGCACAGGGCAATAATTATTTTTATCATCAAAGGCTTCATCTGACAAAAAATAAAATAAAACAATAGATGAAAAGAATCCCCCTATATTCATTTAGTTTCTTCATGATCATAATCTTGTTTACTTCATGTTCCTCCAAAAAAAACGGCACTTCTGATAAAACAGGAATGGCTTACAATAAAAAGGAGTACGGGGGCTTTCAAGTTAACAATAAGTTTAAAAGAGGTCCGGGCCCCGGACTGGTAGAAATTGAGGGCGGCGTTTTCGTGATGAGCGGAAGCGCTATAGAAGCACCCGGTCAGGAACTTGGAAATTACAACCAGAAAAGAGAAACCACAGTTTCTTCCTTCTATATGGACGAGACAGAAGTCTCCAACACCAACTGGCTGGAATATCTGGACTGGATCAGAAGAACTTACCCGAACGACCATGAATATTATTATGATGAAATTCCGGACACATTAGTGTGGCGCAGACCGCTTTCCTATAACGAACCTTATGTAGACAACTACCTGAGACACCCGGCCTACCAGGACTATCCTGTCGTTGGTATAACCTGGGAGCAGGCCAATCGTTATTGCGCCTGGAGAACAGACCGGGTTAATGAGCTTTTGCTTCGCGACCGTGGCTATATGACTTCCTTTAAAGACTTAAACGGAGGTGGAAAAGGTGCTGCTATCGCATCCTCGCCAAAGCCAACAGAGCCCTTTAATACAGACATGTACCTTAATGGCCAGATTGACGACAAAGGAAAAAAAGCAATGAAAGACCTGAGTCCTTCAGCAACCCAAACCACCACCAACACCAGGAATGCACCAACCCGGAATGTAAGACTTGAAGATGGTATCCTCAAACAGCCTTACCGCCTTCCTACAGAGGCGGAATGGGAATATGCAGCTTTGGGCCTGATTGGAAATACCCAGTACGAAAATATCAATACCAATAAGATCTATCCATGGAACGGCCTTGGTCTGAGTTCCGCGAAGAAAAAGACAAGAGGTATGATCCTGGCCAACTTTAAACGTACCAAGGGCGACTATATGGGCGTAGGCGGTGCTTTGAACGATAAGGGAGGAATTACAGCTCCGGTAAGGTCTTACACGCCAAACGATTTTGGTCTGTACAATATGGCAGGAAACGTAAATGAATGGGTTGCCGACGTTTATCGTCCGACCACATTTGAAGCCGTTGATCCACTGAATCCTTACCGCGGAAACTTCTACCAGGACAAAAAGACAATGGATCCGATCACAGGAAAAATTGCCAAAGATAAATACGGAAAACCGATCCTTCTGCCTGCAGTAAATGCTAAAAAACAAACCTGGGCAGAACGTCAGGCAGGAATCCCTGCGGGAAGTACCCCAGCTCCTGCAGTTACAGATACAGCGGCTAAAGCAAAACCTGCTGCAACAGCTTCTACTAACACCTATGCAGATCAAAGAGGCTACAGGGACCGCGAAAACGGCCTGTACGGAGAAACTACACTGGTAAACAATAAGTCAAGAGTGTATAAAGGAGGTTCCTGGAATGACCAGGCCATTTGGTTAAATCCGGCAGCAAGACGATTCTTACAACAGGATGAATCCTCCGCAGATATCGGCTTCAGATGTGCAATGACCATGCTTGGTGCTTCAGAAATCAGCACCGCAGGCAAACGCGAATTCAAAGTAAAACCTCAAAAGAAATTCAGTTCCAGCAAGTTCTAAACCTGCTTATTTTCCTGAGCACATACAGAAAGAGCCCTCCGACAAGAGGGCTCTTTTATATTCCGTTCCTGACTGTGGATCAGGAGAATTGCAGCAATACAGCATTCTTATCCACCTTTTCTCCATGCTTAACAGCAATCCTTTTCACCACACCATCTGTAGTAGATTTTATAATATTCTCCATTTTCATGGCCTCCAGCACCAGTAAACTATCTCCTTTCTTCACTTCCTGCCCCTCGGCAACCAGCACATTTAATACCAGACCTGGCATCGGCGCTTTGATCTCCTGCACCTTGTTCGCCGATAAGTTATCCATTCCAAGTTGTTTCAGCAACTGATCAAACTGGTCCTCCACATTAACGACGTATATTCTTCCGTTCACTTTAATTTCCAGCTGTTTGGCTTCCCTGTCTTCAGAAACCATTTCTACACGATAAGAACGGTCCTTATAAATCATATGGGCATGGCCACCTGTCAGCACTGCTCTATCTAAACTCAACATTTCTCCGTTCACTTTCAAACCCTCTTGCTCTGCTTCAATTTCGAAGCTGTACTGACCGTTTACTTTTACTTTGTACATAATTATTGTGTTAAAGCATATTGTATTAGATTAGCGCCCATTTTAAGCGCCTCTGTTCTCTTTTCTTGCGTATCACCAGGATAAGTCCCATAGTCTTCCCACCCATTCCCCAGATCGCATTCATAGGTATAAAAACACACTACCCGACCCTTCCAAACCAAGGCAAAGCCTTGCGCACGCTTTCCATCATGCTCATGAATCTTTGGAAGTCCGTTGGGAAATTTAAAGTGCTGCTGGTAGAGCGGATGATTGGCCGGCAATTCCACGAAAGACAATTCGGGAAATACTTTTTTCATTTCCTTGCGGATAAACTTATCCAGCCCATAGTTATCATCAATATGGAGAAAACCACCTCCAGTCAGGTATTTCCTAAGATTTGCTGCCTCTGCATCACTGAAAACCACATTTCCATGTCCCGTCAGGTACACGAACGGATAATCAAAAATTTCAGCGCTTCCCACCTCCACTGTAGCCTCATCAGAAGAGAAATTCGTAAAAATATTCTGGTTGCAAAACTTCACCAGATTCGGTAATGCGGTACGGTTACCATACCAGTCACCTCCGCCGCTATACTTTAATTTGGCAATTTTATAGGTGGGTGGGCTGAAACTGCTCAGCAGCAAGATCAGTCCGGCAAAGAAAAAAAGCTGTCTGGTGTTCATCGATTTAAGTAATTCACCTCAAAACAGGCTGCAAGTGCTGCAGTTTCCGTTCTGAGCCGGGTATTACCTAAAGTTAAAGGTTTAAAACCATTTTCCAAAGTCAGGGCAATTTCATTTGGACTGAAATCTCCCTCAGGGCCAATTAAAATGGTATAATGTTCTTGCGGCCGGATCAGCTCGCTGATGTATTGTCTGGGTTCACCATCCACGCAATGTGCAACCATTTTAGTTCCGGGATGGCTTTGCTTCACAAAATCAGTTAAGGATACCGCGGCATTGAGCACCGGATGATAAGCCTGCAATGATTGTTTAACGGCAGAAGTGATCACTTTGAATAAGCGGTCTTCTTTGACCACTTTACGTTCCGAACGTTCACAGATAACCGGAGTGATTTCGTCAATCCCAATTTCTGTTGCCTTTTCCAGGAACCATTCTATCCGGTCAATATTTTTAGTAGGGGCCACTGCGATGTGCAGGTGATGGTTTCTCTTTTGATATTCCCGCTGCACATTCAGTACGCGAAGAGAAACATTTCTTTTGGTTTCCTGGATAATTTCCGCCTCATAAAATCCGCCCTTTCCATCAATCAGGAAAACATGGTCTCCTAGTGTTAAACGTAGTACTTTTGTACAATGCCTGCTTTCTTCTTCATTTAAAGTATACTGATCAGCATTGATATCCGGCGTATAGAAAACATGCATATGCAGAAGGTTTAATGATTATCGACCTGATCTTCTTTAGCAATCACCAGCTCCAGTTTAATGGTCTCAATATTCTGCTCCGTCTTTTTCAGAATCGTAAACAGGTAACCATAACATTCCTCGCTGTCTCCAACTTCCGGAATTCTTCCAAAAGCATGGGAAACCAAACCACCAACAGTATCAAAATCTTCATCTTCCGGAAGATCATGCGGCAAATGCTCATTTACATCATAAACAGTTGCATAGGCATTGATGATAAATTCTGTATCCGAGATCTTCTCCACATTTGGTTTTTCCTCATCATACTCATCCTGGATCTCTCCCACAATCTCTTCCACAATATCCTCGAGGGTCACCATACCCGCAGTTCCGCCAAATTCATCGATCACAATAGCAATCTGGATTCTCTTTTGCTGAAGTTCACTCAACAGATCATTGATCTTTTTGGTTTCCGGAACAAAATAAGGCTTACGGATGATGTCCTTTAAGGTCCAGTCTTTATGACTCGCCAGTAAAGGCAATACATCCTTGGCATGAATGATCCCGATGATCTTGTCAATAATATCGTCATATACCGGCAAACGTGAATACCCTTCGGCAATGATCTTTTCAATCACCTCTTCTTTAGGGGTAGACAACTCAATACCCGAAATCTTGGTTCTCGGAACCATAATATTCTTCACCACACGCTCATTAAAATCAAAAACGTTCCGGATCAGTTCATGCTCATTGGTATCCAATGCACCACTTTCCTTTCCCTGGTCCAGCAGGTAGTACAGCTCTTCGGTACTGTGTACCGCTTCATGACCGCCTACGGTATTGATCCCAAACGCCTTCAGAATAATATTGGCAAAGCCATTCAGCAGCCAGATAAATGGCCTGAACACCACATAAAAAATCTGCAAGGGCAAAGACACAAACAATGTCGTTGCAACAGGTCTTTGTATGGCAACAGATTTTGGGGCAAGCTCACCAAATACAATGTGCATAATGGTGATGAAACAAAAAGCAATAATAGGTGCAGCGGTCTTTGAAAACGAATCTATAAACTCCGGAGAAGACCCCAGTACCGTTAACAGATTGTGTAAAAGATGCTCCATAACAGATTCTCCAACCCAGCCCAAACCAAGAGACGCCAGCGTAATACCCAGCTGCGTTGCAGCCAGGTATCCATCCAAATGTTGGGTAATGTATTTGGCAATATTAGCTACTCTACTACCTGATTTAGCTTTGATCTCTATTTGTGACGCACGGACCTTTACAATTGCAAACTCTGCTGCAACAAAGAAACCGTTCAACACAACCAGGAAAAAGGTTAAAAATATCTGAAAGCCCATTTAAGAATTATTTCTGAATGTTTTATCGTAAAGCTCTATGCTTTCATGGATCACTTTATGCGCAAATTTTACGCCCAGTAAATCCTCAATAGTTACATTTTTATTCTCCAGCGCTTTATAATCCTGGAAGAAACGTACAATTTCTTTCATGGTATGCGGAGGAAGTTCTGAAATGTCGTTGATGTAATTTACAGACATATCATTTTTAGCTACTGCAATGATCTTATCATCCTGTTCACCATTGTCTACCATATGCATTACCCCGATCACTTTCGCTTCAATAATAGAAAGCGGGTATACATCTACAGAACAAAGAACCAGGATATCCAAAGGGTCATTATCGTCGCAATACGTTTGAGGAATAAAGCCATAATTGGCCGGATACATTACTGAAGAGAAAAGAACACGATCTAATTTAATTAAATTGGATTCTTTATCAATCTCATACTTTGCTTTGGATCCTTTAGGAATTTCGATAATTGCATTTACAAATTCAGGCAGTTTAGCGCCGTTAGATACATTATGCCACGTATTTTGATCGTCTTTAGTCATTTTTTATTAATCAGTGTTTGTTGTTTTATCATTATCGCTGCTCAGCACCTTCCCTTTAACAAAGGTATAAATCAAAGGGATCGATGTAATCACAATAAATCCAGTAATTATATATAATAAATAAGCATTAATCTCTTTTTCAAATCTTTTACCCAAAAAATAGCCCAGTAAAGTTAAGGATGAAATCCATAATAATCCACCGGCTATGTTATAAAATGCGAACCTTTTAAATTCCAGTTTAACCACACCCGCAAAAATCGGTGCAAAAGTCCGAACAATCGGCACAAATCTACCCATAATCAATGCAAATGCGCCCTGTTTATTGTAATATTCTTCCGCCGCCTTTAAATACTTCTTTTTAAAAAAAAAGGTGTCTTTTCTATGGTACAATACAGGACCGGTCTTCCGTCCAAACCAGTAACCCGCAAAATTACCCAGTACGGCAGCTACAAAAAGTCCCAGCACCAGCACATAAATACTAACGTCCAATTTACCTGTAGCAACGAACATGCCAGCCAGGAACAGCAGATAATCTCCCGGTAAAAAGAACCCGAAAAATAAGCCCGTTTCTGCAAAAATCACGAACAACACCACATAAAAACCACCTTCTTTTAGTAATTTCTCAGGATCGATGAAGTGCTGTAATGAATTCCAGAATTCGTGCATAGTTCAATTATTCGTAAAACTACAAATAATTATCAAGAGAAGCCCGTTATATCAAATTTAAAATTATAGACGGAAATATACCCAAAATAACGGTAACAGCTACAGAAAGGACCAGTACAACTTTGTATTGCACAGGCGTATCCAGACTCACCTCATTGCCTTCTTTAAAGTACATGGCCACAATGACTCTGAAGTAATAATAGAAACCCACCAGCGCATTTAAAATAGCAAAAGCAACCAGGAAGATCCTATAGTCATTCATCACATTCAGGAACATGACATATTTACCGATAAAGCCGGCTGTCAAAGGAATACCTGCCAGAGACAACATGGCAACAGTCAGGACCAGTGCAGCAAGCGGATTCTTTTTAGCCAGGCCATTAAAGCTCTCAAAGTTATCACTACCTGTCTTTTGTTTCACCAGGATCAATACACCAAAGGCTACAATGCTGGCAAAAGTATATGCAGAAGCGTAAACAAGTACATCACCTGCTGATCTTGAAGTCAATGCAACCAGAGAGAACAACAAATAGCCAGCATGGGAGATACTCGAATAGGCCAGCATTCTTTTGAAGCTTTTCTGAAACAGCGCCGTTACGTTACCAATCAATAAAGTCAAACAAACAATCACCATCAGCGGCGGCAACCAGAAATCATGCAGGGGCGCAAATGTATCCGCGAATAAGCGCAAAAAGGCGGCAAATCCCGCAGTTTTAACTACTGTAGACATAAAAGCTGTCACCAGGCTTGGAGATCCTTCATATACGTCCGGAGTCCAGAAATGAAAAGGTGCAGCACCCACCTTAAAACTCAGACCGATCATCATTAAAATAATGCCCGGATAGAACAAAGGAGAAACCGCCGTATAATTTCCAACCAGGTACTTATTGATCACTTCTAAATCGAAAGATCCGGTCGCACCATAGATCAGTGTAATCCCAAACAACAGGAAACCTGTAGAGAAAGCACCCATTAAAAAATACTTCAGTGAAGCTTCATTGGAAGCAAAATTGTTTTTACGGATACCAGCCAGGATGTATAAACTCACCGACATAATTTCCAGGCCGATGAACAACATCGACATGTTTTTATAAGAAACCATGATCACAATACCAGCAAGGGCAAAAAGGATCAAGGTCAGGTATTCGGCTATATTTTCACTGTCTTTGGAGAAATAATTCTGCGTCAGTAATAAGATCAGAAGGGTACCCAAAATGGTCAGGCCTGAAAAAGCAAGCGCAAAATTGTCCATTTGCATCATGCCGTAAAACACCTGATTGGTATTCCACGAGGTAACAACAAAAGCCAGTGAGGTAAGCAGACCAATAATGGAAATAGGTAATAACGCTTTTTTAGCTTTAAACAAACCTGCATAAAGAACTACTAAAGCTGTAACCGCAATTGTTATAATGATATTCATTTCCTTAGTTTACCGATGTTAATTTTTGATTTACCTGTTCTATTAATTGTTGTACAGCCGCTTCAGATAAATGAAGGACAGGCTTCGGATACACACCCAGTACAATGATCAACGCACAAATGATATATAATACTAATTTTTCAGATCCCTTAATGTCTTTAAAGCCAATGGTCAGCTCGTTGGTTTTGCCCAGCATAATGCCCTGGTACATTCTCAGCATATATACCGCGCCGAAAATGATGGTCAGTCCGGCAAATACCGCTGCCCACAGGTTAAACTGATAAACGCCCATCAGCAACAGGAACTCCCCGATAAACCCATTGGTTCCAGGTAAAGCAACCGTACCAAATACAATGATCAGAAAAGCAATCGCCAAATGCGGTGCCTGACTTGCAATACCGCCCAGATCTGCAATCTTATTGGTCTTCATCCTGTTGAAAATGATATCCAGAACAAAGAACAAACCAATCACATTGATACCGTGGCTCAACATCTGGATCATCGCTCCTTGCATACCTTGCGTATTCAACGCAAAGATACCTGCAGAGATCAGCCCAACGTGTGCAATTGAAGAATAAGCCACCAGCCTTTTTGCATTCTTTTGAGTAAAAGCAATAACGGAGGCATAAACAATACCAATAATGGACAATACAATAGCCGTAGTACCCCAGTCCTGAACACCTGCAGGAACAATTGGCAATAACCACCTGATCACACCATAAATACCCATTTTCAGCATAATACCTGCCAGAAGCATCGTTCCTGTTGCAGGCGCCTCTGTATAGGTATCCGGTTGCCAGGTATGGAAAGGAAATACCGGCATTTTAATAGCAAAAGCAATAAAGAAAGACCAGAAAATCCAACCTTGTTGTGTCGCATCCAGGTTCAGCTTATAAAAAGCCTGAATATCAAAATTGTGCGCCGGGTTCTGTAAGTACAGATAGATGATACCCAACAGCATAAATAAAGAACCAGCAATGGTATACACGAAAAATTTCATGTTCACTTTAATACGGTCCTTACCACCCCAAACCGCGCAGATAAAATACACAGGGATCAATGCAGCTTCCCAGCCAATATAGAACAGAAAGGCATCTAAAGCGGTAAATACCACCAGCAAACCAGCCTGCATAAATAAGATCAGGGCATAAAAAGCGTTTGCCCTTTTGTAATCATGCTGATAACTGGCCAGGACAATGATCGGAATCAAAACATTGGTCAGCAGAACAGTGATCAGGCTAATGCCATCAATCCCTGCATGAAAACTAATGCCCAGTTCCTGGATCCACGGGCAGTTCACTACAAACTGTGTGCTGGCATCCGGAATAAAATTAACCGCTACAACAGCTGTAACAGCCAAAGATACGATTGCAGAGATCAAAGCTACATATTTTGCTGCTTTGCCGGCAAACGCCGTCACTAAAGCACCAGCCAGAGGTAGAAATATAAGAAGTATTAAAAGTTGTTCCATTATGCTTGTTTGAACGATCTTTTAGATAGATAAATAAGTATACAATAACAAAGAGATGATCCCGGCCACCATCATGAAAATATAGAACCCTACATTTCCAGTCTGCAATAAACGCAAACCTTTACTGGTTTCCGAAGTGCCCCAGCCCAAACCATTCACAATTCCGTCGATGATCTTACGGTCAACGATTTTGTAGAAGAACGTAGAAAACGCATCCAGCGGCCTTCTGATGATCAGATCGTAAAGTTCATCAATATAAAATTTATGGTAGGAAAGATTTGCAAAAGCAGATCTCTTTGCTTCATCAGGAACAGGTACATGACCTTGTTTGTTGTATTTGTTGTTGGCGATAGCAATCGAGATCAATACCCCGACCACAGAAACCGCCATCAGCGCATATTCCGTTGCATGATCAGGTCCTTCTGCATGGTGAGCGATGACAGGTGTCAACCAGTGTGCCAGCCATTGATGTCCGCCTAAAGACTCAGGGATGTTCAATGCACCACCAATCACAGATAAAACCGCCAGAACAATCAATGGCAACGTCATAGTCGAAGGTGATTCATGAATATGCTCTTCCGCATGATGTGTTCCCCTGTATTTGCCATAGAAGGTTAAATACAACATTCTGAACATATAGAAGGCCGTGAGGAACGCGGTAAATACACCAATCGCCCAAACTACTTTATTGTATTGGTAAGCATGCGCCAGGATCTCGTCTTTAGAAAAGAAACCAGAAAAAGGCGGTAAACCTGCGATGGCAATGGTACCAATCAGCATCGTAATAAAAGTAACCGGTAATTTCTTACGCAAACCACCCATATGTCTCATATCCTGTTCATGGTGCATCGCGTGGATCACAGAACCCGCACACAGGAACAATAAGGCTTTAAAGAAAGCATGGGTAATGACATGGAAGAAAGCACCATCATAGGCACCAACACCCAAACCAAGGAACATATAGCCCAATTGAGATACGGTTGAATAAGCCAGTACCTTTTTAATATCTGTTTGTGTAATCGCAATCAGCGCACCCAGAACAGCTGTAGCCAAACCGATGATGGCAATCAGGTGCTGGATCACAGGAGCCAGGTCGAACAGGACATTAGATCTTGCGATCATATAAATACCTGCCGTTACCATCGTCGCAGCATGGATCAAAGCCGAAACCGGCGTTGGTCCTGCCATCGCATCCGGCAACCAGGTAAACAATGGAATTTGCGCAGATTTACCGCAGGCACCGATGAACAGCAACAGCGTAATCAATACCACAGTAGAATGACCAGGCATCAAATTAGCCGCCTGAGGAAATACCTTTGAAAACTCAACACTTCCAAAAGTGGTAAAGATCAGGAACACGGCCAGTAAAAAGCCAAGGTCACCAATTCTGTTCATCACAAAAGCCTTTTTGGCTGCCGAAGCATAACTGCTGTTGGTGAACCAGAAACCGATCAGCAGATAAGAACATAAACCTACGCCCTCCCAGCCAATGAACATAACAATATAGTTTGATCCAAGGACCAGTAATAACATAAAGAAGATAAACAGGTTCAGGTAGCTGAAAAACTTACCGAAGCCCTCATCGCTGTGCATATATCCAATAGAATATACATGGATCAGGAAGCCAACCCCTGTAATGATCAGCAGCATAATACTGCTCAGCGGATCAACCAAAAAAGACAGGGGAATGTGTAAACTACCTGCATTGATCCAGTCGAAAAGGAAGATCTCATGCGATTTGTTCGCATCAGCACCCAATGCAAAAAAGATCCCCACGCTAATGGCAAATGAAATGAAAATCACTCCGCTTCCAATAAACCCAATCAGGTTTTTAGATAATGTATTTCTTCCAAGGCCATTAATTACAAAGCCTAAAAGAGGAATCAACGGAACCAGCCAAACTAAATCTATCATTTTATAATTCTATTCTTAATAATTACCACTTAAGGCGATTCAATACATTAACATCAGTAGACTGGGTATTCCTGTAGACCATTACAATAATACTCAGGCCCACAGCAACCTCGGCGGCTGCAAGTGCCATAATAAAAAACACGAATACTTGTCCTGAAGGATCGTTACTGTGTACCGAAAAAGCGGTCAGCAGCAAATTAACTGCATTCAGCATCAACTCTACCGACATAAAAATCACAATGGCATTTCTGCGGGTCAATACCCCAACAACACCAATGGTGAAAATAATAGCGCTCAGCCAGATGTAATGGTTAAGCGGCACTCCCTGCAATGTTTGCGTTAGATTTCCCACTATACTTTTTCTTTTTTAGTTAACAATACCGCTCCTACCATTGCTGTCAGCAACAAGATCGAAGACAATTCAAATGGAAGCATAAACGGACCAAATAATTCTTTACCCAGGTTTTTCACCAGACCCAGGTCCGGATTCTGCAACACCAGTGGATTAGAAAGTGTCGTTGCTTTAAAAGAACCAATCAGCGTCACCACCAGGCAGCAGCCTGCAATGATGCCCACCACCTTGATCAGGTTGGATTTGGAAGGTTCGTTTTCCTTATTGAGGTTCAAGAGCATCAGTACAAAGAGAAAAAGTACCATAATGGCTCCCATGTACACGATAAAATTCACTACTGCAAGAAACTGCGCATTTAATAAAACGTAATGAACCGTGAAGGTGAAAAAAGTAACGATCAGGTAAAGCACACTGTGCACCGGGTTCTTCGAAAAGATCACCATCAGTGAAAAGAAGATGCTTAAAGCTGCGACTACATAGAATACAGATGTACCCATTTATTATTTTGTTTTAAAGCCGTTTAAAAGCGACAAATGTATTAAACTATTTATTTTTTCTCTAATGGTGCCTCTACCAGTTTATCTTTTCCGTAAATGAAATCCTTACGCAGATAATCAGCCGGAACAATAGGTCCGTCTAAGTAAATGGCCTCTTTAGGACAAGCTTCTTCACATAAACCGCAGAAAATACAACGCAGCATATTGATTTCATACACTGCAGCATATTTTTCCTCTCTGTAGAGTTCTTTCTCTTCCGGTTTGCGTTCAGCAGCAATCATAGTGATGGCCTCTGCGGGGCAGGACAATGCACATAGACCACAGGCCGTGCAACGCTCCCTTCCGTCCTCATCTCTTTTTAAGGAGTGCATTCCCCTGAAGTTGGTCGAAAATTCTCTTTCTACCTCAGGATAACGTATCGTTGCTTCTTTCTTAAAGAAGTGACTGATGGTGATAGACATCCCCTTCATAATCGCCGGCAGGTACATACGCTCCGCAAACGTTAAGGGTTTTTGTTCTAATACTTTCTTTTTACTGGTTAATGGTTCCATTAAACCTCCTTTTATTTTTACCGCTGCGCGGGAGTTAAAACTTTTCTATATAAGCAATCACAAGTCCTGTGACAATAATATTCGCAATAGCCAGTGGAATTAACATCTTCCAGCCCAAATGCATCAACTGATCATAACGGAAACGCGGAATGGTCCAGCGCACCCACATAAAGAAGAATATAAATGCAAAGATCTTAAAGAAGAATACAGCCGTACCAAAAAGCGGCGCCCATGTTGGCCCCAGCCAAACGGCCATCGAGTCCATCCCCGGATAATTATAACCTCCAAAATAAAGTGTAGCCATTACTGCCGAAGACACAAACATATTGATGTATTCAGCAAACAGGTAAAAACCCAGTTTCATGGAAGAATACTCTGTATGGTATCCACCAATCAGTTCCGTTTCACATTCCGGTAAGTCGAAAGGTGCACGGTTGGTCTCCGCAAAAGCACAAACCATAAACAGAATGAAGCCAACTGGTTGGTACCATACATTCCAGTTAAAGCCGTGTTGCTGTTCTGTAATTTCTTTTAAACTCATGGTACCTGTTACCAGCAATAAAGCGATAATGGATAAACCCATGGCAATTTCATAACTGATGTTTTGAGAAGCCGCACGGATCGCAGACAATAAAGAATATTTATTGTTGGATGCCCAGCCTCCGATCATTACACCGTAAACCCCTAATGAAACCACGCCAAAAATGTATAAAATACCTACATTGATGTCTGTTACCTGCAAAGGAATGACACGGCCACCTATCGTGATCGGTGATCCCCATGGAATTACAGCTGTACCGATACAGGCCGTCAACATGGCCAGACCAGGTCCAACCATAAACAACCATTTACTCGAATTTGCGGGTACGATCTCTTCTTTCATGAACATCTTTACCCCATCCGCAAGGGGCTGTAAAATCCCGAAGGGACCTGCTCTGTCTGGTCCTAAACGGTCTTGTAAAAATGCGGCCACTTTTCTTTCAGCATACGTGGAATACATCGCAATCAGTAAGCTGATCCCGAAAATGATCGCCACCAGTATAAATTTTTCTATAACAAACGAGATATCCATTAGAATTTAGTGGTTTTTTCTAGTTCTATTTTATTTGCAAGCTGCAATTTAGGATTGTCCTGAATTACAGGTAAAGGTTTCATGGTTTCATAGTGATTAGAAGAAATCACCGAAGTATCACTGATGTGCGTAGGGTGTTCAATAACCCAGTCTGCAGTCTTTTTCTTATCAAAACGACAAGTATTGCAGATGAACTCTTCCACCTCTCCATACACATCCTTACGGGCAGTTACCCTCAGTACATCTTCGCCCTTATACCATAGCGTTACTTTACCGCTGCAGGTCGGGCAGTCGCGGTGTGCATCAATCGGTTTAGTAAACCAAACCCTGTTTTTAAACCTGAAAGTTTTATCTGTTAATGCACCTACAGGGCAAACATCAATCACGTTTCCGGAGAAATCATTGTCTACAGCCGTTTGGATATAGGTAGAGATCTCTGAATGGTCACCCCTGTTCAAGATACCATGAACACGTTTATTGGTGATCTGATCTGCAGTAAATACACAACGATAGCATAAAATGCAACGGTTCATGTGCAACTGGATCTTATCGCCAATATCGATGCGCTCAAAAGTACGGCGCTCAAATTCATATCTTGTTTTCTGTAAACCATGCTCATAGCCCAGATTCTGTAAATCGCATTCACCAGCCTGGTCACATACCGGACAATCCAGCGGGTGATTGATCAACAACATCTCTACAACTCCGCTGCGGGCTTCCAAAACCTCCGGAGAAGTAATGTTCTGCACTTCCATACCATCCATCACCGTTGTACGGCAGGAAGCTACCAGTTTAGGCATCGGTCTTGGATCTTTTTCAGAACCCTTGCTTACCTTAACAATACAGGTACGGCATTTACCTCCACTGCCTTCCAGCTTGGAATAATAGCACATTGCCGGAGGTACAATGTCCCCTCCTATTTGCCTTGCAGCATTCAGGATCGTCGTACCAGGATCTACTTCAACAGTTATCCCGTCTATGGTTACCTTAACTTTATCACTCATTGTTGCAGCTATTCTTTAATTTTCAGTAGTCACTTCTGCTTTCGCAATCGGATTGGCATAATTAGCCAAACCATAATTTGCATCCAGACATTTAACCGGCTCTTTTACATGCCATTCAAACTCATCTCTGAAATGTCTGATGGCACTCGCTACCGGCCATGCTGCTGCATCTCCCAATGGACAGATGGTATTCCCCTCTATCTTCTTGGATACATCCACCAACAGGTCAATATCACTCATTTTTCCATGTCCGTATTCCAGGCGGTGCAATACCTTTTCCATCCATCCTGTACCTTCACGGCAAGGAGAACATTGTCCGCAACTTTCATGGTGATAGAACCTTGCAAAGTTCCAGGTATTTCTCACCATACACTGGTCCTCATCAAAAGCAATAAAACCACCAGATCCCATCATGGTACCTGTAGCAAAACCACCTTCAGATAAAGATTCATAGCTCATCAGCCTTGGATCACCATTTGCCAATTTTAAAGTTAAATTAGCTGGCAGTACAGGAACAGAAGAACCTCCGGCCACAGTGGCTTTCAGTCTTTTTCCATTGGCAATACCACCACAATATTCATCAGAATAAATAAACTCTTCTACGGGTAAACCCAGCTCTATTTCATAAACACCTGGTTTCACCAGGTTACCTGAAGCAGAGATCAGTTTAGTTCCGGTACTGCGGCCGATACCGATTTTAGCATACTCGTCCCCACCATCGTTGATGATCGGAACAGTAGCCGCAATAGATTCAACGTTATTCACTACCGTAGGGCAGCCATATAATCCGGCAATCGCTGGAAAAGGAGGTTTAATCCTCGGGTTTCCTCTCTTACCTTCCAAAGATTCCAATAAAGCGGTCTCTTCGCCGCAAATATAAGCGCCGCCTCCAGGCTGAACATACAGTTCCAGATCATAACCTGAACCTAAAATATTCTTACCCAAAAAGCCTGCATTCTTTGCTTCAGCAATCGCTCTTTCCAGAATACGGATCTGAGGCATCATTTCACCCCTTACATAGATGTAAGACGTTTTAGCCCCAAGCGCAAAGCTGGATACGATCATTCCCTCAATCAAAGCATGAGGAATATAGGTCATCAGGTACCTGTCCTTAAAAGTTCCGGGCTCAGATTCATCCGCATTACAAACCAGGTAACGTGGCACACCTTCCGGCTTGGCCAGAAAGCTCCATTTCATTCCCGTAGGGAATCCTGCACCACCACGACCGCGTAATCCTGATTTCTTTACTTCTTCCACAACCTCGTCAGGGGTCATTTTCAAAGCCTTTTCCACAGCGCGGTAACCACCTTTCTGGCGGTACACATCAAAAGTATTGATGCCGGGTACGTTGATATGTTCTAATAATAGTTTACGGGCCATTATTTCTTACGTAAGTCCTCTATTAAATCGTCTACCTTCTGTTCATTCAGGTTCTCATAGAATGTATATTCCGGGCCAATCTGTAAAACCGGTCCATAACCGCATGCGGCCAGACATTCTACACCTCTCCAGCTGAACAAGCCATCAGGCGTTACTTCTCCTTCTTTAACCCCAAGCTTTTGCTCTATATGGTTCATCAGCTTTTCAGCGCCAACCAGACAGCAAGGTCCTGTACGGCAAACCTCCAGCATATATTTACCCTGAGGTTTTAAGAAGTACATGGTATAGAAAGATGCCACTTCATAGACCTCGATATCCTGAATATCCAGGTAATCCGCTACCCTGTTCATCGCCGACGTGCTCAGCCAGCCCTGCTCGGCCTGTACTTCATGCAAAATCGGCAGCAAAGCAGATTTCTGCTTGCCCTCAGGATATCTTTTTACAATCTCATCGAACTTTGCCAGCAAAGCCGGTGAAAAATCTACAGGTTGTTGTTCTTCTACTCTAAGCATCTAGTTCTCCTGCTATAATATTCATGCTACTCATATTGATGATGGCATCTGACAACAGCATACCCTCACTCATTTTCGCAAACATTTGATAATTGATAAAGCTTGGTCTTCTGAAGTGCAAACGATAAGGCGTTCTTCCACCATCATTGATCAGGTAAAAGCCCAGCTCTCCATTACCACCTTCAACCGCATGGTAAACTTCCGCTTTTGGCGCATCAATCTCTCCCATCACAATTTTGAAGTGATAGATCAGTGCTTCCATATTGTTATACACTTCTTCTTTAGCCGGTAAATAGAAATCAGGAACGTCTGCATGGAAAATACCTGCTGGTTCGTTCTTCAGTTTCTGCATCGCCTGTTCGATCAGGCGCACACTCTGCCACATTTCTTCATTACGCACAAGGTAACGGTCATAAATATCTCCGCTGGTACCAACAGGTACTTCAAAATCGAAATCCTGATAAGAAGAATAAGGTTCACTTACCCTCACATCATAATCTACACCTGTAGCTCTTAACAAAGGGCCGGTCCAGCTGTAATTCAATGCCGTCTCAGCAGTCACCTTTGCCACACCTGCCGTACGGTCGATAAAGATCCTGTTCCTGTTCAACAGGTTTTCAAACTCCCTCAGTGCTACAGGAAATTCTTTCAGGAATTTATTGATCTTCGCAAAAGCGATATCATTAAAATCCCTTTCGAAACCGCCTATACGACCAATATTAGTGGTTAAACGCGCTCCGCAAATCTCCTCATAGATCTCATAAATATGTTCTCTGAACTGAAATAAGTAAAGGAAGGTGGTTGTGGCCCCTGTATCCTGTGCAATAATGGTATTGCAAATGATATGGTCAGAGATCCTGGACAGCTCCATAATGATCACCCGGAGATAATCCACCCGTTTAGGCATCTGAATGTTCAGTAGTTTCTCTACTGTCATATGCCAGCCCATATTATTGATCGGTGAAGAACAATAATTTAAACGGTCGGTAAGCGGTGTGATCTGGTAAAAAGGTCTGTGTTCTGCTATTTTCTCAAAAGCACGGTGAATGTACCCGATCGTAGAAACCCCACTCACGATACGTTCGCCATCCAGCTGAAGAACATTTTGAAATACCCCGTGCGTAGCTGGGTGGGTTGGCCCTAAGTTCAGGGTTACCAGCTCACTCTGCGGGTCGTTATCTGTATATACCGGCTGATTATTCATATATTCTATCTACCAAAGTATTCGTCTTTTTTATCCACTCTGTTTGGATCTTCCAAAGGATATTGTTTCAGCATCGGGTGTACCCCAAGGTCGTCCATATTCAATATTCTTCTCAGATCCGGATGGCCTTCGAATTTAACCCCGAAAAAGTCATAAGTTTCTCTCTCCATCCAGTTGGCACCTCTCCACAACGTTGTTGCTGTAGGAATGCTTGGATGATGCTCATCGATAAACACCTTCACTCTTACCCTCACCTTGTTCACCATGCTGTGCAGATGATATACCACTGCAATACCGTGTTTCTTACCCGGATAATGAACAGCCGTAATATCGGTAAGGAAGTTGAAGTTCGTCGCTCCGTCTTCTTTAAGAAATTTCAAAACTTCAGAGATTACATCTTTTGTGGTCTCAAAGGTCAGCAGGCCATAAGGTTCCTGAACACCAATGATCTTATCGCCAAACTTTTCAGTCAGCACCTGGATCAGCTCTTGATTCTTGTTTTCAGCCATTATAATATTCCGTAAGAAGCCAGTAACTCTTTATACTGATCAGAATTCCTCCTTCTTGAAGATTCATTTCTAACCAGCTCCTGTATTTTACCAAAACCATCTAAAATTGCTTCAGGTCTTGGCGGACAGCCCGGAACGTATACATCGACCGGAATGATCTCATCGATTCCCTGAAGAACGGAATAAGTATCAAAAATACCACCGCTTGATGCACAGGCACCAACCGCCATTACCCAGCGGGGTTCTGCCATCTGCAGATACACCTGCTTCAATACCGGAGCCATTTTCTTGGCGATGGTACCCATCACCATTAAAAGGTCTGCCTGACGTGGAGAGAAACTTAAACGTTCGGAACCGAAACGTCCGAAATCATAATGCGAACCCATGGTTGCCATAAACTCAATTCCGCAGCAGGAAGTTGCAAATGGTAATGGCCACAAGGAATGGGAACGTGCCAGGCCGATAACTTTATCTAAAGAGGTGGCGAAAAAGCCAGATCCTTCAATGCCTGGAGGCGCGTTTACTATATTGATGTCACTCATGATATAAACAAAAAGGGTTCATTCAGGTAAAGAATGAACCACAAATCTACAATATTTTAGAAGGAATTGGAGCGCCGGGGCGCATTTAGAACAAATCTAAATAACTAGTTCCAATCCAGTACTTTTTTCTTCAGGACATAGATAAAGCCCAGCAGTAAAGTCCCCATAAAGATGAACATTTCAATCATTCCCCGCGATCCGAGCTCTCTGAAGTTCACTGCCCATGGATACATGAAAATCACCTCCACATCAAACAGAACAAACAGAATGGCCACCAGGAAATATTTAATGGAAAAAGGCTGTCTGGCATTACCCACCACCTTAATACCGGCTTCGAAAGTAGATAACTTATCCTCTGTTTTTCTCGCTGGTCCAAGCAAGTGGGTTGCGATCAGTGTAGTGACCACAAAACCAAGCGCAACAACAACCTGGAATATAATAGGGAGAAAATCTGAAGGTATACTTTGCGTTTCCATAATATAAATTTGGTACAAAATTAAAAGAAAAAGGCAGGATAACAACCCTGCCTTTTCAATAATAGTTATTTATACTGATTATTTTTTCTTGATTGGTGCTTTTGGCTTAGCTGCAGGAGCAGTTAAATATTTCAAACCTTCCAGCGCATTTGCGTTTTGAGCATCTATAGCCAAAGCTTTATTGAAATAATCTTTTGCTTTCTCTTTATCTGTTGGCGTATAAGCATAACCTAAATTCGTATAAGCCTCAACAAGGTTTTTAGCCTCTGCCGGAGATTGTGCCAATTCTGGTTTAGTTACAGTAACCAATTTCAAATATTCCTCAAAAGGAGCAATTACAAGCCCTTTAGGATTATTCTGATCATCTTCAAAACGAGCGATACGTCCGCGAAGAATATAAGCTAAAGTAAATTCAGGGCTCTTTCTGTTCAACACAGCCAAAGCAGAATCTGCTTCTACTAAAAGAGTTTTGCTTGGGTTCTTTTTATCTCTATCTGCAAGTGCATAGTTAAAGTAGTTTGCATTTGCCAAATAGTAATAGTTGGTTAAAGAACCTTTACCATTAGGATTTAATTTAATTGCAGATTTATACACTTCAGCTGCTTTAGCATAGTTCTTAGCTTTAAACAATACCAATGCTACATCTTCTAATGCATCAACATTAGTCGAGTCCATCTGAACAGCTTTGGTAATATTTTGAAGGGCTAAACTATCATTACCTGATTGAAGCAATGCTTTACCTAGGTATAAATAATCTGTTGCGATCAAACGAGACTGGTCTTTAGTTTTAGCAAACAAATCATTCATATATTGTAAACTTTGAGGATAGTTTTTATTCTCATAAGCTGAATAACCACGCATCCTTAATACAACTGGCAATTTAGGGTCATTAGGACTTACTGTAGCCAGTTCAGCTGTTACCTGCTCTAAAGTTTTATAATCTTTAGCATAGAATAAGAACTGTGCATAACGTAATTTAGACTCGAACGATTTATCAGTCAGGTCAAGATATTTTCTGTAGTTCTCTAAGGCCTGAGCTGCTTTTGCATCAAAGCTCGCTGGCTCAAAGTTAGCCCACTGCATATAAAGCTCAGCGATCTCTCTGTAAGCAGGACCATAATTAGGGTCTTTGGTGATCGCTTCTTTTAAACGTTCCTCAGACTCAGGAAATGCTCTTGATTCTTTGTACATCCGGCCAATCTGAACCGTACCTCTTAAAAGGTTCTCATTAATGTTCAAAGCACGCATATAATTTTGCAATGCTTCAGAGTTCTTTTTCTGAGCTGCGTAATAATCCCCCAATGCAATGAAAGTTTCCGCATCTTTGTCGTCTTTGTCTAACTCATCTGCTTTCTGCAAAAATGGAAGTGCAGAAGTGTAATCACCTGCCGCGGTATAAGCTTTACCGATATACATCGATGGCAGGTAGTCTTTCTTTGAAGAAACCTCGATAGCTTTATCAAAGTTAGTTTTTGCTGAAGCTGCATTTTTAGAAGCCAGGTCAGCCTCGCCTAAACCAATGTAGTTTAATGCATATTTTGGATCAGCGGTAACCCCTTTTGTAAAAACGGCTCTTGCAGAATCCACGTAATCTGTACGCAGGTAAACTTCACCCAGGTTGTAGTAATTTTCACCTTTACTGGCCTGAGAATTCACGAGCGCTTTAAGCATCGAAGTCGCTTTTTGGTACTGTTCGGCATCTATCGCCTTCTTTGCATCATTTAAACTTTGAGCAAAAGAGGCAGAACCCATCACTACTAAACCTAAACCTAAGGTTATTGCTTTCTTTGTCATTTTCATTGGTTCTATTAATTTAATTTTAATTGTAATGAAGCTTGCTACGCAGGTTTCATTGGTTCTATTAATTTAATTTTAATTGTAATGAAACTTGCTACGCAGGTTTCATTGGTTCGTTTATTTTGAGAGGATAAAAAGCGAGATACTTCGTATTCCCAAATATATAATTTTGTTTTAATTCTTCAAGTTAAAATCCCTCGATACAATTTTATGAGGACCCAATCCGGATTTAAGAACAATCAGTTGTCCGCGCTGGCTCACTAACCAGTTTGCAAATCCTGTGCCTAAACCTTCTTTACCTTCCGCATTAATGATGTAAATGTTTCTCAGGAAAGGATAAATACCGCTGATCAGATTATCCTGAACAGGTTTATAAAACGCATTATCCCCTTTTTTACCCTTAACAGCTTTTACGCCCATTAGTTTTACTTTACCCGAATATTCTTCTCCCTCACTGTATTTTTTAATTAACCAATTTACGCCAACCACACCAATATAGTTTTTGTGTTCAGAAACATATTTGATCACATCATTATTGTTACTTAAAGTATAAACACCCTTTTTAGGCAATTCCTTCACCTGTGCCAGGTCTTTAAAATATCTTAAGGTACTGGAATAAGCATTATCAAACACCAGGCTTTTGTCTGATGTTGAATTTCCCTTCATCATCGAAATCACCTCATCAGCCGTAATGGTGGTGTCCTGGCTATCTGCAGCCGTAATCAATGCAATCCCGTCAATAGCAAACCTCGAAGTAAATACGGGAATACTTCTCCTGCTATACGCTTTTTCTTCTTCTGGTGTCAGCATTCGGGAAGAAATCATCACCCGGACACTGTCATTTAAAAAGGTGGGAAATATCTTGTTCTCATTCCCGGTAATCACCGTAAAATGCGCATCCGGATAGTCAGAATTGAAAACCTCTATCTGGTCATCAACAATATTATGAAAAGACTCATCCACCAGCAATTTAGCATAGCCTGAAGTCCTGGAGTCTCCCGACTGTGCCTCCTTTGCCTTTTTATTCTTACAAGAAGAAAAAACAACCAGCAATACAAATATAAAACTCAAGTATCTCATTCCGACTGATCTTTTTGATTAATTAACCGGTAAAACCGGATCAGGGCATAAACGATAAGTAAAACACCAAACAGGATCCTGTAGGTTGGTGTGATGTCAAATGGAATCTCTTTCCAAAAGATCAGCAATGTTCCCAAAGCCATATAAAACAAGAGCATAACTAGCCCTAAAATAAGCAGAAATCGCTGTTGAGGCGATTTCTGCTTAAAAAAATTGAAGTCAATCATGTATTAATCTTATTGACCTGATAAAGTAAAGCTGATTGGAATGTTGTATTTAACACGTACCGGTTTACCGTTTTGGATACCTGGAGTCCAGCGTGGGCTGGCTTTTAATACCCTAACAGCTTCCTCATCTGTACCACCGCCTAATTTACGGTCTACTTTGATGTCTGTTAATTCACCATTTTTCTCCACAACGAAAGATAAGAATACCTTACCTTGAATGTTGTTTTCAGCAGCCATTGGAGGATATTTTACAGTTTTATGCAGGTAAGCATAAAATTTCTCCATACCTCCAGGGAAACTTGGCTGAGTTTCGATACTTACGAAGTCATAAACTTTAGTATCCTCTACTACAGCAGCCTGTTTAGGACCATTTCCAACTGGTGCAGCAACTACGATATCCGCATCCGGATCACCTGCAATTGTTTTCTGTCCCGGATCTGCTTTTTTCAAATCTTCAATCTGAGGTGGCTCTTCATCACGCACCAGGTTATCCGGCTTAACAATAGGAGGAGGAAACTTAACCTGATCCTGTTTTGGCGGCGGAGGCTCAACCGGTGGTGGCGGAGGGGTATCCGGGTTCACCGGTGGTGGTGGAGCAACAGTAACCTCTACTTGTTTAACAACCTCTTCCTCAGGCAACGCACCTTTGATCATACTGATGATCTTAGGCGAGATGAACAGCAGGATAAACACTGCTGATGCGTAGAATAGCGATTTTGTTGTGTTTGCAGAGTTTCTGGTACGAAGCTCGTAAGCCCCGTAACTTTTGTTTTTCTGATCAAAAACAACATCAAGCCATTCCTTCCTGAATAAATCTATTTTAGAACCTAACATTGCTTTAATGTTTTAATGTTAAAATTATATTATAAAATTCCATTTTTCTTCATGAAATCTTTTTCTGCATCAGTGATGTTTTCATCATCAATTGCCGGCGCAGCCGTGATCTTAGTGATGTTCAACTCATCCATAATGTTCACAAAGTTCTCATAACTTGCACCTGATGTAGGTTTAATTACAACAACCAGTGTTTTCTTAGGGTTGTTACCATTAGCGTCAGCTACTTTCTTTTTATTCGCAAGTATTGACTTTCTAATGTCACCAAATCCTTCAATATTAGGCTGGCTTTTTCCAGCTTCACCCATATACCAGGCCACTTTATTGTTTTTACCTAAAAGGATAGTCATGGTCTGAGATGCACGCAGTTCAAGCCTGTTCTCATCCTTAACATCCTTATCCGGCTTTGCAATGTCCATTGCAATTGGCTTCGAAAGGGAAGTGGTAAGCATGAAGAAGGTAATCAGAAGGAAGGCTAAATCCACCATCGCAGTTAAATCTACTTTGGTATTCGCTTTCTTGGTTCTGACCTTACCGCCTCCTTTTTTACCGCCCCCGCTGGAGGTATCTAATTCTGCCATTGTCTATCTTTATTTAGCACCGCCTGCGGCAGTTGTAATTAAACTAAATTTGTTAATTTTTTGTTTTTGAAGAATATCAACGATTTTCTTAACCACAGGATATTCTTCTTTTGCATCACCTTTAATACTTACACGCATTGCGGTAGAATGCAATTCTGCAACAGCTTTACGCGAATTCAGTAACCAGGCAGACAATTGGTTGTCCAGTGAATCTGTAGGAATACCGATCTGTAATCCAGATTTAGTTCTTGCAGCCTCATCAGGTAAATTGATGAATGCTTTTAAACTTTGCATCGGTACACCGAATGACTGGATTACCCCAAAGCGTTCTCTCTCCTGAGGAGTAAAGCTCACTTTGTATTGCTCAGCCATTTTATCCAAAGTCGCCATTTTAACGTCTTTCCCTGCAACCTCGTAAAACACTTTTCCGTGGCCGATGGTCAGCTTCGCGATATCAACATCAGGCACCGGGATCTTATAACTCGATGAAGGAAGTTTGATATCCAAAGGATCAGGCTGGCGTGCAGTTGCTGTTAATATAAAGAAAGTAAGCAACAGGAAAGCTACGTCGCACATGGCGGTCATATCAATCGAAGTACTCTTTCTTTTAACCTTTGCTCTTGGCATAATTTTTTAAATTACTTATGTTTTATACTAATGATGTTAATTCTTCCGGTTTTCCATAAAGCCGGTAAAAAAAAATTCATTATTTCTTATTTATGCGTAGAAGCATAAGTTTGGATGATGCTAAAACCTGCTTCATCAATTGCATAAGTTAATTTATCAATTTTAGAAGTTAAGATGTTATACATGATGATCGCGATAGTAGAAGTACAGATACCTGTAGCCGTGTTGATAAGGGCCTCAGAGATACCACTTGCTAACGCAGCCTGGTCAGGAGCTCCAGATGTAGCCAAACCACCGAAGGCCTTGATCATACCTGTTACTGTACCTAATAGACCTGTTAATGTACCTACAGAAACTAAAGTAGCTACTACAGTTAAGTTTTGCTCTAACATTGGCATCTCTAAAGTAGTTGCTTCTTCGATGTCTTTCTGAATGGCTAAACATTTCTGATCAGTATCCATGTTTGCTTCAACTTCCATTTCGCGGTATTTTTTCAAACCGGATTTGATTACGTTGGCAACAGAACCTTTTTGTTTGTCACACTCAGCCATTGCAGCTTCGATGTTGTTGTTGCTCAAAAGGCCTTGGATTTTTTTAACGAAAGCGTCCAGGCTACCTGATCCGGTTGCTTTGCCGATTACGATAAAACGTTCAACTGAGAATACAAATACCATTAAAAGCATACCCATTAGAATCGGAACGATAACTCCCCCTTTGTAAGCCATACCAGCATAGTTACCTACTTTAGGGCCCATTTCAGGATTGTTGTCGATAAAGTTGTTTGGATCACCTAATACAAATTTGTAAAGACATATCCCGATGATAATACAGATAGGAATTACCAGAGTAGCGAATAAATTAGAAGCTGACGAGCTTTCTTTTGTAACTGTTGTTGGTTTTGGTGCGTTTGCCATTTTTTGTTAGTTTTTTAGTTCTTAGTACTTTGTTTTTTTAAAAATTAGATAATTTCTCTTAATACACACAACGGCTAATATACACAATTGTTGTAGCAGCAAACTTATAACTTTGAATCTTAATTTAACATTAAATTATTAATTCGCCACACTGTGCATTTTCCCCTTAGCAGAAGCATATATTAAAAAAGATTGTCCCCTATTAGGAGACAATCTTTCACAATTAAAACTAAAAAAAAAATTAAATGCAAATTTTTAACTAAAAAAAATGCTTTAAACCGTGATTTCGGTGATTTTTGGTAGTGAACTACGCATTTCTTCGTTGGCGTAAGCTTCAAACTGCTTAAAATTCTGAATAAATGCGACCGCCAGTTCGTTCGCTTTTACATCATAAAGACGAGCATCATTCCAGGTGTTTCTCGGGTTCAAAATTTCAGCCGGAACTTCCGGGCAACTCACCGGCATGTCCAGTCCAAAAACCGGATGCTTAGAAAATTCAACTCCATCTAACTGTCCTTTTAAAGCGGCTGTAATCATAGCACGGGTATAAGCCAGTTTCATCCTTTTGCCCACACCGTAGCAACCACCACTCCAGCCCGTATTCACCAGCCATACATTCACCTGGTGCTGTTTCATTTTTTCACCCAGCAATTCAGCATAACGAGTAGGGTGCAGTGGCAGGAAAGCCTTGCCAAAACAGGCGGAAAAAGTAACCTGAGGTTCAGTAACTCCTGCTTCTGTGCCTGCAACTTTTGCTGTATAGCCCGAAATGAAATGAAACATCGCCTGTCCGGGATTCAGTTTGGAAATCGGCGGCAACACCCCAAAAGCATCAGCAGTCAGGAAAAAAATATTCTTCGGAACACCAGCCATTGACGGAATCACCGCATTATCAATATAATCAATCGGATAAGCAACCCGTGTATTCTCTGTTTTATCAATATTGGAAAAATCTACATTTCTGGTACCTGGAAAATAATTGGTATTCTCCAGCAAAGCACCAAAACGGATCGCATGATAGATCTGAGGCTCATTTTCCGCGGTAAGATCTACGCATTTTGCATAGCAGCCACCTTCAAAATTGAAAACAGTTCCATTTCCCCATCCATGTTCGTCATCACCGATCAGTCCCCTTTTCGGATCTGCAGATAAGGTTGTTTTGCCTGTCCCTGAAAGACCAAAAAATATGGCAGTATCGCCATCTTCCCCAACATTTGCAGAGCAGTGCATAGATAAAGTCTTTCTTTGTTCGGGTAGAATAAAATTCAGTACAGAGAAAATTCCTTTCTTAATTTCACCAGTATAAGCCGTTCCTCCGATCAGAATAATCTTCTTTGTAAAATTTAAGATAGAGAAATTGGATTGTCTGGTCCCATCCGCCTGCGGGTCTGCAAGAAAACCGGGTGCAGCAATAATGGTCCACTCCGGCTGGATGCCTAAATCTTCTTTTTCCATTCTCAGAAAAAGATTATTGGCAAACAGACTCTGGAAGGCCTTTTCAGTCACCACACGAATCGTCGTTTTGAATTCTTCGTTCGCACAGGCATAGGCATCTCTAACATACACCTGTTCTCTCTCTTTTAAATAGTTTGTTACCTTATTATATAAGGCATCAAATTTCTCCTCACTAAATTCAATATTGATGTCACCCCAAAAAACAGTATTTCTGGTTACATCGTCACAAACAATAAATCTGTCTTTAGGAGAACGTCCGGTGAATTTCCCGGTGTCAATGGCCAGGGCGCCGGTGTCGGCAAGCGTTCCCTCGCCGTTTTTCAAGGCCTCTTCCACCAATTCTGCTACCTCCAGCTGGTAAAAAGCATTCTCGGAACTTAGGTTCAGGTAGCTTAAGTCCGGCTTTTGCAAAAAAACTTTGCTCATAAATAAATAAGTTAGTCCGGCAAAGTTATATAGATAAAAAGGGAATAAGAACCATTTTTCAGGAAAAATTTTACTTATTGTCCCCCTTACACTAACAATTAAACATCTGTTTTACAGATGTTTAAAAAAGAAATAATGTGATTTTAGCCTCCGGCTTTCTTCACTTTAAAACCCTCTTTCTGCAACAGGGCCAGCACCTTATCCCTGAAATCGCCCTGGATCAGGATTTCACCATCTTTACAAGCCCCTCCTACCCCACATTTTGTTTTAAGCGTCTTCGTCAGTTTTTCCAGATCTTCCTCCGGTCCAACAAAACCAGTAACCAGCGTAACGGCCTTGCCGCCCCTGTTTTTCCGGTCCAGCATCACCCTCAAATCCTGCTGGTTATTGGCTATACTTTCTTCAGCAGCCTCTTCCTGAGGATAAGTAAATGAAGGATCTGTAGAATACATGATCCCGCCAAAATCATTCAATACTTTCTTCTTCGTCTTCATTGCTTTAGTTTCTAAATCTTTATTCTGCAGGTACAATAATATTTAAGGATAAGGGGTTAATGGAAATATCTATTTCAGTTCCCATAAAGAAAGGCTCTCCATCTATATGGATGGCCCCCTCTTTCGGACGGCTGATGTGGATGTCCTTCCCTTTGATGATTTCCACCATATCTGATTTATGAGTGTTGCCTGTCATCATATAATACCCCAGAACGGGCAAACGGTAAAGCGGAAAATGTTTCACCACGCATACATCCAGCAAACCATCACTCACTGAAGCCAGGGGAGAAATATGCGCATTATTTCCATACTGGGACGAGTTTGCAATACTCACCACAAAAGCTTTACGGGTATAGGATTTACCATCAATAATTATAGTATAGGTTTCCGGCTTGTAATCCAGCATCTCTTTTAAACCCACTTTCAAATAACCCGAAAAGCCCCTTTTTTTGTTTCCCGCAAAAACAGAACTGATATGGGCATCAAAACCCATCCCGGCCATATTAAAATAGACCTTATCATTAAATGTGGCCGTGTCAATCTGCTTAACATGAAGGTTATTGATTACCTGGATGGCCTTCTTCGGATTCATTGGAATCTTTAAAAACCTGGCCAGCCCGTTACCCGAGCCAAAAGGAATGATACCAAGCACCTTGTTCTGAAGAAGCACCTTGGAACCGATCTCATTGATCGTACCATCTCCGCCTACTGCAACAATAATGTCAAAATTCTTATTGGCTGCCTCTTCTGCAATTTCCGCAGCATGGCCAACATACTCTGTCACACTATAGTTCGGATTAAACCTGGAACGGTCCAGATTAGCGTCAATAAGTGCCGGAATCTTTAATTTGTCCTTCCCCCCGGAAATCGGGTTGATAATAAATAATATGTTAGATTTTGCCAAAAGTCCTGTGTTAATGATTCTACAAAATAATCGATATTTTTTGACTATTTAAATATATATAGTAATTTTGCGTCATTAAAGTGGACTGATTTGCGATGCTATGTAAAAATAGCGGGATTGCAACCACGTAAAAAAAAGTGCTAACCATCATACACTTCCTTTTACTGCCTGTTTTACAGGATCATCTTCCATTTTACGTAATTATTCAGTATATAAATTAATTATTTAAAATGTCATATTTATTTACATCAGAATCTGTTTCTGAAGGTCACCCGGATAAAGTAGCAGATCAAATCTCAGACGCCTTAATTGATAACTTTCTAGCATTTGATGCCGACTCAAAAGTAGCCTGCGAAACTTTGGTTACTACCGGGCAGGTCATCCTTGCCGGGGAGGTGAAATCAAAAACCTATCTGGATGTTCAGCAGATTGCACGTGATGTGATTAAAAAAATCGGCTATACCAAAAGTGAATATATGTTTGAGGCCAACTCTTGCGGAATTCTTTCTGCAATCCATGAGCAAAGCCAGGACATCAATCAAGGTGTAGACCGTTCTAATAAAGAAGATCAGGGTGCCGGAGATCAGGGAATGATGTTTGGTTATGCAACTGTGGAAACAGAGAACTATATGCCATTGGCTTTAGACTTGTCGCACACCCTTCTGCAGGAGCTGGCTATTTTAAGAAGAGAAAACAAGGAGATCACCTATCTGCGTCCGGATGCAAAGTCGCAGGTCACTCTTGAATATGATGACAACAACAAACCTGTCCGCATCGACGCCATTGTTATTTCTACACAGCACGATGATTTTGACGAAGAAAGTGCTATGCTGGCCAAAATCAAAAAAGACCTGGTAGACATCCTTATTCCAAGAATCATTGCAAAATACCCTCAATACGCACATTTCTTTAATGACAAAATTGAGTACCACATCAACCCAACCGGTAAATTTGTTATCGGAGGGCCTCACGGCGATACCGGACTTACCGGCCGTAAAATTATTGTAGATACCTACGGTGGTAAAGGTGCACATGGTGGTGGTGCTTTTTCTGGTAAAGACCCGAGTAAAGTAGACAGAAGTGCGGCTTATGCAACCCGTCATATTGCAAAGAATTTAGTTGCTGCCGGTGTTGCAGATGAAATCCTTGTTCAGGTAAGTTATGCGATTGGTGTAGCAAAGCCAATGGGAATTTATATCAATACTTACGGCACAGGAAAGGTGAATAAAACAGACGGAGAAATTGCTAAGATCGTAGAAAGCATTTTTGACATGCGTCCTTATTTCATTGAACAACGTCTGAAATTAAGAAACCCTATTTACAGCGAAACTGCTGCCTATGGCCACATGGGTCGTACACCGGAAACCGTAACCAAAACTTTCAGAACCCCTAACGGAGAAGAAAAAGTAGTTACAGTAGAACTGTTTACCTGGGAAAAATTAGATTATGTAGATCAGGTAAAAGCTGCATTTTCCTTATAATTAAAAAAACATTCCATAAAAAAGGAGACCAATTGGTCTCCTTTTTCTATTTATATGGTCCTGACCTGGACCGGACATGCGAGGTATTCCGGCCGGACTTACTCCGGAGTGAGTCCGGAGTAAGTCCGGAGTAAGTCCGGGTTTTTGCGTAAAAACCCGGACTTACCCTGCTGGGAACATCCCCTTAATCCGTACAGACTCCATACAAGTCCCATTCTTCGTACGGTCCCGGTCCATTCCGTTTAGGTTTAACTTTAAAGTAAAGCGCCTTGTTTCATATAATCGGTTTCTGTTTTAAAGAAATGCTCATCATCAATGGCATAGGAGGTTACCCCAGCAATCTTCATTGCGTCCAGGGCATCTACCAGGTTCTTATAGCTGGATTTTGAAGTGGGTTTGATAATCACAATCATAAATTTAGACAAATCATTTTTATGAAAAGCAAGTATCTCTTTCTTATTGTGCAACAACTGTTTGTTCAGATCCCCATAGTTTATTGTTTTAAGAACAGTAGCCGCTCCCTTTTCCTCTCCCATATACCAGACCATCTTATTGTCCTTACCCAGCAGCACGGTCATCGTTCTTGAGGCCGGATATTCCGCGAAATTCACCGCATCCGCAACAGGCTTAGCCACATCCATAGCATTAAACTTAGACAATGATGTGGTCAGCATAAAAAAGGTAATCAGCAAAAATGCCAGATCTACCATTGCAGTCAGATCAACAGCAGGTACAGATTTGCGTGTTCTCCCATATTTGGCCTTGCCATTTTGGGGAAGGTTAAGTGTTGCCATAAGTTTTCTTCTTTTTAAACAGGATGCATTCCGCCATTAAAATGCATAAGGGCAAACCATTTTTAATTGTGCTTGTTTTATGATCAGATAATTCGACCTATTATGGAACAGCCAGTAGAAATGAACACATTAAGCCAAATCTTAGAGAAACTGAGACAGAAAGGCCTTGACAATGAGATAAAAATGACCGACCATGGTAAGATGCAGGGTGTTGGCGTGAATAAGATCTATAGCCCTGAAGACCTGTCTATTATTAAAACCTATCGTTTTGAAGGAGATTCAGATCCTGCAGACAACTCCATACTCTACCTTCTGGAAGACAAAGACGGACAGATCGGCTATATTATTGATGCTTACGGCATGTATAGCTCGCAGGAAAATGCAGGCTTTGACGATTTTCTCAAGAAAATCCCAACCGCCGACCGCGATATGCAGGAGTTGTTCAGCTGATCAGCCAGAAAGCACCTGTAAAACAATTACGATTCAGTTTAAAACAAGCTTAAAGCCTGCCTCAAGCAGGCTTTTTCAATTTCACAGCCCCCAATCGCATAAAAATTAATTCATTACACTACCAACTTGATTAATTTTATATTAAATTCGTTTTAAATATCTAACCAATTGTGAACGCTTACCACTCAAAAAAAGATGAGGAATTAATTTACCTCCTCCAAACCGAGGATGAGCTTGCTTTCACAGAAATTTACAACCGCTACTGGGACAAACTCTACTATATTTCCCATAAACTTCTGAAAGATACGGATGCCTCCGAGGAAATCGTTCAGGAAGTCTTTCTCATCATCTGGAAGAAAAGAAACAGTCTTCACATTCAAAGCCTCCATCAATATCTCGCTGCCATGACGCGCTATGCCGTATTCCGGCACCTGGCCAGGGAGAAGAAATTCAACAAACAGGAAAACTCAGAAGGCATCCTGAATGCCGAAGTAGCAGACGAAATAGACCTGGACAACAAAATCCTGCTGGAGATCATTACCAAACTCTCCAATAAGCTTCCCGAAAAATGCCGCCTGGTCTTCCAGTACAACAAGATCCACGATCAATCCCTGCAAGAAGTCGCCGAACAATTAAACATCTCACAAAAAACCGCAGAAGCTCACCTCACCAAAGCCCTGAGGGTCATCAGAGCCAATTTCGGCGACGTTAGCCATTTCACCTGCTTCCTCGTCTCCCTTCTTTTCCTCAGAAAGTAAGCCCCAAAGCGTCCCTCCTTTAATCTCGAAAGTGCTATTATCTTTCTATTTCGGTATCCTGATACCGGCTTCCGCCGGCACGGCGATTCAGGATGACGGGCGCGTTAGCAGAACGACTTAAAAACAACCCGTCATTATTACTTCTTTGAATTTCCAATTATAGACTCATAACCAGACAAACTCTGCAACTAAACAAAACACACTGCTAAACAAACTGTGCTATTAAACAAAATACACTGTTCATCCATACCCCATTCTTTCTACACCCAGCCGGACTCACCACCCTAATTATGCGCCCAGAACAATGAATATTACTCCGAGAGGACCTCAGGGCGCCTTGCCACAAGAGCGAAGCGAGGCAAGGAGTCCAGTCCTCGAAGAGTTAATATTCATTGTTATAAAATAATTTCATTTTGCACTAAGGGTGTTTATCCTTTATCGGACTCTATCCTATTAAACCAGGTTAAATAAACGATGAACAAACAAGAACTGAAACTTTTAGCTCAAAAGTATTTAGAAGGAACAGCAACCGAAGAGGAAAAGCGCTTACTTAACCAATGGTATGACACCACCAATGACGGCTGGGTAGAACACGTAAACACCAAAATACCGGAAACTGAAGATCAAATACGGCTAAGGATGTTGAACACTCTCCAGCAGCAGATCAACAATAAAACCCCTCAAGGTCAAAAAACCTCTTCCCTGAAACGCCTGCTTACCTGGTCAGTTTCAGTAGCTGCCCTGGTCCTGACCGGCATCTTCGCCTGGCAACTGGCCGCTAAAAAAGAAGTTCCTAAACTGGTCAGTGTGCCTGACCATAAAATTATAGAGATTGTACTGCCCGACAGTTCCAAAGTCTGGCTGAATGCAGGTTCAATATTCAAATACCCTAAAACCTTCGATCAAAAAAACCGTACCGTTGAACTCATTGAGGGCCGCGCCTATTTTGAAATTAAACACCGCGACAAACACCCCTTCATTGTAAAAACAAAAAGTTTAAATGTAACCGTGCTGGGCACTTCCTTTGATGTCAGGGCCTATCAGAAAGAAGGCACGACCAAGGTGAATGTCGTAACCGGTAAAGTAGGCATCACCCTTAAAAACGAAGCCAAGAAACCGGCCATTATGCTGACGCCAAAACAAGAACTCGTGCTCAGCAAATTAGACCACCAGATCATCAGGATCCCTACAAAGGAAATTGCCGTAAACGCCTGGTGCAAAAGCCAGCTGGTCTTTGAACAGGAAAACCTGGGCAATGTATTCCATGTACTTGAAAAGAAATACAATACCAAAATATCAGTCGACAACAAAAACCTGCTTAATGAACGCATTTCCATTACCCTGAGCAACCAGCATCTGGATACTGTAATGCAGATCTTAAGCTTCACCAAACATTTTAAATATCAAATGGCCAATGACAGCATAACCGTAATTAAATAGATAAACCTTGCTTAGCAGCTAAGAAAAGGAAAGAACCGGGAACACAGGGTGTCCCCGGAAATGATTTAGCCTCTGCATATATGCTTGAGACCCATAGACAGCAGGCTACAGTTTAACCGAATTAAACCTAGAACAAATATGATAAATTTTTACGGCAAAGTATTGCCCATACTCCGAAAATGCATGCGCATTTCTACAATTATTATCGGCATACAAATCTGTTTTACCACCATCCTGGCGGCAAAGGCCACAAAGGCACAGGAAATGAACTTTAAAGTTGTTAAAGTCAGCGTAAAACAAGTCTTTAAGAGAATAGAACAGCAGGCCAATGTAACCTTCGTATACGATGAACAGGTACTGGGCAATTTGCCTTCTTTGTCCCTGAACATCAGAAAACAACAACTTTCTGAAGTACTTAACCAGCTGAGAGAAAAAACTTCACTGGAGTTTAAACTGGTTGGAAATTACATCGGCGTAGCACAAAACCGCGAAAGTATGCCAGCCTTAAGTCTTTCATCAGGTGGAAGTACCAACGCCATTAAGATCAGTGGAAGCGTCAGGGACGCCACGGGGCAACCTTTGGTTGGCGTTAGTATAGCCGTTAAAGGAAGTAAAAATGCAACGACCACCAATGGTAACGGACAGTTTGCCATAGAAGCGAATCTTGGAGACGTCCTGGTCTTCAGCTATATAGGGTACACCAAAAAAGAAGTTACGATCACTTCACCGTCTATTTCTGTTTTACTGGACGAGGACTCCAAACTACTGAGTGAGGTCGTTGTGACCGCATTAGGTGTAAAGAAAGAGCGGAAAGCTTTAGGTTACTCTGTAACGGAGGTAAAAGGCGAAAGCTTAACCCAGGCCAGAGACAATAACGTAATGAATTCCCTGGTTGGCAAGGTGGCCGGCTTGAACGTAAGTTCTGTAGCGGGTGGTGTTGGTGCCTCGACCAATGTGGTGATCCGTGGCGTATCCAGTATATCGCAAACCAACCAACCGCTTTATGTTGTGAATGGCATACCAATGGAAAGTCAACCGAATAGCTTAAAAGGTAATCAGTATGACAATGCACCGGATCTTGGGGATGCCATTGGGAATCTTAATCCTGATGATATAGAGACCGTTTCCGTACTCAAAGGAGCAGCAGCTTCTGCTTTGTATGGCTATCGTGGTAAAGCTGGTGTTATATTAATTACCACCAAAAGTGGCAAAGGAAACAGCATAGAATTTAACTCTAATTATGTGATGGAGAAGGTTTCTGATCCGACAGACTGGCAATATATCTATGGACAGGGCGCAAACGGGATAAAACCAACTAATACATTATCTGCTTTTCAAAGCGGCCAGTCTAGCTGGGGAGCCAAATTAGATGGATCCAGCGTAGTTCAGTTTGACGGTGTTTCACGTCCTTACACTGCACAAACAAACAACATTAAGAATTTCTTCAGAACTGGTGCAACAGCAACCAATACACTGGCTTTAAATAAAAGTTTTGATGGTGGCTCAGTCCGGTTTTCTGCCAGTGATCTGAGTAACAAAGCAATAACACCTGGATCCAGCTTAAACAGACAGTCTTTTAATTTAAGTGGAAATTACAATATTGATAAACATCTAACTGTTGACGCCAGAGTAAGCTATATTTTAGAACAGGCAAAAAACAGACCTTTTTTAAGCGACGGGGCGGGTAATTCGAGTTACAATGTAACCCTCCTTCCAACCAGTGTAGACGTACTAACCTTAAAAAAAGCAGTTAATGATAATGGTACAGAATATGCCTATTCTGGCAATACGTTTGCAACCAACCCATGGTTCGCTGCCGAAAAATTCGTCAATAATACAAAAAGAGAAAGAATACTTTCGTCTATCAATCTGAGGTATAATTTTGACAATGGCGCCTTTATTCAGGGCCGGGCCGGAAGAGATGCATATACAGACAGGTATACTTCTGTGGTACCTACCGGGACTGCTTATCGTTTAGATGGCTCCATGTCTGAATCGACAACCAAATTTGCCGATTTAAATACTGACGTGCTCTTCGGAAAGTCATTTAAAGTTAGCGATTTCAGCATTACTCCAAACGTAGGAGGAAGTTTTAGAAGGACCAAATCAGAACAGTTTATTTTAAACGGAACTTCCTTTGCAGTACCTTATGTATATGTGATCACTAATGCAAAAAATCAATCAACTCCAACCTATACACCAAGCGACCTTGAAGTTCTTTCTATTTACGGGACCTTGGATCTTAGTTACAAAAGTTACTTGTTTTTAAATGGATCTCTACGCAATGACTGGTTTTCAACTCTAGCCACACCTGGCAAAGACAATGCCTTGAATGCACTATATCCTTCTGTTAACGGGTCATTTGTCTTTTCAGAATTGATGGATAAAGGCTGGTTAAGTTTTGGAAAATTACGCGCTGGTTTTGCCCAGGTTGGGCAGGCTACCACACCATATCAAACACAGCTTGCTTACAATTTCAACAACGCCACCCTTAATGGAAAGCCGTTGGGAATTATTGCAAACCAACTTGTTCCAAATAGCAGCCTGGTGGCCTCCATCGCTTCAGAGTTTGAGATTGGTACAGAACTCCGCTTCTTAAAAGACCGCTTAACACTTGACTTTACCTGGTATAATAAAAACTCAAAAGATGAAATTGTAAGTGCTCCAGCTTCTGTCACTTCGGGTTATTCGGGTGCCATCTTAAATATCGGACAACTCCGCAACAGAGGCATAGAAGCTTTGATCTCCGGTATACCGGTTAAATCAGAGCATTTCCAATGGACAAGCTCTCTAAACGGATCTATCAATAATAATATGGTTGTTGCCCTGGCCGATGGACAAAAAAGCCTGCCAGGATCAACCTCCAGAACAGGTAATGGCTTTACTCAGCTGATTGTTGGTTTACCTGCATTCCAGGTTATGGCATTTGACTACAAGCGAGATGCTGGCGGAAATATCATTAAGGACGCATCAGGTGCTCCTGTTCAGGGAGACCTGATGCCTTATGGATCTGCATATGCCAAATATGTAGCCGGCTGGAACAATGAATTCAAATATAAGAACTTCAATTTTTCTTTTCTCATCGACGGTAAATTCGGTGGCAAGATCTTTTCTGGTACGGATTATTACGCCTACGTTCTCGGATTACATAAAGGTACACTTGAAAACAGAGATGCCCTGGGTACAAATGCTGCAACCTATTATACTGCTGTAGCCAATAATGTATCCAGCTTATTTGTCCAAAATGCAGACTTCATCAAATTCCGTCAGATTATGCTTGGTTATACTTTTCCCGGAAAAATGTTCAAGAACGCTATTCAGGGTGCAACTTTAAGTTTGGTTGGTCGTAATTTATTTTACCTGATGAAGAAAACGGACAACATAGATCCGGAATCTGATTACAGTCCAGTAGCAAAAGGCTTAGAATTAGGAGGTGTTCCACCAAGCAGGACCTTTGGTTTAAACCTTAGTGTTAAATTCTAACCCAGTGTACACGATTAACCTTACTAAGATGAAAAAGATTTCAAAATATAGCTTCCTATTATCAGTCCTTCTGTTGAGCAGTATGGGCTGCAGAAAAAATTTTGACAAGATCAATACAGATCCTTCTACATATAACCCCTCCAATTTCGATCCCAATTATGTACTCACCAGTGCACAACTTGGGTATTCGGGAAGTATGGATTTCAGCTATGATACCTGGCGTGCAAATTTAATCCATTGTTCTACTATGATACAAGGCTTTTCTTCTGTGATCGGCTACTGGAATGCAGGAGATAAATATGTGCTCAATGCAAATTATACTGCCGCATACTGGGGATTTTCCGGCAGCACACCCACTGCCGGAGATGGTGCATATCCGGAACAGGTAAGACCTATAGTAGACGTAGTGGAGTCAACAAAAGATAAACCTCAGCTGAATAACCTTTACCAGATTGCCAGAATAACAAAGGCATTGATCTTTGAACGTATAACGGACCTTTATGGAGATGTTCCCTATTCCCAGGCAGGGAAAGGATATTATGAAAAGACCTATTTTCCTGTATATGATAAGCAACAGGATATTTATAATGACCTGCTTAAAGAAGTGAGCGATGCAACCAGTAAACTCAATCCTTCTGGAGATAAAGCGACCGGTGATTTATTTTATGCGGGAGATATTTCTAAATGGAAGCGCTTCGCAAATACTTTACTACTCAGGATTGCCATGCGCTTGAGCAAAGTTGACCCGGCCACGGCACAAACTTACGTTCAAAAAGTCATCGGCAATACCATGACCAGCAATGATGACAACGCCTATATTCTGGGTGACGTTGCCGGAGGCCGTACCACATTGAACAGGAACAGCCAGATTCTGCTTGGCGATGGCGGTCAGGAGAATTTCTATACCCGCTGGTCTAAAACGTTCATAGACCAATTAAAGAATACCAATGATCCACGCCTGGGAGCGGTAGCCGTGACCAAACTCTATCTGAATGATGCGACAAAAGATCAAAATCCAAATGCAGACCATACACCTGCTGCTCAAAAAGGGATGCCTAACGGAAAAGATCTAACCACTACGCCAGGTCTTGGAATCACTTTAGATCCAAGCTTTACTGCTTTTACCGATTATTCATCTCCAAGCCCGGCTCTAATTAAAAGAAACGGACCAACCTTTGTGCTGACTTATGCAGAATCAGAATTGCTGCTTGCAGATGCTGCACAGCGTTTTGGCATTGGTGGAAGTGCTGCAACCCACTACCACGATGGTGTTGTGGCAGCAATGACCTACCTAAGCCAGTATGATGCTTCTGCAACGGTAAGTGCAACTGCAGCAGAGGCATATCTGAGCGCTCATCCTTATGATGCCTCAAAAGGACTGGAAATGATCAATACCCAATACTGGATCCTGACCAATACGATGCTCGATTTCTATGAATCCTGGGCAAACTGGAGACGGACAGGCTTTCCGGTATTGACACCAGTGGTGTATCCCGGCAACTCTACAGGAGGAACGATCCCAAGACGTTTTCCTTATCCGATTGTAGAGGCGGGCTCCAACACAGAGAACTACAATAAAGCACACAACTCTGTTCCCGGTGGTGATTTACTGACCTCCCGAGTATGGTGGGACAAACAATAATGAAATTATGATCCAAAAAATCCCTGCTTAGGCGGGGATTTTTTTTACCTTCCTTTATTTAAATTTGCCTTATGCTAAAGACTGTATACCTGGCTTTGATTTCCATTTGCTTCACAAGCCCCCTATTTTCGCAAACCATTCAAAAGAATCAACTTATGAACCTGCACCTGAGTTGGGAAATCCTCGAGAACAATTATAAAGGCATTAACCAAACCAGATCTGCACTCACCATCCGCACTTCTAACCAGGAAACCTTGCCTTCAAAGGGCTGGAAGATCTATTTCAACTTTACACGCCCGATAAAAGAGCAACCTTTAACCGGAGGAGTTTCCATTAAACCTATCAACGGAGATTTTTTCTCTATAGAACCTTTGCCGGACTTCAAAGGCCTGAAACCGGGTGCCTCTTTAAGAACTGAATTTGTATCGGGCGACTGGCTGGTCAATGCCACCGATGCTCCTGCTGGTTTTTACCTGATCAGAGATAATGAACCCGCAAAATATTATGTACTTCCTTCTGTGGAGGTCATTCCATCCAGGCAAAACAAGCAGATCATGCGAAATGCCACTGATCATGTACCTTTTAAAACGCCAGACCTTACATTTGAGGAGAACAGGAAGATCAAAGATCTGGAAACAAAGGTCAAAATCTTCCCTACACCTGCGCATTACGAAGAAACTTCCGCTGTCTTTAAGCTCAGTTCGGGCACCGTTGTTATAGCCGATCCGACTTTCCAGTCTGAGTCTGCCCATTTGAAGCGTTTTCTGACAGGCTTATTGAATACCGGCGGAAAAACCGGCACCAGCATCCATTTAAACAAAAAGAATCTTCCCGAAGAGGCGTACGAGCTATCGGTAAAAAACAATAGTATCAACATTGCGGCTTCCAGCCCGGCCGGCATTTTCTATGGCATCCAGTCTTTGAAAACACTGCTTCCTCCTGTAGCATATAAAGGCAAACAAACAGAAATCCCTGTTCCAGGTGTTGAAGTCTCCGACCAGGCCCGTTTTGGCTACCGGGCTTTTATGCTGGATGTTGCCCGGAATTTCCAGACAAAAAAACAAATCTTAAAATTGCTGGACCTGATGGCTTTATACAAACTCAACACCCTTCATTTTCATTTGAATGATGATGAAGGCTGGCGACTGGAAATACCTGCCCTTCCCGAACTCACTACATTTGGCAGCAAAAGGGGCCATACTTTAGATGAAAAGACACACCTACAGCCTTCTCTGGGTTCTGGTCCGGCAGTCGAGGGTTCTTATGGAACCGGATACTACAGTAAGGCTGATTTTATGGATATTTTAAAATATGCCACAGAAAGACATATTCAGGTCATTCCGGAAATTGAATCCCCGGGGCATGCACGTGCAGCAATCAAGGCCATGGCGGCCAGAAATGACCCGGATTATTTACTTCACGATCCGCAAGACCAGTCTGAATACCGCTCTGTTCAATGCTGGAACGACAATGTGATGAACGTTGCGCTACCTTCTGTTTACCATTTTATTGAAACACTCACCCGGGAAATTAAATCTATGTATGTCGAGGCCGGTGCGCCATTAAAGACCATACATTATGGTGGAGATGAAGTTCCTGCTGGTGTGTGGGAGAAATCACCTGCCGTACAGGCTTTGATGAAACAGGATACCACTATAAAAACCACGGATGATCTTTGGGGTTATTATTATAAAAAGGTAGACCAGATCCTAAAAGCAGAAGGGCTCTATCTCAGTGCCTGGGAAGAGGTTGCCACACGCAAAGTGGTGAATAATGGACAAAAAGAAACGGTATTTAATGAGGACATGCTGGGCAAGAATGTACACCTGGACATCTGGAACAACATGATTGGCTGGGGACAGGAAGATCTGGCTTACAAATTTGCGAACAAAGGTTTCCAGGTGGTCTTGTCCGGGGTAAGCAATATGTATTTTGACATGGCTTATGAGAAATCCTTCGACGAGCCTGGTTATTACTGGGGCGGCTATATCGATGTAGAAAAACCCTTCAGCTTTATCCCTTATAATTATTACAAGAACACCACTTCAGACCGCATGGGCAATGTACTTCCGCCAGATTTTTTCGACAGCAAAGAAAAACTGAGCGAAAAGGGTATGAAAAATATTGTTGGTCTGCAGGCTGCCCTATTCAGTGAAGTGAGTAAAGGACCGGAACGAATGGAATACCTGATCCTTCCAAAACTTTTGGGCCTGGCAGAGCGTGCCTGGGCAAAAGATCCGGAATGGGCACAGGAACAGAACCCTAAGAAATCTGAACGCTTATATCAGGACGCCTGGTCTGCATTTATGAACAGCATAGGAAAGCGAGAATTGCCAAGACTGGATTATTATGCCGGCGGCTTTAAATATAGAATTCCGGGTCCGGGGGCGGTGCTTCATGGAGGAGCCATAGAAGCGAACAGCCAAATCCCAGGCTTTGTGATCAAGTACACTACAGATGGCAGTCAGCCAAACTGGAAAAGTAAAACCTATACAGGTCCGGTTAAGGAAAAGGGCACCATTAAAATGGCGGTCTTTAATCTGGCTGGCAGATCCGGAAAAACCATTACAATTCATCAATAATAAAAAAGGGCATGCATAATGCCCTTTTTTATGACTATCTGTATTCCATCATGAGTTTCTTATTCAGCATTTCTCTCAAACTGCGGATAGAGGTATCTTTAATCTGACGTACGCGTTCCCTGGAGATCTTCATCATGTGAGCAATATCATCCATCCCGGTCACTTCTCTCCCATCCAGTCCGTAATAAAGTTTGAGAATTTCTGCCTGGCGCTGTTGCAGCTTACCCAGCATTCTGGCCAGCTCCTGCGAAAGGGAAGCGCCCTGAATTTGCTCATCGGCCGCAGGGCTGTCCCTGTTCACATAGGTATCCAGAAGGGAAACACCCACTTCTTCGCTTACAGTAGCATCAAGAGACATGGATAAACCTGCGTTTTCCATATAATCAACGACCTTGTCTGTACCCAATTCTGTATAGTCTGCCAGTTCTTCCAGCGTAGGCAGTCTCTCAAAACGCTGCTCCAGTTCTGCCATGGCCTTATTGACCTGCATAATCCCGTTCACCTGGTTCAGCGGTAAACGGATGATCCGTTTCTGATCTGCGATGGCCTGCATCATGGCCTGACGGATCCACCATACGGCGAATGAAATAAATTTAAATCCTTTGGTGTGGTCAAAGCGATGTGCTGCTTTAATCAGACCAAGGTTTCCTTCATTGACCAGATCACCAAGGGTAAGACCCTGGTTCTGGTATTTCTTGGCGACAGAGACCACAAACCTCAGATTGGCTTTGACCAGTCTTTCCAAAGCAGCCTGATCGCCTTCTTTGATTTTAGCAGCAAGCAGAACTTCTTCCGGTACAGAGACCAGATCAATTTTACCAATGTCCGTAAAATAACGGTTTAAAGAATCTGAATCGCGGTTGGTTATTGACCTTTCAATTTTAAGATCTCTCATGGTTCGGTTGATTATCAAGTAATTAATCTTGCAACAAATCTGCGGGGTTTAGAACGTATTGCCTAGCAAATGGAAAACTTTAGAAAAAACGACTTGTTTCGATTCACTTTACCGAATATAATTTCATTTAAATCGCTGCTTTTTTTACATACAAAATTTTATTCTAATGACCCAAAACAGAGGTCAGATCCGGCAGAGAGAAACAGAAAGTACACTATGCTCTTTTAAGTTACCTTCCCGAAACACCTTGCAAAGCCCTAAAAAATTTGCACTTTAACATTTGTTTTCTCTATATTTGACTACTCATTATTAACCTTATCCTGTTGCTTATATACACTAACCCATCAACCAACATAGGTTTTTATGAATATTTCTACGCTTGACGAAACAGATAAAGGAATCTTAAATTTATTGCAGAAAGATGCTCATCTAACGATTGACCAGCTTGCCAAACAATTAAAAAAGTCCAAAACACCTATCTTTCAGAGAATGAAACGACTGAAGGAACTGGGCTATATTAAAGCATTTGTTGCCCTGCTCGACCAGGAAAAGATCAATCCACTTTTTATTGCTTTCCCGCATATTCATTTAACCAGCCATACAGAGGCTGTTCTGCGTCAGTTCCAGGACCAGGTTACACAGTTCCCGGAGGTATTGGAATGTTATCATTTAACCGGAAATGTAGACTTTATGCTCAAGATTGTTTTACCGGACATGCATGCGTACAACAACTTTCTAAGAGAAAAACTGGCCAGCTTGCCCAATATTGGAAATGTACACAGCTACCTGGTACTTTCTCAGGCCAAACACGACACTGCCTTCCCATTGTAAATCTTTATTGCTACACGATGGTCAGATTGATGCCTTTGTCTTCCAGCATTTCAACCAATGCAGGAGAAATTCCACTGTCGGTAATAATATGCTGGATCTGATCCAGTGCACAGATCTTACCCAAACCTCTTTTACCAAATTTTGAGCTGTCTGCCATCACCACCGTAACCTGCGCTGCAGTCATCATTCGCTGGTTTAACCGGGCCTCCATCAAACTCGTGGTCGTAAGTCCCATTTCCATATCAATACCGTCTACGCCCATAAACAACATACTGCAGGATACATCTGCCAGGATCTGTTCAGCATATGGTCCCATTACTGACGATGAATTTTGACGAAGCTGCCCGCCCAGCTGTAATACTTCCACATGCTGGTGATGAGACAATTCCAGGGCCACGTTCAGGGCAGAGGTAATTACCGTAAGGTGTTTTTCTGCATGGATAGACCTGGCGAGCGCCAGCATGGTTGTTCCGGAGGCGATAATAATAGAATCATTATGCCCAATCATATCTGCAGCAGCCTGGGCAATCAGCCGTTTTTCTTCTGCATGCAATTGCTCCTTTTCAGCTACCGGCCGGTCATTGGCATAAGGATTCACCTTTGAGCCTCCCCCGTGCGTACGAAAAAGCAATTTTTTATCTTCCAAAAGTTTGAGATCCTTTCGGATCGTCACATCAGAAACCTTCATTTGTGTACTCAGTTCCTGGACATTTACATGACCGGTCTGTTCCAGCTTTTTTAGAATCAACTGATGTCTTTGGGTAATACTCTTCATTTTATCAAGGTCATTTTAAAGGTCGCCTGTAAGAAACACAAGGTGTTTAACCTGCATGCAAAATCTCTGTTTCAAAAATAAACAAATCTCTTCGCTTCTTTGTATTTAAATCGTTTCCTTCCAGATCAGACCTACAAATATTTCGTTTTGTTTCGAATTAACACAAAAAGAAACACGATCACTCCAGAACCACCATAAAACAAGAATAAAACACCGAAAAAGGTTATGATTATTTTTTATTTGTTTTGAATTGTTTTATTTTATAGATTTGTCGTAAGGAAACGAAACTCGTTTCTTCATCAATCTAAGATGCAGAAATTATGACGACGAACAGGAAGGAATTGATCAGCAACCTCAACGATCCAGAGAAACTCTGGGATGTTATAGTGGTTGGCGGAGGCGCCACTGGTCTGGGTGCTGCACTCGATGCAGCAAGCAGAGGCTACCAAACGCTGTTACTGGAGCAGGCTGACTTTGCTAAAGGCACTTCAAGCCGCAGCACCAAGTTGGTCCATGGTGGTGTACGCTATCTGGCACAAGGTGACATCGGGCTGGTTCGGGAAGCCCTTTTCGAAAGGGGACTGTTGTTGAAAAATGCGGCTCATCTGGTCAAAAATGAATCTTTCATTATTCCTAATTATGAATGGTGGGGTGGTGCTTTTTATACCATTGGACTCACTTTATACGACCTTCTGGCCGGCAAACTTGGCTTTGGACGCGCAAAACATATTTCTAAAGAAGAAGTGGTCCGGAGACTTCCGACCGTTCAGCAAAAGAAACTTTATGGTGGTGTGGTTTACCACGACGGACAGTTTGATGATTCCCGCCTGGCGGTAAACCTGATGCAGACCAGTATGGAACAAGGGGCAACGATACTGAACTATTTTAAAGTGGTTAACCTGATCAAAAACACCCAGCAGAAAACAGCAGGCGTTACTGCAACAGATATAGAATCCGGGATGACCTACCACATCAAAGGTAAAACGGTCATTAATGCCACCGGAGTATTTGTAGATGACCTTTTACAGATGGACAAACCGGGGAAGAAGCCCCTGGTCCGGTCAAGTCAGGGTGTGCACCTGATACTGGACAGATCTTTTTTACCTGGTGAGGATGCCATTATGATCCCTAAAACAGATGACGGAAGGGTTCTTTTTGTTGTGCCATGGCATGATAAACTGGTGGTAGGCACCACAGACACGCCGCTCAACGAACATAGCCTGGAGCCCGTAGCGCTGGAAGAAGAAATCAGCTTCATTATGCGCACAGCGGCAAAGTACCTCAGCAAAGCGCCAACCCGGAAAGATGTGCTCAGTGTTTTTGCCGGTCTGCGCCCATTGGCTGCACCAGAAAACGACTCTTCAAAAACCAAGGAGATATCCCGCAGCCATAAACTGATCGTAACAGAGTCTGGTCTGATCACCATTACCGGTGGTAAGTGGACTACCTATCGAAGAATGGGGGAAGACACCATCAATAAAGCCATAGAAGTTGGAAAACTACCCCCTGCAGAAACCAGGACAAAACAACTGTCTATTCATGGCAGTATGGAAAATGTAGACAGAAAGAACCATCTCTATATATACGGAAGCGACCAGGAAGCAGTATTGGAACTCGGAAACGAACATCCTTCCTGGAAGGAAAGACTGCATCCCCGCCTGCCCTTTCTCCAGGCAGAAGTGATCTGGGGCGTCAGGCATGAAATGGCCCGGACCATTGAAGATATTCTGGCCAGAAGGGTGCGCGCACTTTTCCTGGATGCAAGAGCAGCCATAGATGCCGCGCCGGTTGTAGCAGAGCTGATGGCCAATGAACTGAACCGGGACGAACAGTGGAAACAGGACCAGGTCACCACCTTCAGAAAGCTGGCCCAGTCTTACTTACTCGAACCCTATACCCCATAAAAAATCCTTTAACCTGTATAAACCTGATAGCATGGAATCTTATATTCTGGCCCTGGACCAGGGCACAACCAGTTCCCGCGCCATTGTTTTTGACCACAATGGGCAGATCAAATCTGTGGCTCAGAAAGAGTTCAGACAAATTTTCCCCCAATCGGGCTGGGTGGAACACGACCCCAATGAAATCTGGTCTACTCAGGCCGGAGTAGCCGCTGAAGCGACCGTAAAACTGGGCATCAACGGAACCAATATCAAAGCCATAGGCATTACCAATCAGCGCGAAACCACGATTGTATGGGACAGAACGACCGGAGAACCGATTTACAATGCCATTGTATGGCAGGACCGCCGCACTGCTGCTTTTTGTGATGAACTGAAAGAAGCCGGTAAAACCGAGTTGATCCGCTCCAAAACCGGCCTGGTCATTGATGCCTATTTCTCAGGCTCCAAAATCAAATGGATCCTGGACAATGTGGAAGGCGCACGGGAAAAGGCGAATGCGGGTGAACTGGCTTTTGGAACGGTAGACAGCTGGCTGGTCTGGAAGTTTACCAGAGGCCGCGTCCATGTGACGGATGTGACCAACGCCAGCCGGACCATGTTGTTTAACATCCGGACCCAGCAATGGGATGATGAATTGCTCGCTTTATTGGACGTGCCTAAAAACATGCTCCCGGAAGTAAAACAGTCCAGCGAAATCTATGGCCAGACGGCCACCACCATATTTGCTTCAAAGATTCCAATTGCAGGTATAGCCGGGGATCAGCATGCCGCCCTTTTTGGCCAGATGTGCATTGAAAAGGCGATGGTGAAGAACACCTATGGCACCGGATGTTTCATGCTCATGAACATTGGAAAAGAATTTATAGCCTCAAAGAACAACCTGCTGACCACAGTTGCCTGGAAGATCAATGGACAGATCCAGTATGCTTTTGAAGGTAGTATTTTCATTGCAGGAGCCGCGGTTCAATGGCTTCGCGATGGTCTGGGCATTATTAAGACCGCTGCAGATGTAGAACGGCTGGCTTTAGGGGTTGGCGATACACAAGGCGTTTATTTTGTGCCTGCTTTTGCCGGATTGGGTGCTCCATACTGGAAACCGGATGTTCGGGGAACTATCGTTGGACTGAGCAGAGGAACCACAGCCGGACATATTGCCCGTGCGGCTATTGAGGCTATTGCTTACCAGACCAGAGATGTACTGAAGGCAATGGAAGCGGATTCGGAAATGGAAATTAAAGAGCTGAGGGTAGACGGTGGTGCAACAGCCAACGACCTGCTGATGCAATTCCAGGCTGATCTTCTGGGCTGTAAAGTGATCCGGCCAACCGTAGTAGAAACGACCGCACTGGGCGCCGCTTATCTGGCAGGCCTGGCCGTGGGTTACTGGAACAGTGTTGAGGAGATCCAGCAGCTTTGGGCCACAGAAAAAGAATTCCTGCCGGCAGGAGATCCTGAGCAGATCAAGAAAGGGATCAAAGGATGGGAAAGGGCAATACATACCGCTCAATCCTGGACAGATGAGCTTCCGGATGCAGAATAGTTTAGGTATTATCTTTAAATTCTATAAATATGTCTCCTTTTATTGCTGAATTTATAGGCACCCTTCTGCTGATCCTTCTTGGGGATGGTGTGGTTGCTAATGTTGTTTTAAAAGATACCAAAGGCAATAACAGCGGCTGGATGGTCATTACTACGGCCTGGGGCCTTGCTGTTTTTGTTGGAGTTACTGTTGCTGGTCCTTATAGTGGTGCACATTTAAATCCAGCTGTCAGCATTGGACTGGCCATCGCCGGCAAGTTTGCATGGGCGCTTGTATTGCCCTATGTAACCGCACAGCTCCTGGGTGCAGCAGCTGGTGCTTTCCTGGTTTGGGTCATGTACCGCGATCATTTCAACCGGGATAATCCGCCGGCCTCTATCCTCGCTGTATTCTGTACCAGTCCTGCGATACGCAATTACAGGTCGAACATGGTCAGTGAGATTATTGGGACATTTGTACTGGTATTTACAGTATTCTACATTACCGGTGCAGAGATTACCCCGCAGAAAACCCCCATAGGGCTGGGTTCCGTTGGTGCAATTCCGGTTGCCTTCCTGGTTTGGGTCATCGGCCTTTCCCTGGGTGGAACCACAGGCTATGCCATCAATCCGGTCAGGGACCTTGGTCCCCGCATTATGCACGCCATTCTGCCTATAAAAGGCAAAGGTGGCAGCGACTGGGCTTATGCATGGATCCCTGTCGCTGGCCCTATTATCGGAGCAGCCCTAGCTGCAGTGGCTTATTTGGCTTTATGGCCTCTGGCTGCGTAATACCAGATAAACAGGTAACAAGGCACCATGATCCAGTAAGCTTGCTGAGGATTAACAATATCTGCCAGACGACCGTAGATTAAGGGAATAATGGCGCCACCGGCGATCCCCATGATCAGTAAAGAAGATCCGATTTTGGTAAATCTTCCCAGGCCAGCCAGGGCTAAAGGCCAGATGGCTGGCCACATTAATGAATTGGCCAAACCTAAAAGGGCAATAAACAATACAGAAGCATAGCCATGTGTGAACAGGGCCAGCAAAACAAAAACTACACCGATCAGCGCAAAAACCTTCATGGCCTTTTCCTGAGATAAGTATCTTGGAATGCAAAAAATACCAATCAGGTAACCCACAATCATGGCCACCAAGGTACAAGTAGTGAAGAATTTCGCGGTAGATAAGGCAATACCTTGTGAAGCGCCATAACTGATGATGGTATCTCCTGCCATCACTTCTACCCCTACATAAATGAAAACCGTTAATACACCCAGCAACAAATGCGGGAATTGCATAATACTGGTTTTATTAGTGTTTGCTGCTGCTACAGCCTCATCTTCTTTATCGGTATCAATCTCCGGCAAACTGGACAGGTAGACCAGCACAGCAAGAATGATCAGCACGACCACAATAATGATATAAGGTAAAATCACCCGTTCTGCCAGTGTATTCAGTTCTGTTGCTTTATCCAGGGCTGTCATACTGGCAATTTTGGCTTTGATTCCGTCTGCATCTTTCAGTGCCACGGTTCCAAGGGCAATTGGTGCGATTGCGCCTGCCACTTTATTACAGATCCCCATGATACTGATCCTCTTTGCCGCACTTTCCGGTGCACCAAGGATGGTAATATAGGGGTTAGATGCGGTCTGAAGGATCGCAAGGCCTGTACCCTGGATAAACAGCCCAAGCAAGAACAATTCATAGGTCCGGGTTTTCGCAGCCGGAATAAAAACAAGGGCTCCTATTGCCATCACCACCAGTCCAACTGCCATCCCCTTTTTAAATCCGGTTGCTTTCAATACCCAGGAAGATGGAATGGCCATCACCAGGTAAGAAATATAAAAAGCAAAGGCCACCAGATAAGATTCAAAGTTATTGAGCTCACAGGCCAGTTTCAGGTAAGGGATCAGTACAGAATTGAGCCAGGTTACAAAGCCGAAAATAAAGAATAAGGCGCCAATAATAACGATTGGATTCAGTGTAAAGCCTGAAGCTGTTTTGATGGTTGTTGGTTTAGGTATCATTTTAAGTTTAGGTTCTTGAATTCAAATATATCCAGTTTTTTCGATCTATTTCATGGTTTAAAGTGGATAATTCTTTAAATTATGGATAATTGCCTCAATATAAAACAAAGCAATGGAAAGAATACTACGCAAACGTTTGACCAAACAGACAGATATCTTCCCTTTATGGCTTGAATGTCCTGATCTCAGGGTGGACTGCCGTTAAAATCAGACAGAAAGACCCCGAATAAGCGCACAAACGTTTGCACCTGATTTGACAGACAGGAGTTCCTTACATAAAAGACACAATTTGTTTACGAAATGATCACATCTGAAAAGGCCCTAAAAGCAGTCAGACTGGTTTAATTCGCCTAATTTCGCCTATCTTATCCAAGCATTTCTTCATTAAAGACATGTACGTTTCCGCTTCATCCGATATCCGGGAAATTCTTACCAAGGTGGCTCAGGGCGACGAGCAGGCCTTTACGCTATTATTTAATCAGTATTATGATCTTTTGGAAAGGCGGATGTTATACTTCAGCAAATCTGAGCCACTGGCACAGGAGATGGCATTGGATGTCTTTCTGAACATATGGATCAGCAGAAAGACACTACAGAACATCAGCTGTTTTAAGTCCTATTTGCTGATTATATCCAGAAATTACGCCCTTAATTGCTTAAAGAAGTATAAAAGGGAGGACAACAGGAGAAAGCAATGGCTGGAAAACACCGACCATTACGTGCGGGACCTTCCTGAGGATACTTTTGATTATTATAGCTGGATAGATGCTGCGGTAGAATCACTTCCACCGCAGCAAAAAAAAATTTACATGCTGAGCCGCAGCGATAAAATGAAGCAGGCACAGATTGCAAAAGAACTGGATATTGCACTTGAAACCGTCAAAAAGCATATGGTTCTGGCACTGCGCAACATCAAATCAAGAGCCAGGGATATCGCTATTTAAGCCCGTTTCTCCATCCGTTCTGATTAAGATAACCAATCAATGCTTCGGGATGGTCTGTTTGAAGTCCTTGTACATCTTCGTGCATCAGCGCTTTCCATTTTGCCGGATTTTCATCCTTGCTTTGCGCATCGAGGAAAACACTAACACCTTCTGCTTTCAAAGCTGCCAAAAGCACATCGCCTGATGCTTTATCCACTGCTTTTAAGGAAGTGGTGTTCAGAAAGGCCTTCAGTTCTTCTCTGGTTTGTACATTTTCAGGCAAACGCCCCATGAGTGGCATCTGCGGAGCTGTTTTTCTCCAGGCTTCATACTGACCAGCCTTATTCAAATAAACCAGGATGCTCTTCTCCATCCCCTGCTCTGCGATTTCCTGATAGGCTTGTGTGGCATCCGCATCTTTAAAATCAAGGTAGATGTTGATCTTTCCCTTACAAGCTTTCAGGGCTTCTTTGAAGGTTGGAATCTGATACATCTGTCCATCTGTACTGTTTACCGAGAGTTTTGAGATCTCCTCCCAGGTCAGCGCACTCACGAGACCTTTCCCATTGGTCCTGCCGTATACCGTTTCATTATGGCTCAGCATAAGATGACCATCTTTAGTGGTTCTCAGGTCGATCTCTACATAATCTGCCCCGAGCCGAATGGCATCTTCAATGGCTGCAACAGTATTTTCCGGCTTGACCAGATGGCTTCCGCGGTGTGCAATAACCACAAATCCATTTTTGCATTTTGGTAATGTTGCCGAAGACTGCTGGCCAAAGGCAGTAAGGCAACATAAGCCTACAGGAATAGACAGGACAATTTTTTTAATGTTCATATATTGTGTTTTTCCACTATAGACAACTATTCTTTAAAAAGGAGGTAATGCAAATACACTATTATTTACGTTTTCTGCGGATCAGCACCACCATTCCAATCAGGAACATTGCTCCCGGGATCACACCGTAATACAAGACCTGTATAATTTTAACACTGGCCCTGGTCAAGGTCGTATTGTTATCTTTTGGCCGTGACCGGCTCATTTCTACCGGGAACTCGTCATAGGTGAACCAGCTAAAGATTTTCATGGCAAAATAGCCGTTAACCGTGACCATATTGCCCCTTGCCAACTCTCCATTACTGAAAAAATCAGCATCACTCGCTACCACGATCCGCTGTTCTTTGTTTTTGACTTGACGGGTTAGCATCAATGCCGTTGGGAAAGACCCTTTCTGATCTCCTGCTTTGGCATCAAATGTTAAAGCGGCCGAATCCACTTTAAACTTGCCCATTTTAATCCAGCTGTTCTGTTCATTGGTCATCAGAAGCGGGTGGATAGCAAAAGCACCAGTATCTTCATAACTTAAGGCCCCGGCACCCGGCATGGAAACTACTACTCTTTGTTGAAAAAATGGCTGCAAAGTTGGCGCCATGGCCACAGATCCGGCAGCCAGTTCAGGCGCAACCAGGTCGAACGCATACTCCTTACTCCGCTGAACCACTGTTCCATCCAGCATTTTAACTCCAAGCGGGTTTAATAGCGGGTTAACAATACTTTGCTTACCCGGTTCTCCGGCAATGATCAGGTTTCCACCTCCGGCGGTATATTTTTCCAGTTTAGCTTTGGCAACTGCACTAAAAGCTACTTTAGGATCGCCAATCACCAGTGCGGCAATGCCAGCTGGGATCTCGCCATGCTCCAGGGATACACTATCTATGTCAAAACCCTGGTTGATCATCGAACTACTGGTTAATTTTTCATTGGTCAGCGCCCGATAGTTCCTCTCCCCTAATTTATCAATGCTGCGCTGATAACCATCTGTTGCAAAAACAATTTTGGGTGCGGTTTGTATCAATCTTTTTAATGCGTCAGCCTTTATTTCTTCCCTTGGCCAGAAACCCGCATCAGGCGGCGGAAATGTCCGTAAGAAAGTCCTCTTGCCCTTATATTTTAGCTGCATCACCAATCTTCCGTTTTCACCGCTCAGGTCTATCTGTTTCCGGATCTCCTCCGTCTTCAAAAATTTCCGAAGATTTAACTTCTGTAATTGCGCCATACGAACAACCAGTTCCTCAAAGGTTTTTTTATTCTCGGCCAGTATGGCTGCGGTACCAGGAATCGTATCGTTATAATAAACCCATTTTAATTTGATATTAGGTTTAAAACGTAAGTAGGGTTCCCAGCGTGCAATGTCTGCAATACGCTGACTTGGGGTCGATTGCCAGTAAGAACCATCCATTCCATTGACGTACTCTGTCACCTCAAGCGGTTCATCTCCCATTTTTTGAAGGATCTCCTGACTGGTTTTAGTAATGGTATTTGTTTTAGTCGCTGTGGCATCAAAATATGCAATCACCGGCTGACGGGAACTGATATAGGTCACACTTAAACCAATCAATACTATAAGCACATATTTGAATACCTGCTGAAAAACTGACGTGGATACTCTTTCCAATTCCAACTTGGTAATGGTAAAGGCCAGGAACATGCCTATAATGGCCAGATAATACAACACATCTCGGGTATTCAGCAATCCGGCAAGCATACTTGCTGCCCTGCTGGGCATGGAAAGGCTATAGGTTAAGTCGCGTACTACGTCAATTCCCTGCCCAACTGTTCCGATATAGTTCATAAAGGCCAGTACCACAAAAGTACCAATGGCCGCTACGGCCTGGTAGGTCGTTAGGCTCGATACAAAAATTCCGATCGCTGAATAGGCACTTAACAATAAAAAAGCAGCGAACAAGGCTACCAGAATATGCGGATAATCAAAGTGCGGAATAAACGTGGCAGCTGCCAGAACAAACAGGCTGATCACCCCTATGATCACCAGGTTATAGGCCATCATGGCAGCAAATTTTCCGTATACGACCTGGCTCAGTTTTACCGGGGACGAATACAATAATTTGATACTCCCACTACTTGTTTCCCTGCTGATGATCCCCATGGTGATCAACGGAATATACAGATATAAGCTGTTCAGGATTTTGGAAAGGATACCAATGGAATGCGGATCTGTAAATAATTTATCTGTTAAAAAGAAAACATCTTTGCTCTTTTCTAATTGAGGTATAACTGCAGTAAAGCCCACACTCATTTGTACAAAGAGCACAATCATCAGTAACCAGGCAATGGGGGAATAAAATAGCAGGCTGAGCTCGAGCCTGGCTATTTGTATGATTTTCTTCATATTTAAATCGTTATTTTTTTTCTGGCATGAGTACCAGTCTGATGTAATTCTTATCCTGAATAAAAGCAGCTGCAGCTTTCTGAACCGATTTCACTGTAATTTTATTCAATGCAGCATCGTAGTCAAAAATTTCAGTCAGCGGCTCTTTGTTCATCTCTTGAGAAACCAGATAATCCAGCCAAAATCCATTGTTTGTTGCGCCTGTTTGCAGGCCCACCTTTCGGCTTGCCTTAAACTTCTGCAGATTGTCTGCTGATGGTCCGGAGCCTCTCATCTTATTTACCTCGTCCTGCGCAGAAGCAATCAGCTTCTCTACATTCTTCGGATCACAATCAAATGAGATGATCAGGCTGAACCTCTTTTTCAGATATTTGGAAAGCTTGAGCTGTACATTCGGCGTATACGTTCCACCTTCCTGCTCTCTTAAACGTTGGTTCAGGCTAATTTTTAATGCCTCAGCAATGGCATTCATTTGAATGGTATTTTCAAAATTATAATCGAAATCACCTGAATACACCAGCATGACACTTGCTTTTTGAGTAGAGCCACTATAAACTGTCTTCGCAATCCTGCCCGGAGGAATATTGATCCCCAGGTCCCGGGCCTTTTCATTTAACCTTTTAGCAGGTAGAGCACCCAGATACTTCTCCAGCAAAGGCTTAATAGCCTTCAGATCCAGATTCCCTACAAAGAAAAATGTGAAACCGGAAGCGTCAGCAAAACGTTCCTGATAAATCTTAAAAGCCTTATCCAGGTTAATCGCTGAAATGCGTTCCAGACTTTGCGGCTTTCTGCGTACGTGATAGTTCCCCAGCACAAAATTTACTGTATCTGTAAAAACCTGATTGGGATCGTTCGTTTTGTTGGCCAGGGCTTCGCGGCTCCTGCCGATCAGCGTTTGATAAGACTCCTCGCTTTTACGGGGCTCTGTAAAATATGCGTACATCAGTTCCAGTGCAGCTGGCAGGTCTTCTTTAGTAGTATTGCCATTAAAGCCCTGGTAATTGTCCGCAATAAACGGACTGACCTGCACTTGTTTCCCCGACATTAACTTACCCAGTTGTAAAGCATCATAATTGCCTGCGCCTGCAGCAGCGATAATATTTGCAGCAGAAATTGCACTCTCGTAGTCTGCGTCACTGACCAAAGAAGCACCTCCTTCTGCAAAACCATGAAAGAGGATCTGGTTATTTTGGAAATCCGTTTTCTTCAAGATCACCTTTATCCCGTTACTGAGCGTAATTTTTTGTAGTCCGCTTGCCTTGATGTCTTCCTCTCCAGTGATCTTTCCTGGTTTTGGCTCGTTTTTAAGTAAAGGAAGATCAAGTGCGTCGTCTACAAATGGCGGGAGGTTCTGGGCATAAACGTCTTCAATCCAGCTCAATATTGCCGCCTCAGTTGGCAAAAATGTTTTATTGGCTGCTGATGATTTTACGATGATATCCCTGTCCGTATTTTTCAAATAGGTCTTCATCTGCGCATTCATTTCCTTCAAATCTATATCCGGCAGCAACGCATTGGTCAATTCGTAATCTTTAGCTATTCCAGGTGCGATAGTGCCTGTTAAGAAGTGCTGGAGATACGATTTGATCAGTATATCTGATGCTGTTTTATTTTTTTCCTTTAAGGCATCAGACAGTTTAATCAAATAGCTTCTTTTGGCCCTGTCCAGCTCGGCTTGTGTAAATCCCTGCTCTTCTATTTTACGGAGTTCCAGCCATACGCTTTTCAATGCCGGTTCGGTCTCTGCCGGTTTCGTGGTAACATTAACATAAAAAGAATTCAACCCACCTGTTATAGGCGCAATGCCAACGAGAGGCAATTGCCTGAACCGGGCTGCCAACATTTGTTCAAAAAGGTTTTTAAGCAGATTGGCGCGGTAATCTGCTGCTGTTACCACTGTGTCTGCTTTTTGCTTCATACTGATTTCAACAGAGATACCGCCAAATTCAGGATCTATAAATTGCATATATTGGTTTTTACCGGTCAGTTCTGTGCGGTAAATTGTACGTTCTTTTTCCTTTTCAGGATTTTTCAGATCTGAAAACTTGACTTTGATATCTTTCTCCATTTGATCTGCATCGATGTCGCCCACAACGATCAGAGCCTGTAGATCTGGCCGGTACCAATCCTTATAAAAACTGCGGATCTCTTCCGGTGTGACCTTGAGCAGCACTTCTTCCGTCCCGATCGGTAACCGGGAACCATAGCGGGAGCCATTGGTATACAATGGGATGCTTTTTTCCTGAAAACGTTGCGAAAGTCCCTGGCGGACCCGTTTTTCTTCCAGGATGACATGCCGCTCGTGCTCCACATCCTCCGCCTCAATATTGGCATCCTGTGCCCAGTCGCGCATAATTTGTAAGCCATTGGCCAGCAATTCAGGTTGGTCGGATGGTAAAGGCAATTGGTACACCGTTTCGTCAGGTGTAGTATTGGCATTGATATCCGCACCGAAACGTACGCCAGATCGCTCCAGGTAATTCATCAGTTCTTTTTTCGGAAAATGTTTGGTCCCGTTGAAGCTCATGTGTTCTACAAAATGGGCCACCCCTCTTTGCTGATCGGTTTCCACTATAGATCCTGCTTTAACAGCGAGGTACATCGTTACCCGCTTTTCCGGCGTTTTATTTTTGCGGATATAATAGGTAAAACCATTAGGCAGTTTTCCAGTCCGTACGGCCGGATCCAATGCTAATGGTTGTGTATCCAGCTGGGTTTTACAAGCCAATAGCAGACATAATGCCGCCAAAGACAGGAGCCCTAAAAATTTATATTTAATTAACATAATGCTGTTCTTTAATGATCTCTACGATCTTTTCATTCTCAATAATGATCATACCTTGCCTGTCGCTGGTAATTCCGCTGACCAGGGTATATGGATAAGTCGGCACGCCTTCTTTCATCACCGTTGGCAAGTAAGAGAACTGCAGGTTATCGCAGGCTTTACCCAGGGCTTCCCCAACTTCAATAATATGGGTAGAAACCACAAAAAAACTGTTCCGGTTGGCTGCAAAAGCCTCAGTCACAGCGAGAGTTGCATCATAGGCATCCTTGACATTCGTTCCTTTGAACAGCTCATCAAACAAGACATACAGGTCCAGCGATTCACTGACCGCTTTGGCTACCGTTTTGGTCCTGAGCACCTCTGCATAGAAGTGACTGTAACCCATATCCAGGTTATCCGAAACGTTAATGGAAGAAAACAATCCGTCTTTCACTGAGAACACCATGCGTTTTGCCGCAACCGGAAAGCCCATATGCGCCAGATAAACCGCAATACCCATTGATTTCATAAAGGTCGATTTACCCGCCATATTCGCGCCGGTTAAAAACAAGACGTTTCTATCCCTGGTCAAATGCAGGTTATTGCTTACGCCATTCCTTAATCCTGGATGGCGGAAACCTTCTATATCCAGCAGCATCTCTGCTGCCGGCAATGCTTTGGCATAAACAAAACCCTGATCTGCAGCCACCTCAGCAACACCAACAAATACATCCAGTTCGTAGATAAGTTTCAATAAGAGCTCCATCTGATCCATCATCGCATGGCGGATCACATAATCGTTGCGGATCAGCTGCATCAATGATGGCTGTCCGTCAGAAGCATTTAAAATCCCCTGAAGCCTTGGATCCTGCAGAATTTTTTGTGCCCGATCTAAGTCTTTCTGATAAACTGAGATACCTTCTTTTCCAGCCAATTCCTTAAAAAAATCCCTGAATGCCTGCAGTACTTCAATCGTGACCGATTGTCCGGCCTGTAATTGTAATAGCTCGGCATTGTGAAATAGCACCTGTTTGAACTTTTTCGAAAAGATACCCCAGGTGACCATTAGCAGCGAAGCCCCCGCTCCTCCCGAAAGATAGTCTTCCATGGATTCTACCTGCGACCGGATCACTGGAAAAATAACTCTTTGCCGCTGAAAGAAGGCAAAAAGCAAACTTCTGTGGTTAATCTCTACAGGCGAATTTAATGGCCTCGCAAACATCCCTTCCAATACTTTTTCACCTCCCCGGGTGTTCAGTTTGTTAAACATTCCATAAACAGACTGCTGTTTGAATTTACCCAGCAGGTTCAAATCTTCTATGGTTTGTTTGTCGGCAAGCAGATTTTGCGAGGATGACTTGACCTCTTTTTTATGATTGATCAATTCCAGGACACCTTCATTGTTGATGATGATCATCCCATGGCGGTCGTCTGTGATGCCTTCAGTGAGTGTATAAGTATAGACCGGTTTACCCTGCTCCATACGGGTTGGGAGATAACGGAAACTCATATTGCTGCATTTCTTTTGCAGCACCTCTCCAGCCTCCATAATATGGGTGGAGACCACAAATAAAGAATGCGGCTTACTGGCAAAAGCTTCCATAATGGAGATGGTACCCTCATAGGCATCCTTTACATTGGTACCTCTAAAGAGTTCATCAAAGATCACAAACAGGTTCTTTCCTGCACCCAGCTCTACCGCTACCTTTTTTACCCGCAACACTTCAGCATAAAAGTGACTGGCACTCATGGTCAGGTTATCGGGCAGGTTGATGGTAGTGTACATCCCGTCGCAGACGGAAAACTCCATTTCTGCAGCAGCGATCGGAAAGCCCAGGTGGGCCAGGTAAACGGAAATCCCAAGGGATTTCATAAAGGTGGATTTACCCGCCATATTCGCCCCGGTCAGGAATACAATATTTCCATCCGGGTTCATCTCTAAAGTATTGGGGATGGCACGGCTTAGCAGCGGATGATAGATACCCTTCACCCAAAGGCGGTTCTCATCACGCTGTAAGGCCGTTGGAAAAACATAGCCCCGCTCTGTGGCCACCTGAGCAATAGAGATATATACGTCGAGATGGTACACATGACCAAGGATCTTTTCCAGGAGCGCCCGGTGTAAAAACCGCAAAATATTATCGTATTCCACAATTTTTCCCGAGGAGATCTTACCCTTTCCATGATCCAGGAAAATGGGTTCCAGTTCTTTGGAGTTTAACAGGGCTAAAGCTGCGTTTGCTTCTTTATGATACGGATTGCTTTCTATTTCCTTTACTATACCTGAAAGGAAAATTTTTAGGCCCTGCAGGATTTCCATCAGTGCTGTCACACTTTGTGTGGCTGTTTTAAAATCGGCCATACTAAAGCCCTGATTAGACAGGCGGCTGCGCGGATCCGTATTGGATAAATATCTTTCGGCTTCTTCAAAGCGGTTGCCTTGTAAAGGAAAGGCCATTTTACTGTGTTGAAAATACCGCAATACCGCCACCCGCTCATTGATGGACTGGTGATCAGAAAGCGGGCTGCGGAACATTTCCTCCAGCAGGGCCGCACCACCCTGCGTGAAGGTCTTGTTGAAAATATGGTAGATTGAATCGCTTCCCGATTTAGAGAAGATGTTCAGATCATCGATCGTTTGTTTATCGGTTATAAAGCTCATTTTATTTACGTTTTCTACGGGTTAACAAAACAATTCCAAGCAGCAATATTGCACCCGGGATGACCCCATAATATAGGATCTGTAAGATTTCCACTCCCGTCTCATTCAGCTTCATTGTATTGTCTATAGTATCAATTTTGATCATCTGCACAGGAAATTCTCCATAGGCAAACCATTTAAATATGCTCAGCGTAAATGGGTTGTTTATTTTTGGCATATCTCTCCAGCCTTCTTTATTGCTAAAGAAATCTGCATCCCCGGATATGATAATCCGTTGCTCTTTGTTGTTCAGCTTTCGGGTCAGTTTTAGCGTCGCCGGAAATGCCCCCTGCTGATCACCAATTTTTGCATCAAAAACCAAGTCTGCTGAATCTAAAACAAAAGATCCTTGTTTGATCCAGCTGCGCTGCGCATCGGTCATCAACAAGGGTTGAATGGTAAAAACCCCTTTCCTTTCATCTCTTAAAGCTGCAGCCCCCGGCATCGTGACCACATCTTTATTTTTATAAAACCCTATTAATCCTGGATCCATAATCAGGGCCCCGTCAGTAAGTTTTGGTGTAACAAGGTCATAAGAATAATCCCTGCTGCGCTGAACAAGGGTTCCGTTCAGCATTTTAACCCCTAGTGTATCCAGTAATGGATTAAGTACACTTTGTTTACCTGGTTCCCCGGCTATGAGCAAATTTCCGCCTTCAGCAATGTATTTTTGAAGTTTAGCGAGTGCATTAGAACTAAAAGCAACTTTGGGATCACCGATCACCAGCGTCGCAATGCCTTTAGGGATTTCGCTGTTTTCTATAGAAACACTGTCGATGTCGAAGCCCTGATTGATCAATGAAGACCGTGCGGTTTTTACATTAAAGAACAACTTATAGTCCCGGTCGCCAATCTTCTCTACACTGCGCTGGTAACCATCTGTCGCAAACACAATCTTAGGCGGGGTAACCATCAACCGTTTTAAAGCCGCTGCAATCTCGGGTTCCTTAGCCCAGAAATCTGAGTCTTCAAAAGTCCTTAAAAAAGTCGTTTTTCCCTTATATTTAAGCTGTATGATCAATCGCCCATCTTCCTTGCTCAGGTCTATCTGTTTACGCAAAGCTTCCGGGCTCAAAAAGTCGGCCGTATCCACCTCTAACTGTTTTGCTCTTTCTTTAAAGGCCTTCTGATCAAAACTGCTGTTATAGTACACCCAGTTTAACTTAATATTGCGTTTAAAGCGCAGATAGGGCTCCCATCTTAATATAGATGAAATCCTGTTCACCGGTGCACCCCATTTATAGGTCTCGTCCATCACATTGATATACTCTGTCATTTCGATGGGGTCATCACCCATGGATTTAAGTATATCTTGTGTATTTTTAGTAATGGTATTCGCTTTGATATAGGTTGCATCGTAATAGGCAATCACTGGCTGGCGTGAGCTGATGTATGCTACGGTTAAACCAACAACTAAAATGAGGACATATTTTAAAGCCTGTTGCGCAATAGACTTCGATACCCTTGCAAATTGTAACCTGGCAATGGTAAAACCAAGAAAAATTCCAGTGATCACCAGGTAATAGATTACATCTCTACTGGTTAACAAGCCGCCCACCAACCGTTCTGCACGGCTTGGCATGGAAAGACTATAGGTCAGGTCGCGTACAAAATCCAGTCCCTGCCCGAAATTCCCAACGTAATTCATAAAGGCCAGTACAGCAAAAGTACCGATGGCTGCGATCACCTGATATGTAGTCAGGCTGGACATGAAAATTCCTATCGCCGAATAGGCACATAAGAGTAAAAAAGAAGCCAGCAAGGCTACCAGTATATGCGGATAGTCAACATGATTTATAAACAATGCTCCCAATATGGCAAACAGGCTCATTAAGGCTACAACAACCAGGTTATAGGTGAGCATAGCGAGAAACTTGCCATATACAATCTGCCCCAGTTTTACCGGTGAAGAATACAGCAGTTTCACCGTTCCGCTATTCAATTCCCGGCTAATGATACCCATGGTAATCAATGGCGTATACAGGTACAAACTTCCGAGAATGGCAAAAAATATACCTGCTGGAAGTGTACCCATAGATATACTCGTTGTGAATAGTTTATCTGTAAGACCGGTTAAATCAACTCCCAATCCCAGCAAATACTGCAGATCTGCTATTGCCGATAAATTTGCCAGGGCCATCTGTATAAAAAGCACCAGAATAAGCAGCCAGGCAATCGGGGAATAAAACAGCAGGCTCAGTTCCAGCTTTGCTATTTGTACTATTTTTTTCATCTTATCTTATTAATTGGAAATTTTGGATAGTTGAGCGAAGGTTTCATCTAAAGAATTCTTCTCCATATTGAGCTCACGCAAGCGCCATCCGCGCTTTGCACTTTCCAATACCACTGTTTCAGAAATATTGCGGTCTCCATTAAAATAGATCCGCAATTGCTTTTCAGTAAGCGTTTCGATCCGGATCACACCCTCTATGGTCATCAGCGCATCTGCCGGAGGCGCATTTTCCATCACGACCAGCATGCTGTGCGGCGCGATATAATTGTCAAAAGCTTCCATCGTATCCGCAAAAACGATCCTGCCGCTTTCTATCATTACGATGTCTTTACAGAGGTACTGCACCTCGGTGAGGATATGCGTAGAAAGAATCACTGCGCGTTCTGCAGCGATATCTTTGATCAGCCCGCGCACTTCCAGGATCTGATTAGGATCCAGCCCGTTGGTCGGCTCATCAAATACCACCAGCTTTGGTTTGTGGATAATCGCCTGGGCGATGCCTACCCTTTGTTTATATCCTCCGGATAGATTCTTAATCAGTCTTTTACTGATCTGTGTAAGACCGCAGCGTTCCTTTACCTCATCCATGGCCGATTTCAGTTGCGTTTTTTCTATAGAGCGCAAAATCGCGGTGTGTTTCAGATATTCATCCACTGTCAGGTCCATGTACAAAGGCGGTGTCTGCGGCAAAAAGCCGATTTCCTGTTTGGCGCGTTCCGGCTCCTTGCTCAGGTCAATGCCATTGATGGTCACCGAACCTGCGGTAGGTGTAAGCACACCGCAAAGAATATTCATTGTGGTAGATTTGCCAGCCCCATTAGAGCCAAGCAAACCTACAATCCCACTTCTGGGGATGTCTATATTGATGTCACGTATAGCCCAGCTGGTACTATAACGGTGCGACAAACCGCTAATACGAACGATTGGTTCCATAGTATTAAATTGGATTAAAATATGTGTTGGAGAAATGATGTACCAAAATCCGGGGTTAATACCCCGGATTTTGGACTAGGTTCTGGTTGGCGATAATTTCCAATCTTGGGATTGGATAAATTAACTGATAATCACCGGTCCAGGGTTGTTTTATTTTTACAACTGAAAGTACGTCGTGTGCTTTTCCTGTTCTTTTAAGGTCAAAGAATCTATGCCCCCATTCTGAGAAAAATTCTATCTCCCTTTCATGCGCTATGGCAGCGATCACCTGATCTCTGGATAAGGTTGCTGGCAGATCGTCCAGCCCTGCTCTTTTCCGGATCGTATTCAGATCTGTGATTGCCTGGCCAGGAGATAAGTTTCCAAGGGTCTGTGCCTCCGCACGGATCAAATATTGTTCTGCCAGCCTGAATACCATATAGTACTCCGTTGTGGTGCCCCCCAATACAGCATTGGCCTGGCCGATTTTATATTTGTAGGGGTGGTAAACTGGTTTTTTCAAGGATTCATCATCAAAACGGCACCATGCAGTTTTTCGCTGATCTTTTACTTCAAAATCATTCAGCAATTCCTCAGATAAATAGGCAAAAACCGGATCCGAATATAGCGTATAGCCTTCGGGTGTTGCATTTTTATTGATCCCGTCTTTCATTTGTTTTAACTGCCAGATGGCTTCCTGACTCGTAGATAAAAACACCGTGTTCAAATCCTTTGGAAGGTTAAACAAAGCGGATTGACTGATCAGTTCACTGGCCTGGGCGGAGGCATTGGCATAATCACCTACATATAAATAGACCCTCGCCAATAAGGCTGCTGCAGCCCATTTGGTTGGCAGGATTCTTTCGCCACTTGCTCCGGAAAAATCAGATGGCAGAACAGATTTCGCATCCAGAAGATCTTTAACCATTTGCACATACACTTCGCTTTTAGGCGTTTTTTTCATCATAGCCGTTTGATTGAAATCTACGGTGAGTACCAAAGGTACATCACCGTAGAAATTGACCAGGTAGAAATAGGAAAATGCACGTACAAATTTTGCCTCGGCGGTCAGCCGTTTTCTGATATCATCGTGCAGCTTAGGAGAAACAGAAGCGGCAATCCCTTCTATTACAGCATTTGAGCCATATATTGCCTTATAAGCTGTACTCCATATTAACAATGAGTTCGAATCATCGGCCAATACCTTATTTAAGTTATAGGAATAATAACCGCTACTGGTAGAGCTACAAATTAATTCATTACCAGAAAAACCTCCGAAAATGGTAGACATGCCGGTAGCAAAACCACCTAAGCCCGAAGCCCCGTCAGCGTTATTATTGATCAGTTGAGTATAGACGCCTGCCATAGCAGAAGTTGCTTCGCCGTCATTAGCGAATACTTTTGTTGTTGTAATCGTACCTGTTGGGTCAGGGATACTAACCAGCTTTTTACAAGAAGAAATGACAGTACCCAGCATGATCAGGATAAAGCTGTATATTTTTATATTTATTTTCATTAGTATATAATTTGATTTTTATCGGTAATGAAGCTATCATGTGCTACCAAATTCTATTCATATCGGTTTGTGTATTTCTGCACATGATGGTTTCATCAGAATATAATTTTATTTTAATGGTGATGAAGCTATCATGTGCCACCAAATTCTATTCATATCGGTTTGTGTATTGCTGCACATGATGGTTTCGTGGTCATATCATTATGAATTAAAAGTTTACGGAAATGCCACATACAAATGTTTTGGCTGGTGGAAGGGAACTAAAATCCACAATATTCGGATCCAGGCCTTTTGCTTTGCTCAGTACAAAAATGTTCTGCGCCTGCATATGTATATTCATTGATTTTGCCCCTATCTTTTTAGCCAGCTTTTCATCAAATTGATAAGCAATAGAAACGTTGTTCAACCGTAGAAAAGATGCGTCACGGTACAGGCCATCCGATAATTGAAAATTGCTGTTGCTAACATCACCAGTCAGCGAACTCGGCCTTGGAAACAGAGCATGATCACCAGGTGCCTTCCAATAATTTCCATATATTTCAGCAGGCTGGTTTCCAAAATTACCCAACAAATTTGAGTTACTGAAATAAGGATTATAACCCATTTGTTTTGTAAAATCAAAAAAACAACTGATGTTAAAACTCTTATAGGAAAAAGAACTACCAAATCCACCAGAAAATTTAGGGCTTAAATCAAGAACAACATATCGGTCATCATTTCCCGTGGCTATTGGGCCGGTATTTTCTATCCCGATCTTACCATCATGGTTATAGTCTTCAAATGCATATCTGCCTGTAGCCGGGTCTACTCCGGTATAATGCAAAAGATACTGTGCATTAATAGAGTAACCCACTTTATAGGTATTGGCATAAGGTGTAAGTTCAATGCCCGGATAACTTGCCAATATATTGGTATTCCTGCCAATATTAAAGTTAACCGACCAGTTGGTGTGGTCTGTTCTGATCAGTTTTGCATCTGCACTGATTTCCAAGCCTTTATTTTCCACCATAGCCGGCCAGTTTGCTGTAACGGAACCAAATCCGGTATAAACAGGTGTTGGATAGTTCGAAAGCTGATTTCCGCAACGGTCGCGATAGAGCGATGTCTCCAAATTGATCCTGTCTTCCAAAAGGCCGATACTTAGTCCGAATTCTAATTTTTTGGTCACCTGCCACCGATAGTTTTGGTTAACTGCTAATAAACTGACCAAGGGTGGAACGCCGTTATAATCTGGCAATGTCTTAGCAAGTCCTGGATTTTTTGCCCATTGGGTAAGATATTGGTAATCTCCAATGGCATCGGTGCCTGTGATTCCAAAGCTTGACCTTAACTTCAAAAAGCTGATCTGGGAAGGAAGCCAGCTTTTTATCCAGTTTTCCTGGGATAAGATCCAGGCTGCACCCAGGGAACCAAAATTTCCGAACTGATTTCCCGGCCCGAAGCGTGACGAACCGTCTCTCCTTCCATTCAAAGTGACGACGTACTTATTCTGCAGGTTATAGCTTAGGCGGCCAAATACTCCTGCATATTTGTAATATCCTTTATTGTCATAATTCAAAACAATCGGCGCCATGGTAACAGATTCAATAAAATCATCGTTGTCGTATCCAATTCCATAAGTACCTCCGCTTTTTGTAGTGGTTTTTTGTAAGGAAGCGCCAACTAATGCATTAAACACTCCACCAAATACATTGATTTTATAGTCCAGCCTGGGCTCGATGATCCAGTTAAAATTATTGGTACTTCCGGAAAAAGCACTTCCTGTTGGGCTGCTTATAGGATCCATACCGGAAATCGGGCTATAGTAACGATTAAAGTTTAATGTAGTATTGAATCCAAAATTGGTAGAGAAGCTTAGGCTCTTAGCAATCTGGTAAGTGAGGAGCGCATTACTGGTGAGCGCATGTGTATCAGAATAGTACCGGCTTTCCAAAGAGGAAAAAGGAAAATAAGAGCCGTTAAAGTCACTCCGGCCCCAGCCAGCAAAGTTCAGGTTTCCTGCAGCATCATAGATATCAGGTGCATTTGGGGGAGCTGTTACTGCATTAGGCGTAGTGAGGGTATTCACTGAAGAATAAGAGTACATTACATTGGCCTGAATTTTAAATTTTCTATCCGCAGTACTGTGCCCAAGATTAAGGGATACTGAAGCCACTTGATTGCTTCCGCTATTGGTCAAAATCTCTGCGGATCTGCTATAATTGCCACTGATCCTGAAATTGGTCTGTGCATCTCCACCAGATAAACTCATGGAGACATCTGTTTTTTTTCCAACATTGCCCCAAAGTTTTTTCTGCCAGTCTGTATAACGTGTACTGTCATAAAGCATTAAGTCAGGCGCGTTTGTTACCGTGGGCTGGATATTGTCGTTTTTAAATGCGTCCCTTCTCAATTGCAGGTACTGCTGTGTATTGAGTAAATCATATCCTTTTCCTGCATAATTTACACCTTGTGTGGCATTAACCGAGAAGCTTGTGGCACCAGCCTTTCCTTTCTTTGTGGTGATCAGAATGACCCCATTGGCGCCCCTGGAACCATATATCGCCGTCGCATCGCCGTCTTTTAGGACCTCTATACTTTCAATATCGCTGGTCCTTAAATTAAATAAAGGGCTCTGGCCACCTGTTACAGAGAATCCATTTTGAACGACCCCCGCTGAACCTCTCTTGTAATCTGATCCCGCACCAAGATCTAAATTATTAAGGGGAACTCCATCTATAACATACATTGGATCGGCTACGAATCCGGCGTTGATCGTTTTTCTTCCACGAATTTCTACTTTTACAGGACTGGCCTCATACCCATTGTTTGGTGTTACAATCATTCCGGGAACCCGGCCGACAAGCGCAAGCAAAGGATTCATAACGGGTTGTTTTTCCAGTTCTTTGGCCGTAATGGTTACAATATTTCCTGTAGATAAGCGGCGGTTGGTCGTACCGTAAGCCATCACCTGAATTTCATCCAATTTAGAAGTACTTAGCTCCAGTACGATTTGCAGGAAATTTGTACTTGCTGGAATTTCCTTTGTCACATAACCCATAAAGGAAATTTGCAGAACGGCATCTTTTGGAACATTGGACAATGAGAATTGCCCTCTGTTGTCTGTCATGGTTGTACGTTTCGTACCTTTTACGGTAATTGTTGCACCGGGCAGAGGCTTATTTTCAACGTCACCGACATTACCAACGACATGGATTCCATCAAAGGCGGCAACTACCTTTTCAATAAAAGAGGGCTGTTTTTGCTTAATAACAATGATCTTGTTTTCAATGCTAAAATCCAGCTGCTGACCTTCCAGACAGAGCTTCAATACCTCTTCTACACCCGCATTTTTAACATTAATGCTCACGGGTTTTGAGCTTTGCAGTGTTTTTACCCCTACAAATACATCATAACCGCTTTGTTTCCCAATCTCTTCGAGAATAGCCTCTATACTGGCATTCTTTTGGTTAATGGTGATTCTTTGCGCAAAACTTGATGCGCTCACCTGCATTATGCCCATGATCAATAAAGCTGTAATTAGTTTCATTACAAGAATTATATTTAGCCCCTTCGGTGGATGGTCTCTTGTTAAAATACAATGCGGACCGCTCAACCGTAGAGATTTATCTTTGCAGCCCCAAGGCATACAAAAATGTTTTGTAAAATTTTTATACATTTGAAATACTGGTCTAGACCGGAAAATGCTTTGCTTTCAGAGGCTAAGGGCATTTCCCGGTAATGATAAAATGGTGTGAACTCATTGTTTTATTTCATCAGCATTTAAAACAGGGACGTTGGTAGCGTTCCTGTTTTTATACTGGCTATCCCTGCATTACGGATCTCTTTGATTTCTTTTCATGTGGTTTGTTGGTTGTTGGTTATCGGTTTAATTGATTTTTATCTGTTAATTGGACATCACCGTGATGGTTCTGCCTTCTATTTTGAATTTAACCTTCTCTGCGCGTTCAATCATTTTCAAGACTTCGGATACATTTTTATCCCTGGAAACAATACCCCAGAAGGTGAGCGAAGCAAGTTCTCTACGATTTCCTGCATAAACGACATCTACATCATACCACCTGGAAACTTCGTTCATGATATGCTCGAGATTTTCATTATTGAAGCGGAAATAACCTTCCTTCCAGGCCATTGCCGCCTTCAGGTTTGCTGGTCTGACCTGCAGCTCGCGGCCTGCATTCAATACTTCTTCTCCTGGCTTTATGATTTTAGATTGAAGGCCATCTGCAGCGCTCACTTTTACTGATCCTTCCAGGAGCGTAGTGGTCGTTTGATTATCTTCTGTATAACTGTTGATGTTAAAATGCGTACCCAATACCGTCACTTCCTGTTGCTGCGTTTTTACAACAAAAGGATGAAGCTTGTCTTTTGCTACCTCAAAATAGGCTTCACCTTTGAGCTGGACACGACGTTCTTTTGATGAAGCAAATGAAGCGGGATAGGTTAGAGAAGAAACGTTATTTAGCCATACTTTTGTGCCATCCGGCAGTCCAACGCTATATTGTTCCCCCTTGGCTGTAGAGAGTGTATTCCAGGTACTGGCTGTTTGCCCGGCCGATGCTTTTACTTCATACATCAATTGTCCGTCTTTGGTTTTGGAAATTTGAATACCAGCCTGGTCTGCCAGCTTACCTACTTTAGCATCCGACAATTCGATCCTCTCTCCATTGGCGAGGGTGAGCGTTGCTGTATTTTTTCCTTTTGAAGCGATATCATTTGCATATTCAGAAACCGGGTAATGGTCTTTGCTCCTATAAAAGTACAAGCCAAGACCTATAACCGCAAAGATCGCCGCGGCGGCTGTTAGCCGAGGCCAAAGCTGTAGCTTTTTCTTTGGGATCTCTAATCCAAGCCTCTCACCTACAGTATTAAGGTCCTTTTCCCGGTCGGATAAAGATAAACTTTCATAGAGGTTACCTTCCCGATAGGTCATATACCAGCTTTCTATGAAAGCGATTTCCCCTTCGGTGCATTGATTGGCCTTATACCGTTCCAATAATTGTTCATAATCTTCTATGGGCATGTCCTTTTTGACCTGGTTTTTTTTCCAAATCCGATACCAAGACGGTTAAGTCGGGCCCAACATGCAGATGAAATCAAAAAATATTTTATTTTTTTAATGTTTGATCAGAAAGATCAGATAAGTTAGCAGACCTAGCCTGGACCTGAGTATCCTTAAAGCATTAGATACCTGACGGTTAACCGTTTTTTCAGAAATCCCCAATTGTTCTGCAATTTCTCTGTGGCTGAGGTGCGTTTTTCTGCTCAATTCAAAAACCATCCTCATTTTTTCCGGTAGCGCGTTGATCTCAGCCTCTATTACTGCAGATAATTGCTTTTCGCGAATCAGGTGATCGGGTAATAACTGCACCTGTTCATGGGCAGAAAAGCTTTTCATTGATTCTACATATTTTGTACGGACCTTCTGACGGGAAAAATGATCAAGAATGCTGTGTTTCAACGAGGTGTATAAGTATCCGGAAAGATTGGTATGGATCTGTATACTTTCCCTTTTTGTCCATAGTGTCGCAAATACCTCCTGTATAATGTCCTGAACCTCTTCTCTATAGGGTAATTTCTTTAAAGCATGGTGATGCAGGATAAATTTATACCTTTCAAATATTTCAGCATAAGCTAAACGGTCACCGTTTTGGAGCAATTGCAACAATTCCATATCCGAGCGCTTAGCGTAGTTTTCCATGTATGATGCGCTTTGAAGGAAGATGTTTCAGATACGGATCCCTGATCTGTAAACTTATCTATCCCTAGTCTTTTGAAAATTCCATCCAATAATATGTAAATAATTTTGCAAACAATAATTTTATGCCATTTACACCTTAAACAAAAAAAGGCTGATCACCTTTTTGAATTGGTCATCAGCCTCTTTATCGTAAATTCTGAACTTTACTTCCGTTTTCGGCGGATCAGCAAGATCATCCCGGTCAGGAACAGTGTCCCGGGAATCACCCCATAATATATAACCTGTATAATTTTTACACGGGGCTTGGTGAGTTTGATGGTATTGTCTTTAGATTCCGGCCGGCTCACATCCACCGGAAATTCTCCATAGGCAAACCAACTGAAAATGCTGACCGCAAGGCCTGAGTTGGCAGTGCGCATGTTGGCCCTGGCCAATTCCATGTTACTGAAAAAGTCGGCATCGCCGGATATCAGGATCCGTTGTTCTTTGTTATTTACCTTTCGGGTCAGTGTCAATGCTGTCGGAAATGAGCCTTGCTCATCGCCATTTTTTGCTTCCACAGTTAATGCTGCTGAATCCAGGGTAAACTTGCCTTTTTTAAGCCAGCTGGTTTGAGCATCTGTCAATAAAATGGGATGAACGTCAAAAGGTCCTTTATCATTGTAACTTAATGCGGCCGCATCTGGCATGGATACCACAGATTTGTATGCATAATAAGGCTGTAGGGCAGGTGACATGGCTACTGCCCCCGGAGCCAGTAATGGGGTTGCCAGGCCATAGGAATAATCCCGGCTGCGCTGAACTAAGGTTCCGCTTAACATTTGGACCCCAAGGGAGTCGAGTAAAGGGTTCACAACGCTTTGTTTGCCAGGCTCGCCGGCAATCATCAGGTTCCCGCCCTCAGCAACATATTTCCGGAGCTTCGTCAATGCTGACGCGCTGAAAGCAACCTTTGGATCTGCAATCACTAAGGCGGAAATCTCCTTCGGAATTTCCTCTTTTTCCAAAGACACACTGTCCATGTCAAATCCCTGGTTGATCAGTGAACCCCTGGTGATTTTTTCATTGAGCAACTTTTTATAATCCCGGTCGCCCAGTTTGTCCATACTCCGCTGATAACCATCTGTCGCAAAAACAATTTTAGGAGGTGTTACGAGCAATCGTTTTAAAGCGGCCCCGGTTTCTGCTTCTTTTGGCCACATATTCTGTTCATATGGAAAGGTGCGTAAGAAAGTTGTTTCCCCTTTATATTTCAACTGCATAACCGTACGTGCGCCCTCCTCACGCAGGTCAATCTGCTTATGGATTTCATTAGGCGTCAAAAAGTCGCTAAGGTCAAGTTGGTTGGCACTCGACATAAATAAGACGTACTTATTAAAAGTTGAATTGTACTTGATGAGGTTTTCAGTCAGGCCAGGAATACTGTCGTAATAATAAACCCATTTCAGATTGATATTAGGCTTAAACCGTAAATAAGGTTCCCAACGGGCAATATCTGCAATGCGTTCACTTGGGGTCGCCCTGTTATAGGAATCTTCGATTCCATTGACATATTCTGTCATTTCAATCGGCCCGTCACCCAGTTTTTTAAGGAGCTCCAGGCTGGCTTTAGTGAGCGTATTTGTTTTGGTTGCTGTAGCGTCATAGTAACCGATCATTGGCTGTCGGGAACTGATATAAGTAATACTTAAGGCAATCACTGTAATCAAAGCATACCGCCCAGCCTGTTTGAAGGTAGATTTTAAGACCCTTTCCATTTCCAATTTAGTAATGGTAAAGGCCAGGAACATCCCGGTGATGGCCAGGTAATAAATGACGTCACGGGTATTGAGCAATCCGGCCATCATGCGTTCCGCGCGACTGGGCATAGATAAACTAAAGGTCAGATCGCGCACAAAATCCATATCCTGTCCAACCGTTCCGATATAGTTCATAAAGGCCAGTACCACAAAGGTACTGATGGCTGCTACAGCCTGGTAAGAAGTTAAACTGGACACAAAGATCCCGATCGCTGCATAGGCGTTGATGAGCAGATAAGCGGCAAACAAAGCCACCAGAATATGCGGATAATCAAAATGCGGGATCATCAGGGCCGCGCCTATAACAAACAGGCTCAAAATACCTATGATCACCAGGTTGTAGGTCAGCATGGCCGCGAATTTACCATACACCACATGGCTGAGTTTTACCGGGGAAGAATAGAGTAATTTAATACTCCCACTGCTGGTTTCCCGGCTAATGATGCCCATCGTAATCAATGGAATATACAGGTACAAGCTACTCAAAATACGAACAAGAAGCCCCAGGTTACCAGCATCAGTAAACAATTTACTGGTTAAAAAAGAACCGCCTTTTGTGTGTTCTAAATCAGGCATAACACCTGTAAAGCTCAGACTGACCTGTGCAAACAGGATGATCATCAGCAGCCAGGCAATCGGGGAATAAAACAGCAGGCTGAGCTCCAGCCTGGCTATTTGTATGATTTTCTTCATCTCTATAAAAATTTATTTTTTTTCTGGCATCAGCACCAGTCTCACATAGTTTTGATCCTGAATATATTTTGCCGCCGTTTGCTGTGCTGTTTTTCTCGTAACGCCGTTTAGTGCGGCATCATAATCATAGAATTGAGCGAGCGGTTCTTTATTCATCACCTGTGAGGTCAGGTAATCCAGCCAGAAAGCATTATTGGTCGAGCCGGTCTGCAGTCCTACCTTTCGTGCAGCCTTAAACTTCTGCAGGTTTTCTACGGATGGACCTGAAGTCTTCATCTTGTTCACTTCTTCTCTGGCCGAAGCAATCAGCTTTTCTGCATTCTGCGGTGCACAATCAAATGTAATGATCAGACTAAATCTGCTTTTCAGGTATTTAGACATATTCATCTGTACATTGGGTGTATAGGTTCCGCCCTGCTGGTCCCTTAACCTTTGGGTCAGGTTGATCATCAGCGCATCAGCCACAGCGTTCATGTTGACCGTATTCTGAAAATTATAGTCAAAATCACCTGAGTAGGTCAAAACAACACTTGATTTTTGCTCATTGCCCAGATATACTGTCTTGGAAATCTGACCAGTCGGAATATGAATACCCACATCCCTTGCTGTTTCCTGTAGATTTTTGGCAGGTAAAGAGCCCAGGTATTTTTCAATCAGAGGTCTGATGGTCCCTTCATCCAGGTTGCCGACGAAAAGAAAGGTAAATCCGGAAGCATCCGCAAAGCGCTGCTTGTAGATTTCAAAGGTCTTGTCGAGTTTAATCTGGGCCAGGCTTGCTGTATTTTGTGGTCTTTTACGCACATGATAATTTCCTAAAACCAGGTTTACCGTATCCATAAACACTTTAGAGCGGTCATTCCCTGTCGTGGCCAGTTCCTCTTTAGTCCTTTCAATCAAAGTTGTAAAAGCATCCTCATTCTTACGTGGTTCAGCAAAATAAGCGTACAGCAGTTCCATTGCGGTCTGCAAGTCCTGTGGGGTAGTCATCCCGCTAAAACCCTGGTACTCATCAACTATGAACGGACTGACTTGTACTTTTTTACCTGCCAGAAGCTTGCCCAGCTGCAGCGCATCATAATTTCCTGCTCCTGCGGCCATAGTTAACTTGGCCGCATTGATGGCACTTAGGTAGTCTGCATCAGAAGCTAAACTCGCCCCTCCTGCTGAAATACCTTTGAACAGAATCTGGTCATTTTGGAAATTGGTCTTTTTTAACAGTACGGTCATTCCATTGCTCAGCATTAACTTTTGTATACCGGCAGTTTTAATTTCCTCGGTTGATTTGATCGTTCCTGGTGTAGGTTCAACCTTTAACAAAGGAAGATCCTGTGTATCTTCTTCCGCATCGGGCAGGCTTTGCGTATAAACGCTCTCTATCCAGCGGTCTACTGTGGCCGCATCGGGCAGGAACCCTTTATTGTGCTCAGATCCTTTGACAATAATATCCCGGTCTTTAGACTTCAGATAAGTATCCATCAGGCCATTGATCTCCTCTAAGGTAATGTCAGGGAGCAACTCGGTAGTCAGTTTAGATTCTTCTTCGATGCTTTGCGGTACATTCCCGGTCAGGAAGTGTTGCAGGTAGGGTTTAATGAGCACCTCTGAAGCTGTTTTATCTTTCTCGCTCAGCGCATCTGCCATCTTTTGCTGATGACTCTTTTTCACCCTCTCCAGTTCTCCTTTAGTAAAACCTTGTTCCTGCATTTTACGCAATTCCAGCCATACACTCTTCAGCGCCTGTTCGGTCTCTGCCGGCTTGGTACTCACACCAACGGAAAAAGAGCCTAATCCACCCGAAAGCGTAGAAAAACCAGCAAGAGATATTCCTCTGAATCTGTTGTTGACCAGCTGGCCAAACAGCGTTTTCAACAGAAAGGCGCGGTAGCCGGTCGTCGTAACGACCTTATTGGTGTACTCCTTCATCAGGACTTCTACAGATATACCAGGTATTTCCGGGTCCAGAAACTGCATATACTGTTCTTTACCAGTCAGTTTAGCCTGGTAGACCTTTCGCTCTTTTTCTGGCTTTGGATTTTTCAGGTCTGAGAACTTGGCTTTGATCTCTTTTTCCATCTGATCAGGATCAATGTCGCCGACCACCAGGATAGCTTGCAGGTCTGGCCGGTACCAATCCTTATAAAAACTGCGGATCTCAGCTGGGGTGACTTTTAACAATACCTCTTCTGTACCGATTGGTAAACGGGAGCCATAGCGAGACCCATTGGTATAAAATGGGATAGCCTTTTCCTGATAACGCTGAGAAAGTCCATCGCGATAGCGTTTCTCTTCCAGGATCACATGACGTTCACGTTCCACATCCTCAGCCTCGATATTAGCTTCCTGTGCCCAGTCGCGCATAATTTGTAAACCGTTAGCTAACAAATCCGGATTGTCCGACGGCAAGGGTAACTGGTATACGGTCTCATCAAAGCCGGTATTTGCGTTAATATCTGCACCAAAACGTACTCCGGATTTTTCCAGGTAATTGGTCAGCTCCTTTTTAGGGAAGTGTTTGGTCCCGTTAAAACTCATATGTTCTACAAAGTGGGCCACGCCTCTTTGCTGATCGGATTCCAGAATGGAACCGACTTTTACAGCCAGATACATGGTCACCCGTTTTTCAGGGGTCTTGTTTTTACGGATGTAATAAGTAAAGCCATTGGCTAGTTTCCCTGTTCGTACGGCAGGGTCCAGGAGTAAGGCTTGTGTGGTCAGCTGGGTCTTGCATCCCAGAGGAATACAAAGCGCGGCTATTCCAAAAAAGCTTAAAAATCTATATTTATTTAACATGTTACAGCTGTAAATGAGGTTTATGGATGGAACTGCCGGATTGAATGATCTCTACAATCTTTTCATTCTCAATAATGATCATGCCCTGACGGTCGGTTGTGATTCCGGAGGCAAGTGTATACGGGTAAGTTGGTACCCCATCTTTCATTACCGTTGGCAGATAAGAGAACTGCAGGTTATCGCAGGCTTTGCCCAGGGCCTCACCTACCTCAATGATGTGTGTTGAGACTACAAAGAAACTGTTCCGGTTTGCCGCAAAGGCTTCGGTCACTGCGAGGGTAGCATCATAGGCATCCTTAACGTTTGTTCCTTTGAATAGCTCATCAAACAATACATACAGATCCAAAGATTCACTCACCGCTTTAGCTACGGTCTTCGTACGGAGTACTTCTGCATAAAAGTGGCTGTAACCCATATCCAGGTTATCTGAAACATTGATCGAGGAGAACAAGCCATCTTTCACTGAGAATTCCATCCGTTTAGCGGCCACCGGAAAGCCCATATGTGCCAGGTAAACCGCAATTCCCATCGATTTCATAAAGGTCGATTTACCCGCCATATTCGCTCCGGTTAAAAACAATACGTTACGGTCTTTGGTCAAATGAAGGTTATTGGCAATACCATTTCTCAAACCCGGATGGCGGAAACCTTCCAGGTCCAGCAGCATCTGCTCGGCAGGTAAAGCCTTCGCATAGACAAAACCTTCTTCACGCGCCACGGCAGCTACTCCTATATATACATCCAGCTCATAGATCAGTTTCAATAGGGTTTCCATCTCCCGCATCATCGCATGGCGGATGGTATAGTCGTTACGGATCAGCTGTGCCAGTGAAGGTTGTCCTTCTTCCCCGTTCAGAATACTTTGAAGTCTGGAATCGTGCAGGATCTTCTCTGCTGTGGCCAGGTCTTTTTCATATATGGATATTCCATCTTTTCCTTTCAATTCTGAAAAAAACTCCCGGAAGGCTTGCAGTACTTCAATGGTGACCGATTGTCCCGCCTGCAATTG
>Ga0182008_10000052_pt1 | contig 103193 bp, 87 predicted proteins | sample Sormic07211129_1_FD_120482 | JGI IMG/M metagenome (GOLD analysis project Ga0182008, IMG submission 120482) | Rhizosphere microbial communities from Sorghum bicolor, Mead, Nebraska, USA - 072115-129_1 metaG | ecosystem: Host-associated > Plants > Roots > Rhizosphere | place: USA: Nebraska... | reverse complement strand
TCTTTTTTAAGAGGGCGCAAGATACAAATTTGCCTTAAAAAAGAAAACACAAAATTTTATTTATCAAGCACCTAATTACTAAGGGGATGGAAGAGGTAAAAATGGATGAATTAAGATGGAAAAATGGATGAGGTAAGATGGAAAATGTAAGATGGTGAGGGAAAATTAGCTTTGAATTTATAGATATGTTGATGGTTTTCGAACACCTCATCCATCTCACATCCCACATTTTACATTGCTTTAAGGCGCAACGCCTTCTTTCATATTCAATTCGCCATTTCCACTATCCATTTCGTAGCTACTAAAATCCTGTGGCGCTTTAAAATTTATCCCTTCGCCCACGCTTCCGTCAATTCCCTTTACATACACACGCTGATTGGAATAGAAAATCTTCTTAGATTCATCCCAGATCAGTTCCTGAGAAGAAAAGGTATCACCCTTACTGCTCTTCACCACTACATTTTTCCGGAATTCTGTTTTGAGTTCGTTATCCCTTCTGATGGCATAATCGCAAACCAGGTTTCCATCAATAGTGCCGTTAGGATTGTAAAAATCGATGTTAACCCCTTTGATCATCTCCTGATAAGTGCTCCCGTTAGCGGGCGTAACTTTATCCAGTATCGGGGCAACACCTTTTGCTTTGATCCTTGCAGAATCGCTGTAAATAATATCCACACCTATCGTACGGTCGCGGGAGAGGATGGCCTTATTGATCGAAACAGAATTTGCTTTTTTTAGATCGTCGTCTCCACAGGATGCCAGAAAAAAAGGCAGCACCAGAAACAGACTATATAAAAATGCTTTCAGTTTCATTAATCTACACGGTACTTACGGAACCAGGTATCGTTCAAGGTAAAACCTAAGTGGAAATTAATATACTGTTCTTTAACCAGATTATTGTTTAATGTTCCTCTCTGTCCCAGCTCTGTTGTAAAATTAATTTTATAAAATGCAGTACCACCATTGGCAGTAGGTAATGGAAAACCAAAACCTAAAGATGCACCCATTTGTTTGATATCCTGATTACCAACCTTGATATAAGTTTTGTCGTAGTTAAAACCAATGCGGTAATCAATCCGTTTCATATAACTGTTGTAAGAAAATGCATCAGGTGTCCATTGACCTCCCAAAGAAGCTCCCCAACTATCCTGCAAACCTTGGTTCACATCATTGATACTGGTTTTAGACCATTTACCCATTCTAAAATCGGCACCGATCAGCCATTTATCATTCTGTTGGATGGCGATACCAAAATTGTGTGTTAAAGGTAAAGTAAGGTTTGATTTTCCGCCATTTACCGTGTTTAAAGTATCAGCTGCAGTACTTTCATTCCCATCCTGATCTCTTGTATACAGTGTAGCATAAGAGGTTAGCGTGGAGTTTACTCTTCCGGAAGTGCTTCCGGAGTAACCCAAAGTAACAATCGTTTTCTTACCTAACGTGAAATCGTACTGGATACCATAAGAATAACTTAAGCCCGCAACACTATTTTTGGTCTGAAGTTTTGCATTATAAGCACCTACACTATTGAACTCCGTAGCTCGGCTGGTTTGGAGATTTCCGAAAATATATTCCAGGTTACCACCAATCCTTAAATGATCGCCAAAACGATAACCGTAGCCTAAATAAGCTTTTGATAAACCGCCTTCTCCTTCATAAAGCTGATTCAGCGTTGTCGTATCAACTTTCACCGTGTTCCTGTAATTGTAACCCAGATCAGAATAAGGTAAAATACCAAAACTCAATGCCGATCTTCTGGTAACAGGCGCTGCAAAGGCAAGGTGACTAAAAGTCGAATTAAAACTCGATTCGCTTAAGTTATTACGTGTCAGGCTGGTTATACTTGCACTCATACCAATATCAATCGTGGTTAACGAAATACCAGCATATGATGCCGGATTCTGCATATTGATGTTATTAAAACCGGTAACTTTGCTTACTGCAGTGGAGATTCCGCCCATTGCCCTAAACTGCGGCAATAAAGATCCCTTTATATTTCCAAGACCATATCTTGAATATGGTGATGATGTGGTAACCTGTGCCTGAGCATTTAAACCACAAACTAGAACGAGTATGGCTGCAATATAATTTATTCTTTTGTACATTTTAATCTGCAATAGCTTCATTTAATCCTTTTAATACTAAGTAAGGATCTTTTATAATTTGAGGCGCAAAGATGCTGTTTTGTAATTGTTTATACAAAAAATTAGCATCTCCCCCCGTTATAATTACCTTCAGAGCACTTTCTTTTTTATTATTTAGGGCAATAAAGCCTTCAATTTCATTTATTATCCCCCGTAAAACACCATTTTTAATGGCCGACGGGGTATCAACGCCTTCCGCAATATCATCATTTGTATCCCATTCTACCAAAGGTAAACGGCCGGTAAATTCGTGTACTGCCCTAAACCGCATTTTAATTCCCGGACTTATACTACCACCAAAATATTCCTTCGAGCTGTTTAAAACATCGTAGGTAATACAGGTACCCGCATCAACAACCAAACTTGCATTTGCCGGATGCAGACCATTTGCGCCTAAAATTGCAGCCCACCTATCCAGACCTAAAGTAACCGGCGTTTTGTATCGGTTTTGCACGCCATTTGTTAACAAGGTTGAAAAACGGATATACTGAGTATGCTTTTTTAAAAACACTTCTAATGGCCCGATTTCCTGGTTAACACTGCTGATGATGGATTTTGCTGGTGAAAACTTCTCGATCAACTGAGCCAGATCAAGTATTCCAATCTTATTGAAACGCTGATGGTGAACAATTTCTTTATTTGCAAAAACACCAATCTTAATCGCAGAATTTCCGATATCAATGCTTAAGCTGCGCATTTAATCTCCCGATGCAAATAATACATTCTTAGCAATTCCAATGCCTTCATTTTTTATCATCTTAATTAAAACTAACAAAGCTTTAATTCTAAAATCATCCACAAAGCTATTAATCTTTGTTAAGTTTCGTTCTAGTTATTTGTTAAAAAAGGTTAAACAAACAGAAAATACTGTATCGAAAGCACAAATAAAACGAACAGTGTTTCATAAAACCAGCGTTTTTTGGCATTGCTAAAATAGTAGGCCAAGAGCACCGCTCCTGGAGGTACGCAAAGCAAAAAATGCCAGGTCCTGAAATCGGGTTTAAGGTAAAAACTAGCTGCAGAAATAATAAACATAAAAAATAGCAGCTGAAAACTTTTTCTTGTGCTGATAAAACTTCTGAAGAAATTTTCGCGGAGCTGTAGCGATGCCAATATGATAATAACGGTTACCGGGATGAGTACCAGGTAATCATTATAGTTGATTTTAAATACCGACGGAAACTTATTACTCAATGGTCTCCAAATCTGATAAAATGAGCTTAAATTATCATTCCAATAATAAAAAACCGCCAAAAAAAAGAAAACGGTAATAAAACCGATTAAGCCCGCTACCCACTCACGCCAGTTAAATGACCTAAAAAGCAACAGTGCTAAAAAGATCATAATCAACATGGCCATAAACGGAAAATAAATTAGTGTTCCAACCCCAATAATCATCCCTACATCAAAAATAGTGGTAATAGAATTCGCACTTTTGCCCAGTTTTAAAAACTTATCGATAATCCAGATCAGCAGAAAATTACATAACAATGCCGGACTTAAAATCATAAAAGGCATAAATAAGCTTGTGCCCGTAATAAACATCAGGCCGGGCAGGAAACTTGGTTTAGCCAATAAATTATGGTTGTTTACCACCCTGTTGAAAATTAAAGCCTGTACATAAACCAAAAGCGCCGCAATAAAAATATTGGTATATGGGGTAAAAGCATGATCTAAATCAATGTTGATCAACAATCGGGCAAAAGGTTCCAAAAAATCAAAGTTCAGCTGATCATGTGTTTCATGAAAAATGGCAATACGTAAAAAGAACGTGTACGCCAGCAAGAATACGAGGTTAACTGGATTTAGCTTTCTAAACTGATTAATCATGCCTTTTTAAAGAGTAAGCAAAGTAAAGAAAATAATTTAAGAGTAGGGGAAGAAAGATTAAAGCAGAAAGGCTAAAGCGGAAAAGCACTAAAGGGAGAATTTATAGTCAGATAATTATAGAATTGTCAGTCTGAGCGGAGTCGAAGAAATTCCTCCATGCAAAAGATTATTGACTGAATGTGAATCTCTTATTTTTTGGAAAGCAGGTTCCTGCTCTTTTCGGTTCCGGCAGCCCTGCCATCCGCTTTACCTCACTGCGTTCGGTGCCCGCTCCTGTCAGGTTTAAATTACCTAGTACTGTGCCACGGATTGCAATATACTTAAAGAACAACGCGAATAGGTAGCGGGATGGCAATAAAGAACGATTTGCAGCTACCCCCGCCTAAAAATACAACCTAGCGTTAAATAAAGCCGGGAGTAGCGGCAGCCCCGATCCTTCATCGGGCTATAGCAAATAACGGTGTTGTACAAGCCAAGCGCTGTTGATATTTATTTCCAAATTAGCCAGGTAATTAATGAATAAATTCATCATAGAAATCCTTAGACTACGCTCAGGATTGATGAAAACCAGTAATCAACTCCAGACCGTCGGGTTTGGACTACAGACTCAGGACTCCAGACTTAGGACTATAAACTAAACCCTTGCATATTTTTTCACCATATCATCAATAATCTGAGCGGTTTCGTCTGGAAAATTAAACTCATGCTTTTGAGGATTTTCTATCCATTTTTTAACAATTGGCAGCCAGTTACGGGTACTTCCCCAAATAACAGGTAAGCCAAACTGTTTTAAAGCATAAGCATTACACTGTTGTTCGAACTGGAAACGCATAGGTGCAACCAGCAGCTTTTTCTTTAAATAAAGCGCTTCAGCGGGTCCTTCAAAACCACCACCTGTAAATAAACCTTCGCAGGTGGCCAGGCTTTTATTAAATTTTTCATTATTAACCGGCTCCACTAAAACATTTCCCTCCTGATAGGCAACCTTGCTGTGTTTGGAAAACACCTGCCAGGTAATTTCAGGCAGTTGTTTAAAAAGCTTTACCAGCCGTTTATCGTCAATCGCAGGGAGGTAGACGGTATAATGTCCTAAATTTTCACTTTTCAGGTTTCGGATTTCTGCCCGTATTACCGGCGTATGGATAAAACTATCGTAGCGGTCGAAATGGAAACCAATGTGGTATTTGGTAGGTGCATAGCGGCTTAAAATAAGCTTGCCCCAATCTAAAGTTCTGGGGCGGGGTACTTTCTTTGATTTAAAAGCCGCCTGGTGACTTAATGATACACATTCTATGCCCTGCAATTTACAGGCCCATGCACTCACAGGTTCAAAATCATTAACGATTAAATTATATTCTTTCAGCGGCAGTTGCTTCATATCTTTCCTAAAGCGGAAAAGATTCATGTTCAACCATGTTTTATAATGGTCTACCCCACCTTTTTTACCAAAGATAAAACTGAAACCATGTAACTGGTATTTTACGGGCTGGCTCAACTTTACATCGGCCTGCGTACCACTCACTAAAATATCCAGTTCGCCATATTTTTGAAGCAAAGGAATAATTTCTCTCGCCCTGCTGATATGACCATTACCTGTTCCCTGTATTGCGTAAAGTATCTTCATTTGTGCCCGAATATCTAAAATTATTGGGCAATTTCATATTTTATATTCTGCAAAAGAATATTGATATCCAGTTTGCTTTTTAAATCTTCTGCATCAGATAGCATTCCTTCCTCCAACTGGTCCTTCGTAAAATGCTGGTGTTCATACTTAAACACTGTCCAGGTGTTATCCTGATATTCCAGGGCCGTTAAACTTTCTACCCAATCACCACTGTTCAGGTAGGTTACTTTTCCATCAGCAGTTGCAATTTCGCGTTGCTCGGCCTGGTGAATATGCCCACACACTACGTACTCATAGCCCTTTTCAATAGCCAGTTCTGCTGCAGTTTGTTCAAAACTGTTGATGAATTTAACGGCATCTTTAAACTTGGCTTTGATTTTTTTTGAAAAGCTCATTTTTTCCCTTCCAAATGCGGTAAGCACCCAGTTTACGAAACTATTAATCAGGATCAGCGTATCATAACCAACCGCACCCAATTTAGCCAGCCACTTGGAATGCTGCATGGTCACATCAAAAACATCACCATGGAAAAACCACGCCTTTTTTCCATTCAGTTCTAAAATCAGCTTATTCTGCAAATGAAAACTTCCCATTTCCATGCCGTCGAATTTTCGGAGCATCTCATCATGGTTACCGGTAAGGTAGTGCACCTGCACTCCCTCTGAAACAAATTTCATCAGTTTACGAATCACCTTCATATGCGATTCTGGCCAGTAACTTTTGCTGAACTGCCAGATATCGATAATATCGCCATTTAAGATTAATATTTTGGGTTTAATGCTTTTAAGATACTTCAAAAGTTCTTTAGCATGGCAGCCATAAGTACCCAGGTGTACATCAGAGATTACGACTACATCGAGATTTCTTTTATCCATAAAAAGGGAAGTTCAGGGGAAAGGATATTAATACCGCCCGGTTTAAGCAGTTTAGAGTTAAATTTAAACGTGTTACCAATCTTCTTCCTCATCGAGTTTTACCTCAAAAGGGCTAAAGAAATAAATTACAACAATTAATAAGCATACGGCAAAGAATGACTCTAACATATTACCTGATTTTCATTACAAAGATAAGACGCTGTATATCAAACAAATGTTACGACACTGTTAAATTATTATTCCATTTGATAAAGATTGTTAAAATGACATCGGAGGGTTGTTTGGTTTAATAGTTCATTAGTCTTTGGTAAATTGGTCATTATCCGCCGTCGTTAATGTTGAGATGGATTTTGAATTACCCAACAGTTTCCTTGCGAAAGGATCTTTCGACTCCGCTACCATTGACAGAATCCCAAAAAAGTCGTCATTGCTGTAAGCGAGGAGGGACGACGAAGCAACTTTCACGCTAATGATCCTTGCTATAAAGACTGCTTCGTCGGCTGAAAAAGGCTCCTCGCATGACGGGGCCTTACTGCTTAAAATACGATAAAAGCCCTTATGTCATTTATATTGACTTTTATACAATTAATTATCCCTCAGCATAACACTGGCATGAGGTCTGCTTTGGTTTGATTTCGATCTATAGATCCTGAAACAAGTTCAGGAGGACGAATCGTAGGGAAGACAAGCTAAAGGATATTTCCGTGCCTTCCGTGTTTCCGTGGCAAGAAATCACTACAAAAAATCTGGTAACAAAAAACCCCGCAAGAATTAATCCTGCGGGGCGTAAATCTGTTTGGAGCAACGATTAAGCTTTAACCGCTTTCTTTTTTTTCTTTTCTTCTGAGTAAAAACCAAAACCTAATCCGGCCAACAATAAGATTGAGCCTGCCAAAGAGATTTTCTCTCCGGTATAATATGACGTTGGATGGAAAACAAACTCAAGCTTATGGTTACCTGCCTCTAATTGCGCTGCACGTAAAACATAATCTGCCCTGAAGTAAGGCTTCTCAACCCCATCAACATACATTTTCCAGCCCTTATCGTAATAGATTTCTGAAAACACTGCAATGGCGTCTTTAGCCGTTGAGTATTCGTATGTTAAATGATCGGGATTGTAGTTTGTTAATTTAATAAAACCTTCCTGACCAGTTCCTAAACGCTTAGTATCTATCAATTTTTTGAAGCTTTCGTCAACAATAGCCTCTTTTTTAGCATCAAAGCTGCTGATCGCCTTCATTTCCTCATCAGCATTTTTAGCAAACTGTACACTTTGTACAAACCAGGCATTACCCGCAGCGGTAGGGTTACGCTGCATTTTATACGATCCGTTTTGCTGATCTTGTGTAATGATGTACTTGGTATTTAGCATATCAAGAACGTCCTGGTTTACACTTTTAGTAAACTGGTGCTGAATGAGTTCATCAAAACGTTTCAGCTTAGCAGCATGATAACCACCAACTGTTTTATGAAAGTTAGAGGTACTCGCATCGCTAAAAGTATTTATAGAAGCATCGTATACCCTAAAATTCGGATCTTTATCAGCCATAATAAAATTATCAACGTCTCTTGGCTTAAAGAAATCTGAAGCCGTTTTTTTGTATTCAAAGTTTTGGTTATTCAAATACCGACGGTCTACTTGCCACATATCAACCAAAATAGCCAATGCTAATAAACCTAAAGCTAGTTGCACATTCAATTTTTTGGTAATAAATGCCCAAACTATTCCGAAACCGATCACCACAAAAAAGAATGAACGCAAAGCATCCGCACGACCTATTGCAATCCGATCTTCTACCAATCCATTTGCTATCTTTTGTGCAACGCCGGCATTATTTTGCAAAGTCTGCGTTAAAGCCTGCACAATCTGCATATGGTTTGATGCTTTAAAACTGAAAAACAGTGTAGGTACAATGGCTACAAGTAAAGCAAAGCCACCGGTAATGGCCGCAGACCAGGTTAACTTTTTGATTAATATTTTTTGATCAATATTTCCATCCTGGATTTCCTTGATGGCTAAAATGGCCAACATTGGAACCATTAAGCCAACTACAGCCAAAATTGATTCTACCGCTCTGAACTTATTGTAAAGTGGGAAATAATCGAAGAACAAATCACTTACCAGCGGGAAGTGCCGGCCAAAAGAAAGTAGTATAAATAAAACTGTTGTTGCCAGTATCCACCATTTTAAACGGCTGCGAACAACGAATAATCCGAAAACAAATAAGAAACAGATAATGGCACCAAAATAGTAGCCACCCTGTGTAAATGGTTTCTCACCCCAATACTGTTGCATGTTCAATTGTCCGCCCAATTGCTGAATAGCTTGTGCTGTTTGCGTGGGGTCGCCACCTGTAACTTCGGCTACAGCCTTATACATATTACCTTCCGGGTTAACCAACTTATCTATACCTGAAGCGCCTCCGTATAAATCCGGAATTAGAAAGGTAAAACTCTCCCCAACACCCTGGCTCCATTGATAAGCATACTCTTTCGACATGCCAGAACCTTTTTCAGCAGGTGTTTCTGTAGCAGTTAGGTTAGATTTCCCACGGTTTGTTTCTTTTGCATATTCTGCTGTAGACCACAACAAACTTGCATTAATCATGATCGCAATGGCTACTGAAAAAGCAAGAAAACCAAACGATTTTAACAGGGTTGGTATCGTTTTGTTCTTGAATGCCTGGTAAAACTCTACAATTACGAATATAAAAATAGCCAACATCAGATAATATGTCATCTGAACGTGGTTAGTTCTGATTTCGAGGGCCAGAAATAATGCTGTTAAACTCGCTCCATACCAGTATCTGCCCCTCAGGGTTAACAATATACTCGCTATTATCGGCGCGAAAAAACCAATTGCCAATGCCTTACTACTATGCCCGCTTGCAATTAAAACAAAATTGTACATGGTAAATGTAAAGGCAATTGCACCTGCCGCAGCCAACCAGGGATTCACTTGTAATACGATAAACAGGAAATAAGCGCCTAACAGTAATAACAGCACTGTGCCTGTTGGGTTAGGAAGGGCTTTTGTAATCAATGCAATTCCATAAGTAGCACCGTTATAGGCGTAGGGTACCCAAATTTGATAAGCTGGCATACCACCGAACATTTGGTTGGTCCAAAGTGGCGCCTTACCATCTTTTTCTTTAAAGTCCATAATTTCCTTTTGCATCGCTTGCGACTGTATCACATCGCTTTGCGCGGGAGCTTTACCTACTAAAACAGGACTGAAGTAGGCAAAAGTAATGACTACAAAAAATGCAATAATGGCCAAGTGCACGCCATTTTTATTAAACCAGTTATTCATTAAGGTTTGTTTAAGTTTAAACGAACGTCAAAAATAAAAAATTGGCCGGTATAAAAAAGCAATAAATGAAATGCATGCTCAATAAAAAATTAAATTTGTAACATAGCATAAAAATTCAACCTATTTATTATGAGAAAGTTTGTTATTACAATTGCGCTTGCTACCTTATCTTTTTCTTCGTTTGCGCAGATTGTGAGTTTAAATAATGATGAAATCGAAAAGCTGAAAACGAAGATCAAAAATGACGAGCAAACCAAAAAACTATACCAGGGCTTTAAAAAATCGGCATTAAATTATCTAAACGACCAACCCAACCCTATTGATACGATCCGAACGGAAGGATTATTAAAGGGAAATCCTAAAAAAGAGAAAACCAAATTAGCCCTGGCAGATATGAACAAAATGTTTGTGCTGGCCCTGCAATACCGGATTACCGATGATCGAAAATATTTAAACAAATGTGCAGAATTTCTTGATGCATGGGCTAGGATCAATAAACCAAATGGCGATCCTATCGACGATACCAATCTGGATCAAGCTATTGAAGCTTACGACCTGATCAAAAAGGACATACCAGGTGCAGATAAAAAACAGGTTGAACAATGGTTGACTGAAACAGCATGGGCGGAGATTAACAGCAAGCGAATGAAAGCCGGAAGAGCCACCGCCATTAACAACTGGAATGCGCACCGTTTAAAAGAAGTTGGTGAAATTGGTTATACGTTAAACAATCAGGAGTTTATCAAGTGGACCATCAACAACTTAAAAAGCCACATTAACATCAATTTATATCCTGACGGGACAAGCCTGGATTTTAAAGAACGCGATGCCATGCATTACCATATTTACGACCTGGAACCGATGCTAAAGCTTGCCGTTATGATTGATAGGGCAAAGGGACCTAACTTCTACACTTACGAATCGCCAAAAGGATCCTCCATCAAAAAATCTGTAGAATGGCTGATTCCATACATTAATGGCCAAAAACAACATGAAGAATATGTAAATACGACCGTTAAATTCGACCGAGACCGGGCTAAAAACAATGAGCCTGGATTTGCGCCCGGAACAATGTTTAAACCAGATTTGGCTTTGCCCGTATTAAAGCTATCTGTGTATTTCGATAATACACAGGCTGATCTGTTAAAAAAAGTAAATAAGGATACGACCAACTGGCAGATGTTGCTGGATGAGATCCAAAGAGAAAGCAAACAATATACAAAAAAATAAACTTTCAATAATTTTTGAAAGTTTAATAATATTTTTTATTTTTGTGTATGGAATTAGCAGCAGCGAAATTAAAATTTATAGAGGCCTGGGGCAAATTGGGCTCTGAATGGGGAATTAACCGTACAATGGCTCAGGTACATGCTTTATTGTTAATTTCTCCTGACGCACTCACCACCGAAGAAATCATGGAGCAGCTCAGCATCTCGAGGGGAAATGCAAATATGACGCTCCGCGATTTAATTGGATGGGGCTTAATTGAAAAACAACATAAGGCGGGTGAGCGCAAAGAATACTTTTTCGCCGATAAGGATGTTTGGAATATTGCGCGCCAGGTAGCTAAGGAACGTAAAAAAAGGGAGTTAGAGCCTGTATTAAAAGTTTTAAATGAACTATCAACGGTTGTGGGCAATGAAAAAGATCCGGAATACAAAACCTTCAAAAAATCAGTAAGCGATATTAACAAACTTGCAGTCAATGTAGATAAAACGTTAGAAACGATGCTTAAAGCTGAAGAAAATTGGTTTTGGGGCTCAATATTGAAAGTGTTTAAATAGATTGGAGAGGGGAGATGTGAGACAAGAGTAGCAAGATGAAAGTAGCAGGTATCAAGAAAAGTTTACTCGAAACCTTAAATATTACCCCCTCAACCTTACACCTTCTGCCTTAAACCCTAAACCTTACCTCCACCAAAAAGCCTAACCAATTGTACGGCTTTATTTTTTAATCTAAACTTTCATTTTTTACTGAAAGTATTAAAATTTAAATAACATGAAAACACTTAAAAACCATGTGATTTTATTTGACAATGAATGTCCAATGTGTTATGCCTATACCAAAGCTTTTGTAAAAACAGGTATGCTGGCGCAAGATGGCCGTGCGGCTTACCAGGAAATGCCAAAAAACATCTGTCCGCTGGTAGACCGGCAAAGGGCTGCCAATGAAATCGCACTTGTTAATACTGAAACCGGTGAAGTTACTTACGGCATTCAAAGTTTATTCAAAATTATCTCGCATGCCATACCCTTTTTTAGGCCATTATTTATTTATAATCCTTTTGTTTATCTGATGCGTAAACTTTATGCCTTCGTTTCTTACAACCGCAAAGTGATCATTCCGGCCGAAGTCAAGAAAAACACCTTACAACCTACTTTTAAACGGCACTATCGGGTGGCGTACTTGCTTTTTACCTGGGTCATCACCGCTTATATTTTGACAAATTATGCGCATCTTCTGACAAATTTTGTTCCTTTGGGCAGTAAATACCGGGAATATCTGATTTGTGGCGGGCAGCTGCTTTTTCAGGGCATTATCATTAGCTTTTATAGAAAAGAAAAACTTTGGGAATACTTAGAGAACATGATGACCATTTCTTTCGCGGGTTCACTTTTGCTCTTGCCACCTCTAGTTCTGGCGAACTACTTTTACTTGCATCCACTATTTTTCCTGGTATACTTTTTAATGGTTGCTGGATTGATGTTTTTAGAACATCTCCGCAGGAGTAAGTTGTTAAAGCTAGGTTGGTTAATGAGCTTTACCTGGGCACTTTACCGCTTAATTGTTTTGGGTTTAATCTTAATTTTATAACGATTATGGAATACGGAAAAATTGTGCTGGCCGGAGGAAATGGTTATCTGGGCGGCGTACTGGCAAATTACTTTAGCCACATGGCTGATGAAGTGATCATCCTCGCCAGAAAACCACAAGCTAAAAAAGGCAATATTAAAACATTGGTATGGGATGGCAAAACCATAGGTGATTGGTCTGATAGCTTACACGGAGCTGATCTTCTGGTAAACCTTTGCGGAAAAAATGTGAACTGCAGATACACGGAGAAGAACAAAAAAGAAATTTTTGATTCAAGATTAATTCCCACCCGTTTACTGGGCCAAGCGATAGCAGGACTTGAAAATCCACCAAGACTTTGGATCAACATTACTTCTGCCACCATTTACCGCCATGCCGAAGACCATCCACAAGATGAGTTTAGCGGCGAAATCGGTGAAGGTTTCTCTATTGAAGTTTGCAAAGCCTGGGAAAATAGCTTTTTTGAAACCAATACGCCCAATACCCGAAAAGTAGCCCTTAGAATGGGCATTGTTTTAGGTCTGAAAGACGGGGCATTTCCCCGCTTACTTAACTTGGTTAAACTGGGTATGGGCGGAAAACAGGGCACCGGCGAACAGTATATGAGCTGGATCCATGAAGCAGATGCAGCAGGTAGTATCGCATGGCTCCTTAATCATACTGAAATTGAAGGAATTGTAAACTGCACAGCACCAGAAGCAATTAAAAATCATGTTTTTATGCGCAGTATCAGAAAGGCTTTTGGCAGAAATTTTGGCTTGCCTGCCCCAGCCTGGTTATTAGCCCTTGGCGCAAAAATTATCGGTACAGAAACAGAACTGATTTTAAAAAGCAGGTGGGTTAAACCAGCAGTGCTGCTAAATAGTGGATTTAAATTTAAATACCCGTGCATCCAGGATGCTGGTGAAGATATTTTAAAAAATTAATATCAGTAGCAGATAATTTTAAGTTGATAATATCCTTTGAGAAATCGTCATTCCCAACTTGATTGGGAATCTTAATGCAATCGCTTTAAAATTCCCGCATGCGCAAGAATGACGATTGCACAAGTGGCATCTGTCCATGATAGTGTAGTCGAAGGAATCCTTTAAAATATTTTTAAATTCATTTAGATACTTCACCAAGCTCAGTACACGCTAAGCTCAAGAGACAAATTAAAAGTGAAATTGAATTATAATAGCCTGCTCTTTTACATTTTACATAAGACCCTGAAATAAATTCAGGGTGACGATCGAGCAAAGAAAACTGGTGGCAGAGTTACCCTAACAAAAAACCCCGAAACATTTCGGGGTTTAGTTTTATTTCACTTCTTCGTAGTCTACGAAATCGCCGAGTTTATCTGTTTTACTTTGATCGGGTTTAGGCGGCATGTAATCTATAGAAATAGAGCCTTCAGGTTTCGATCGCCGCTGTTGTTGCTGCCCTGTAGCCTGACTCTGCATTTTGCTAGTCAGGTTATTAAACAGCATGGGTAGAATTAACCTAATCAACATCCTGATCAGCCAAAGTACCAATATTGTAATAAAAATGAATTTTACTAATGCCATGCTTTAAATTACTGTTGTTACAAATATAGACGACGTAACATTTATTTTGTTACTTTTTAGGCCTTTAATTGCAATCCGATTACAAATATCATACGCAAATAAGGCTATAAGGGTTTTAATATTGCCATTAATCTTCAACAATTTCAGCTACCCGGCCAACCTGGCCATCTTCAAGTCTAACCTTTATTCCTCTCGAATGAAAGGCAGATGAAGTAAGTAGATCTTTCACCACGCCGTAAGTAATATTCCCTGATCGCTGATCTTTCTTTAATATAATGCCGACTTCCAAACCTGGATAAATGTCTTTTCTATTTTGCCCGTCCATGTGTGTTGTGATAAAATGATGATTGAAGCACTCAAAATTCCATAATTATTTTGAATGTTAAGGCTTAATTGTTCTAAATAACTTATTCGATAGCTCTTTCAAATCGTTATTTGCCGAATTTTTCGTTAAACATTTTCTCTAAAGCAAACATTTCATCACGCAGCTTTGCAGCTTGTAAAAAGTCCATATCTTTTGCGGCTTTCTGCATATCCTTACGGGTGGTATCAATGGCCCGCTGCAGTTCGGTTTTGCCCATATACTGTACAATTGGATCTGCTGCAATACTGATTTCGGCATTTTCAACATACGCCTTAGCTTTATTATCGCTTGCTTTTTGCGAGAAATCAAGTACTGAGGTCTGTTCTAAAATTGCCTCTCTTGATTTACCAACAGTTTTCGGTGTTATGCCATTTTCAAGATTATAGGCAATCTGTATATCCCTACGCCTGTTGGTTTCCGAAATGGTTTTTTCCATACTTTCTGTAATGCCATCTGCATACATAATCACCCGGCCACGATCGTTACGGGCGGCACGGCCGATGGTTTGAATGAGCGATTTTTCAGACCGTAAAAAACCTTCCTTATCTGCATCTAAAATTGCGACCAAAGTAACTTCTGGTAAATCTAATCCCTCACGTAACAGGTTGATACCAACTAAAACATCAAATTCTCCTAAACGCAAACCACGCAGAATTTCTACCCGTTCTAAAGTTTTAATTTCGGAGTGGATGTACCTGGTTTTGATGTTTAAGCGATCAAGATATTTGGTCAGTTCTTCGGCCATACGCTTGGTTAAAGTCGTTACCAGAATACGACCGCCGTCTTTTATGGTAATGTCTATTTCATCTAAAAGATCATCAACCTGGTTAATTGCAGGCCTGATTTCTATCACAGGATCCAATAATCCGGTAGGCCTGATAACCTGTTCTACGACCACACCTTCTGATTTTTCAAGTTCGTACTCTGCCGGAGTAGCGCTCACATAAATGGTTTGTGGTGCAAGGGCTTCAAATTCGTTAAAATTTAAAGGCCGGTTGTCTAATGCGGCCGGTAAACGGAAACCATATTCAACCAAAGATAATTTCCTAGATCGGTCTCCACCATACATGGCCCTGATCTGCGGAACAGTAACATGGCTTTCATCAATGACCATTAAATAATCATCAGGGAAATAGTCCAGCAAACAGAAAGGACGCATACCGGGTTGTCTTCCATCAAAAAAGCGGGAATAATTTTCGATTCCTGAGCAATATCCCAATTCTTTCATCATTTCGAGATCGAAATTAGTCCGTTCTTCCAGTCTTTTGGCTTCCAGCAGATGCCGATCGGCAATCAATTGGTTTTTACGGATCTCCAATTCCTCCTGTATCCCCCAAATGGATTGATTGAAGCGGTCTTTTGGCGTAACAAAAAGGTTGGCCGGATAAATGGCCATATCTTCCAGTTTCTCGAGCGTCTTGCCGGAAACAGGATCAATAGCCGAAAGCTCTTCAATATCATCTCCGAAAAAAGAAATGCGGTAAGCATGATCCAGATAAGCCGGATAAACATCAACGGTATCGCCTTTTACCCTAAAAGTCCCCCTTTTAAATTCCGTGGTGGTACGCGAGTATAAAATCTCGACCAAACTATGTAAAAATGCGTTTCTCGAAATCCTCAACCCCACACCAAAGCGAAAAACCATTCTGGAAAAATCTTCCGGATTACCCATACCATAAATGCAGGAAATGGACGATACCACAATAATGTCTCTCCTTCCACTCATTAGTGATGAGGTGGTACGTAAACGCAGCTTTTCTATCTCCTCGTTAATGCTCAGGTCTTTTTCGATATAGGTATTGCTCGAAGCAATAAAAGCTTCCGGCTGATAATAATCATAGTAAGAAACAAAATAATTTACCGAATTTTCGGGAAAGAAATTTTTAAACTCGCCGTAAAGCTGCGCCGCCAAGGTTTTATTGTGACTTAAAATCAAAGTAGGCTTTTGTGTCTGTTCAATTACATTGGCCACCGTAAATGTTTTTCCTGAACCGGTTACACCCAATAAGGTTTGATAATGTTCGTTAGCGTTTACACCATCTACCAGCTGTTTTATTGCATTAGGCTGATCTCCGGTAGGTTGATATTCTGAGGTGATTTTAAATTTCATGAGTATATCAAATATACGATTTAGGGATTAAACAGTAAAACAGGCGAAAGTCAGGAAAGTTGGAGATTGATCAATTTACAATCCTCAATTATAAAGCGAATTAAAAAAAACAGAATATTGCTTTAAAGCATCTAAACAAGCATTAACCTAGTAAATCAAAAGTTAAACTTTCGATTTACTAGGTTAATCTATATATTTGTATATGTTGATTACTAGAAATCTTGCATCCCAACTAAGAAACAGACTTAAAAAGTCTCCGGCTATTGCTATTCTCGGGCCACGACAAGTTGGAAAAACAACATTGGCAAAAGATTTAAGCAATGATTATATATACCTTGATATGGAAAACCCCAGGGATGTTGCTAAACTACAAGATGCTTATACTTTTCTGGAAAGCCTCCAAGATCATACTGTAATTATTGAAGAGGTGCAGTTATTACCTTCGTTATTTTCTTTATTACGTCCACTAATTGATGCTAAAAGAACACCGGGAAGGTTTATCTTATTAGGTTCTGCTTCACCAGAATTGGTCAAAGGAGTTTCTGAAACACTGGCTGGTAGAATTTCTTATAATGAATTATGCCCCATCGGACTAACTGAACTACCGGATAACATAGGTTTCGAACAGCACTGGTTTCGTGGCGGACTCCCAGAATCCCTACTATCAGAAAACGACTTGCTTAGTAAAGAGTGGATGGATGATTTTATTGTAAGTTATGTAGAAAGAGACTTAGCAAAGATGTTTGGTGTAGACTTAGCTCCTATGCTCCTCAGAAATTTCTGGAGTATGCTCGCACATTTGAATGGAAACTTATTTAATGGCGAATCTTTTGCGAGATCGCTAGGCGTTAGCGCACCCACCGTAAACCGTTATTTAGATTTTTTAGAGGGAGGTTTTTTAATCAGACGATTACAGCCATGGTTTGTTAACGCCAAAAAGCGGTTAATTAAGTCGCCTAAAACATATATCCGGGATACAGGAATTCTCCATCGCTTATTAAATATTCCAGGTTATAACGATCTTTTTGGTCACCCGGCTGTAGGTGCATCCTGGGAAGGATATGTGGTTGAACAGATTTATCAAACGAAAGCCAAACAGATTGATCTTTTCTTTTACAGAACACAAACTGGAGCAGAATGTGATCTAATCCTCGTTCAGGGCATTACACCAATAGCATGTATTGAAATCAAACTATCAAATGCACCATCAGTATCAAAAGGTTTTATTAACTGTATAAAGGACTTGGAACCAAAGTATAAGTACATCATTACGCCAAAAAGCGAAACTTACCCATCTTCAAATGAAGTAACAGTAACTAACCTGAAAAATTTCTTATTGAATATTCTACCTCAAATTCAATAAAAACTCCCCGTTCAACAAATTCAGCGGGGAGTTTTATAAGTTTCTTCATCCTAAAGATTTAAGATTCCCAATCAAGTTGGGAATGACGATTGGTTAAATAATGATACATTATTTCCCCGCAGCCGCCTGCATCGGGTTTTTACCAACTGACTGGCCTCTTACAGCACCGCCGGCTTTCATTTTGTAAACTTTGAATTTGCTTTCTTTTGCTTTACCACCCCAACTATTGTTTGAGGTATCAATATCAGCAGTTTCACGCAATGGGTCGACTAAAATTGACGCTACTTCTTTGTTTTTCACATAGAATTTAGAAGTTTTCAGTTCATTGTGTCTCCAGATCTGTGCCGGGATACGGTCTATTTCTTTTGTACCATCTTTATAGGTGAACTCTACAATAACCGGCATCACCAAACCACCTTTATTACTAAAGTTCAGTTCATATAAAAACTGGTTGGCATATTTACTTTGATCGGCTTCTGCAACAGCTTCTAACGGTGGTGTCATATCCATCTTTGTTGCTACAGTAGTATCAACAGTGACCAATCCTCTGTCGTATTTATAATAGAAATCCTGAGCAGCGGTATTTTTATCTACGTAGAAGCTATTTTTTTTGTCCTCGCGGTTTCTGATTTTAGAAATATCCTCAAAAGCATTTACAGCAGGCTTATCAATTTTAACCATTCTTGATCGGGCAGCAGGAACTTCTTTAGGAAAATCGGCTTTTGCAAATTTCACACTATCTAAAGAGATATCACATGGATCGGTACCATAAAACCATCCCCTCCAAAACCAATCTAAATCTTCGCCACTGGCATCTTCCATGGTACGGAAAAGATCAGCAGGTTGAGGATGTTTAAAGGCCCAACGTCTAGAATATTCCTTAAATGCATAATCGAAAAGTTCTCTGCCCATAATGGTTTCGCGGAGAATATTTAATCCCGTTGCTGGTTTAGAATAGGCATTTGGACCAAAACGTGCGATATTTTCAGAGTTGGTCATAATGGGTTCCAACTCATCTTTGGGCAGTTTCATGTAATCAACAATGGTATAGGCCGGACCTTTTTTACTTGGGAATTTGTTATCCCAAAGCTCTTCGGTTAAATATTCGACAAACGAGTTCAAACCTTCATCCATCCAGGTCCACTGGCGCTCATCACTATTTACAATCATCGGGAAAAAGTTATGGCCAACTTCATGAATAATAACCCCTAACATGCCGTTTTTAGTGCTTTCACTATAAGTGCCGTCGGCATCGGTACGGCCATAATTAAAACAAATCATCGGATATTCCATTCCATTTGCAGCTTCGATACTTTGCGCAACCGGATAAGGGTATGGAATGGTGAAATCAGAATAGGTTTTAATGGTATGTGCCACCGCACGGGTAGAAAACTTGCTGTATAGATTGTAAGCTTCTTTTCCATAAAAACTCATGCACATTACAGTATTGTTATTGGCCTGAATTTTTTGAGGCATGGCATCCCAGATAAATTTACGGGAAGAGGTCCAGGCAAAATCCCGCACATTATTGGCATTAAAAACCCAGGTTTTTTTAGCGGTCGATTTTTTGGTTTCCGCCAGTTTTGCCTCAGCCAGGGTCTGGATTTCTACTGGGGCAGCCGCTGTTTTAGCCGCATTATACCTGCTTAACTGTGTCGGACTCAAAACAGCACTGTAGTTGATACACTCTCCTGTTGAACCCACCAGGTGATCTGCCGGAACAGTCATTTGCACTTTAAAATCGCCAAAGGTTAAGGCAAACTCACCTCTGCCGGTGAATTGGTGGTTCTGCCATCCCTGAAAATCGCTGTATACACATAAACGTGGATACCACTGGGTCATGGTAAACAGGTAGTTTCCGTCGCCTGGAAAAAATTCGTAGCCACCACGCCCGCCAACACTCATCCGGTCAGAGATTTTATAGTTCCAATTGATGTTGAAGATAAATTTTTGTCCGGTTCTTAACGCTACTGGTAAATCAATCCTCATCATGGTTTTGTTAACCGTGTAAGGTAAGCTTTTACCAGCCCCATCTGTTAACTTGGTAATATTGATGCCATAGCCATTGTTGCCTGTTGCACTTAACTGATCTAAATTTTTAGTGGTACCTACTGCGGGCATTTTAGTCGCATCCTGGTAGTTGGCATTTTTATCTGTACTATGTTCGTTTTCGTCAAGCTGCAGCCAGATATAAGTTAAAGGATCAGGAGAATTGTTGGTGTAGCTGATCGTTTCAGTTCCTGTTAACAACAGGTTTTTTTCATCCAGCTCACATTTGATATTGTAATCGGCTCGCTGCTGCCAATATTTAACACCAGGCGCGCCACTGGCCGTACGCTGTTCATTAGGTGTGGGTAAAATGGTTCCTAACTGCTCAAATTTATTCCCATGGTTACTGCCCGGGTTATTCTGAATATTTTGCGCCATAACTAAACTTCCAGAAAAGAATAGCAGGCCGGTTAAAGTAAATAGTTTATTCATCATATGGATTATTAAAAAGGAATTCGCTCTAAAGCCATTTTTAAAGCCAGGCTAAATACGGCTGCTGATATAAATAATACCCAACTCATTCGCTTGATATGGGTATAATTGAAAATTAAAAAGGTAATCAATAAAATAATGATCACCATAAAAATCTGTCCTGCCTCAAGCCCGACATTAAAGCCAAATAAGCCCCAGCCTATATGCTGATCTCTGGCCAACATAATTCTGATGGAGTTTGCAAAGCCCATTCCGTGGATCAGTCCAAAACCAAGTGCCAAAAAATAATTGATCTTGATTGATTTTAACGAGAAATTTTTTCGAAACAAATTGCTGATTGCCGTAATAACAATGGTACAGGGAATCAAAAATTCTACCCACTTGCTATCAAACCTGATGATGTCCAGCACGCTTAGCAGTAAAGTGAATGAATGGCCGATGGTAAAGGCCGTAACCAATATGAGTACCTGCTTTAAGTTAACATAGCTGTAAATAGCCACCAGCGCTAAAATAAACAGCTGATGATCTAAAGCATCGGCACTGATAATGTGCTCCCAACCTAGTTTAAAATAAAAGATAAAATCTTGTAAGGGCATGAATAATATGTTAACTATTGGAAATAAAATAGCTTACAACAGTTAAAATTAAATTTTTTAATGATAAAAACCCTAAATATCCGGCAAACAAAAGTATAAATCTTAAATTTGTTACTGTTTTTGTCATTTAAACCATGATTTGGTTTAACTTTAAGTCATAACTTTATTTTTTTCCAATAGAAAACTGATGCGTAAATTAAAATATATCCTGCTGTTTTTGTGTTGTGCTTTTTTTTCTGTTAAAGCGGGAGTAAAACATCCGCTGCATGTAAGCACAGCTGAAATAAACTTTAATGCCAAGGACAAAACGCTGGAAGTAAGCTGTAAAATTTTTTCAGACGATTTCGAGACAATTTTAGCCAGATTATACAAACAAAAAACCGACTTGAGCAATCCGAATATGAAAAGCACAATGGATGAGCTGGTGAAAAAATACCTGCTTACGCATTTACAGCTAAAAGCAAATGGCAAAACGGTTATCATGAATTACATTGGATTTGAGATCGATCATGAAGCCACTAACATTTATCTGGAAGTGGAAAAAGTTGCAGCGCTAAAGTCTCTGGAAGTGAATGACAGCATTTTACACGATATGTTTGATGATCAGATGAGTATAATACATGTAGTAAAGGGCAACAACCGTAAAAGCACCAAAATCCTTTACCCGGAAAAGAAATTCACGGCAAACTTTTAACTGTAATTTTTGTATTAGATAATGATTCGGTGTTAAATTACCGTTAATTAATGGTCAATATTTTTAGGTTAATATTAGGCTAAGATATATTTCTTGTAATCTTTTTTTAAATACCACGTTGTTAAAATAAGTTATGCAGCTAATCATCTTCTCCAACATATTAACGCCCCGGATTAAATACATCTTCAATTTCATTTTTAAAGATATCCTTAAAGCAGAAATAGAATTTACGGGCAACAGCCAATATTTTTTGCAGAGCGAACACATTAAAATCAGTTATGGCGATGAGCCTTTAGGCGAAGAACTTTTTTTTAAAAGCACACCTTTGCTTTTCTCCAATAAATTAGAAGATTTTAAACCCAAAACGATTTCTTTTGGAGAATATCAGGTGCCTTTTCCTGTCGACCGGTCTGCTTTACCATTCGATGTTTTCGCGGCTTCCTTTTTTATGATCAGCAGATATGAAGAATACCTTCATCAGCGCAATACCGAAGGAGCATTCAAAGCATCAAAAAGTTACCAGCATAAATGGCGGGTGTTGCATAAGCCAGTTATTGACGAGTGGGCATTGATGATTAAAAGTATGATCAGGAAGAAGCATCCAACCTTTAAATTTCAGGAAAAGATATTCAAGCACCAGCCTACCATCCATTTCAGTCTGTTAACCCATCTCCCTGAAGGTTTCTTAAACCGGACTAAATTTATTTTCAGTGCAATTTTTAAAAAAGAGAACAATTACCTGAATACCAAATTTGATAGGTTAACAGGAGTTGGGATTCACAACGAACAGGTAATTGAGCAGGTAGAGAATCTGTTTGCTGCAAAAAAAACGAATGCCCTTTATTTTGTTGATTTTCCTGATGTTCATATGGATTACATCAGAACAGGCAGTATTTCTAAAACCTTGAAAAATCAATCGGTTGGTTTGTTGAGGCCATGCACCAGCGACAAACAAAAAATGGCTGAAATTAAAGACGGTTTGGTTAAGCTCAAAAAAATACATCCGAATCCGGGTACATTAACCAGTCAGCAATTGGATGCGTTAAAATTCCCGATATGCTATTTAAATATTCTCAACTCGGGCATCACTTCCGATTATTCTATGGGGTATGACAATGTGATGGGGTTTCGGGCAGGAACATGTACACCGTTTAACTGGTATGATCTCCAGCTGGAGAAAGTTACGCCTTTGGTGGTTCATTCTTATTGTTTAACCGACCAGATCCTGCAGTTTTTAACGAGAGAAGAAGCGATAAAAGCAATACATCAATATATTGATGCCGTTAAAGTAGTAAATGGGACTTTTTACAGTAGCTGGAGCCTGAAAAGTTTATCAGATCATCCTAAATACAAAAAGTTAACATTACTTTTCCAGGACATGCTTCATTACGCAGGGAATTAATTTATTTAACACTATCCAGTTGAGAATTGCTACATTTATTGATTAAACAACATTTGCCGTAAATTTCCAATATTCACAAAAAGTATGATGATTTTTGATATCAGCAAGACAAAATCTATTGCCAATACCTTCATTGCCGAACTTCGGGATGAGACCATCCAAAAAGATTCGATGCGTTTCCGCAAAAACATGGAGCGGATTGGTGAATTTTTCGCTTACGAGATCAGCAAATCATTAGAATACATTAACCGGGAAACTGTAACCCCTTTAGGTATATCCACCTGTGAGGTTTTAACCGAGCAGCCTGTTTTGGCTACTATACTCAGGGCAGGACTTCCACTTCAACAGGGCCTGCTTAACATCTTCGACAAAGCTGAATGCTGCTTTATCTCTGCTTATCGCAAAACAAATAAGGGCGGTGATTTTATCATTCAAATGGATTACATTTCTACTCCTGACTTAGAAGGAAAAGTTTTGATTATGGCTGATCCGATGTTGGCTACCGGACAAAGCATGGTAATGTGCTGTAAAGAACTGATTAACCGTTACAAAATTGCCGAGCTTCATATCGTTGCTGCAATAGCGAGTGCCGAAGGTGTTGCACATGTACGTGCAAACCTGCCTAAGGCAAAACTTTGGCTCGGGGCAATAGACCAGGAAATGACCAGCAAATCTTACATCGTACCAGGTCTTGGCGACGCAGGGGATTTAGCTTATGGAGAAAAGGTTTAGCATTAGTCTGAAGTCCTAAGTCTAGAGTCTAGAGTCCAGCGTCTTTAACATTCAATAAAATGAATATCCTGTTTGTATGCAGTAGAAATAAATGGCGAAGCGCAACTGCAGAGACCATGTATAAAAATCACCCCGGGCATCAGGTGCGATCAGCCGGAACCGAACCATCGGCAAGAATTAAAATTAGTGCAAAACTGATTATCTGGGCCGATCTGATTTTTGTAATGGAGAAAAAACACAAACAACGAATTACGGAACGTTTTCCTGAAGAAGTTTACGAAAAAGAAGTGATTACTTTGGATATTCCGGATGATTACCAATATATGGATGAGGAGCTTATCGAAGAAATTGATTCAAAAGTTAGCCATTACCTAAACGGACCTGGATGATTATCCTATCGGTTGGTGTTGCGCCGACAAAATAGATTTTAGGAATGAGCATGTAGTACCTCGAAACTAAAATACAGACTATTTGCTGGCGTCTAGCCAACCGAAATAGAATTAGGAAATGAGCATGCAGTGATCATTGGCGGCGTGTAGCCCTGCTTTTCGCTTTACTCCGTTTCACTTCGTGCCCGCTTCAATCAGGTTTAGGAACAAGGGCTTCTGCACCCAGTGCCCCGAAAATGAAATACAGGTGTAGCCAACTAGCCCTGGTTGCAGCGATACCCTGCAGCAACGAGGTACGAGGAAGCGAAGCGTATAAGCGGAAAACAGGAAGACGTTTAGTGTCTTATACTGGCTCTGCGCTCCTTTTAATAAGAATATTATACTATCTGCGGGTGTGTAAACAACCGAAATGGAATTAGGAAATGAGCATGCAGTAGTACTTGGCGGCATGCAGCCCTGCTTTTCGCTTTACTCCGTTTCACTTCGTGCCCGCTTCAATCAGGTTTAGGGAAAAGGGCTTCTGCATCATGCAACCCTGCAACAAGGAGGAATTATGAAGCGAAACGTAAAAACAGAAAACGGCAATAAATAATCAAATCCAGGTTATCTCTAAATCATAGCGCATTAAGTTACCTTTGTGAAAATATCATACATGAAAAAACACATCTTCTTCGACCTTGACCATACGATTTGGGATTTTGACCGCAATGCAGAAGAAACACTGAACGAACTTTATCATACTTATAAGTTAGATACACTTGGCCTTAAATCCTGTGCCGATTTTATCAGTACTTATACCGAAAACAACCATCAATTGTGGACCGACTATCATCTGGGCAAAATCACCAAAGATTTTTTAAGATCGGAACGCTTTAGCAAAACTTTTATTCAGTTGGGGATTCATCCTGATGCAGTGCCGCACCAGTTTGAAGATGACTATGTAAATATTTCGCCAACCAAAACCAATTTATTTGAAGGAGCAGAAAATGTTCTGGGCTACTTACAGCAAAAATACACCCTGCATATCATTTCAAATGGTTTTAAGGAGACCACCTTAACCAAAATGAACCTTTCGAATCTCAACCCATATTTTGAGAACGTAATTATTTCGGAAGATGTTGGCGTAAACAAACCCAATCCCATCATTTTTGAATATGCATTGGATAAAGCAAAGGCGCTTAAGGAAGAAAGTATAATGATTGGAGACAGTCTTGAAGCTGATATTTATGGTGCCTTAAATTTTGGCATGGAAGCCATCTTTTTTAATCCTTTACAAAAAGAAAAGCCTGAAGACGTTAAAAAGGAAATCTTTCATTTAGAAGAATTACTGAAACTTTTTTAGCATATATTGCTTTTGTCTGGTTTTGGTATCTGTTTGGTACTGATTTTAAACACACCCGATAAAGATGAATTTTTAAAATATTTGGAGAATCAGTAATTCAGTTTATCTTTATTACATGACGGCAGCAAAAGTAAAGGCATCAATACATCGGGTAGTTGATGCTTATAAATCGAAATTATCGAATTATCCTGATCATGTTTTTCAAATCACTCCTCCAATTTCCGGCTGGAGTTATAGCGAAGTCTATTCCCATATTTTTGATTCGAGCCTACTGTCATTAATTGCTTTTGAACATGCCGCAACCGGCAAGGGCGAAAGCAAACCGACCCATTTTATGGTGAAACTGATTTTATTACTGGGCGCATTACCTCCGGCAAAAAAGTATAAAGTGCCGAAGCGGCTGGAAGAGCGCGTAAAAAAAATCAGCAAAACAGAAGCGCTTGATTTTATTTTAGCATTTGAAAAAGCTTTGGATCGCAATTATCCCTTGCTTGCGCAGGCTAGAGCCAATAGCAAAACGAAACACCCCAGGCTAGGTTATTTAAATGCTAAACAATGGCTTAGGTTTATAGAGATACATTTAAAGCACCACCTAAAACAGTTAGCAAGAATAGAAAAGAGCTTTCAGTCGTAAATTAAGTTGGCGATATTTGTTCAGCCCCAATTGCGGTGCTCATGAAACGTGCTTTTTACCGCCCCATGTTTACGATAATTGTACCTGTAACACAGTCGAAAAGAAAAGTGCTCAAGTTATTCCAATGCCGACTGGGCTTGAGGAAGTGCAAAAAAGCAATGTTGTACAGCCAATGGCGAAGTCGGACATAACTGTGCGCTAGCTGTGGTGCAACACTCAATCAAAATGCAGCTCAACCCCAGCCGAAACCTAAGCTGCAACCCTGTCAAAAATACAAAGACAGAAGTACCGGAAGCAAAAGTGAAAGCTAGAATCAAACCAACCATAAACATTTGAATAAAGGGCAGCTTACATAACGCACATTTTTTCACATCTTTGCGCTAATGAAATTCCCCACCATAAAAGGTTTTGACGAAGAAGCATTTAACAAGTATTTAAAGAATACGGGATTGTTGATGCTTGGAAGAGTAGGCAGCCTGGCTATTAAAATGGCAGTTAGCATTATGGTAGCCAATTATTTGTTAGCCTTTAACAATGGGATTTTAACAAGCGCGATTGCATATACCTATCTTTTTGCGTCTATTGCCGGCCTTGGCCTTGATCAGTTTATTGTGAAAGAGCTTCATCAGTTCCCAGGCCATAGAGATACCATATTGGGAACTGCTTTTCTGTTAAAAGCTACTGCCGGATTAATCTGTATCCCAGCTATCTTCCTCGCCTGGACTATCCGTCCGCTTTCTGATATTCCATACCATATTATCCTCATATTATCTTTTACGGGTTTGTTTCAATCCTTAACAGTAATTGATTCTTATTTTCAATCGGAAGTTCAATCGAAATATATTATGCAGGTACAGATTGTTGGAAATTTTATTTCTGCACTTACCAAAATCATGTTGATTATGTTTTCGGCAAAATTGATCTATTTTGTGTATTCATTTCTTTTCGATACCGTTTTGTTATCATTGGGTTATTTTTATGTTTATCAGCGTAAAGGCAGAAATATTTTTAACTGGAATTTTAATAAAGAATTAGCCATCAAATTACTCCATTTTTCGTGGCCACTAATTATTTCGGGAATCATGGTTTCGGTTTACATGAAAATAGATTTACTGATGCTAAAAGAAATTCTGGGCCAGAGCGGAACTGCAGAGGCTGGAGCCTATGCAACAGCAGTTAGCCTTAGTGAAGCCTTAAATTTTGTGCCTGTAGCTATTGTTACCTCACTTTTTCCGGCTATTTTAAATGCAAGAAGAGATAATCAGGAACGCTATCAAAAAAGACTTCAGAACCTATATGATCTCATGGCCTGGTTAAGCCTTGCATTTGCCCTGTTTGTAACCTTTGCCGCACCCTATATTTACAAGTTGTTCAATCCGGAATTCGCATTTGCAGCACCGGCGTTGGCTTTACATGTATGGGGAAGTATTTTTGTTTTTTTAGGTGTAGCCAGTGGTCAATATCTGATTGCCGAAGGGTTTAGCCGCCTGACTTTTATCCGTACGGGTTTTGGGGCAGCGGTTAATATCATATTAAACTTAATCCTGATCCCAAAAATGGGAATGATTGGTACAGCTATAGCAACTGTAATTGCTTATTTTTGTTCTACTTTCTTAATTCTGCTATTTAAAAAAACCCGACAACAGGGCTACATGATGTTAAAATCACTTTTTCTCGTCACCGCTTTTCAAAAAATATTTAACCGGTAATTATAACCGGTAAACACAAGTACGTAAGGTTTTTGCAAAAAAGGAATAACCTTTACCCTTTAAGAATTGATATATCGGTGAACGATTAAGGTCATCAACATTAACATTTTCTTCAACCAAAATAACACCAGGTTTATATTTATCCCAGTTATTGGATAGTAAAACCTGATAATCCAGGCCTTCAACATCAATACTTAAAAAATCAATGGGGGTATTGACCGGCAGATGTTGATCCAAAACATCACCTAAAGGCAATACATCAATATCAAGCTCTTTTATAATTTTATATTTAACGGATTCGGCGTCAATCTTTTTAGAAACCTGTTCAGAAAAGCTATTTAAAGCAGGCTCGTTAAAACAATAGAATTTTAGTTTAGTTTTTTCGGGACCTATGCCAATATTTAAATTGATATCTCTTTTTCTGAATGTATTAAAGGCACCAATTGCAGATGGGGTAGGTTCAATATTAATCCCTTTCCATCCACGTTTATAAAAGTAATTGGTATTGGAATATCGTACAGGATGATGCGCCCCAACGTCCACAAAGAAGCCCTTATACCCTTTTTTCTGCTCATAAATCGCTTTAAGTATCATATCCTCGCCATCTTGTGAATATGACTTGCTGTATGCGAAATAATTAACAGGTAAATATTTTAACAGGACCTTCTTTATCGCCTTAATCATAAATTTTTATTACTAGTTTGAATCTATCGGTTTCAAAACTAAGTAAAAAGTGTGAATATTAGTTTATCAGACCTCACTATCTTACTCATTTTAAATTACTAAAAACCAGCAAAAAAATCTGTAGATTAGCATTTAAACTGCCATTTTAATTAGTTGTAGATTTGTGCTGATATTATTTTCCCCTTCAATCCAAAAATCTGTTTTACGCTCATATAATGCATAATAAAATCGCTCTATTTTACAGGTTAGTATATCTTTTATCATTTTTTTTATTTTCTTTAAAAGGTTATGCGCAACAGCAACCCATTCCAGATTGGGTAAAGGATATTGGTGGTTTCGGTGAAAGCAAGGTAAGCGGAGTTGCTGTTGATAAATTTGATAACGTTTATATTGCTGGAAATTTCAGGAGTACGGTAACCGTTGATCTATCAGGCATTTCTACCCCGGTTAATCTGACCTCAAATGGTGATTACGATGTTTTTATTGCGAAATATACACCCGACGGAAGATTAATTTGGTCAAAAAGCATTGGCGGATCAGGACTCGACCAGGTGAATAACTTAACAGTTGATGATGAATCAAATGTGATTTTTGGAGGTCAGTTCAACTCTTCCAGTATGGATTGCGATCCGGGATCGGGTACCTTTAGCCTTAACAATGCGGGTGGCAACGATGCTTTTATTGTAAAACTGGATTTAGATGGCAATTTTAAATGGGCAAAAAATATTGGGGGCTCATCTACAGAATACGGACATGTTGTTGCAGCCGATCGTTTGGGCAATATTATTTTTGTAGGCGCTTATTCATCGAGTATCAACTTGCCTGGTTTCAGCCTGGTTCCTAAAGGAGATTTAGACGGCTTTATTGTTAAATATGATAGAAATGGCAATGTGCAATGGGCTTATGGCTTAGGATCATTTAGTACAGATGAGATCCGACATGTGATAACCAATGCCGCTAATGAAATTATCATTATGGGTTATTTTTCGTATAATATTGATTTAAACCCAAAAGGTCCGGCCAGCAATATTACAGGTACTTCACCAAATTACTTTATTGCAAAATACACCTCAAATGGTCAGCTCATATGGTCTAATAAAATAGATGGGTCCGCTGCCGTTGTATCATCTTTAGCATCAGGCCCAAACAACGATATTTATTTAACCGGTGTGTACAGTGGTACGGTAAAACTAAGTTCTCCAGCAAACAATATTTCCTTAACATCAACGGGAGGAAAAAATTTATTCGTTGGAAAATACAGCGCTGCCGGCGTTACATTGTGGGGCAAAAATATAAGCGGTAGTAGCACAACACCATACAGTTACTATATTACTGCTGATGTTGAGGATAATGTATATATAGGGGGTTACTTCGATGGAACCCTGATTTTTGGTGATGCCAGTTTAAATAAAACCCTAACATATCATGGTGCGAGAGATACATTTTTCGGAAAATATACCGGAACGGGCAGTTATGTATGGGCATTTAATTTTGGCAGTAGCTGCTATAGTAATTATGGACATAAAATTGCTGTCGATTCGAAGAAAAATGTTTTACTTGCAGGCTCATTTTGCAGCACTGTAGATTTTAACCCCGGAATTTGCGATCTGAAGATTACGGCAAAAAACGGAACATCAGATGGCTATATTGCAAAATATAACCAGATTAAATTGACCGGTGATGCAAACATTGCTTCGTTTGAGCTTGCTGAACAAACAGCGCCTGCAATAATTAGTACACAGCTTAAAACCATAACAATCAAGGTGAAAGCCGGAACTAATGTTACAGCACTTAAACCTATCTTGACTACTGATATAGGTGTTGTAGCGCCATTATCGGGCGTGGCCAATAATTTTACACAACCGCAGCAGTATATCATTACATCTAACTGCCAGGATTATATCTGGCTGGTTACGGTACAGGTAGAAGCAACAAACGAAATAAAAATTTGCTCCGGAGCTACACAGATTCTGGTCGGTAACCCAGCGAACACTAAACCATCCCATAGCTATAGCTGGCAAATTAAAGATGCTGCAGGCAATTGGATACCGGCACCCAATGCGAACTCAAGCGCTGATTATGAACTAAAAGGGCTTACCAATTATAGTAATTTCGACGTAAGCTATCAGTTTAGAAGAAAGGTATTCTCTCCAGATACCGAAATTACCGAGCCCGAAATAAATATTGTTATCCAGCCTACTACCACTAACAATGTAATAAGTACGGCACAAAGCATAATATGTAATGGTACATCTAGCGTGATCGTTACCGGCACTTTGCCACAAGGAGCAGAAAATACTACACCAAACTATAAATGGGAAGAAAGCGATGATGAATTGGTTTGGCGCGATATAAATAACGAAATTGGAAAAGACCTTTCTATTGTCGTTGCCAAAACCAAGTATTTAAAACGCCTTACTTTCTCAGCAAATTGCATTAGTTATAGCAACACTTTAAAAATAGAAGTTCAGCCTCAGGTTAGCGCTTCAGTTGCCGGTAATAATATTGCCCTTTGCAATAATGCCACAGTTACACTAAATGCAAATGCACCTGCCCTGAACGAAACGGGTACCTGGCAGGTAGTGAGCCCTGCAAATTACAATCCTTTTAATGCAGCTAATGAACATAACCCCAACCTGCAGCTAACTGATATTCCCAATGATGTTGATTTGGTTTTAAAATGGACAATCAATCATAATATCTGCCAAACGTCCTCATCATCAACACTTACGATCCATAACTACAGCGAGGCTATCTTAAATCTACCCAGCAATTTAACCATTACAGAAGGTCAATCTGTAATAATCCCTGCTACCATAACTCCTGCTAATCATAACTATACATACACGTGGAGCCCTGGTACCGGCCTTGATCGTTATGATATATTGACACCAATAGCGAAACCTGACCAGACAACAGTCTACCATCTTAAAATCACCTATGGTAATAATTGTACAATTGAGAAAGACATTCGAATTGGAATTGATAAAACAACTAAACTTACAATCTGCTCAGGTGAAAATGTGCAGCTTACCGGAGAAGCGTTTAGCGGAACAAATCCGGAGATAAAATGGCAGCTTTTTGATTCGGGAAATTGGATAAACACCCAAGGGGGTAACGCCGCTGATTTTTATTTGAAAACCGATGAGCATTTTGAGGATAAGCCTGTATTAACGCTTTATAGAAGAATGATTACCACAGGTGGAACAACCTATTTCGACTCTAAATATGAAATAACCACGGCACCACATACGAAAAACAACATCATCAGCACTGAAACGCTAAATTATTGCGGCAACATAACGGGACAGCTCAGCATTACCGGTTCCAACCCTATTGGTGCGGCAGACATAGCCAAAGGTTATACATGGGAACAAAGCAATGACGGGACAAACTGGAGTGCGATCATTAATGAGCGCGCGAAAGATATAGTAGTAAGTAGCCTATCAGCAACGGCTTATTTTAGAAGAACAACCTATAGTAATTCCTGTTCGTCACTAAGTAACATACTAAAAATAGCCGTTAACCCATTACCAACCATTGCAAATGCGGGTGAAAATCTTAATCTATGCGGAGAATCATCCATTACTTTAGACGGAAATAAACCTGGGGACAATGAAGTGGGTACTTGGTCTGTTATTTCACCCATAAATTTTAATCCATTTACGACGACCAATATTCATGATCGAAATGCAGTAATTAATAATTTTCCAATTGGCCAACAAGTTATTCTTCAATGGGAAATCACAAACAACAATTGCAGTATAACTACCAAAGATGAAGTAGAAATTATTTCATATCGCAACATTTCTGTAACTGCACCGACTAAGCTTACCATAGATTATGGTAAAGTTGTTAATTTAAATGTATTTACCGATTTAGGAAATGAGCCATACGATTTTGAGTGGGTCCCTAAAACAGGACTGAAAAATCCTTATAGTTTAAGTCCGGATGCCAGTCCGAGAGAAAACACAACGTATACCTTAAAACTTAATTATGGGCTTAACTGTAGCAAAACGATTCCGATAGAAGTGATTGTTTTGAACACAATAGAAATTCCGAAAAGCTTTTCTCCAAATGGTGATGGTATTAACGATACTTGGAGTGTTGGGAATATTTTAAACTACCCCGGATCTAAGATAGCCGTATATAACCGATACGGAACACTAATGTATCAAAACGGAGATAATCTGGCCGCATGGGATGGAACACATAGGGGGCAGCTGGTGCCGGTTGGCGTGTATTATTATGTCATTAAACTTAATGACAGATATAACTCAGTTTACAATGGGAGTATTACTGTTTTACGTTAGCTCATTACCATTTGTATCGAAACATTTCCCCTAAAGCATATCTTATAGGGGAAATGTAACGGAAAGAATATTTCTCAAGACAATTAATTCATTGGTTTTAAAGGAATATAATCATTTAAGTTATATGCACTGCCTACTGACATCTTGTTGTCTAAAAACCAAACATAGAATTTACCTGATGAAGCTGCTATACCCACATCCACAATATTGTTATATGTTTCTGAAGATGAGATCACATAATTTTGCAAACCGGCATAAGCTCCCAAGTCAGTAGAATTCCCTTCAGAAAAAGTTCCGTCTCTGTAAAAAGCAAAGCAATGATCATTAGATTTTAAAATGGCAATACCAGCTATATCTGCAGGAACCTTACCAGCCGGTAATACATAACTTTTTGGCAAAATATAATCGCCAAAGTTGCCTATACCCTGGCCTACTGACATGGTTCCATCTTTATACCAAACATATCCGCGCCCCGCATTTGATATTGCCATATCGATTACATCATTATAATTTTTTCCTGACGGCAAATAATATTGCTGAGTTACTCCGCTTATCGATGTTGAGTTGCCTTTGGTAACAGAGCCTGATAAACCCCAGAAATAAACCCCATCATCGGTACCAATATCAATACCAGCCATGGTTGCCAGTGTGCCAGAAGGATTAGTGGTTACAACAGGATATAATGATGCTATTGCTTGTTTATCCATATTAGACAGATAAGCTGCACCAGAACCACATTGTCCGCCGTTCATTAACGAACCAGGGTCAGTACCTCCAACGTTCGGAACATCAATTGCACTTGCCGGAGTGCCGATATCATCGGTACCATTTTGAGGTTCACCACTTGCCTGCCAGTTTGTATGCCTAAAACCTACACAATGGCCTATTTCGTGTGTAATTGTACGTTGTCTTTGATCAAAGCTATTTCCAGATATATAAGCTTTATTAATTTTAATTAATCCGCCTGCATTTCCATTGATAGGAAAACGAGCTACTCCACAATAACCGTTACCCAAATTCTCATCTTTAATCAGAATATCATAACCACCACTGCTAACAATATTGAAATGAATATTTGCATTAGGAACGTTATTCCATTGATTAACGGCTGAATTAATTTCTGACATCATACTTGACATTGAAGCATCTACTAAAATCCTGATGTTGGTTCTGTTTGTAGTGCTCACCAAACTGCCGGTGTAATACTGTTCTGTTTTGGGCCCTGTACCTGAAGGGATTTGCATATCTTTAGAAAACAAGATGTCTTCTTCCACAATATAGTCGTTACCCACATCTTTAATTGACGAAGCCGGAAAGCCCAGGCTTCTTATGTAAGTAAAAACAGCGTCTTTTTTATTTACCTCAGGTTGGGTGACACTTTCCCCGTTTTTTTTACAGCCCAAGGAATAAATTGAGATTGCCGCAATCATCAGCAAGCCCTTAATGGTTTGTTTAGTTTTCATAAATGAAGCTTAATTTAAATTGTTTTTTTTGAAAGTGTGAAGTTTTTGTTTACATAATTCTTTTTATCCGGAAAATAAATCAGCATTGATATCGATATTCCGAATGTATGAAATATATTTAATAATACATATTAAATTTTCATTCAAGTAGTTTTTATAACACAAGGATTGTCACGCCATTAATATTGAAAATTTCATCCTGGAAGTTTATTCAAATTATATAATTCTCAAGCGTTATATTTGTAATTGATGACACAAATGTTAACCGAACAAGTAAAAACAGCCTACGATAATTTTTATACCAACAGCGATGTGGCATGGAGAATGCTTGGTGCGAAATACAAGGCCCAGAACATTGTTGACGTATGCAAAGGGTTAAAGCCTGCAAAAGTACTTGAGGTTGGCGCAGGCGATGGCAGTATTTTACACTTTTTAAATGAATGGCATTTCGCACCAGAACTTTATGCCTTGGAAATTGCACAAAGTGGTGTCGACCTCATAAAAGACCGTAACCTTTCCAGCTTGAAAGATGCACGAACTTTTGATGGTTACAAAATCCCTTATGAAGACAATTCATTCGACCTGGTTATCCTTGCGCATGTTTTAGAGCATGTAGAGCATGAAAGATTACTCATCAGGGAGTTAAAACGCGTAGCTAAATATATTGTAGTAGAGGTACCAAAAGATTACCGTTTTGATGTAGATAAACGCATGAAACACTTTTTGGATTACGGGCACATTAATATGTACACCCCAACTTCACTCCGGTTTTTACTGCAAAGCGAGGGGCTGGAAGTTTTAGCCGATAAAATTTCGATGACGGCAACTGAAACGGTAAAATTTAATGAATTTATCAATAGAAAAGCACCTAAAACATTTTCTAAAAACCTAAAAATAGAGTTAGAATACCGGATAAAAAAAACCTTGGGTAATTTATTTGGAAGGAAAAAACAGGAACAGTTTGCCAACGCATATACCGTGTTAACCAAAAAATCCGACCATAACCTGCATATATTTTAGCGCTAAAGGGAATATATAAGCTTAGAATATCAAACTTATATGACCTTAAACTTCTTCAATGTTAAGCCTCTATTGGATGTACCGTTATATTAATCGAAGTTTTACCGTGGCCATTTAACGATATAAGGAATAGAAGAAAATTTAAGTGTGATCGCTACTACCAAACTTTAATTCGGTATATTGCAATAGAAATTAAATCTGTTTAAAAAACATCCCTGGTTAATTATTTAACAAAAGATAATAAAGGAATGTTATTAACTAGAAATTACTTAAAGGACTTAGTTTACAAGGTAAACGGAGCAGCAATTGAGGTCCATAGAGCTTTAGGCCCAGGGCTTTTAGAATGCACTTATCATAAATGCATGATTCACGAGCTCCAAATCAGAAATATTAATTTCAAATCAGAGCTAATCGTCCCTATAGATTATAAAGGGTTAATAATTAATTCAGAATTAAGGTGTGACTTACTAGTTGAGGATTCGCTGGTTGTTGAATTCAAAGCTGTTGAAAGTGTTGCGCCAATTCATGTAGCCCAACTGTTAACTTATATGAAGTTGTTAAAATTACCCCTTGGATTAATGATAAACTTTAATTGTTTGCATATTTTTTCAGAAGGCCAAAAAACATATGTAAATGGAATATATGAATCAATTTATTAGCATATTTTTGCCTAAACTTATATGGACCTTAAATTTCTTATATGGTGAAAGATGTGGCCAGCTTATTATGATGGTTATCCCTATAAATTTTAACTTGTAACACAAAAATGCAAAACCTTGCCCCAATAGCACTTTTCGTATACAACCGTCCGCAGCACACAGCGCGTACCTTACAATTTCTGCAACAAAATGAGTTGGCAGCGCAAAGCCAACTGTATGTTTTTTCTGATGGAGCCAAAACCGATCTGGATAGGGAAAAAGTTGCGGAAGTAAGAAAAATCATTAAAAAAGTAGATGGGTTTAAGTCTGTTAAAGTAATTGAAAGTAAGGTTAATTCGGGCTTAGCCAATGCGGTTATTGCAGGAGTTACCCAATTGATAGCTGAATACGATCAGGTAATTGTATTTGAAGATGATCTCATCACCTCTCCACATACCTTAGCCTATTTCAATAACGCGTTAAACCACTACCGCGAAGAGGAAAAGGTAATGCACATCGGCGCTTATATGTATCCCTTAAAGACCGATGATCTTCCTCAATCTTTTTTTTATAGGGCAGCCACCAGTTGGGGCTGGGCAACGTGGGGCAGGGCATGGAAAAATTTTGAACCAAATATTGACACTCTTCTAAAACAGTTTGATAAAAAGAAAAGGACTGCATTTTCCATTGACAATAAAATGAATTTCTGGAAACAGATGCAGGAATTTAAAAAAGGAAAAAATAATAGCTGGGCCATAAGGTGGTATGCCTCCATCTTTTTAAAAGGGGGTATTACACTTAACCCATCTCAATCACTCGTGAATAACATTGGCCACGATGGCACGGGTGTACATTCAGGAATCAACGATATCTACAACGTTATTATCAACCCTAAACAAATTGTTGAATTTCCAACCGAAATAGCCGAAGATCCTGTTGCATACAAAGCCATCAAAAGCTTTCTGACTAAGCGAAAAGGTAATATGGTAACAAGGGTTAGGCGTTTTGTAAACGAAAAGCTGATACAATATTTTTCCAAAAAATAATAATAGCACCCACTGTCTGATCTAAAAAACCGCTATGGCTTACCGTTGTAGGCAATTAAAAAAATGACAAACCTTTTTTAATTGCTCATGTTGCTTTTATAACATCGAAACTATAAAAATAAAAAACATGAAAACGACAACAGAAACAGCTGAGGTATTAAACGATTTAATTCAAATAAACAATGACCGTATTGAAGGTTATGAAAAAGCCCGTCAGGAATTAAAAGATGAAGATGCCGATTTGAAGACGTTATTTTTAAATATGATAGGCGAAAGTCAAAAATATAAAATGGCTTTGGCAACTGAAGTATCTGCTTTGGGCGAGGACATCGAAACAGGAACCACTAATTCAGGCAAAATCTACAGGGCATGGATGGATGTAAAAGCACTTTTTACAGGTCACGATCGTAAAACAGTTTTAAACAATTGTGAGTTTGGTGAAGATGCAGCACAAAATGCTTATAAAATGGCTTTAGAGGGAGATGAGATTCCTGCAAATATCAGAGAATTAATTTCCGATCAAAAGGCGTCTTTAAGAACGTCTCATGATGAGATCAAGAGATTGCGTGATGCTCAGGCTTAAGTAAGCAGTACATATATAGAAAAACCTCCTTTGATCGTAATCTGAGGAGGTTTTTTTATAGTATTTCGTCATCTCGACTGCAGCAACGCGGAATGGAGAGATCTATCTCAACAGATTTCTCGGCTTCATTGCATTTCGCTCGAAACGACGATTCTTTGAAATAAAAATCAGTTTAGTACTACGACTCCAGTTCCTGATCTAAATGTTCAGTAACACGCTGAATGGTATTATCAATCGTATTACTTAAAATGGTTAAGTAAGAACCTTTTTTAGCAGTTTCAATCGCAATTTGTAAACAGGCTGTACTTTTATTGTTGACAATAATTTCCTTATCAGGATCAATTTCTCTTATTCCTTTGATCAGCAAATCAACCAGTTCCTGTTGTTGTCTGCCCCTTAGGTATTTCTCCTGACAAATGTAGATCTTATCAAACATCTGCGCAGAAATACGGGCAGTTTCCATAATATCCTCGTCTCTTCTATCTCCTGTTGCCGAAATAATACCAACCTGCTCTGTCGCCTCAACTCCCTGCAAGAAACCCTTCACGCCATTAAATCCATCAGGATTATGCGCAAAATCAACCAGAACTTTAAAATCTTTGAACCTGAAAATATTCATCCTTCCTGGTGTATGTGCTGCAGAAGGGATAAAGGTTTCTAAAGATAAACGGATATCTTCTGGTTTATAGCCCCATAAATAGGCTGCCAAGGTTGCCGCCAGTACATTCTGGATCATGAAATTTACCGAACCGCCAAAGGTTAAAGGAATGTGGGTAGCTTTATCTACCCTTAATTTCCAGTCGCCGGTTTTAATGGTAATGTAACCATTTTCATAAATGGCAGCAATTCCGCCTTTTTTACAATGTTCTTTCACTACAGGATTATTTTCATCCATACTGAAATAAGCGACATTACAACGGGCATCTTTAGCAATGCGAACACAATAACCGTTGTCGGCATTTAGTACAGCCCAGCCTTTCCGGCGTACCGCACCAATTACAACGGCTTTAACACGGGTGAGGTCGTCAAGATTATGAATGTCAGAAAGGCCCAGGTGATCTTCCTGTATGTTGGTAACCACACCGATATCGCAGGCATTAAACCCTAAACCCGACCGTAAAATTCCGCCACGGGCTGTTTCCAATACCGCGAACTCTACTGTTGGGTCTTTCAAAATAAATTCGGCACTAACCGGTCCGGTAGTATCGCCCTTCATTAACATGGTATTGTGCACATACACACCATCACTGGTGGTAAAACCTACACGTTTACCGTTGCTACGTATAATATGCGCAATTAAACGGGTAGTGGTGGTTTTTCCATTGGTTCCGGTAACGGCAATAATCGGGATCTGTGATAATTTCCCCTGCGGATATAACATATCAATTACCGGTGCTGCAACGTTACGCGGCAAACCTTCGCTAGGCGCCAGGTGCATTCTAAAACCAGGAGCAGCATTCACCTCCAGTACCACACCGCCATTTTCGGTTAATGGCTGGGTAAGGTTTTGTGCCATGATATCAATACCGCAAATATCCAGTCCGATTACCCTCGAAATCCGTTCGCAGATAAAAATATTCTGTGGGTGAACGATGTCTGTAACATCAATGGATGTTCCTCCTGTACTTAAATTGGCTGTCGATTTCAGATAAACCACCTCACCTTTTTCAGGAATGGTTGCCAGGTTATATTCTTTTTTAGCCAATAAATCCAACGTATCACGGTCAACAGCTATTTCCGTTAACACATTCTCGTGACCATAACCACGGCGCGGATCTTCATTTTCCTGATCAATTAATTCCTGGATGGTATGGATCCCGTTTCCTTTTACGTGAGCCGGATCGCGTTGAGCCGCGGCAACTACTTTATGATCGATTACCAGTACGCGGAAGTCGAATCCGGTAATATATTTTTCAATAATTACCCTCCTCGAATACGTTTTGGCATATTCAAAAGCGGCTACAGCATCTTCCATTGTTTTCACATTAATGGTTGCGCCTTTACCATGGTTGCCATCAAGTGGTTTAAAAACTAAAGGAAATCCGACCTTTTTTACGGAAGCTTCAAGATCTTCAGCATTAGAAATGGTTACCCCCGCGGCTACAGGAATAGCAGCTTCGGTAAGCAGACGTTTAGTTTCTTCCTTATTGCTGGCAATATCAACAGCAATACTGCTGGTCTTTTCGGTCATGGTGGCCCTAAAACGCACCTGATTTTTACCGTACCCCAATTGCACCAACGAACTTTTGTTCAATCTTATCCACGGAATGCTTCTTTTTACCGCTTCCTCTACAATCGAACCTGTACTTGGGCCTAAGGCTTCAAGTTCACGTATCTCTTTCATTCTACGGATATCGTGTTCCAGATCGTATTCTTCATTATTGATCAAAGCCTCTGCAATTCTTACAGCAGCTTCGGCCGAGTATACCCCTACCTTTTCCTCCAGGTAACTGAAAACCACATTGTAAATACCCTCGGTTTTAGTCATGCGTGTTCTGCCAAAGCCGGTTTCCATGCCCGCAAGTGTCTGGATTTCGAGCGCAATGTGTTCAATCACGTGCCCCATCCAGGTTCCCTCTTTTACACGTGTAAAAAAGCCCCCTTCAACGCCTTTTGAGCAACGATGGGTAAACATGCTGGGCAAAAGTTTTTCCATCCTTTCGCTAAACCCTTCGATTACGTTTGTTGGCTTTTGCTCCAGATCCTCTAAATCAAGTCGCATCTGGATCAATTTCTTACGGTTAATAGACCATATGTTTGGTCCTCTTAATACTTGTATATTTAATATCTTCATCTAATATTTTGTTCGTTTTTTTTGGCAAAGAGGAGATTTTGGGAACCGCTCTTTATACTCAATTTTAAGAATGAAATTGATGACTGTAAATTATAAATTTATTTTGAAAATAGACGTTTCATTTAGCTAAATCAATTTTAGGGTGTATTTGTTTTATTTTCAAGTACAATCCTGTTGTTTTTAGGCCATAATATTTCAACTTTTGTTAATAAATTAAATATTCTTGACAAAAAAAGTCGTGTTTTTTATCTTAAGCCTATATATTTGGGTTTTTTGATACAATTATAATACACAAAGAATGGTTCCGAAAGGTAAACTCATCATCATTGGTGGCGCAATAAATACAGGTAGCTTCGCAGAAACGCAATTTGGACTACCTGAAAACATGAATTTCTTCGAGCGTGGAATTTTAAAACGGATTACTACGGAATCATTAAGAGATACGCAATCTCGATTCGAGATCATCACGACAGCATCATTAATGCCCGAGAAAGTAGGTGAAGAATATATCAAAGCTTACGCACAGTTAGACGTGCATAATGTTGGTGTTCTTAATATTACCAACCGGGAGGAAGCCAATTCTGATGAAAATTACGAGCGTATCAAGTCTGCTGATGTAATTATCTTTACCGGTGGCGATCAGCTTCGCCTTTCTTCCATTTTCGGTGGCACAAAAACCCATCAGATTCTGTTAGACAAGTATAGAAACGAACCTGTGGTAATAGCCGGCACTTCTGCCGGAGCAGCTGCAAGTTCCAAAAACATGATTTATCAGGGTAGTAGTAAAGATGCTTTACTTAAGGGAGAAGTTAAAATTACCGGCGGATTGGGATTTATAGATGATGTTATTGTAGATACGCATTTTGTTCAACGCGGCAGAATTGGCCGCTTATTGTACGCAGCTGCCAGTAACCCTGGTATTTTAGGGATCGGACTTGGAGAAGACACTGGTCTTTTTATTGCTGATGGACATAAAATGGAAGCCATTGGTTCCGGAATGGTAATTTTAGTAGATGGCCGCACGATGGCCGATACCAATTTAACCGATGTAGAAATGGGGCAGCCTGTTTCCATCAAAAACATGGTGGTACATGTGATGTGCGATGGAGACATTTACGATTTAACAGACCATAGCTTACTGATCCATCATCCAAAGGTTGTTCCTATAGCTTAAAGCTAGGAGGTTCAGGGTTTAGTACCATATGTTGAGGCTTCCGACGCTATCTTTAAGGTTGAGGGTGCAAGCGCCAATCACAAATAAATTTCAATTCAATCAATGTAAGATTTTGTGTGTATTGCTCATACCGCAAATCTCGATACTCAAATGTCACTCATGAAACTGATCATACATGGCGGCTTCTTCAGCGAATCGTCTACCAACCAGGAAACGAAAAAAGCTAAACAAGATGCTTTAGCTTCAATTGTTACGCTCGGACACGAATACCTGAAAACACATAACGCTTTAGAAACCGTTGTTTATACCGTTGCATTGTTAGAAAACAACGAACTTTTTAATGCAGGTATTGGTTCGCAGATCCAAAGCGATGGAAAAGTAAGGTTGAGCGCAGCCCTGATGGATGGTAAAACCGAGAAATTTAGTGGTGTAATTAACGTAGAAAATGTTAAAAACCCTATAGAGATTGCACAGAAACTACTTACCTACGATGACCGGGTGCTTAGTGGGGCGGGTGCACTTGAATTTGCCAGAACAAATGGATATGGATATTTTGATCCGATTACCCCACAGCGCCAGTCAGAATATGAAGAAAAATTAAACCAAAAGAACAATAAGGGAACAGTAGGCTGTGTAGCACTTGATGCAGAGGGAAATTTAGCTGCAGCAACCTCCACTGGTGGAAAAGGATTTGAAATTCCATGTCGGGTAAGTGATTCTGCAACCGTAGCAGGCAACTATGCCAATCAACATGCGGGTATTTCCTGTACCGGTGTTGGTGAAGATATTGTAAGCGGTGCCCTGGCCGCAAAAATTGTAACCCGCGTTACAGATGGTTTCTCTTTAAAAGAAGCATCAGATAAATCTTTTGCAGAACTTAAGGCTTTTGATGGCTTTGCCGGTATTGTAGGTATTTCGGCCGATGGTGAAGTTTACCATTGCGATTCGCACCCTTACATGGTTTGGGCATCTTTTGATGTTAATTTACAGGTATTTAGCTGAAATTAGATTTAAAGTATTATTTTTGTTGCATGACCAAAATTGTATTGGCTTTAATTAGCCTTTTTGCATCATTACAACTACAAGCTCAAAATCTAGATAAATCTGAGATTCAGGAACCCAATGGTAGTGCAATAAGTATAGCAGTATCAAAATTTGAATTGGAAGACGGAAATTCTTTTTTTGAGGAGGCAGAAGACTTTGAGCGGAAAGGCGATTACAATGAAGCCCTCACTTTATTTGGAAAGGCCGCTTTTGAATATAATTCCGCCAAAAATTTCAACAGATACGGGCTGGCCGTGATCAAGATGAGTAATATGCATTATCAACTTGGCCGTTTCGCTGATGCTGAGCAGATTCTTCTAAACGTGGCGCTAAAAAATTATTCCAAAACCGGAAACAGGGCCGGAGTAATGAATACCTATAACCTTTTGGGCAAAGTTTATCTGGCCAATTCCAAGTATACACAATCAATGTGGTTCTACACGCAGCAAGGCATATTGGCAAAACAATTAAAAAGCAATAATGCTTATATCGAATCTATTTTAGGCATTGTTCAAGTTAAAATTAAAAAGAAAGATTTTACGCTTGCGCTGAGAGACCTTAAATCTGCCGAATGGCTGGCAAATTCAATCAAAACCAGCCAGTATAAAACGCAGATTAAAGACGCCAGAGAAACCATTGCCAACAAAACCACTGGTAAAAAGACAAACCAAAGCTAAAACAACTATATTTTTCTGTAAATTTCTCCTGCATTTGTTTTATCATGTCTTAAGAAGAGGCTGCAATTACACAATTTTTAGATACTGGTAAAACAAAAAATAATACTTAACGTTCTACATGAGAAATTGTTAAATAAAAAGCTTTTAGTTAGATTTGATAAAATTTTAACAAGAGACGGTAATAATGCTGTCTCTTTTTTGTTTTTTTGCTAAAATGGTATCATATTGGCTATATAGAATTGGAAATGGATTTTAAATCATTTAGAGAGATGTTAAAGAGAATATTTTTTGTAATTTTTACTGCAGCAGTGCTTGCTTGTCATGCTGCACCTAAAACTCAGCCCATGGTTGAGGGAATTACCAATGTAAAACCTGATGAACAGCAGCAACTGGTTATAAAAGAAGTTGTAAATTTGATTGAGAGTTATAATTACAAAAAAGTTCAGATCAACGATTCTATTTCATCCATTGTTTTAGATAAGTATATCAAATCTTTAGATCCTGGAAAAAATTATTTCCTGTCATCAGATATCAAGGAATTTGAGAAATACAGATATACTTTAGACGATGATTTTAAAAATGGCGATTTGAGCGGCCCGTTTTTCATTTATAACGTTTATGCGAAAAGACTAAACGAATATTTTAACTATTCTCTGGCGCAGATTAAAACAAAATTTGATTTTAACCAAAATGATACCTATGTATACGATAGAGAGAAACAGCCATGGGCAACTTCTTCAACGGTATTAAATGATAACTGGAAAAAACGCGTTAAATATGAACTGATCAATTTAAATTTAGCGGGTAGTGCCGAATCTAAGAATATAGAAACGCTGACCAAACGTTATAAAAACCTACAGTCGCAAACATCAAAAACCAATAATCAGGATGTTTTTCAAATTTTGATGGATGCTTTTACTGAATCCATTGATCCACATACCAATTATTTTAACCCAACCAATGCCGCAGCATTTAACGAAGACATGTCACGTTCTTTTGAAGGTATTGGCGCTCGTTTACAATTGGAAAATGAAGTAGTCAAAATTTCTGAAATTATTGCTGGCGGACCTGCTTTTAAAGGCAAACAGTTAAGTGCAGGCGATCGTATTATTGCGGTAGCACAGGGCGATGGCGAATTTGTGGATGTTGTAGGATGGAGATTAGACAATACCGTTTCGAAAATCAAAGGCCCGAAAGGGACTAAGGTTCGTTTAAAGGTAATTCCTGCAGGTAAAGAAATGTCATCTAAACCAGTAATTATCGAATTGGTTCGTGATAGAATTGTTTTGGAAGAAACCAGTGCGAAAAAGAAAGTTAAAACCATCAACAGTAATGGTAAAGATTATAAAATCGGGATTATTACCCTGCCGGCATTTTATGCGGATTTTAAAGCTGCAAACGCAGGTGATAAAAATTACAAAAGTACCACCCGTGATGTCAGAAAGTTAATTGACTCGTTAAAAACCTACGATAAGGTAAATGCAATTGTAATGGATTTACGTGGAAACGGTGGAGGTTCATTGGTTGAAGCCATCTCATTAACAGGATTGTTTATCGATAAAGGACCTGTTGTACAGGTAAAAGATTTACGTGGCAAAATCGAGGTAGATCAGGATGAAAATAGTGGTGTGGCCTGGGATGGTCCATTTGGTGTAATGGTAGACCGTTTAAGCGCATCAGCCTCAGAAATTTTTGCAGGTGCTATACAAGATTACGGACGTGGCATTATTATGGGGAGCCAAACCTACGGTAAAGGGACTGTTCAGTCTTCAATCGATTTAAATAAACTGGTAAACCCAAGCATGCTGCAAAGGGTAGCAGGGTTAATCTCAAAAGATAAAACTGTAGGAACATCTCCTAGTAGTGCCAACCCTGCTGATATTAATTTAGGCCAGATCAATTTAACCATGGCGAAATTTTACCGTGTGGCAGGTAGCAGTACGCAACACAAAGGGGTAAATCCTGACGTTGTTTTTCCATCGGTTTACCCAATGGATAAAATTGGAGAAGATACCGAACCATCCGCTTTACCATGGGATGTTATTCCCAGCTCAAACTTTAAAGCAGTTGCCAATTTAACTGCTGTTAAAGCACAATTGATTAAAAACAGTGAGCAACGTATTGCAAATTCCCTGGATTTTAAATACCTGAAACAAGATATTGCTGACCTTAAAAAACGTGATAACGAGGTTTCGGTAACTTTAAACGAGGCGAAACTTAAGGCTGAACGCGATGCTCAGGAAGCTAAAACGCTAGCCAGACAAAACGAATTAAGGGCATTAAGAGGATTACCGGCGCTTAAAAAGGGTGATAAGGTTACCAAGCAGGATGCATTCGATTTCATTGAAGATGAATCGCTAAGAGTGATGGGCGATTTTATGCAGCAATCTGGTAATTATGTAATGAACCTGGGTGTAGCGCAAAAGAATAATTAAGAAGTTTTTGTTTTAATGCATAGTCAATGCCTTGACGAGCAGTTCGGCTGAAAGTTATGCAGTAAAATAAGCTAGGCTTAAAAAAGGCCGCTTTAGCAAAACTAAAGCGGCCTTTTTTTATTATTAAACTCAGAGTTGTCAACTTTTCAGCACACTTGCTCATTAAAGTTAACAACTCTTATCCGACGCTATCTAACCGTCAGCTGTTAATGGCTAACAGCGGAACAGCCTCCGAGATCTGAAATGGCTTATTTCTTTTCGGTAGGCTCGTTTTGTTTGCTCATCTGCATGGCCATCATTTCTTTCATGGTTTTGTTCATGCCCTCGGTGCTGCCATCTAAAAAGATCACATTGCCATCGCCATTTTCAGCAAAGTGTTTGATAGATTCTGTCCACATGGTAAATAAGATCACTGAAATATCCAGGTTAGCCTGTTCCATTTCCTGGGCAGCTTTGCTCATACCATGGGCAACTTCTGCACGGAACAATGCAATACCCTGCCCGCGTAATTGAGCAGCTTCACGTTCAGCTGTGGCCGCAATTTTAATGGCATTACCATCCGCTTCTGCGGCTTTGGTTTTCGTAATTAATAAAGCCTGCCCTTCGTTTTCAGCAGCAGCCTTTAAGTTATTTGACGCTACCACACGACTCATTGACCGCATAATTTCTTCATCAAAAGTAATATCGTTCAATTGCAGATCCTGAAGATGGTATCCCCATCCATCCAGTACCTGATCAATCTGTTCCTTAACATGAAGCACAATTTCGTTTCGCTGGGCCAGTACATTTGCCTGCTTTTGTGTAGCTACATAGGCACGGATAGATCCTTCGATCGTCCTGATCAATGCCTGCATCAGATTGCTCGCATCAACAAATTTAAAGGCTACATTTTTTATGGTTTCTTCATCCTGGTTAATTACGGAATAAAGAAGCATGGCCTTAAAGTAAACATTAGCCTGATCTTGCGTTACCGCCTGAAATGAAAGTTCAACTGATCGGTTTTGGATCGATATCCGTGAATAAATTTGTTCTATTAAAGGAATTTTAAAATTTAAACCTGGCCTTAAGAGCCGCTGATACTTACCAAAAACAGTAACTACGGCAATGGTGCCCTGTTTAACGGTAACGAATGAGCTAAGTAGTATAATAACTCCTATTACTACTAAAATGTAAACGGTGTACTGCATAATTAGATTTTTTCATGAAGGTATAAAAATTCATACAAACTACACCAGGCATTTCGTAGCTTTAAGTTTTTCTAACTAACTTATATAAATGAATCTGTCATGATTTTTCAGAACGAGCAATAACGAAAAATCTGATCGCTTCATCACTTAAAAACAAATTTTTACGCAGATGAAAATTAAATTATTTATCCCAGCGGCGGGCATTTTGCTATTTGCAGCATGCCAGAATAAAAGCCATCAGGAAACCGATATCGTAAATAAACGTACCAACTTTTTTGATAAGGCCGGCATGGATACGACGGTTAAACCTGGTGATAACTTTTTCTTGTATGCCAATGGAAAATGGATGAAAAACACCGATATCCCTAAAACGGAAACAGGTTGGGGCTCTTTTTACACTTTATATAATGACAACCTGAAGAATCTGAAAAGTATTCTCGAAAACGCTTCAAAAGCGAAGGCCGCCAAAGGTAGTGCTGAACAGAAAGTTGGCGATTTTTATACCAGCGGAATGGATACCCTTACCATCGAAAAGCTGGGCATCGAACCCATACAACCGCGGTTAAGCAGAATAGATAAAATTAAAAATGATCAGGATTTAATCAATTTTATTGCAGAGGGCTATAAAAATGGTGAAGGTGATTTATTAGGATTTGGTGTTGAACCAGATGATAAATTTAGCTCCAAAAATGCGCTGTCATTTACGCAGGCCGGCATTACCCTACCAGATCGCAGTTATTATCTGGACCAGGATGATAAAGCCAAAAAAATCAGGGCCGAGTACATCAAATACATCACAAAAATCTTCAACCTTTCAGGCGATTCTGTAAATGCAGCTCGATACGCAAATGATATTTTAAAACTGGAAACAGCGATTGCACAGTCACACTCAACGCCTGTTCAACTACGCGATCCACAGAAAAACTATCATAAAATGACGGTAGCTGATTTTCAAAAACTGACCCCAAACATGGAGTGGAAATCTGTTCTAAGCAAACTGGGCGCAAGTACCGATACCGTTATTGTCAGACAGCCAAAATATTACCAAACTTTATCAGCCCTGTTAAAGAGCCAGCCTATAGCCATCTGGAAAGAAAAATTAAAATTTGATGCCCTGAACGAATCGGCCAATGCATTTACCAAAAAAATCAGAGCTGCTAAATTTGATTTTTTCTCTAAAACACTCTTTGGTCAACAAGCACCAACCGAAAGATGGAAAGCCATAGTAAATGCTACCGATCGTAATTTAGGCGAGCTTTTAGGACAATTGTATGCCGAAAAGTATTTTAAACCAGAGGCCAAAGCGCGCATGTTAACCTTGGTAAACAATTTACAGAAAGTATATGCCGAAAGAATCCAGAAGGTAGACTGGATGACACCAGAAACCAAAAAGAAGGCCTTGGAAAAACTAAATGCCTTTATCAAAAAAATTGGTTATCCTGATAAATGGAAAAAATATGATGATGTAGAGGTTTCGAAAAACACCTATTATGCAAACCTTCAATCGGCAGATAAACATGCTTACAAAGAAATGATGGACAAACTTGGTAAAGACGTAGATAAAACAGAATGGGGGATGACACCACCAACCGTTAATGCCTATTACAATCCGTCTTTTAACGAAATTGTTTTCCCCGCTGGAATTTTACAGTTTCCATTCTTTGACTTTAGCGCAGATGACGCCATTAACTACGGTGCAATCGGGGCAGTAATCGGTCACGAAATGACGCACGGCTTCGACGATCAGGGCCGGCAATATGATGCAATGGGCAATTTAAAAGAATGGTGGACAAAAGCCGATGCTGATAAATTTAAAGCCAAGGCAGGTAAAGTAGAAGCATTTTACAATAACTTCTCCCTATTGGATAATCAGCATGTAAACGGTTCATTAACTTTGGGCGAAAACCTTGCCGATATTGGTGGATTGAACATTGCATATGATGCTTTTAAATTAACTGAACAAGGAAAAGACGATAAAAAGATTGACGGTGTTACACCTGATCAACGCTTCTTTTTAAGTTTTGCCCAGGTATGGAGAATCAAGACCCGCGACGAGAGTATGCGCGTAAGGTTAAAAACAGATCCACATAGCCCGGAGATGTTCCGCGTGAACGGGCCCGTGTATAACATGGAAGCCTTTTATAAAGCATTTAACATTCCCAAAACCGCAAAAATGTATGTTGCGCCAGCAAACAGGTTAGGTGTTTGGTAAATTTAAAAGCATAATTTTAAAATATACATTTGCAAATTATGATCCCGGAATTGATCAACTCCTAAATTCCGGGATCAGCTTTATTTTGCAGTTGATATTATTGCAACAACCTCCACTCACTTAATTGCAAATCTACGCTCCCATTATTGGCAGTAATAAAGAGCTTATAATATTTGTATGCGGTAGTGTTTGAAATAAACATTTTTTTTGTCTGCCTTCTTAAGCCAAAAGTTTCGTTACTACGGATATCGAGTTGAGTATAATTCGTACCATCGTTAGATCCCATAAGTTTCCAGCTTTTCGGATCACGATCCGGTGCATCGTTCCCCGCCGTAATTGTATATCCTTTTACCACCTGACTGCCGGGAAAAGTGAGTTGTGCCCAAAAAGTGTTAGGGTAAGCTCCCAAAAAGAACTTGGTATTATAATAACTATCAGAAAGTTTAGCAGAACCTTCAGCTGCAGCAGCACCGCCGGCATTTTCGTTACTTACACTCACAACTGCCTGGCTGCTTATATCTTTCAGGTATGTTACACCGGGAAAGGCGGTTTTTGCCGCATTCAACTGTGCCAGCCAATCATTGCCCTGCTCATCCAGGTTACCAAAAGCGCTTAAGGCAAGTGGCTTTAAATCCATTCCTGTTGCGCCGCTCCAGAAGTGGATAAACTCGCCATAATTCATTGATCTTGAAAAGCGCTGTATATTGGTTTGCCCATTATTTACGGTTTGTTTAGGAAAATACTGTGCCAGCAGGCTGAAATACTTATTTAGCGAAGAAGCATCGCCCTGTTGCGAGTAAATAGGGAAAAACCAGTCTCTAAACCAATACGTTTGCGCACGTGGATAGCTTTCCGATCCATTGGCAACCAAATTATACCAACGTTGCACATCAGCCGAACGGTTAAGACCAATGTAAACATCATAAATGTAAATTTCCATCCATTTACTATCGTGCCAGATACCAAAGGCAGGCGAATTTAGTACATTACGCGAAGCACCTTCTACAATATGCCCCACCTCATGTGTGGTAAGATCCAGATCGTTCCCTGTCCCGCTGAGCCAGGCACTTGTACTCGAGGATCCCACATCGATTACATTTCGGTAATCGTGGCTGGCATCCATGTAAGTGCTGGGATGCCCCCCGCTATATTTTCCGGTATGAAAAATGGCCCATAAGCGAGAGTCGGTACCAAACGACCCATATTTACTTTTGGTGTAATTCCAAACCTGAGCTAAATACGTATTAGGCCAGGTAACCGTACTGCTTACATCATTATCGTGGTAAACTACAATGCTCGTATCGTGGTAAAACCGTTGCAATACCTGCACATGGTCAAACCAATGTTCTTGCCAGGTAAGCGGAGGATCGGCAAGCAGGGTGTTGTTTACATTTGCCACGGCATTTTTTGTGATTGCAGGTTGAGATTCTTCCAGTCCTTTTTTGGAACAAGAGAGTAAAGCTGCAAAAATCAGCATGCCCAAGAGGATAGTCCGTTTGTTTTTCATCTGTTTAGATTGTTTTAATGTTAGAAGGGATCTCTTAAAGTGGTTAGTAAGATCACAATCTATTTCATTGGGGTTAATATTTAGGTTGAGTTGATTCCTTAAATTAAGTAGTTGTGTTTCCCCTGCTGTTCTCTATTCACAAAATGATAAAAGTGATATATTTGGTTGTAATAAAACGTTTTAGTAATAATTAAAAATTTAATCCACCTGTTGTCAGGTGGATTATACCTAAAGTTAGCCTTTCGGATTATAAAGCCATTACTGTAATTTAAATATTACAATTTAACAAAATAGAAACTACTCCGTAAAATTTCATCAAACAAAAAGTTTGAATTCCTTGTTTGATGTTAAAAACAGATCATGAACGTAAAACGAACCTTCGGAACAATATTAACCATTTTAGGAATTATCGGCCTAATTTATGCCGGATACGGCTTTGTAAACCACAATCAAAATACAAGGGGATTGATGGTTTATGGAATAATCGGATTAATTTTCTTTGTGTCCGGAATTGGTCTGGTAAAAAATACAAAGGATGAAAGCTAAACCAGGTTTCTATCCTGCATAACGACATGCCAAAATTTTTATTTTAGCTGTTTAGCATCCGGTAAAGCGATATCACTGCTTCTTTTTCTGCTTGATAATCTGATACTGGCTAAAGGCAACTAAGCAACCCGCCAGGATAATAATCCCGGCAGACATAAGGTTTTTAGGATTTTGGTTGATGTAGTAAGCTGCTGCCAATACTAAAATTGCAGCAGCAATGCCTATAATATAATGAAGTATTAATCCTGTTTTCATAGGACAAATATTCTGAAATAATTTGAAATTGATGTCGCAGAAGATTAATCTTTTAAACTGATCCTGTTATCAGCAAATTTTAGCTGGTGACCAATAAAATCAAGATCCGTCAGTTCTTTAATCCGCTTAAAGGCCCGATAGTTATCATCCAGGGATAAGCGGTTAATTTTATCCTGTTTAATGGATACCACATCGGCATATAGAAAATCGCCTTTTGCATTTACTTTTAGCTGAAGTAAAGGTGCTATACCGTTATTGCCTTTTAAGCTGAACATCCCATAGGTACAAAAATTACCCAAACTGTAAGCGATGAATTTATTTTTATAAACTTCAACAGCCCGGGTTACATGCGGACCATGCCCCAGCACCACATCTGCACCGGCATCAATAACCGCGTGCGCAAAAGCATAAACATTCCCTCTGTTTTCTTTATAAAAAATCTCGTTCTTACGCGGAACGTGCTCAAATCTTGCACCCTCACCTCCACCATGAAAAGAAACAATTACGATATCGGCCATTGATTTTAAACGGGCAACCAAGGCCTTTGCACTATCAATCTTATTAATGGAGACGGTATTTTCATTCGGTGCAAAAGCACAGAAAGCATACTTTACACTATCTTTTTCAAAAACTTCAAAAGGTTTGTTTACCTGTCCAGCATAATGGATCTTCAGTGAATCTAAAATCCTGGCAGTGTTTTTCCTTCCCTTTGCGTCGAAATCACCAACATGGTTATTGGCAATGCTCAACACATTAAATCCCGCCTCTTTATAGATCCCGGCATAGCGCTCCGGCATTCTAAAAGCATAACAATTGTTCGGATTAATGCCCTTACATTTATTGGAATGGCCTGAGTTCAGAAAGCAGCCCTCTAAATTTCCAAAAACGATATCTCCTTTTAACAAACCATCAACCGCCTGGAAACTGTTTACAGCATCATCAGGAGGGAGGTTGGCTTTAGTCGGAAAAGCAGAGCCGAGCATGATATCGCCAACAGCTGTTATTGAGATCGTATCCTTTATTTTCCGGCGGACTGTATCTTGGGATACTATCGGCGAACCAACCTGTGCACTATTACTGGTGCAGCTAATTAAGATAATTATGGTAAGGACTGATAATATTAGCGTATTAAAAAACTTCATTTTAGATTTTTGAGGGATAAAAAAAATCCTCCGAAATTTCTTTAGGAGGATTCTGTATATTTTGTTAACTGTTAACCAGAAATCGTTAACCGTTAGCTGAACTATTCTACCGTAAACTCTTTCTTAAACGATTCCAAAACGCGGCCACCTTTGTAAAAGTAACGGCTGTAATAAGGTTCGTTAAGGTTGCTGATGACCACACCACGAGAACTCGAAGCATGTGCAAACCTGTTGTCGCCCAGGTAAATACCAACATGTGAAATGCTTCTGCTTTTAATTTTGAAGAAAACCAAATCGCCTTCCTTTAAATCTTCCTTCGATAATGGATCTACCATGCTGAAAATATCGCGCGAGTTTCTTCTGATGGTGGTGTTGAAAACTTTATCGTAAATGGCTTTAGTAAAAGCAGAACAATCGATGCCTCTTTTGGTATTTCCACCATAACTATATGGCGTTCCAATCCATTCGTAAATAAACTTGTACAGTTTTAAATTTGAAGTTGCATCTACCGCAACACCCATTACCTGTGAAAAATACTGAGACGCCAGGTTGTCGGGATCATTTAATTCTTTACCAGATTCTTTTGTTTTTGTCTGCGCAAATGCAGCTGAGAGCGTACAGATACCAATTAGAGTAGAAAACAAAAATTTTTTAATCATGTTATACAGTTATGTTTGGGTATTCACTTACACATTAACGTACACCACATGGGCTTATTGTTGGTTGTCAAAAGTATTAATTATACAAATGTTATCCAAATGTAATCTTAGAAAAAATGAAAGTTATCAACATTTTTGTTTTTTATCCACCGATTTTGACTAAAATTTCCGGAGGAAAAATGATGATTTTACTAAAATTATTTCTTTCCGGTTTTATTGATAGTAGAAAAATCCCATATTTTTAAATTACGGATATAAGCATATATACAGAATTAAATTTCAGAATAAATTAATTCCATATTATGATAGAGGGTGTTGATTTAATTATAGAGAATCGAGCTTAAATCAACATTATCAGCTGATCTTTATATTTAATTGTAAAACAACTGTTAAATCTGATTAGAACGCTAATACCAAGATGTTTTTACACTAAAAAGTGCCAAAAATTACAATAAAAAAATTAGATTTGCTGTCGCAAAAAACAAATATCCTAAAATGAGTGCAGTAGAAATAAATAAAGATACCTGGTTAAAGTGGTTTGAGTCGATGTTGCTGATGCGCAAATTCGAAGAAAAAACTGGCCAGTTATACGGACAACAAAAAATACGTGGCTTTTGTCATTTATACATTGGACAAGAAGCTGTAGTTGCAGGTGCAATATCTGCAATGCAAAAAGGTGATTCAATGATTACAACATACCGTGATCATGCTCATGCCTTAGCTTTAGGAGTTAGTGCCGATAGTATTATGGCAGAAATGTACGGTAAAGCTACAGGTTGCTCTAAAGGTAAAGGTGGTTCAATGCACATGTTCAGTAAAGAGCATAACTTCTACGGTGGCCATGCCATTGTTGGCGGTCAGATCCCATTAGGTGCTGGTGTTGCTTTTGCAGAAAAATACAAAGGTACTGACAATGTAAACATTTGTTATATGGGCGATGGTGCTGTGCGCCAGGGTGCATTAAATGAAACTTTTAACATGGCCATGCTTTGGAAATTGCCTGTTATTTTTGTTTGCGAAAACAATGGTTACGCCATGGGTACTTCAGTACAACGTACGACTAACATGACCGATATTTATAAAATAGGTTTAGGTTTTGATATGCCATGTGCACCAGTTGACGGTATGGATCCGGTTGCGGTTCACAACGCCATGGACGAAGCCATCCAACGTGCACGTAAAGGTGAAGGACCAACTTTCCTGGAAATGAGAACTTACCGCTACCGTGGCCACTCGATGTCAGATCCGGCAAAATACCGTACCAAAGAAGAATTAGAAGATTATAAAGCGAAAGATCCGGTTGAGCTTGCAAGAGAAACGATTCTAAAAGAAAAGTATGCAGATCAGGCCTGGATCGAAGAAGTAGAGGCTAAAGTAAAGGGAATTGTAGACCAGGCAGTAAAATTTGCTGAAGAATCTCCTTGGCCTGATGCATCTGAATTATACAAAGATGTATATATGCAACAGGATTATCCTTACGTAATGGACTAATATTAATAAGATTTCAATTAATTAGATATAATGGCTGATGTAATTAAAATGCCCAAAATGAGCGACACCATGACCGAAGGCGTTTTGGCGAAGTGGCATAAAAAAGTGGGCGATAAAGTGAAAAGCGGTGATGTTTTGGCAGAAGTAGAAACTGACAAAGCAACAATGGATATGGAATCTTATTGGGATGGTACCCTTTTATACGTAGGTGTAGAAGAAGGAGCAGCTGTTCCGGTTGATGCGATCATGGCCGTTATTGGTAAAGAAGGTGAAGATTATAAAGCAGCATTAGAAGCAGAAAAGTCAGGAAGTCAGGAGTCGGCAAGTCCGCAGGCTGAAAGCAAAGACGAAGCGCCAAAAGCTGAAGATAAAAAAGAAGAAACTGCACCTGCACAAGGTGGTGGTTTAAGCGAAGAAGAATTAGCGGCAAAAGGTGTTACGGTGATCCGTATGCCTTTGTTGAGCGATACCATGACTGAAGGCGTAATTGCTGAATGGCACAAGAAAGTTGGCGACAAAGTAAAAGATGATGATGTTCTTGCTGACGTAGAAACCGATAAGGCAACTATGGAAGTAATGGGCTATGCAACCGGAACTTTATTACATATCGGCGTTGAAAAAGGTGCCGCGGCAAAAGTAAACGGAATTATCGCCATCGTTGGTCCCGAAGGAACAGATGTAAGTGGGATTTTGGCAGGTGGTTCAGCTCCAGCTCCTAAAGCTGAAAGCGAAGCACCAAAAGAAGAAAAACAAGCTGCAACTACTGATTCAGGTTCACCTGCTCCTGTTGCAGAAAATTCTTCGGATAGCCGTGTTAAAGCCTCTCCTTTAGCTAAGAAAATTGCTAAAGATAAAGGAATCGATTTAACACAGGTTGCAGGCAGTGCAGAAGGCGGGCGTATCATTAAAAAAGATATCGAAAACTTTAAACCAGCTGCAGCGCCGGCAAAAGCAGAATCTGCATCGACTCCTGCTGCTGAGAAAGCTGCTGCACCAGCACCGGTTATTCCACAGTTTGTAGGTGAAGTTAAATTTACCGAGCAGCCAGTTTCGCAAATGCGTAAGGTAATTGCAAAACGTTTAGCAGAAAGTTTATTCACAGCACCACATTTCTATTTAACTGTTAGCATTGATATGGACAACGCCATGGCTGCACGTACAGCTATAAATGCTGTTGCTCCGGTTAAGGTTTCTTTTAATGATATCGTGATCAAAGCAGTTGCTGTTGCCCTAAAACAACATCCAGCGGTTAACTCATCATGGGGTGGCGATAAAATCAGGTTCAACGAACACACCAACATTGGTGTAGCTATGGCTGTTGAAGATGGCTTATTGGTACCGGTAGTGCGTTTCGCTGATGGGAAATCTTTATCGCACATTTCTGCAGAAGTAAAAGATTTTGGTGCGAAAGCAAAAGCTAAAAAACTACAGCCTGCAGATTGGGAAGGTTCTACCTTCACCGTATCTAACTTAGGTATGTTTGGAATTGATGAGTTTACTTCAATTATCAACTCTCCTGATGGCGCAATTTTATCAGTGGGCGCTATCCAGCAAGTTCCTGTGGTTAAAAATGGAGCTGTTGTTCCTGGTAACGTAATGAAATTGACTTTAGGTTGCGATCACCGTGTGGTTGATGGTGCAACAGGAGCACAATTCTTACAAACCTTAAAAGGTTTATTAGAAGAGCCGATCAGGTTATTAGCTTAATGTATTTGTCATCCTGAGCTTGCCGAAGGATCTCAAACATAAAATTTAAAGCCATCCTTTCCGGATGGCTTTTTTGCGTTCAAAGCTTTTCGTAAAATGGCCGCATAATTTGCTATTTTTGATTAAAGACCTTAACCAAAACAAATGAAAAAAATATTTCTTTTTGCAGTCTGCATTACTGCAATGTTTGCCTGTAAGCAAAAAAATAATGCTGATAATGGCGCGGCAAACAAAGGCTTTGCGGCACTTTGTGAGCAATATTATCAGGATGGATTAAAAATAAATCCTCTAAGTGCCACCTATATAGGAGATGAACGTTATAACGATCTGCTGGCAAACGATGGGTCGCAAGCCTATTTAAAAGCGTTTAAAAGCTATAATCAGCGTTATCTGGATAGCCTGGGTAAATATGACCGTGAAAGCCTTGATGCAAACGATAAATTATCTTACGACTACCTGAAAGATCAACTGGAAATTAATCTGGAAGGATTAAAATACCATTCCGAATACCTCCCTTTTAACCAAATGTTTGCGCTACCCTTAACCATCGGACAATTGGGGTCTGGTACAGGCGCACAACCTTTTAAAACAGTAAAAAATTACGAAGATTGGTTAAAAAGGGTTGATGCATTTTCGGTGTGGGCCGATACAGCCATCGGAAATTTTAAAAAGGGTGCTGCTGCAGGTATTGTATTGCCAAAAGCATTGGTAACAAAAATGATCCCTCAAATGCAAAGTATGGTGGTAGACAAACCTGAAGAAAGCTTATTCTACGGGCCGGTTAAGTTAATGCCCAAAAATTTCTCTGCATCAGATAAAGAAAAGTTGACAGCTGCCTATCGCAATTCGATCACCAATGTCATCATCCCTACTTATAAAAAATTAGGCGATTACCTACAAAACGAATACCTGCCAAAAAGCCGTGCGAGTTCGGGTTATGCTGCTATGCCTGGCGGATTGGCCTGGTACACTTATCTGGTAAAGCAACAAACCACTACGAATAACACGCCCGAAGAGATTTACCAAACCGGCTTAAAAGAGGTTGCGCGCATAAAAGGGCAGATGGACAGTATCAAAAATCTGGTCGGTTTTAAAGGCGATTTAAAAGCTTTTTTCGAATACATGAAAACGGATAAAAAATTCATGCCATTTAAAACACCGCAGGAAGTGCTGGCTGCTTTTGAAAATATTCACCAACGAATGAAACCGAATCTGAAAAAGATGTTTGAGGTTGAACCTAAAACTCCGTTCGAAATCCGACAAACAGAAGCATTTAGGGCTGCATCGGCCAGTGCAGAATATAATCAAGGTTCGGCAGATGGGTCACGTCCGGGGATATTTTATGTACCTATTTTAGATGCAAAAACATTTAACATCACTTCAGGTATGGAATCGCTGTTTCTTCATGAGGCCATTCCAGGCCACCACTACCAGATTTCTTTAACGCAAGAGAACAAATCGTTACCAAATTTTCGCCGTTTTGGCGGGCATAATGCCTATGTAGAAGGTTGGGCGCTTTATTGCGAATCGCTTGGTAAAGAACTAGGGCTCTATCAAGATCCTTATCAGCATATGGGTGCATTGGGTGATGAAATGCACAGGGCCATCCGTTTGGTAGTAGACGTGGCCATCCATACCAAAAACATGAGCAGGGAAGAAGCTATAAAATACATGACAGATCATGAGGCCATCAGCACAGAAGGTGCCACTGCAGAAATTGAACGTTATATGGGTATCCCAGCACAAGCTTTAGGCTACAAAACAGGTGCAATGAAAATAAGAGCATTAAGAAGCAAATATGAGAAAGAATTGGGTCCGAAGTTTAAGTTAGCAGCCTTTCATACTGCTGTGTTAAAAGATGGGTCATTACCTTTATCTGTTTTTGAAACTAAAATGGATGCCTGGGCTGCAAGCCAGAGGTAATTTATCTTTTATCTGTACCTAAAGATGTTTCCCGCGGATTTCGCAAAGAACGCTGATAAAAAACTATTCAACTTAGCAAGTTCTTAGCAATTTGTGAGAAACAGTTATCAAAGTCCATTCACTTTTCTCCATATTGACTGAGATATGTCTGATGAGTTAAAATTAACAAGCATTCCTAGTTTTAGTCCAGAAAGTTTGAGGTAAGTAAGTACTTGTTTATGGTGAACTTGAGCAACGGTTTCCACTGATTTTATTTCAATGATCACTAGATCATTTATCAACAAATCTATTCGATAGCCAGCATCTAATGTTATGTCTTTAAATATTATTGGTAGTTTTACTTGTCGTTTAACTTTTAGACCACACTGTTTTAAAACATAACATAATACAGTTTCGTAAGCAGATTCTAGTAAACCTGGCCCTAACGCATTGTAAACCGTAAATATTGCACCCCTAATCTGGTAGGAGATATCATTCTCATCCATAGTATAAAAATTTAATCGGTATTCTTAAATGAGGATGATTAACTAAAAATATTATAATGCCTGTAATTATCAAAATTATAAATTCGCTTTAAGAAAAAGGCAGTAGCTCTGCGTCTATCTTCTCGAATCTGCGGGATAAAAACCTGATATCCTTAAACCCTTTGCTTACGTCACGGTTCGTGTCTGCACGAACCGCTATCATCCCAAATCATCAAATCTCGAAACCCTTTGCCAATTCCTTTGTTAATCATTAAAACACCCAAATTATGGACAAAGAAAAATTGATACAAGAAGCTTATCTGGTTGCACATAAAATAGAGGAGAACGGCAATTTCCCGAACAACCTCAATTTGCCGTTAATGATATATAAAGGCACTTTCAGGTTGCACCCTGATGATACTGAAGATGTAATCAAGAAAGTTTTCGCACAGAATGGCTATACCAATGCCTGGGTGGATGGCATTTTTGATTATCACCATTACCACAGCAATACACATGAAGTAATGGGGGTATTTTGTGGCAAAGCCGATGTACAGTTTGGTGGCGAGCATGGTGTTTGCATTGAGCTCGATAAAGGAGATGTAATCATCATTCCTGCAGGTGTAGCGCATAAAAAATTAAACTCAACCGATGACTTCACAGTTGTTGGAGCATATCCGAATGGCTTAGATTACGACATTAAATATGGCAAGGCTGAGGAGCGTCCTGAAGCAGATGAAACCATTGCTAAAGTGAAAAATCCAGACAGCGATCCTGTTTATGGAAGCAAAGGCCACCTGTTTGAATGCTGGTATGGCCAAAATTGCGAAAATGTGTAAAACTCTTTTGTTGCAACCGTCTAAAATTCTTTAATTTTCGGGTTTTAAATACACTATCCTTAATATAAATGAATTTTCGATATATATGTTCAGCATTAGCCCTCTCTGCAACTTTACTCACCGCCTGCTCAGGTAAAAAATCTGAAGAGAAAAAGGCAGCTGAAAAGAAAATACGCACCAAAGAAGATGATAAGGCAGACAGCCTATTATTGGTTTATAACCCGCAAAAAGGCGACAAATGGATTGCAGATTTTGTAGATAACCTTCATAAAAAATATGGCTTTAACGGGAATATGCTGGTGGCAAAGGATGGGAAAATTCTTTACGAAAAGGCTATTGGCTGGGCAGATTACCTCCATCGCGATAGCTTAAACATCAATTCAGAGTTCGAACTGGCTTCCATTACCAAAACATTTACCGGCACCGCAATTATGCAGCTGGTAGAAGCTGGAAAACTTTCGTTGAACGATAATGTAAAAAAATTCTACCCTAATTTCCCTTACGACGGAATTACGGTAAAACTGCTACTTTCTCACCGGAGCGGCATGATGAATTACGTATATTTTATTGACGATATCTGGCGGAAAGAAAAGCGCAACATGAAAAAAGGCGTAACCAACCAGGAAGTCATGAATGTTATTGCCGAGCGTAAACCTAATCCATACACCAAACCTGATAACCGATTCCACTATAACAACTCAAATTTTATGGTATTAGGCGCCATTATTGAGAAGGTAACCGGACAGCGTTATTCGCAATATATGATGGAACATGTGTTTAAACCAGCGGGATTAAAACATACACACGTATATAGCACAACGGAGTATGAAAAAACCCCGGTTGATGTAGTTGGCCACGACCGCACATGGCGCTATTCTGTAGCGCAGAATTTTTTAGACGGCCCGGTTGGAGATAAAGGCATTTATAGTACAGTACATGATTTGGTGCTGTTTGATAAATATTTAAAGAACGGCAGGTTATTGACTAAAAAGAGCCTTGATTCTGCCTATGTAGGTCGCAATAAACCTGTAAATGGCCATTTTAATTATGGCTATGGCTGGAGGATGTTCGACGGCGAAAAAATGGACAAGGTGGTTTATCATACGGGTTGGTGGCACGGTTTCCGCCATATTTATGTAAGAGACTTAGACAAAAATATTGTTGTTATATTTTTAGGCAACTTAACAAACGGCAGTTTAATGCATTTAGACGACCTTTATAAGCATTTAAATATGCCAATTATACGTAAAGGAGCATACCATGGCAACGGCAGTTTGCCTGGTTCAGATGAAGATTAGATTTATGGCAAAAACAAAATGGATAATCAGCCCGGGTACATTAACCATCTATCCTAAAAGAAATTTAAGGATTATTGGCGTTATTTTTTTTGTACTGTTTGCAGCCCTCATTTTCTTTTTATCGAGATCAATACAAGGTTATGCTATTGGTTTTACCTTTGGGTATTATGGCTTTCTCTTACTGATTCCCTTAATGTTGATCTTTGTTGCCGAAACAAAAGTAATTTTTGACGGAAGCAACAGGGTTTTATATAAGAAAATTGCGTTTTTGCCCGTTGGATCAATCCTCTTCGATGATATTGCATCAGTAGAACCCTATGAAATATTAGGAAGTGGCTTTAATTATAAATTGTTTAGAAAAAGTAACAGGCATGGAAGAGGCTTGTTGGTTTCTGCAGGATATAGCAAAACCACTGATACCAACCTGATCGCTTTTCAGCAGGAAGTATTGCCAAAAATTGATGAGCTGGTATTCGCCAATGCACCCGTAATTCCTAAACAGACCATTTACGACTTTAAATTTTTCAGAGAAGAGGGAGGTGTTTACCTATTACGCGATAACAAAATCGGAAGTTTTATGATCGGGTTGATTTTGATCGGTACTACAGTTGCCATATTATTTAGCCCCGACTTTTTATCAAAAGAAGGATCCCTTCAAAAAATACTGATCACTTATTTTCCGGCGGTGATCGGCTTGGCGCTTCTTTTTGCAGCAACCTCCAATATCGGCCTTGATAGAAGCCAAAGGAAGATTATCCGCTCAACCTTTGCAGGCCGTGTGGTAAAAGAATATCCTTTCGATGACCTGATCCGTTTTCAGGTTATCCGTAAAACTACCAATCTGATTTACTCTGGTACAGAGGTTAGGGCAGAGATTTTTTTGCCTGCCAAAAACAAAACAACCATCTTAAACCTTAAAAGCTTTATAGGCACTAAAAGGATTGAGCGCTTCCTCGATGAGGCCAATACCATTTTAGGCCGAATCTAGTTTCATTAAACAAAACGATTATGTTCGATAAATTATTTGCGGCGCAACAAAAAGCCGAAGAAATTAAAAAACGCCTGGATACGATTTCGGTATATGGCGAAGTTGAAAATGGAGCCATAAAAATTACTGCAACGGCAAACAAGGCCATTACCGGGGTTGCTATTGATGAAGATTTTTTAAAAGGTGCGGATAAAGAAGAGCTCGAAGAACTGTTGTTAACCGCGATTAATAAAGCGATGGCGAGTGCCGAGCAAGTAAGTGCAGCCGAAATGCAGGCATCGGCACAAGATATGCTGGGTGGATTGGGCGGCATGTTTGGCCAATAACCTACAAATCGGCCCTCACACGCCAATCTTGCTACTGAAAACTTTATCCTTGATAAGACTAAAACTATGAAATATACTTATTACGGCCAATCATGTTTCTTATTGGAAGCAGCTGGTAAAAAACTATTATTCGACCCATTTATATCACATAACCCGATAGCTAAAAGTATAGATATTACAGCGATAACGGCTGATTATATTTTGGTGAGCCATGGTCATGCAGACCACGTAGCCGACCTGGTTGCATTGGCTAAACAAACCCAGGCTACAGTTATTGCGATGCCGGAGATTATTGATTGGGTTTCAAAACAGGGCATAGAAAAAGTACACGGAATGAATTTTGGTAAATTCACTTTCGATTGGGGAGCTGTGCGCATGGTACCTGCTACACATTCATCCAGCCTACCGGATGGAAGTTATGGCGGAAATCCTGCTGGTTTTGTACTCGAAGTAGACAGCAAACAAATTTATTTTGCAGGCGATACAGGTTTAACGATCGAGATGAAAGTTCTGGCTGAAATTTACAACCTGGATTATGCCATCTTACCGATTGGCGGTAATTACACCATGGATGTTGATGATGCTTTGATCGCAACCAAATATTTCGATTGCGACAAGGTAATTGGCGTACATTACAATACTTTTCCGGTAATCGAAATTGATACCCAGACTGCATTAGATAAATTTGCACGCGAAAAGAAAACCTTATTGTTACCAGCAATTGGTGAAACGATCAGTTTATAGTTTTGGCGAACCGTCATTTCCTGAAGTGTAACAGAATTGGGAACCCGCAGGCTCAGCGAAGCTAAATCTAGCTCGAGGTAGATCTCTCCCCGCCTGTACGGGCAGGCGCTATACTACGTTCCGGTCGAGATGACGTTTTTGTTCCAGCGTGCACCTTAGGGAGTAATCCATGTGCCGTAAAAACAAAAAAGGGCCTCCAATTTCCATTGGAGACCCTTCAAATTATAAACCTGAACCTAGTTCTTTTTAGCAGCAGCTTTGTTTGCTTTGTAACGCATATCTGCAGTACCGTCTTTTTTAGTTGGGCCAGCCACTTTAGTTACTGCTTTTGCTTTATTTTCTTTAAAACGCATATCCGGCGTACCATCTGCTTTTACTTTAGCAGCTGTAGTAGTGGTTTTAGTTTCTACTTTTTTAGCCTCTTGTTTTACACCGGCTTTTACTGGTGCAGTTGTAGTTTTTACTTCTTTTTTGGCAACAGTTTTAGCTTTTGTAGCTGTAGCTGGTGTTTGAGCAAATGCTGTTGTTAAACCAAATGCTGCGATTGCGATTAAACTCAATAACTTTTTCATATTTTTTAGATTTGTTTTTAATTGTTATGAAGCTTCTTCGTTTTCACTCCGAGGTTTCATAATTTCTGATTTTTATTTTACTCATTTATTTTGTTGATATAAAATTCATAAATCGATATGAAGTTTTAATGAAGATAACCAATTTAATTTTAATGCGCAGCAAGCCAGTTTTCGCCCTCTCCAATTTCTACCACAATCGGCACCGTTAATTTAATGGCATTCGCCATTTTATCCTGAATAATTGCCTTCATTGCTTCTTTTTCCGATTTCAACACATCAAAAACCAACTCATCATGTACCTGCATGGTCATGGTTGACTGCAATTTTTGCGCTTTCATTTCTTTATGGATGTTGATCATGGCAATTTTGATCATATCGGCGGCAGAGCCCTGAATAGGCGCGTTGATGGCATTTCGTTCAGCAAAACCTCTTACTGTCTGGTTGGCCGAATTAATATCTCTCAAATAACGTCGTCTGCCCATAATAGTCTCTACAAATCCGTTCTCGCGTGCAAAATTCATCGTATCACTCATATAACGTTTAATACCAGGGTATTGTGCAAAGTACTGCTCAATGATCTCAGCGGCCTCCTTACGCGGAATACCTAAGTTCTGCGATAAACCAAAGGCAGACTGACCGTATATGATTCCGAAGTTAACCGCTTTGGCATTTCTGCGTTGCGTTCCATCTACTTCTTCGATACTTACACCATATACTTTGGCTGCTGTTGCCGTATGGATATCAATCCCTTTGTTAAAAGCATCGAGCATGTTTTCTTCCTTGCTTATTTCGGCAATAATGCGCAATTCTATCTGCGAATAATCTGCTGATAGTAAAATATGGTTTTCATCTCTCGCAATAAAGGCTTTACGCACTTCTCTTCCACGCTCCGTACGGATTGGAATATTCTGTAAATTCGGGTTATTGGAACTTAATCTTCCGGTTGCTGCAACAGCCTGATTGTAGGATGTATGTACCCTGCCGGTTTTAGGGTTAACCATAAGCGGCAATGCATCAACATAAGTTGATTTAAGTTTCTGCAACTGGCGGAAATCTAAAATGTCCTTTACAATATCACTTTTACTGGCTAGCGACATTAACACGTCTTCTCCGGTTTGGTACTGGCCGGTTTTAGTCTTTTTAGCTTTGGGATCGAGCTGAAGTTTATCAAATAACACTTCTCCAAGTTGTTTTGGCGAAGCCAGGTTAAATTTTATGCCAGCTTTGTCGTATACATTCTGTTCAAATTTAATGATTTCCGTCTCCAGCTCTTTGGAGTAGGCTTGTAAGGTTTCGATATCAATGCGAACACCCTCCTTTTCTATGTCTGCCAATACGTAAACCAACGGATTTTCAATTTCTTCGGCAAGTTTGGCTGCGTTTAACTCTTTTAATTTGGGTTCAAAAATATGTGCCAATTGCAATGTTACATCGGCATCTTCAGCTGCATAATCTACAACATCAACCACCGGAACATCGCGCATGGTAATCTGGTTTTTACCTTTTGCACCAATTAGTTTGGTAATAGAAATAGGTGAGTAACCAAGATAGTTCTCTGATAGAACATCCATTCCATGGCGGGTATCGGGATCAATTAAATAGTGCGCCAGCATGGTATCAAAAAGTTTTCCTTTTACCGCTACACCATACCATTTTAAAACCAGGATATCGTATTTCGTATTCTGACCGATTTTCTCAATGTCCTCATTTTCCAATACCACCCTAAACTCATTTACAATTGACTGCGCTTCTGCTCTTTCTGCGGGAACCGGAATATAATAGCCTGTTCCAGGTTTAACCGCGAATGATAAACCCACCAAATCGGCCATGTTTGCATCAGTACCTGTAGTTTCGGTATCGAATGATATCCGCTTTTCAGCAAGTAATAATTTGATGAGATCAGCACGTTGCTCAGCTGAGTCAACCAGCTGGTAATTGTGTTCGGTATTTTCAATGGTTTTAGCAGGTAGTTTTTCTTCGGGCTCTTCTTGCAGCGTATTGGTATATTGGATGGCTTCTCCTGACTGATTGCCAAACAAATCTGTTTGTGTACCTTCCTGAAAGCGTGCTGTGGTTACCGAAAATTCATCGCCAAACACCCTGCGACCTAAAGTTCTGAATTCTAATTCTGTAAATAAGGGCTCCAACAAATCGCGGCTCGGATCGCAAAGTTCTAAACTGGCTTCGTCCAGCTCTACCGGAACATCCAATAAAATGGTAGCGAGTTTTTTGGATATTAAACCTTGCTCTGCAAAATTTTCTACGTTTTCGCGCTGTTTTCCTTTTAACTCGTGCGAGTTTGCAATAATGTTCTCCATAGAACCGTATTGCTTAATCAACGCTTTTGCAGTTTTCTCCCCAATCCCTGGAATACCCGGGATATTATCTACGGCATCGCCCCATAAACCCAGGATATCAATTACCTGTAATACATTTTCAATCTCCCATTTGGCCAACACTTCTTTTACCCCCAATATTTCCATATCGTTCCCCATACGTGCTGGTTTATAAATAAAAATATTTTCAGAAACCAGTTGTGCAAAATCCTTATCAGGTGTCATACAATAAACCTGATAACCCTTTTGTTCTGCTTTTTTGGCCAGTGTACCAATAATATCATCGGCCTCATATCCGTCGGAAGTGATTACAGGAATATTAAAACCGGTAATCAGTTTAAGTACATAAGGCATTGCTGCAGCCAGGTCTTCGGGCATGGCCTGGCGGTGTGCTTTATAGGCTTCAAAAGAGGTATGTCTTTCAGTTGGCGCATCCGTATCAAAAACCACTGCAATATGTGTTGGTTTTTCTTTCTTCAACACATCCAATAAGGTATTGGTAAAGCCCATCACTGCCGATGTATTGATGCCTGTGGAGGTAAAACGCGGGTTTTTACTGAGTGCAAAATGCGCCCTGTACATTAGCGCCATACCATCAAGGAGAAAGAGTTTTTTCATATTATGATTTCGATGATTAAATAATTACACCGATAAGCCACCAGTACAATTATCGGATAATAAATTAATCAAAGTTAATAATCTATGGAACTATAACACGAAATTTTATGAACTGTATCTTAAAACCAGTTAAATTGCGTTATTTTTAAAATCACATAGATATGAAAAAAGCCATAGTTCTATTGATACTGATTTTTGCATCGGCATCTACCATTTTTGCACAAGATTTTATCGTCAAAAATAATGATGATGTCATTCGGGGGACAATAAAAGGCACGGATTATTTTTCTGTTTTTATCAGTGCCAATGATGAAGCTGATGTGATTTTGCCAGCAAAGGATGTTAAAAATTTCTTCTGGAATGGAGATAGCTTTGTAAGCAAAGGTTTCGCAAACGGAAGAAATTTCGAATATCGTTTTGTTAAGGTAATCGAAATGGGAACCGTTAATCTTTACTCGTTTGGAGGCGGAACCCTTGTTCCTCAGGTAAAAGAGAAAAAGGTAAAATTCAGGCCTTCAATCGGGATTGGAACAGGAACCGGCGGTTTTGGGGGTATGGGTATGGGCGGAGGTATTAGCATCGGCGGCGGACGTAATGCTGCACCAGAAAGACCTGCAGGTGCGCCTGTTGTTCGCTACTTTATCGAGAAACCTGGCGCAGGGCCTTTACAGGAAGTGCCGATGAAAGCCATAACCGACGAAATTAAAAAAATGGAGGTTAAAAATATCCTGTTACAGAAAATTGGCGATCAGCCTGCGCTAAAAAGTAAAGTTGAAGCCGGAACAGATTTTAATAGCAGAGAGGTAATTGAATGGGTAAAGGAGTATAATGCAATAAAAAAATAAAATCAGTGATTATTCGGTTTTAGGATCAAAAGATCGCTTTAAACAATCTACCTGAAATCCAGCTCCCTTTCATTATTAGCAAGTAATATTACCTTGCACAGCAATTTAATAAATGATCGTTTACCATGCCAGTTGCCTGCATAAATGCATAGCATATTGTCGTACCAAAGAACTTAAAGCCACGTTTTTTCATGTCTTTACTGATTTGATCGGATAATTCCATTCTTGGCAGAACATCACTCATTTTCTCAATTTGATTTAAAATAGGCTTGTTACCTGGAACAAAACGCCACATGTATTTAGAAAAGCTCCCAAATTCTTTCTGGATTTCGATAAATAGTTTGGCATTGGTAATGGCGCCATTCACTTTTAAACGGTTGCGGATAATACCTTCGTCGTTCATTAACCTTTCTACATCTTTTTCAGTAAAAGCAGCTACCTTTTTTACATCAAAATCTGCAAAGGTTTTACGGTAGTTTTCCCTTCTTCTGAGAATGGTAATCCAGCTTAAACCGGCTTGCGCGCCTTCGAGGATTAAAAATTCGAATAAAATTTTATCATCATAAACAGGTTTTCCCCATTCTTCATCATGGTATTTAATATAAAGGGGATCGGAAGTGGCCCAGGAGCAACGTATAGTTGGGTTGGTAGCTTGGGGTTGGCATTTTTGCATGGGGTATATTTTAAGTTATGTTTGTTTCAAAGTTTTTATACATTGCTCAATGAGAAATCTCCAATGAGGATCGTCACCCTGAATTTATTTCAGGGTCTTTTTCTGAAATAAATTTTTCACAAAAGATGCTGAAATAAATTCAGCATGACGTATACATCAAGAACCGCTAAACTCCCAACTCCGAACTCAACTCATCCCAATACTCTACAGCCCTCCTGTAATGCGGTATCACAATGCTACCACCAACCAGATTGGCGATCATAAAAATTTCGTTCATTTCAGCATGGTTTACACCAGCATCGTAACATTTACCCAGGTGATATTTTATGCAATCATCACAACGCAAAACCATAGAAGCTACAAGACCCAACATTTCTTTCGTTTTAACATCTAAAGCTCCATCGGCATAAGTGGTTGTATCAAGTGCAAAAAATCGCTTAATATTTGTATTTGCCGTTTCCATAATCCTATCGTTCATTTTTTCACGATAGCCATTAAACTCTTCTACAAGCTTTCCCATATTTTAAAAATCTTTTTTAATTGTTATTTGTTAAGGCTATAAACATTTGATTATGAAAATAATATCTCCAAAATTTCATGCGGTTTTAGATTACCTGTTAATTATGCTCTTATTGGCTTCACCCGATGTTTTTGGTCTTTCTAAAACTGCCTCAACCCTGGCTTACACGCTTGGTATTATTCATTTTTTATTAACCATAACGACTAATTTTAGCGGGGGTATTTTTAAAATCATCCATCTTAAACTTCACGGCCTAATCGAGTGTTTCGTCAGTATCGTGCTCGTTATTCTGGCATTCACCCTTTTTAAGGGCAATTTAGTAGACGAAATCTTCTTTGCCTGCTTTGGCTTATTGATTTTGATTATTTTTACCCTTACTGATTATAAACGAAGTTTACCCGTTATATTGTAACTTCTTCCATCGGATTCCAGAATACTTTTTTAAAGTTTACTACCCTATCATTCTTCACTTCAACACCTTCTTTTTTAAGCATTTCTTCCATTAGTTCCGGTGGCTTAAAATGAAACTTTCCTGTAAGCAGACCATTACTGTTTACTACCCGATGTGCAGGTACCCGAGGCTGAGCTGTCCCGGCATAAAGCATGGCATGCCCAACCATTCTTGATGATTTTGCTGCTCCCAAACTTTTCGCGATAGCGCCATAAGACGTAACCCTTCCTTCCGGAATTAAACGGGCAATCTCATACACCTGTTCGTAAAAGTTGGTATCCATTATTCAAAAGAAAATTGAATGTAGTTAATATTTTTATCGTGTAACAAGTATTTTTTCTCGTAATAGGTTTTGATCGATAATACCTCATCAACCAGGGCTGAAGTATACAGATGATCGGTATTTTTATGTACAGGCAAATTCAATTCTGCAACTTTTTCGCAAGTGTAAGCATATAACTGATCGTTATCTGTTTTCAAATTAACATACCCACCTGGTTTTAACACACATTTATAACGGTTCAGGAATGCCGGAAAAGTTAAACGTTTTTTCTCGCGGCTGTCCTGTGGCTGTGGGTCGGGAAAGGTGATCCAGATTTCGTCTATTTCCCCTTCATCAAAATAATCCAGGATGTTTTCGATCTGAATCCTTAAAAAAGCAACATTATCAATCCCATCTTCAATAGCCGTTTTGGCCCCGCGCCAGATGCGGTTACCTTTGTAATCTACACCAATGAAATTCTTCTCCGGAAATAGTCTGGCCAGATTTACCGAATATTCGCCTTTTCCACAGGCCAGCTCGAGCACAATAGGGTTTGTATTTTTAAAATGTGCTGCGGCCCATTCTCCCTTTAAAGCCTTCCCTTGTTCTAATTGATATACGTTTGCGAATGTTTCTATTTCTGCAAAACGCCTAAGTTTATCTTTACCCAAAAGTTTTTTTTCTGCAAAAATACAATTAAATCAATAACCGCAGTTTCTTTTGCCCTAAAGATTAATGGCAATCTTGCCTAGGAATCGTATTTTTGTAGCCTATAAAAATTACCGTGGAAAAAAACGCAAAAATATATGTTGCAGGCCATCGTGGTATGGTAGGTTCGGCCATTTATCGCAAACTGCAAAAAGAAGGTTACGAAAACATCATTACCAGGACTTCTGAAGCGCTTGATCTGCGCAACCAACGGGCGGTGACCGATTTCTTTGCGACAGAAAGGCCTGATTATGTTTTTCTTGCAGCAGCAAAGGTAGGTGGCATTGAAGCCAACAACACCTACCGTGCGGATTTTCTTTATGAAAATTTAGCTATACAAAATAACGTAATCCACAATGCTTACCTAAATGGCGTTAAAAAACTGATGTTCCTGGGCTCAAGCTGTATTTATCCTAAAATGGCTCCGCAGCCCTTAAAGGAAGATTACCTTTTAACAGGCCCTTTAGAGCACAGCAACGAGCCTTATGCCATTGCCAAAATTGCGGGGATTAAAATGTGCGATGCCTATCGCGATCAATACGGTTGTAATTTTATCTCAGTAATGCCAACAAATCTATATGGCTTTAATGACAACTATCATCCTCAAAACTCGCATGTTTTACCTGCTTTGATCCGCAAGGTACACGAGGCCATGGTGAATGATGAAAAAGAAGTAGTGGTTTGGGGATCAGGCTCACCAATGCGTGAATTTTTATTTGCCGACGATTTAGCAGATGCCTGTTATTTCTTAATGCAAAACTATAACGAACCACATCTGATCAATATTGGTACCGGGCACGATTTAACCATCAAAGACCTGGCTTTGTTGATCAAAGATGTTTTGGGTTTCGATGGCGAACTGGTATTTGATTCCACTAAACCAGATGGTACACCGCGTAAGTTGATGGATGTAAGCAAACTTCATCATTTAGGCTGGAAACATAAAATTGAACTTAAAGAAGGTATTGCCCTGGCTTATCAGGATTTCGAAAGCAGGTATTAAATACATTTACATGCCGCGCAGATTAACATCCTGCGCAGTTTTATGATACCTTATTTTTTAGCGGCAGGATCATAAATGGCTACCGCCACCCGGCTATCGGCACAGCCGTAGTACAAGAACCATTTCTTTTTGAAATAAACCAATCCTTCAATAAAAACGGTTCCTGACGGGTATTGGCCGCTTTTTTCAAAAGAAGCGGTAGGTACGAAAAAAGGTTGATCGAGCCGCGCTATCACTTTTGAGGGGTTTTTCAGATCGAACAATACCTGCCCGGCCGAATAGGTATTGGCCACATAATTAGTATCCCTTTCGGCATCCCCCCTGTTTTTACCGTTGTATAAAACCAAAATACCTTTATCGGTAACAATTGCTGGTGGACCGCATTCGGTGAGGTCACTATCAAAATATTTTTTCCGGGGTTTCACAATTAAATCCAAATCACCTTTTGAATTTAAAGCGGGCGTCCAGTTGATAAGATCGGCAGAAGTAGCAATATTCATAAAACGTTCGCCCCAGTACATCAGGTATTTACCATTTATTTTGGCAATAACTTGTTTACCGTTTTCTATCCTGGTAACAATTGAACCAGATTTGCATTTGAGATCCTTAAACTTACCATGATAGGCCTTACTGAATGCCGGGCCATGTTTAGTCCAGTGTTTTAAATCTTTGGAAGTAGCTACAGCCAAACGAAATATATTTCGGTTCCATTGGGTATACAACATCACATATAAACCTTCTGCATTAACAGCAATGCGAGGGTCTTCGCAACCGCCTGGCCATTCGTTTGCTTTCTGCCCATCCTCATCCGGATAGAGTACCGGCTCAGAACTACGCTTCATTTTAATACCATCACTGCTTTCTGCAATCCCTATTCTGGAAGTACGCATTCCGATTCCAGTGCCGGAGCGATCTTCACTGCGATATAGTACATAAATCTTGTCTTTGTGTACTGTAGCGGCTGGATTAAACACATCGCCGGCCTCCCAGGCTATCTTTTGCTTGATTACAGGATCCATGAAAACACTTTCCGTTTTTGGCGAAATGATGGGATTTACATTTTCCGGCCGTATAAATGGTCCTAGTGCCCACTCAGGCAATAGACCCTGGGCATTTGTTGCAATGGCTATCGGAAGAAAAAGTACAATCAAAAATAGGCGTAAAGTGGTTCTGTTCATAAAACTAAAATACTAATTAATCTGCTAAGCTGGTAATGGTATAAATACCCGTTCACCTGATAAAAAATCTTGGTTAAGTATTTAGTTATTCAAATACGTTCACACTTCATTATAGTTAAAATTGATATATTTGTCATCATCAATAAATTTCACCTATATGACTTTAGTCCAGCTCGAGTATATTGTTGCCGTAGATACCTACAGAAGTTTTGTAACTGCTGCTGAAAAGTGTTTTGTAACCCAGCCTACTTTAAGTATGCAGGTACAAAAACTGGAGGAATTAATTAGCGTTAAAATTTTCGACAGGAGCAAACAGCCTGTAAGTCCGACAGAAATTGGTGCACAGATTATTGCACAGGCCAGAATCATCTTACAGGAAAGCGGGAAAATTAAAGAGCTGATCAGCAGTCAGCAGCAAGATGTACTGGGCGAACTGAAAATTGGGGTGATTCCTACTATCGCACCATATTTACTACCTGAAGTGATTTCGGCCATGCTGGATAAATACCCGGAATTAAAACTTTTAATCTGGGAATATACAACCGAAGACATTATTCATCACCTCAAAACAGGTGTACTGGATTGCGGTATTTTAGCCACACCACTTACCGACCCTAACATTACGGAGATCCCGTTGTATTATGAAAACTTTGTAAGCTACATCAGCAAAAACAGTAAGCTTTATAAAAAGAAGGCCGTTGATGCTGAAGACCTGAACGACGAAAATATCTGGCTCTTAAATGAAGGTCATTGTATGCGCAATCAGGTATTGAACATTTGCCGTTCTACCAAAAATAATAGATTACAGGGATTAGAGTATAATACCGGTAGCGTAGAAACCCTGGTGCGTATGGTTGATTTAAACGGGGGTGCTACCTTATTGCCGGAACTGGCCATAGCTGAACTTAACGCTAAACAATCCAGCAAAATACGCCACTTTAAATCGCCTGAACCTGTGCGCGAGATTAGCTTGGTTACACATAAAAACTTTATAAAAAAGCGGATGCTTAATGCTTTAAAAGATGAGATTTTAGCCATTATCCCGAAAACAATGAAGCAGAAAAAGAAAAAAGATGTTGTGGGGATTTAAGTTCGAACTTAATCCGCGATCGTCATTTCGAGCGGAGTGCAACGGAGCCGAGAACCACGTAGTGCTCAGCGAAGCTAAATCTGCCTAGATAGACCTTTCCATTTCGCTACGCTTCAGTCGAGATGACGACTCCTTACAGGATTGATTCTGTGATTGATTAATTTCGTAGCCTCCTAACTTAATCCCCTATCTTTATCCACATGCTCCGCCAGTTTATAACTTTGAACTTCAAGATTTTTATCTTCCAAAAAAATTAGAATGGTTAACAAAAAATATTACTGATTTTGTTTTTCTACCGGAGGTGCAGATAATAATCCTTTAATATCACTTTCCACTTCTTCCTCTTCGCCTTTTTTCTTTTTCTTGTTTTTACCTTTTAAGCCTTTACCGCTTAAACGCTCCTCAATGATTTTATCATATTCGGTTTGTTGCTCCGGCCTTAAGACATTGCGGATATTTTTTGAGGTTTCGTTCTGAAGTTTATAAAATTTATCTACATCTTCCTCCCGTGAGTTGCCTGCTTGTTGCCTCTTAATTAAATCAGCCTGTTCTTTTGCCTGGTTATAAGTAAAGCTATAGATGACACTTTTTTGCGTCCCGTTAAGTTTTAAGCGCTTCTCCAGATCATCAACATTCTTCTGTGCAATTTCCGCTGGAGTAGGTACTTTATTCTGTTGCGCGCACACTAGCCCATTTACACCAACGACAATTAAAAATAAGATTACAAGCCTTTTCATTCCGAATATTTTATAGGCGAAGTTACTTAATTATCTTAAAACAAGAAAGTCCCGGTTTTCACCGGGACTTTTATTAAATTTTATACAATGTTTAGCTTACAAAGCTTTTTTGTAAAGTTCTGCAACTGCATCCCAGTTGATTACATTCCAAATTGCCGCTAAATAATCAGGACGTTTGTTTTGGTATTTTAAATAGTAAGCGTGCTCCCAAACATCGATACCTAAAATTGGTGTTCCTTTTACTTCAGCAACATCCATTAACGGATTATCCTGGTTTGGTGTAGAAGAAACCTGAAGTTTTTTATCAGCACCAACTGATAACCAAGCCCAGCCAGAACCAAAGCGGGTAGCACCAGCTTCCTGTAATTTAGTTTTAAGATCAGCAAACGAACCAAAAGTTTCATTAATTGCTTTAGCTAAATCGCCGGTTGGCTCACCACCTTTATTTGGACCTAAAATGTTCCAGAATAAGGAGTGATTATAGTGGCCACCACCATTATTTCTAACAGCAGCAGGAAATTTTGAAATGTGTTTTACAATTTCTTCAATGCTTGAATTCGCCTCAGGCTTACCTTCTAACGCTTTGTTTAGGTTGGTAACATAAGCCTGGTGGTGTTTATCATGGTGAATCTCCATGGTAGTTTTATCAATATGCGGTTCTAATGCATCGGTTGCGTAATGTAACGCAGGTAATTCAAAAGCCATAACGTTTTATGTTTAAAGATTTAAAAATATTTCTTGTAGCAAATATAACATTAGAACGTTAAGATTTGTTCATGTTATTATCATCAAATCGTTTTCTGAGTTAATGTTGTCATGTTGAAGGTTTTAATGTTGGAAGGTTTAGGTTGATGGTTTATAGGCTCATCTTCTGATTATCGCATGCTTTGTAAACTACTATGCCATGGACTATCAACTAATAAACCATGAACCACACACATCTACCTTTTCTTCGAAAAGAAACTCTTCATCAAAGCCCCGCATTCCTCCGACATTACGCCGCCTTTTAGCACCGTTTTTGGGTGTAGCAAGCTCGCATTTTTGGAAATAAACCCTCTTTTTTCTTCTCTGGCACCATATACAATGCGACCAATTTGAGTCCAATAACTCGCCCCGGCACACATTACGCAAGGCTCAATGGTCACATATAAAGTACAATCCCTTAGGTATTTGCCACCAATGGTTTGGGCCGCAGAAGTGAAAGCCTGCATTTCAGCATGTGCGGTTACATCATTAAAGCGTTCGGTTAAATTGTAACCACGGCCAATAATCCTGTTTTTACTTACTACGATAGCACCTATCGGGATTTCATCTTCATTTAAAGCTTTTTTTGCTTCTTCCAAAGCAAGTTTCATGTAATGAATATCTTCTTCCTCAGGATCGGTATTTTCGAAATTGTAAAAACTCATGGCGCAAATATAGGGTAATAATGGCCAAAGACTTCTGAAGTTTAAGCTGAAATTTGGTTAGGTTTTGGCGCGTAATGTTACTGCTGATCTGTTGCTTCAGTCCTGCTTTCTATTCCATTACACACTTGTGCCTGGCTTATGCGCTTTCCACTTCATCCGATGGATATCGGATCAGGACTATTGAGCAAGACCTGCACGCAGACTTCCAAAATTTCAAGCGCGGAGGACCAGCAAAACTTCGAAAGCCTACACGCATTACACCAGTTTACTTCCGTTCGGTACTTTACGCTCTACGGTAGTTAATACGATATCGCCGTTTTCATCAGCAAAACCGGTCACTAAAAATTCGGACATAAATTTTCCGATTTGTTTTTTCGGAAAATTGATTACCCCTACAATCTGTTTTCCGGGCAACTCTTCCAATGTATAATGTTTAGTAATCTGCGCGCTGCTCATTTTAATACCAAATTCACCAAAATCTACCTTTACTTTATAGGCTGGTCTTCTGGCTTCAGGAAATTCGAAAGCCGCTAAAATGGTACCTACCCTTAATTCTACTTTTTCGAAATCGCCCCATGTAATCTGTTCCATATATAATCGATGTATGTGTGACAAAAATATAAATTATCGGGGCATTCCATACCGCCTTCAAACAAAATACGTTAGTTCAACCGTTTGCATGAATTTAACGGGTTTTCATAAAAAATTTGCGTTTTATATTTTTACCACTATCTTTATGCAACCGTTTGCATAACCAAATATTAAAATAATATGAACGCATGTATTTATTAGGCATTGATTTAGGTACCTCATCCATTAAGGTTGCCATTGTTGATGCAGCTACACAAAAAAATATAGCCTCCGCTCAATATCCGGAAACAGAAACAGCGATAAAATCTTTACAGTCGGGCTGGGCAGAACAATCGCCCGATGATTGGTGGTATAATGTTCAGCAGGCCATCCTCAAATTAAATTCAACAGGTCTTTTTGATCCGAAACAAATTAAATCCATTGGTATTGCGTATCAAATGCACGGATTGGTTGTGGTAGATAAAAACCAGCAGGTGCTTCGTGATAGTATCATCTGGTGCGATAGCAGGGCAGTTGAATTGGGCAATGGTGCTTTTGAGACAATTGGACATGAAAAATCCTTGAAACACCTGTTGAACTCTCCGGGCAACTTTACAGCATCAAAACTGGCCTGGGTAAAAACAAACGAGCCAGACATCTATAACCGCATCGATAAAATCATGCTCCCTGGCGATTTCATTGCCATGAAATTAACCGGAGAAATCACCACCAGCATTTCGGCCCTATCTGAAGGTATTTTTTGGGATTTTGAAAACCATGAAATCTCGAAGGATGTGATGGATTATTATGGTATTTCGGACAATCTGATCCCAAAGGTTAAACCTTTATTCTCGGAACATGGTCATTTAAAAGCCGATATTGCCCGCTCGTTAAATCTACCGGCCGGTATTCCGGTAGCTTATAAATCTGGCGATCAACCGAATAATGCACTTTCACTCAATGTATTAAAACCCGGGGAGGTTGCCGCCACAGCCGGGACATCGGGGGTTATTTATGGCGTAAGCGACGAGCTTACTTACGATAAACAATCGAGAGTGAATACCTTTGCGCATGTAACGTATTCAGCAGAGAAAAAGCACACGGGTGTTTTACTTTGTATTAATGGCACCGGCAGCATGTACCGTTGGGCAAAACATACTTTTGCGCCACAGTCTACCTATGCAGAACTAAATATCCTGGCGTCAAAAGCACCAATTGGCAGTAACGGGTTAAAAGTACTTCCTTTTGGGAACGGTGCAGAAAGGATGTTAAATAACCAATATACAGGAGCAGCGTTATTAGGCATCGACTTAAATCTTCACCATCAATCAGATATTTTCAGGGCGGTACAAGAGGGGATTGCTTTTTCTTTCCGTTATGGGTTAGACATAATGCGCAAAAACGGTATGGAGCCTAAAGTAATCCGCGCCGGAAGAGCCAACCTGTTTTTAAGTGATGTATTTGCACAAACATTTGTAGATGTTACGGGCATCCCGGTAGAACTTTACGAAAACGACGGCAGCGTAGGCGCAGCCTTAGGTGCGGGTATAGGCGCCAGCATTTTTAACAGTGCAGAAGAAGCCTTTAGCAACCATGAAGTGATCAAAACTTTAGTACCGCAACATTCAGCTGTGTATGAGCCAATCTATCAGGATTGGAAAACAATATTAGAAAAACAATTAGCAATTGGTTAAAGGTTGACCGTTTCATAGTGAGATCTACTGTGAACCATTGACCAATAGACCATCAACCAAAAACAAAAAACATGACAAAAGTAGTAACCGGAGCAACGGAATTTTTCAAAGGCATCGATCAGATCAAATTTGAGGGCCTGGAAAGTGATAATCCACTAGCATTTAGATGGTATGACGCCAACAAAGTAGTAGCTGGCAAAACCATGAGCGAGCACTTTAAGTTTGCTTGTGCTTACTGGCATTCCTTTAATGGTAATGGCGCAGATCCGTTTGGGGGCGCAACACACGTTTTCCCGTGGGATGAGAAAAAAGATGCAGTAGAGCGGGCTAAAGATAAAATGGATGCAGCCTTTGAGTTCATCACCAAAATGCAGATTCCATATTATTGTTTCCATGATGTGGATGTAGTGGATTATGGCGATGACGTTGCCGAAAACGAGCGCAGATTACAAGTTCTTGTTGAATATGCCAAACAGAAACAAGCAGACAGCGGTGTAAAACTGTTGTGGGGCACAGCCAATTTATTTAGCCATAAGCGCTATATGAACGGCGCATCTACCAATCCGGATTTCCATGTGCTGGCTCACGGAGCTGCCCAGGTTAAAGCTGCTTTAGACGCTACTATTGCCCTTGGCGGCGAAAATTATGTTTTCTGGGGTGGAAGAGAAGGCTACATGAGCTTATTGAACACCAACATGAAACGTGAGCAGGAGCATTTGGCAAAATTCTTACACACTGCTAAAGATTATGCACGCAAACAGGGTTTTAAAGGAACATTCTTTATTGAACCGAAACCATGTGAGCCTTCTAAACACCAATACGATTATGATGCAGCAACAGTAAAGGGCTTTTTACAACAATATGATCTGTTGGCAGACTTTAAGTTAAATTTAGAAGTAAACCACGCCACACTGGCCGGCCATACTTTCCAGCATGAATTACAGGTTGCAGTAGACAATGGCTTATTAGGCTCTATCGATGCAAACCGTGGCGATTATCAAAATGGCTGGGATACCGATCAGTTCCCGAATGATATTAACGAACTGACCGAAACCATGCTGATCATTTTAGAGGGTGGTGGCTTACAGGGTGGGGGTGTAAACTTCGATGCGAAAATCCGCCGTAATTCTACCGATCAGAAAGACTTATTCTATGCACATGTAGGCGGAATGGATATCTTTGCCAGGGCATTAGTTACTGCAGATGCCATTCTTCAAAAATCTGATTACAAAAAAGTAAGAGCCGATCGCTATGCTTCATTTGATAGCGGAAAGGGTGCCGAATTTGAACAAGGCAAATTAAGTTTAGAAGACTTAAGAAATTACGCTGCAGAAAACGGCGAACCAGAGGTACGCAGCGGAAAGCAGGAATATCTTGAAAACCTGATTAACAGGTATATTTAATTTATTTTTATAAAATGTAATCTCCGTGGTCTGTGTCCTCACAGACCACTTGCATTTGATTTAATTAGATTGGGCTGTGGAGACACAGACCAATCTAATTAAATTAATAAACGTCACTTTAACATTTTTTAATTTAAAAAAAGCGGAGATTAATTTATGATTTTACTACATTTAGATTTCTAAACCAAATAACTTAAATGAAAGTCACAGATTACATTATTTTTCTAGCCTACTTTGCTATTGTAGCAATTTACGGTTTCTGGATCTACCATCGCAAAAAACAAAAGCAGATGAGCAGCAAGGATTATTTTCTTGCAGAAGGTTCACTCACCTGGTGGGCTATTGGTACATCTTTAATTGCCTCGAATATTAGTGCCGAGCAATTTGTAGCCATGAGTGGCGACGGATTTAAAATGGGATTAGCCATTTCCACTTACGAATGGATGGCAGCAGCAACATTGGTAATTGTTGCCACATTTTTTATTCCTGTATATCTTAAAAACAAGATTTACACCATGCCGCAATTTTTAAGTCAGCGTTACAACGGTACTGTAGCCATGATTATGGCTGTGTTTTGGTTGTTATTATATGTTGTGGTAAACTTAACCTCTATCTTATACCTGGGCGCGCTGGCTGTAAGCAGTATTTCGGGTATTGGGTTTTGGTATTGTATGATCGGCCTTGCTATTTTTTCTGTAATTATAGCATTAGGGGGTATGAAAGTAATTGGTTACACGGATGTAATCCAGGTAGCATTTTTAATTTTCGGCGGTTTGGCAACTACTTATTTGGCCCTTAATTTAGTAAGCGATCATTTTGGTGGCCATGGCGTACTAGATGGTTTATCGTTCTTAAGAGAAAAGGCGCCAGATCATTTCCACATGATCTTTAAGAAAGATAGTGCCAACTATGCCTCATTACCAGGTATGACGGTATTGCTTGGCGGGATGTGGATTGTAAACTTAAACTATTGGGGCTGTAATCAGTACATCACCCAGCGTGCTTTAGGTGCTGATCTGAAAACGGCGAGAGCAGGTATCTTATTTGCTGCCTTTTTAAAGCTTTTAATGCCGTTAATTGTGGTATTACCAGGTATTGCAGTGTATATGTTGTATACAGAAAAAACAGGTATTGATGTAAATTCAATGATGCCTGGCGGAGAGCTCCGTCCGGATAGGGCTTACCCAACTTTATTAAATATTTTACCTACAGGACTTAAAGGTTTATCGTTTGCTGCTTTAACCGCAGCTATTGTTGCTTCGTTAGCTGGAAAAATCAATAGTATCTCAACCATTTTTACGCTGGATATCTTCAAGAAACACATTAACGTAGAAGCGAGTGAGAAAAAACTGGTTAGTACCGGCCGTGTGGTTGTAATTATTGCGATGGCTATTGCAATCGCTATTTCACCTTTCTTAGGTATCGATAAAAAAGGCGGTTTCGAGTTTATTCAGGAATATACAGGTTTTGTAAGTCCTGGTATTTTTGCCATGTTTATACTGGGCTTCTTCTGGAAAAAAACGACTTCCAATGCGGCTTTATTTGCAACTATAGGTGGTTTTGGTTTATCCGTATTGCTAAAATTCCTGCCAGGAATGATGGATTTATCTTTCCTTCACGATTTTGGATTCTCGGTTGCCAATGCCGACGGAGTTTATGAAATACCTTTCCTGGATAGAATGGGAATTGTATTTGTGATCTGTATAATCGTAATGTTTGCCATAAGTATGTTCGAAAACAGTAAAGGCGATAAATCTAATGGTTTAGAAGTAGATTCGAGCATGTTCAAAGTACATCCTTCGTTTGCCGTTGGATCTCTGATTGTATTCGGAATTTTAGTTGCACTTTACTCCACTTTCTGGTAAAATTAAAAATCAGGAATATCTGAAAGCTCGTGATGAAAATCGCGGGCTTTTTTTATTGGCTCACCTTATTCTTCCGTGTATAAAAATCATTAATGGGTAAGGAATAGGACGCTTAATGAACAGCGTTAAAATTCCGTTTAAAAAAATAATCAAGATAGGTATCGCGGTCATTCACCTAAAACTGAGCGAGGTAAGCATCACTGCTGCAGAAGCTGTGCTTAACTTTATGAACTGAATAGGTGATCAGATTGGCAGGTTCGTGAAGATACAATCCAAGGCATTTGATTTATGGAAATTACTGTGCGCAAGGCCCGTCAGGAATTTCTTTGCTGATTTTAAGCACTTTCATTACCACTAAAGTTGAATCGAAATCACTGGAAACAATACCTGTGTCAGATTTCGCGAAATAACCTTCCAACTCTACATATACTGGTTCGTAAGGTTTTTCGAAGCCTAAGTTGCTATAAGAAAGCTCCAGGTTTTTCACACTATCCTTAACCCAATATTCCCGCCCGTCTTCGCACAAGGTAAAAGATTTCACCTCAGGACCAAAACTATATAAACCCTTAACAGTTTTCAGGTTACTTTTTTCTCCTTCGGCCTTATCGTTCCTGTTACAAGCTGTAGCGGCTACGCCAAGAAGCACAACGAATACAATTGCTTGTTTAAATAACTTCATTTTATATAGTTTGATTAATTTGATCTATCTTTTTAACACTTAAATTGGATGACAAAGCAGATGCCAAAAATGAGAAGATACCTACCGTAACAAAAACTAAGACAAAATCTTTCCATTTTAATGCGATTGGATAAGAACTAACCAATGTTTTGTTTACCTCATCGCCCATTTTTATGAAACCATAAGTATGCTGAAAATAATAAAATATGATGCCTATCATCAAACCCAGCACACAACCCGACATGGTGATCATCATGCCCTCAAATAAAAATATCCGTTTGATTAAATTCTTGCCCGCGCCTAAACTGCTCAATATAGCAACATCTTTTACCTTATCAATGACCAACATGGTTAACGATCCTATAATGTTAAATATAGCAATAATGAGGATAAAAGTAAGGATAATATAAACGGCCCATTTTTCGGTATTTAAAATGTGATAGAGTGATTTATTTTGTTCGGCCTGGTTTCTGACTTCATAATCTTTACCCACCTTTTCAATTATTTCGTTTTTAAAATCATCCACATCAACGCCAGCCCGCAGATTGATCTCAATAGCGGACACATTTTTGTCTTCTCCAAGCAGCTTGCGGGCAAAATCAAGCGGAACGATGATCCCATTATCGAAATCTTGTTGCACCTCAAAAACACCACTTACCCTAATATTCTTGACCACAAAATCGTCGGCCGGGTTTATTGTATTTACGGCGATATCCTTCTTTGGCGAATAAATTTCCAGTTCGGTAAAAGGATCAACAGTATTAACAGCCAAATAACTTTGAAGTGCCGAACCAATTACCGCATTATCGCCACTCTTATTGTGCAGTATAAAACGGCCTTCTTTAATGGTACTGTCTAACTTGGCATTCTTTAAATAATCTAAACTTACACCTTTAACCATTCCAACAGCCTGCTTCTTATTGTATTTTAACAAGGCGTTTTCTTGCAAAACCTCGGTAAAAGCAGCAACATTCTTATTGTTCCTGAGCTGATTGAAATAGCTTGTATTTGGATCGAAGGTCTTCCCCCTGGCTGGTGTAATCGCAATTTGTGGGGTAATGGTATCAAACATATTCAACACCACTGTTTCTAAACCGTTAAATACCGAAAGGATAATAATCAAAGCTGCGCTCCCCACCATTACCCCTACCATTGATATGCCCGAAATCAGGTTAATGGCATTGGTTGATTTTTTGGCAAAAAGATACCTTTTGGCAATGTAAAACGATGTATTCACAGCAGTAAAGATAGTTAAAATGTAAGATGGCAGTAATGTAAGATGGAATATGTGAGATATGAATTATATCATCCCTTATCCATTTTATATTTTACATCAAAAAAACGGGTTATGTTGTTTTTCAAAACCAATGCTTGTTGCCGGTCCATGACCAGGATAAACTTTGGTTTCATCAGGTAAGACAAACAGTTTATCGGAAATGTTTTGGATTAATTGCTGATGGTTGCCACCTGGCAGATCGGTACGGCCAATGCTACCATAAAAAAGCACATCTCCACCCATTAAAATATGATCAGCAGCGCTGTAAAAACAAAGGTGCGCCGGTGAATGTCCTGGTGCAAAAATTAAGCTCAGTTTGCTGGTGCCAAAAGAAACAGTTCCTGTTTCGGGCAAAAAGGTATCTGGCAGCGGAGATACCTCGTAACGGCTAAAGCCCATGGATGGTGCATAAGCCGGAACGGCATTTAAAACTGGTAATTCGCCCTGATGAAACTGTGGTTTTAAACCATAGGTTTCGGACACAAATTTATTGCCGAAAACATGATCAAGATGGCAATGTGTATTTAGCAGTAAAGCGGGCTTTAGCGCTTCCTCTTTAATGAAAGCTGCCAATTCATTTTGCTCAAAACCTTCATACATACCCGGATCGATAATGACACATGCTTTGGTTTCATCGTAAAGCACATAGGTATTTTCGCTGTAAGCGTTAAAAGTAAAGGTTTTTACGGTAATCATAAGTCTTAGAAAAAGCCTGTTTCGAGAAACAGGATAATATTTTATAAATTAATTTTTCCACCTGAAGGTAGCAATCAGGGTATCGATATCTTTTTTAATAAATTTAACAACGGGTTCAATAGAATCGTATTGTGGGCGTTCATTAAAATATAAAGCTCCTCTGAAATAATGTTTAGCACTATCCGTTAAAAAAAACTGCACAGCAGAAGCCGTATTCCCTTCAATGGCGTAGTAAATGCCATAAACTTTACGGTCGGGATAATTGATGATTTTTTGATCAATCGCACTTGCCTTTATGGTATGTTTGAAAGCTAGTTTGCGGGCATCTTCAACCATTTCGTCATATTCGCTCTTGCCCGAAACATCGTAATAAGTTAGATGCAAAAAGCCATTAAACTGTTTAAAGTGCAAATTATACCAGTTCTTTTGGGCATCGCGACTTTGATCTTGCTCTACTACAGCATAGGTAGGGTATTTGAATGTAAAGGGAACTGGTTTGCCAAATGCTGTATAGGCTTTTTTAGGAAATACGATCCTGAAATAGCCTTTTGGCTTCGGGCTATAATCATGGTCCTGACAAGCTGTTATGAATAAAAGCAGTACAAATGGAACACAGATCAGTTGTTTTAATTTCATGGCCTTTTATCAAAGATTGTTTCCGTAATAACCGTGGGCAGGCTATTGTTACTGCTCGCAGTTACGACAATTTGTCACTATTTATTCCAGATGGCCCAGGCTTTTTCAGCTTGTTTGTGAAGCATTTCCAAACCGTTTTTAACCGCTGCACCGCGTTCAGCAGCTTTAGCCAAAAATGCCGTCTCCAGCGGATTGTACACTAAATCGTAAGCCAAATGCCCTGGTCCCACTAAACTGTAATCAATTTCGGGAAAGGTATCAATATTTGGCGACATGCCCAAGGGCGTAGTATTGATCAATAACCGGTGTGAAGTTAAAATTTCCGGTGTAATTTCCGAGTATAGCATCGCACCAGGAACAGCAGTTCTCACCACCACCTGATATTGGATATTCAACTTTTCTAAAACATATTTTACGGCTTTAGCCGCACCACCATCGCCAAAAACAAGTGCTTTCTTGTGTTGTGGGCCTAACAAAGGCTTTAGCGATTCTTCAAAACCGTAAGCATCGGTATTATAACCTTTTAAATAGGTTTCACCTTCAAAATTTTTGATCGAAATACAGTTTACGGCACCAATTTTTTCTGCAGCTTCATCTACCTCATTCAAATAGCACAGCACGTTAACTTTATGTGGAATAGTAACGTTAAGGCCGCATAGTGATGGATGCTCACTCAGCAGATCAGGCAGTGATTTAATATCGGCAATAGGAAAAAGCTCATATTGATGATCGGTTATGCCCTCATGCTGAAATTTTTCGGAGAAATATTTTTTCGAAAAGGAATGAGAAAGTGGGTATCCGATTAGACCGTATGTTTTCATATTGATATAACAAGCAAACCTTACAGGTTTTTGAAACCTGTAAGGTTTATTTAACTATGCACCTCGAAACGACGAGTTTTGTCTCTATTTTACCTGGTTCAGGAAATAATCGAAAGTATCTCCTCTTAATCCTAAACGAATGGTTTCTAAAGGAATTACTTCTGCCGGGGCAATATTACCTAAGTTTACATTGCTACCGATTAGTTTGATAAACCAAACCTGCTGCTCTTTTTGAGGCGCCTCCCAGATAATGGTTTCTTCAGGAATTTGTGTTAAAATTTCATCAACCAATCCTTCCCTCACTTCACCACTTCCGCGGTAAATACCTACATTACCGCCTTCGCGGGCCTCTGCAATTACTTTCCACGAGCCGGCTTCGATTTCGGCCTTCATTAATTTAATCCACTTATACGGCGCAAATATTTTAGCGGCATCTTTACTGCCAACTTCAGAAATTACAGTTACCTGCTTAGAAAGTTCGCTGATAAAACCACATTTTTTATCGTGTTCAATCTCGATGGAGCCATCAGATACTTCTGCATATTCCATTCCGTACTGATCTAAAACACGTTGATAATCTGAAAACTGATTACGGATGATAAAGGCTTCAAATAATGTTCCTCCGAAATAGGTAGGAATGCCTGCACTTTTATATAAAGCTAATTTTTCTTTAAGGTTTGGTGTTACATGCGATGTTGCCCAACCTAATTTTACGATATCAGTATGTACGCCGGCAACTTCAATAAAATCTTCAACCTGGCGTAGGCTCAATCCCTTATCCATAACCATTGTTAAGCCTTTTTGGCGCGGTTTAGCTGGACGTTCGGGAACGTTTAATAATGGATAATTCATATGCGTACAAAAGTGAAAAAAATTTTGAGATTTATTTGTTAAATTTTTCTCAAAAGGTCGTTACCTTATATATCTGTTTATAACATTCAGAATAGCACTGTTATCCTGTAATTGCGGTAAATATTCAAATAAAATATAGTGTTTATCAGGGTCAGTTGTTAAAGCCGTTTCCAGATAGCCGAGCGCATCGCCATAGTTCCCCAAGGCAAAAAGATAGGCCACCATCCGGTAATACAGTTCTGCAGCTTCCGGATTATTCTTAATGGCTTCGGCCATTGTTTCTGCTGCTTCCAGCAATTTTCCCTGTTCGTAAAGCACTGTACTAAAATCTAACCAGGCTTCAATATCCAAAGGATTAAACTCCAATACTTTTTCATATGCTTCGATAGATTCGTCAATCTGGCCTAATTTATAATAAGCATCGGCCATAGCGAACCAGAAATCAGCATTTTCAGCTTCTAAATCAATTGCTTTTTTATAAAAATGCAACGATTCGAAGTAACGCTCTTCAAAATTCAGCGTCACTCCAATCCCAAACCAGGCATCAGCCATTTTAGGATCCATTTTTACCGATTTTTTATAGTAAGAACGGGCTTCGTCCATTTTTTCCAGTTTCTCGTAACATTCGCCAATGGCACAATACGTATCGGCATTAGGCTGTTCGTATTCGAAAGTCTGCTTGTAAACTTCTATCGCCTCATCGTATTTATCGAGCTGTACAAGCGCATTTCCTTTGTTAAAATAGGCAGAACTAAAATCTTCTTTAATCAGGATGGCATAATCGTAAGCATCGATCGCTTTCTCGAAAAGGTTCAGTTTGTGGAAACTATTGCCCAAATTATACCAGGCCGCGTAAGAATATGGATCAGTGTCTATATACTGCTGATAGAACTTAATACTTTCTTCTTGTTTATCTAACACATCATAACAGAAAGCCAGCTCATACAAACCATCCTGGTTTTCCATATTCTGCTCTAAACTGAGTTTTATATAGGTAATGGCACTTTCATAATCGCCCATGCTCTGGTAAACATAAGCCATCTGTAATAAAATTTCATCAGTGCTTTCGGCCAGTCCCAAAGCTTTTTCATAGTTTTCCAAAGCCTCATCAAAACGTTCGGTATTTTGAAAAATATTACCGCGGAGCAAATAAATATCTGGCTCAGACGGCTCTAAAAGTTCGGCCTTTTGTAAAGCGATAAAAGCCTGTTCATTATTGTTGGTTAAAATGTAAAGGTGGGCCTGTTTGATTAAAAAAACTGTTGCATAAGGATGCTGACTGATTGCAAAATCAACAACCTGCAAAGCTTTGACCGGATCATTTTTCTCGATATAAAAATCTACAATGTATTCGAATGCACCTGCATCGAAAAAATACTGATCCTGGTTGCGGAGCATTTCTTCGTAACGTTCTACCGAACGTTGTGCATCTTCGTTGGATTCAAAAAAGAATTCTTCTTCCATATATTATACTATTAAAGAACCGTGCCAATTAGCAGAAAAACACATTATAAGTTTAGCTATTTTAATTATCCGTTTTTAAAATAATTATTAACATCAACAGATGCAAAAACTGTAAACAGCTGAATATAAAGCGTATTAACTGTAATTAAGATGTGTGGATAATCGATAGATTTTTTTGCAGCATCGCGGTTCCTTTTCCCTTCTTTTACAAAAATACTATAAATTTATGGTATATACGTAATGAAGAAGTCATGAAAGGCTTAATCATCTTTGCCCTGTTTTTAATATGTTTTCTTACAAAAGGCTTTGCCCAAAACGATTAGGAATTACAGTTAAAAGATCATAACGAACCTTTTTACCGCCACTCAGGACGGAGACAGTGCTTTAACCAGAACTGCCTTTGCGCCGACAGCAATAATGCAAACCATTGTTAGCAAAGATGGTAAAGTGAATATACATTCAGAATCTGTTAACAGTTTTATCAAATTTATTGGTACGCCACACCAGGAAAAGTATGATGAACGCATCGTTTTCACCAAAATCTTAATTGATGACCCGTTGGCCGCTGTTTGGACAGACTATAAATTTTACCTTGGCGAAAAATTTAGCTATTGTGGCGTTAATTCTTTTCAGCTGGTAAAAGGAGATCAGGGATGGAAAATTGTCTATATTATCGATACAAGGAGAAAAGAGGGGTGTAATTAAAATAAAAGATGTAGGATAGGTTTTGTCACGTTGAGCCTGTCGAAACGCCTTCATCGTTGTTTCGGCAGATCCTTCGACAGGCTCAGGATGACAACATAAAATTCCTTATTATTCCTTTCCTAAATCGGCGGCACCTTTTTTAAATAATTCGGCCTGTTTGCTCAATTTCGCTTTTGCTTCTCCGCTTGCAGCATCCGCCTGTTTCGCTTTGCCCTGTGCAGTTGCAGTATAAGCACCAGCAAGCTGTTTATTTAAATAAGGCTGTAATTTTAATCTTTCGATGGCATTTCCAATGTTCGCTATACCTTGTTCGGTAACTGCCGGATTAGTATTGGCTCTTAAATACTGAAAATATTGACCAACTACCCCAAATACCTTATCCCTATCGCCTGTAAGCATAATGTTATCATAAAACGCCTGATAATCGTCTTTTGGATCACTGATGTATAAGGTCGCGATTGAAGGTGCAACATGCGCTCTCGTATCTTCATCTAACGATGCTATAGCAGACATCGTTTCCTGAGGGGCCAGTTTGGCCAGGCCATCTACACCGGCAGCAATTACCTTGTACGATCTATCTTTTAAACTTTCCAACACTAAGGCTTTATAGGTTTGGTCTCCCGTTTCAGCCAATTTTACAATGGCAGCCGATCTTGCTTCGGTATTTTTATCTGCTTTGGCAATTTGAAGTAAAATCGGTAAAGCGGCCGCTTTAATCTGGGCATCTTCCAGGTTAATGCCCGCAATACTTAGGGCGCGTAAATCTGCCGATTTATCTTTTAAGCCTTCCAATAACACCATTTGGCCGCTGTTGGCTTTGCTCTGCATGATAAATTGCAAGGCCTCAATTCTATTGGCATAACTTGGCGCATTTTTGTACTGAAAATAATAGTTCTCAGCCGTTTTATTGTCGTTGGTTTCGCCAACTAAAATTTTATCTACATCAAAATCGATTAAATCTGGTTTGGCACTCACCTCAAAACTAAAATTCTGCTCACGGCTATTGATCAGAATTTCTTTCCTGATTTTTTTACCTCCGGCATAAATATCAAGTTTAATCGGCAACGTGAAGGTTTGCACACTGGTATCCTGTGTTTGTTTAACCTTGATGGTTGCCTTGCCATTTTCATAACCATAATCGATACTTAAAACCGGGTGACCACCATTGTAATACCATTGATTAAAGTAAGGGCTCCAATCTTTTCCGGTAACATCTTCCATCGCTAAACGCAATTGGTGTGTTTCGCCATTTTTAAAGGCATTGGTAGCCAGGTAACGGTTAAGCGACTTATAGAAAGCCTCATCGCCCATTTGGTTTTTTAAGGCATACAGAATAACAGATCCTTTGGCATAACTGATATTATCGAACATATCTTCCTTATCATTGTAATAGAAGCGGGCCAAAACCGGACTTTCGCCTTTTTTAGTTGAACCGAGATAAGACTGTAATTTCTCGTAACGCGATTTATCTTCCGCGTCCTTGCCGGCATCATGCCCATGCCAGATGATCTCTCCAAAAGTGGCGAAAGATTCGTTCATCGTTAAGTTAGACCATGATTCGGCCGTTACATAATCGCCAAACCACTGATGGAAAAGCTCATGCGCAATGGTACCTTCTTCATTTCCATCCAACAGCTCGCGGTCTGTTTTTTGTACCTGCTCGCCATGTAAAGTGGCCGTAGTATTTTCCATCGCTCCTGAAACATAATCTCGGGCTACTACCTGTGCATATTTATTCCACGGATAATCCATCCCTAATAAATTGCTGTAAAACTGGATCATAGCTGGCGTTTTGCCAAAAATCTGTTTGGCGTAAGGTGCGTATTTAGGTTCGAGGTAATAACTTACTTCTTTACCTTTATAACTGTCTTTCGTGATTTTAAATTCACCTATGGCCATCATAAACAAGTATGGCGAATGTGGTAAATCCATTTTCCAGGTATCGGTTCTTGTACCATCGGCATTGTTTTTTTGGCTCACCATTTTCCCGTTTGACAGGGTAGTATATTTCGATTTTACTGTCATCGAAATTTCCTGGGTTGTTTTCTGATCGGGTTTATCGATGGTTGGAAACCAGGCCGATGAAGATTCTGTTTCGCCCTGCGTCCAGATTTGTGTGGGCTTATTTTTGTCAGTGCCATCAGGGTTGATAAAATATAAACCTTTAGCATCGGTTATGGCCGCGCTCCCCTTTACTTTCAGTTCATCAGGTTTGGCCGTGTAAGCAATATATACAGTATATTTTTCGGCATTACTGTACTTTTTGTTTAAATTGATGTACAACTTATTATCGCTATACGTGTATTTTAGCGGGGTATTACCTTTGGTTCCAACCAAAGCAACCGTTTTTATATCCATCCCCTGCGCATCAAGCGTTAGCGAATCGGTGGTGTAAAAGTGAGGCTTCAAAGTTATCCAGGCTTTACCGTACAGGTAGCGTTTGGCATAATCAAATGAAACATCCAGTTTGGTATGTACCAGATCATTAACCTTTGTTGGTGTTACTCGGTAAACACCAAGATTTGATTTTTCTGCAGCTTGTTCCTGTGCGAAAAGCGGTTTAGCCGCAAAAACAGCGGCCAATAGTACGCCACAGGCAATAATTTTTTTATTCATTTTTTAAGATTTATAAGTCAGTATCTTGATGGCAAGATATTAAGAATTGTGATAATTACCAGCTACTTTTTATTCGCTACTAATTGGTTGCGATCGGTTTTAAGGCATAACCTTTGTTCTGCAAACCTTTTATCAGCCCTTCAGAACCCACCAAATGACCAGCACCAACGGCTATAAACAACGATTCCTTTTCCATCAGGGCAGGAAGTTGATCGAGCCAACGCTGATTCCTGTTTTTGAGCATCTCGGTCATAAATTCTCTGGTTTCCTCATCCTGTGTTTTAAAGAAATCGGTCAATTTATCCATATCCTGCGCCAGGTAATAGGCAGTGAGTTCCTTTATTTTAATTTTATTATTATCCGATTCCCTAACCGATTTAAGCAAAGCTTTTTTCTGTTTTTGCAGATCTCCATCAAACAAAAGCGCACCCTGATATTCGGCAGTTTCTAAACCATATAAGGATTTAGCATTGCTTTTGGCAAATTTTTGAAAGCTTTCATCTATCCCATTGGTCACATTTTTCATTTCGGGGTTATCAAGAAGCATGATCAGTACACCTACCATTGCAGGCTTAAACCTGTTTAATTGTTTTAAGTTTACCGCCGGATTCCTGGCTTTAATATAATCGTCAACCTCTTTGTACTCAGCTGGGGTGAATAAACTATCGAGCGTATTGTTTTTCATCACTAAAAACGGGGCCATCCGCTTTTGTAAGGTGCCATCTACAATAATCTCGCCCACTATACCATCAACCGATTTTAATTTGTCCTGTAATACCTGCATGGTATCTGCAAATTCCCTACTGGTAAAATGATGTGTACCAAATAAATAAGATGGTTTTTTTAAGCCATTTCCAGATACTTCCCAAAGCAGGGTGTTGGCGGCCTTTTTAGTTTGTGCATTAAGACTGAGCCCGAAACAAAAAAGGATGATAAATAATAATTTGAGGTTTTTCATTGAATAGCGGAGATGAGTAAAATTAAGGTAAGATATTAAGATTTGTGATAAAGTTAAGCGCATAATGTAGTCTGCTTTCCTTTATTTTTTTGTTTTTTTGTGTAAACCAAGAGAAATATGGCTACAGATATTCAATCTATTTTAAACAGATTAGGCATAAAAGCAGAAAATGCAGCCTTTAGTACAGGAAGTAATTGGGGCGGGGAAACAAATGCGAAAACACTGGAAAGCTATTCTCCGGTTGATGGCAAACTGATTGCTTCAGCTAAAGTTGCCAGCGCAGCTGACTATGATACTGTTGTGGTTAAAGCACAAGAGGCATTTACTGCCTGGCGTTCGGTTCCGGCCCCCAAAAGAGGAGAAATGGTGCGCCAGTTTGGTGATGCGCTACGCGAAAATAAAGCTGCCCTGGGCACCCTGGTTTCTTACGAAATGGGGAAAAGTTTGCAGGAAGGGTTAGGCGAAGTGCAGGAAATGATCGATATCTGTGATTTCGCAGTGGGATTATCCAGGCAGCTTTATGGTTTAACCATGCACAGCGAACGCCCAAGCCACCGCATGTACGAGCAATGGCACCCCCTGGGAATTGTGGGGATTATTTCTGCATTTAATTTTCCCGTAGCCGTATGGAGCTGGAATGCAGCCCTGGCTTTGGTTTGTGGCAATGTTTGCATCTGGAAACCATCTGAAAAAACACCTCTTACTGCTATAGCCTGCCAACATATTATAGCAAAGGTTTTTAAGGATAATGATATCGCCGAAGGGACATGCAGTCTGGTTTTGGGCGATCGGGAAATTGGCGAACTTATAACCAATGATGGAAGGATTCCTTTAATTTCTGCTACAGGTTCAACACGAATGGGCAAGGCTGTGGGCGCTGCAGTAGGTGCAAGGCTAGGAAAAAGCTTGTTGGAACTTGGCGGCAATAATGCCATAATAATTTCAGAGCATGCCGATTTAGACATGAGTTTAATTGGCGCGGTATTTGGCGCAGTTGGTACGGCAGGCCAGCGTTGTACATCTACCAGAAGGTTAATTATCCACGAAAGTGTATATGATGCTTTTACCGCAAAACTGGTTAAAGCTTACGAACAGTTGCGGATCGGCGATCCCCTAGATCAAAATAACCACGTAGGTCCGCTAATTGATACGGATGCTGTTGCAGCCTACTTAGATTCTATCGCAAAATGCAAGGCAGAAGGCGGTAACTTTGTGGTAGAAGGTGGGGTTTTAGCCGGCGATAACTATACAAGCGGATGTTATGTAAAACCATGCATTGCAGAGGTTCAGAATGATTTCAAGATTGTTCAGCACGAAACCTTTGCACCAATTTTATACCTGATTAAATATAAAACGTTAGAAGAGGCCATTACCTTACAAAATGCTGTTCCACAGGGATTATCATCGGCCATTATGACTTTGAATCTGAGAGAAGCAGAGCAGTTTTTGTCGGCTAACGGATCTGATTGCGGTATAGCCAATGTAAATATCGGCACTTCAGGCGCCGAAATAGGTGGGGCTTTTGGTGGCGAGAAAGAAACAGGTGGAGGCCGCGAAAGCGGATCGGATGCCTGGAAAGCGTATATGCGCAGGCAAACCAATACCATTAATTATTCAAATACCTTGCCATTGGCACAGGGTATTAAATTTGACCTTTAAAATCGTTTTGGTGCTGTTGGTCGGGATTTGAAATCCCGACCAGCCAAAGGCTAAAAGCTAACATTGAAAAACAAAAAATCCTGGACGAACTAATCCGGCTATTAGAATGATTTTTTTCTGTTAAAGCTTTTTAATAAGCAGATAACTTTTTGCCTCAAACCACGATTGGATATCAGGATCATTTTTATAATAGGTACCCTGCAACGATGTAATCACAATTGTATATTGGTACCCCTTGATGTTTTTAGAAACACTCATCAGTTTTGACGGATACAGGTAATTCTGCTGCTGATCCGCAGCTTTTAAGGCTCCCTTTTGATATGCTCTGGTAGCCTGATCGAACACTTTCTTTAAATCGATCTGCAATGCCGGTTGATTATTAATCAATAGCGAAATTTTTGACCTGATTTTATTTGTAGTTAAATCTGTACCATAAAAACGTATCACTTTTTCTTCAGGGTAACCGTCCAGTTCGATCAGGTAATCATAACCCTTAATGTTTAAAACCTGGTTTTCATCATTCTTAAATGTGATACTCATACCTGTTTCATGTCCCCATTCATCTTTAACCCTAAAAATAGCCAGGGCGGTATCTACCTTGTTCATCCGCTTGCTATAGCGATAGTTATTCGTACCCTCTATCTTTTTCTCTAATTTTTCAAGGTCCTTTTTAGTAAAAGGTTGCAATGTTTTTAAGCCATGGGTATACACCAGATACCTGATTACGGCAGGCTTTTCTTTTAGATCGTCTTTTTTCTGGCTGTTCATTATCCTTTTCAGCCGGCCTAATTGCGAATATTTCGCCACCGAAAAGGCACTCTGGGGGCCATAGGTAGCCACAAGTGCAATGATGCATAAACTTATAGGGATAACCTTAATATTCTGCTTTCTACTAAACAGAAAATAGAGGGTTATACCAGCAAGCCATAGTGCCAGCGCCGTTAAGATATATCGGCTTTCAGTTATACCATAATGACCAACCCTCTTCCAAACCGCGAGCAGTAAAAGTACCACCAATGGAATCATCATCACATAAAAGAACCTGGCAAACAATTTTATCCAATTATTACCAGCCGTTTCTTTAACAGGATAAACCAATAGCAGTGAGAGGATCCCAAAAACTGCATAGCCTAAAATCAGACTTGATACCAGCCCTTTAGGCAGCTCCCATAAAACAGCAATTTTAATCTCATATACCATTAAAATTGCTAAATATATAGTTACCAATGGAATCAATACAAACTGGGCAAATATTTTTAAACCCTTTGGATAACTATGTTCTTCTTCCAGTATTTTAAAATCAGCTGGAATACCTGCCAAAAAGAAAATCGTGTTAAAGCCGGCACTAATCAGGGCAAATAATGTCATATATGTTTGCCATTTTATATCGGCATTAAACAACCCATCAATGGCAACTAAGGCAATGGCCAAGCCTGCATATAATACAGCCGAATAAAGTGCTGATGTCAGAAACCGGATGAAAAGTGCTTTGTTAAATTGCCAAAACCCGTTTACCTTTTCCTGACCGATAAAGGGCGCAAATGCCACCAGTAAATGAAAGGCAAAAGCAAATAAGAAAATGCGGTAAAGATCTGCAGAATAGTTTGCAGGATCGAGACTGAAATAGAGCAAAACACCGATTATTAAACTACCTAACCGTAACAACCACTTTTTCTTTAACGCGTATTGATTTCGTTCCGAGATTAAATCGGTGGCCAATACAAGTGTGAGTGCCAGGTTTAAAACAGCTATGGCCTTAATTAACTGATTTTTTAAATCTTCATGCCGTTCTGAATTGCTACTATAATCAGAAATATGGATATAATAGCACCAGCAGCAGGTTGCAGCAACCGCAAAAATAAATTGTAAAGGGAAACGCTTTATTACGTTGATAAAACCATAATAAAGCTGTTGAAGAGAAGGTAATTTCATCCGGTTTTTTTAATAAAGATAGATTTTTTTATATGCTGCCATAAAAAATATCTTTTTGTTAAAAAAGGTTAAATCATTTTAAATAACTAATCCATTAGTTTATATTCGGTAAACAAAACCAAATCCTATCTATGAAACGCTTATTGCTCTCGCTCTGCCTTTTCATTTTTATCAGTACACATTCCAAAGCACAGGGCTTTCATACCATCAAAGGCCGGACCATTGATACCGCATCTACAACGCTTTTATCAGGAGCATCTATTGCCGTTTTAAACGCAAAAGATTCTACTTTGGTAAAATTTACCCGCGCCGCAGAAAATGGCACATTCGAGCTTACCGGAATTAAAAACGGTAAATTTATCTTATTGGTTTCCTACCCCAAGTATGCCGATTTTGTAGATCATTTCGTGCTCGATTCTACCACCCAGGTAAAAGATTATGGCAAGATTAATCTTACCGGGATGGCCAGAATACTTGCTGATGTCATTATCAAGGGAGAAAAAGCAGCCATTAAAATTAAGGGCGACACTACTGAGTTTAATGCTTCGAGCTATAACATTCAACCGAATGATAAAGTAGAAGATCTGTTGAAAAAATTACCTGGCATACAAGTAGATAAAGATGGAAAAATAACTGCACAAGGTAAAACCGTACCGAAAGTACTGGTTGATGGTGAAGAATTTTTTGGTGATGATCCTACCCTGGTTACCAAAAATTTAAGGGCAGATATGGTAGATAAGGTACAACTTTATGAAAAATCAAGTGATCAGGCCGCATTTACCGGCGTTGATGACGGACAGAAAACACAGACCATTAACATTAAACTAAAAGAAGATAAGAAAAGCGGTTATTTCGGCAAAGTTGATGCTGGTTATGGCACTCGTGACTTTTACAAGGGACAGGTATTGTTTAATCGCTTTAAAGCGAAACAGAAGTTTTCTGTTTATGGTACAGCTGGTAATAACGGTACAACAGGACTAAGTTGGCAGGACAATAACAAACTGGGTGCAGGTAATGACAACATGCAAATGGGTGATGATGGAAGTATGTGGTTTAGCTATGGCGGTGGGGACGAGCTGGAAAGCGGCAGTTATTATGGAGAGGGTGTACCCAGGGCAATAACGGGTGGTGCACATTATGATAATAAATGGAACAGCGACAAAGAAACCATTAACACCAATTATAAACTTGGCGCTTTAGGCATCAAAACGATTAAAAATACCATCAGCCAAAATAATTTGCCAGACGGGATCATCAATACCACTACCGACGAAACTTCTGACCGGAATGTATTCAGGCAAAAGCTGGACGCTATTTACACCATTAAGTTAGATACCACAAGTAACCTCAAGTTATCAGTTGATGGAATGCTTAAAAACAGCGACAATACCGCCAGCTCAAACAGTAAGGGTTTAAGAGGTGATAATACGATGCTAAATAGTAATGATCAGAAAAACAGCAATGACGGCAAAGAGCAAAACTTTAACATCTCTGCATTTTACACCAAGAAGCTCAAAAAACCGGGGCGCAATTTTTCAGTTAGCATCAGTCAAATGATCAACCAGATCAATAGTACAGGCTTTTTATATTCGGATGTGCAGTATTTTAACGAAGCAGGTGTAAAAAATAGAGGTGAAGTAACCGATCAGTTTAAAACAAACAATACGCACAATTCTGTTTTGAATACCAATCTAACTTACAATGAGCCATTGAGCAAATCGTTGGCATTGGTTTTGAATTATGGATTTAGCCTTAACCAAAGCCGTTCAGACCGTAAATCTTTTAATCAATCGGCACCAGGGGTTTATGATGTATTAGATCAAGAATTTAGCAATGATTTTAAAGCTTCACAATACATTAATCAGGCCGGCGCAATTTTTAATTATAAAAAGCCTAAAACAACCGTTAGTTTTGGGAGTAAGGTAAGCGCTGTAAATTTCGATCAGCTGGAACAGCTTTCCGGTCAGCGTTATAAAAGAAACTTTGTTAACTGGTTGCCACAGGCCAGCTATCTATACAAATTCTCGGCGCAAAAATCTTTACGCATCAGCTATAACGGCAACACCAATCAACCTACGGTAAACCAATTGCAACCTGTAAAAGTAAATGATAATCCATTGTATCAACCACTAGGTAACCCCAACCTGGCACCATCATTTAATAGTCGCTTTAGCGCCAACTATAATTCTTATAAAGTGCTAAGTCAGCGGTCAATATATGTTAGTGGTAATTTCGGCTTCGTAAATAAAGCTATTGTAAGCAACACAGAAACCGATAGTTTAGGAAAAACAGTTGCCAAGTCAGTTAATCTTTCAGATAAAACTCCTATTAATTATAATATTTACAGTAGTATCAGTAGGAAACTAAAATTTCTGTTTGATACAGAGGTTGGCTTAAGTTTAAATGCAGGAGGCAGTACCAGTTATAACTATGTAAAAAGTCAGTACAGTAATGAAGTAGAATTAAACCAGGTGACCAATACCCGTTTTAATCCCTCTTTGGATATCAGCCGATATAAAGATAAAAGTGAAATTGCGCTGAATTTTGGTCCAAGCTACAATGCACAGGTAGCTTCTTTACAAAAAGATCGGACTAATAAAGGATGGGGATTACAGGGCTGGGGAAGCATAGGTTTTAATTTACCAAAGAAAATCAAACTACAGGCCGATGGCGAATATACCTACACACCTAAATCACAGGCATTCGATACCAGTTTTGAACAGATAATCATCAATGCCTCGATTACAAAATCTTTCTTTAAGAAAGAGGATTTAAAGTTCACCATCAGAGGAAACGACTTGTTTAACCAGAACCGCGGCTTCAGGCGATATGCCTATTCCAATATGATTACCCAAACCAACTACAATAATATCAGCAGATATTTTATGTTCTCTTTAGTTTGGGATTTCAACAAAATGGGCGGAGGAACTCCGCAAAAATAATTTGCATCGCGATCAAAGAAACAGTATACAACAGATTTTTAAAAAAATTTAAATGAAACTAAAACACGCTATACTCACGCTAATTTGCACTATAAATTATGCAATGGCACAAAATGCCCGGTTTGTACACCAGGGCATTATTGAATTTGAAAAAAAAATAAACATATATGCGCTGCTTAAAGATCAGGTAAAGCGTTATCCTGACAATTTTTGGAGTGCCCAGGCCTTAGAACAGTATCAAAAGAGTAATCCGCAGTTTAAAACTTTAAAAAGTGAACTTGTCTTTAAAAACGAACTCACGTTCTTTAATCCTCTTGCTGATGAAAGTACCAATAACAATTGGGCAAGCAATTTTGCCTCTGCTAAACAAAGTAACATTATATTAACAAATTTAAAGTCGGGCACGAGCATCAATCAAAAATCAGTTTACGAGGAAACCTACCTGGTGAAAGATTCAATCCGGAAGATCAACTGGAAAATAACAGATGAGTTTAGAACCATTGCCGGTTACGATTGCCGTAGGGCAAATGCTTTGATTATGGATTCGATCTATGTGGTAGCCTTTTATGCTGAAAGCATTCCTGTATCAGGAGGGCCAGAAACCTTTAGCGGTTTGCCGGGCATGATATTAGGTGTGGCCTTGCCACGTGAGCACATTACCTGGTTCGCCACCGCAGTAAAGGATATGGAAATAGCTGATGAGAAACTTAAAACACCTGCCAAAGGAAAACCTGTTAATAAAAAACAATTAAGCGATATTTTAAAAGGCGCGCTAAAAGACTGGGGCAATTATGCAAGCGATATTTTAAAAGCTGCAGATATGTAAGCAAGGGGCGATTTTATAGCGTTAATTTATATTTTTAAACTAAAAACCAAAATTTAACTCAGTTAAATCCTGATGCTTATCCTTATTTTAGCGTGGTAAACAATCAGGAATGGGTAGCGCACTTTACAACCACATTAATAAATTTATAGATTGGAGCACTGATGAGCATGAAACGCTTGCTCCCTTTCTCCAGTCATTTTCCGTTAAAAAGAAAGCTTTTTTATTAGCGCAGGGGCAAATCTGCAGAGCAAATTATTTTGTAGTAAAAGGTTGCTTGAGGTTATATTTTATCGACATCAAGGGTGCCGAACAAACTACGCAGTTTGCTATCGAAAACTGGTGGATTACCGACCTAACCAGCTTTCTTTTCCAGGAACATTCTGAATTTTACATACAGGCGGCTGAACCAACTGAAGTGATCGCCATTGAAAATCACCATTATGAAAAAATGTTCCATCAGTTACCTAAGCTGGAACGCTATTTCAGGTTGATCCTCCAAAAAAACCATCAGGCATCGCAAAGAAGGATAAAATTCCTCTATAGCCAAACTGCAGAAGAAAGATACCGCAACTTTAATCACTTATTTCCAGCGTTTGTACAACGTGTGCCTCAGTATATGCTGGCCTCTTACCTGGGTTTTACGCCGGAATTTTTAAGTAAAATCAGGGCAAAGAAATGATTTACTCTTTTTTATCCACGAAGCATACGGAGTATGACATAAAGCACATTCAGTTGGGTGCAATACAAATTCTCTAAGTGCCGCTCCGTGAAAACCTCTTTCCCTCGGTGGTTAATTTATAAGTGTAGAAGTGCCGGAGGATTAATGGTATACATGTTTGTGTAGCTACGCGCAAAACCTGGCGGCCTTTGCGGTTAGGAAATTCATTTCTTAAACTACATTAAGTTTTTTCGGAAACGGAATCAGGAACTTTACCTCATAATCAAAAAAACAAATAAAATGGAAAGTAGAATTGATATCCCAAAAGTAGCACCTGCAGCTTACCAGGCCATGTATGGTTTAGAGAAATATTTATCAACCAGCAAACTAGATCCAATTCTTTTAGAATTGATTAAAATGCGTGCATCGCAAATTAACGGCTGCGCATTTTGCTTAAATATGCACGCAACTGACGCCCGTAAGATCGGCGAAACAGAACAACGTTTGTATTTGCTAAATGCCTGGCGTGAAACCACCTTGTTCACACCAAGAGAAGAAGCTGTTTTAGCTTTAACAGAGGAAGTAACCTTAATCAGCAATCATGTTTCTGACGCAACCTATCAAAAAGCAGCAAGCTTTTTTGATGAGCAGGAGTTAGCGCAGATTATCATGGCCATAGTAACCATAAATGCCTGGAACAGGTTAGCCATTACCGCTAAAGTAATGGTTGGATAATCAGACATTGATTTCAATTTACCGCTAAGACACCGATAACAGCTGGCTACATGCGAAACAACCTTGGAATACGGTGTCTTGGCAGTTAAAATAGATTGGTAAGAATAGCTTATAACACCCTTAATAACAATCCTTTTAAGTATTCGCCTTCAGGAAAGGAAATCCTTACCGGATGATCTTCAGGTTGGCAGAATTGTTTAATAATCTGCACTTCCTTACCGGCATCAAGTGCTGCCCAGGCAATAATCTGTTTAAAAGTTTCGATATCAACGGCACCAGAACAGGAGAAAGTTGCCAAAAGACCACCTTTTTCCAGCAAAAGCATACCTAAACGGTTTAAATCTTTATAAGCCCTTGCCGCGCGATCTAATGCTGAACGTGACGGGGCATATTTAGGTGGATCGAGCACAATCACATCAAACAATTCGCCAGATTCTTTAAATGCCCTGAGTTGTTTGTTCACATCCGACTGGATGGCTGTTACTTTACCGCCATCAAACTGGTTCAAAGCTACGTTTTGCTTTAAGGTTTCAACAGCCAGACCCGAACTATCTACACTGGTAACACTCGCAGCATCATTCGCTAAGCTATTCAAGCTAAAACCACCACTATAGCTAAAACAGTCCAAAACCTTTTTACCTTTTGTGTACCTGGCTAAAATGCTTCTGTTATCACGCTGGTCGCAGTAAAAACCCGATTTCTGTCCTTCTGCGATATTGATGTGGTAAATAATCCCGTTCTCTTTTACCTCCAAAAATTCTGGTGGATTCTCCCCCCAAAGCAATCCATTTTCGATAGGCAAACCCTCATGCGTACGCGCGGTTGCATCACTTTTATCAAATATCCCTCTGGGTTTTAATTCTGTTTTTAGTATTTCTACAATCGCTGTTTTAACCTTTTCAATGCCGGAGCTCAAAATCTGCAATGAAAGAAAATCGGCATATTGATCAACAATCAAGCCTGGCAGAAAATCGGCTTCACTAAAAACCAATCGGCAGGTATTGGTCTCTTCACCTAAAATAAACTGACGCGAAGCAATGGCTTGTTTTAAACGGTTCTGGTACCAGCTATGATCGATGGTCTGTGTTTCGTCCCATTCTAAAAGACGGACAGCAACACGCGAATTGCTGTTGAAATATCCATAGGCCAGAAATTCATGATCAAAAGCAAAAACCTTTACCACATCACCATCTTCGGGTTTTCCCTTAACTTTTTCCAATGCTCCGGAAAATACCCATGGGTGCCTTTGTAATGCCGCCTTTTCTTTGCCCTTTTTTAATATGATTTCTACCATCCTGCAAAGGTAATTAAAAGAGGGATAATGTTAAATGTAATGTGGAGCATCTAAGATTTATGTGTTTAGCGTTCGGCGCTTAGCGAAGCAAAAATCACCAACCGCCTGGCGATTACTGCTTATTAACTAGCTCCGTATCTAAAACCCTCGTTTCAAAATCGGTTATTGGCCTTTTAGCCTCAATCATCGAAATTAATAATTCGGTAGCTGCCTGCCCCATTTCAAATGCAGGCTGTTTCACCGAAGTTAAGGAAGGCGAAAATAAGTCTACCAGATTGGAATTGGTAAAACCTGCAATGGCAAGTTTGTGCGCCACCTCAGGATTGTTTTTCTTTAGCGCCATAATGCAGCCTGTGGTTAAACGGTCGCTTGAAATGAAAATCCCATCAGGATTAAGTGGTAAAAGGTCCTTCACCGCTTGCTCCAGTTCGGTGCCATGCATCCCGCCATACTGGCAATATTTTACCATTTCGGGCCTAAATTCAATCTGATATTGAGCTAAAGCGGCTTTATAACCCGCCAATCTTTCTTTGGTTATGGAGAGGTTTTCGGAATTCGTTAAATGGGCGATGGTTCTTTTTCCTGACAGGATCAGGTGTTCTGTTGCATCAAAAGCGCCCTTAAAGTTATTGGCCATTACTTTATGAGTTTCAAAATCTGTAGGAACGCGATCAAAAAAAACAATCGGTAAGCCTTTAGCATACAATTGCCTTAAATAATCAATATCCTGCGTTTCGGATGATAACGCAATCAGCAAACCGTCAATAGAACGTGATGCCAGGTGTTCTACGTTTAGTTTTTCCTGCGTATATGATTCGTGGCTTTGAGCAATAATCACATGATAATCTTTATCGTAAGCGATTGATTCGATACCATTGATCACCTGAGAAAAAAAGTTGTTGGCAATTTCGCTCACAATAATGCCGATAGAATAACTCCGGCGTTCTTTTAAGCTGCGGGCAATGGGGTTGGCACGGTAATTCACCTTTTTGGCATAGGCCAAAACCAGTTTTTTGGTCTTTTCACTGATTTCGTAACGGTCTCCTAAAGCTCTTGAAACGGTAGATGTAGACAGACCGAGTGCTTTAGCAATATCCTTAATGGTAGATGTTTCAAATCTCATGTTCGTACGGCATACAAGTTACAAAAATATCTCTCAAGGGCGATTATTATAAGCGGCGCTCTTCGTCTTCATTTGCAACCGGGGTAAAAGAGAGCGGCAATGTATCGCTAAAGGCAGATTGTTTTGCATTATGCGTGCAGATTTCACAAATCCTCGTTACCAAACAAGATCATGATAAAGTCAACCTTTCAGCGATTCTTCCTGCGTTCAGAATGGCAGAAAAATAAAAAGCCACAACCCACAGAATAACATCCATGTTTTGTGG
>Ga0182008_10000051_pt1 | contig 103398 bp, 86 predicted proteins | sample Sormic07211129_1_FD_120482 | JGI IMG/M metagenome (GOLD analysis project Ga0182008, IMG submission 120482) | Rhizosphere microbial communities from Sorghum bicolor, Mead, Nebraska, USA - 072115-129_1 metaG | ecosystem: Host-associated > Plants > Roots > Rhizosphere | place: USA: Nebraska... | reverse complement strand
CATCCTTGGTGATGGTCGGGGCGCCGAAGCTCTTTTCGAGCACGACGTTGCGGCCCTTCGGGCCCAGGGTAGCCTTGACGGCATTGGCGAGAACGTTGACGCCGCGAACCATGCGGGCGCGGGCGTCTTCACCGAAACGAATATCTTTGGCAGCCATTGCGATTACCTTTTTTGTAGAGCCGGGCGATACCCGGCTGCTTGAATGGGGGATACGGTCGACCGGTCAGTCCGGCTCCCGCGCAGCGGGGCAGAGCCCCGCTCTACGTCATCAGACGATGGCGAGGATGTCGTCTTCGCGCAGGACCTTGTACTCGACGCCTTCGGACTTGTAGCTGCTGCCGGCGTACTGGCCGTAGATGACCTTGTCACCGACCTTCAGCGACGGCGCGCGGACGCTGCCGTTGTCCAGGGGCTTGCCCGGGCCGACGGCCACGACTTCACCCTTGGTCGACTTTTCCTTGGCGGAATCCGGAATCACGATGCCGCCGGACGAGATTTCGTCGGCTTCGATCGGCTTGACTACGACGCGGTCATGAAGCGGCTTGATGCTCATGTGAGACCCTTTTAAGTTGTTGATTGGTCTAGGAAAGTCTGGCGATGTTAGCACTCGCACAGGGCGACTGCCAGCCACGCTCACGAAAAAACCCGACGGTGCGGGTACAGAGCAGAGATGGTGCTGGGCACTTCCCTTTCAAGGGGGCGAGGGAGAAATTTTTCTGGCCGGCGGCCGGTGGGGGGCCCGAGGCAAGGTCAAGGTCAACTGCACCTCGAGTCTGCGGGCGTGGCGCGCCGGGCTGGTAGGGGTGGGGCTGCGGGACACGCTGCAAGTCCCGTGAACCCTCACACCCCCGCCCAGCCTGCAGGACCGGCCAACCGAGGCTCTGGCTCTGGCTCTGGCTCCGCCTCTTCAGCTTCGAAAAAAAAGAACCCTCCCCGCCAATTCCTTGACGCACGTCCCACTGCGGAAGGCCGATCCCGCCATATCGATAGATGTGTCATCTGGATTGATTAGATTCGGCCAGCAATACCCAATCACAAGGAGACGTAGATGAGGTTGCTTACACCGCTGTCCCTGGGGTGCCTGCTCGCATTGGCCGCCAACGCCGCCCAGGCAGACGTATTCATCAATGAACTGCATTACGACGACAGCACGCCCGCCGGCGATGTCGGCGAAGCCATCGAAGTCGTCGCCACCGGCGGAGAAGACCTCAGCACCTACCGCCTCTACCTCTACAACGGCAGCAACCCGTCCGCGGCCACCGTCTACGCCAACAACCCGGTCCCCGCCGGCGCTGCCGCTGGGTGCGGCAAGGCCACCCTCGCCACCGTCACCTACCCCACCAACGGCCTCCAGAACGGCGCCAACGACGGCATCGCCCTCGTCGACGCCAGCGGCAACGTGGTCCAGTTCATCAGCTACGAAGGCACCATCACCGCCAGCGGCGGCCCCGCCGCCGGACTGACCAGCCAGAACATCCCCGTCAGCGAAAGCAACAGCACCGCCCCCGGCACCTCCCTCCAGCTCACCGGCAGCGGCAGCCAGTACGCCCACTTCACCTGGGCCGAATCGGCCAAACAGACCTTCGGTGCCTGCAACAACGGCCAGACCTTCAGCGGCAGCGGCGGCACCGGTCCCAACACCCCGCCGTCGGTGCGCACCACCACCCCCGAACAGGGCGCCAGCACCTTCCCGGCCGCCGCCGACCTCCGCGTCACCTTCAGCGAAACCGTCACCCTGGCCAGCGGCGCGTTCGTGCTCAGCTGCGGCCAGTCCGGCACCGTGTCGCTCAGCCACGCCAGCAGCGGCAGCACCTTCACCGTCTCCACCAACACCGCCCTGGTGGCCGGCGAAGCCTGCCGGTTCGACATCCGCGCCACCAAGGTCAGCGACGCCCAGGGCGCCCGCCCCGCCGCCGACACCCGCATTGCCTTCACCGTGGCCAGCAGCACCGGCAACCCCAACCCGGGCAATCCCGACCCCGGCAACCCGGGCACCCCCGGCGAGTACTACTCGCGCGTCAACACCGCCAATCCCAGCCAGCTGCGCTGCTCGCTGCATGAAACCATCAAGGGCCACACCGCCTACCCGTACAGCGGCTCGGGCACCAGCACCTGGACCATCCTGGAAATCGCCGACGAAGATCCCAACAACAGCGGCAAGATCCTGGACGCCTACCGCAACCGCAGCTACACCAAGGTCAGCGGCCGCGCGGGCACCGGCAGCGGTTTGACCTACAACCGCGAGCACACCTGGCCCAACTCGCTGGGCTTTGCCAACACCACCGGCGACAAGGGCCTGCCGTATGCGCCCTACACCGACACCCACATGCTGTACCTGACCGACGCACAGTGGAACGCCGACCGCGGCAACAAGCCGTTCGGCAAGTGCGACAGCAACTGCGGCGAGCGCGCCACCGAGTCCAACAACGGCGTCGGCGGCGGCAGCGGCGGCTACCCCGGCAACTCCAACTGGGTGCGCACGCCGGACGGCAATACCGGCACCTTCGAAGTATGGGGCCACCGCAAGGGCGACATGGCGCGGGCCGTGATGTACATGGCCATCCGCTATGAAGGGGGCAAGGACGCAAAGACCGGGCAGTCCGAACCCGACCTGGAGCTCACCGACGACCGGGCCAAAATCGTCAAGACCTCCGCCTCGCCGGCGTACATGGGCCTGCTCTCGACCCTGATCGAATGGCACCTGTCCGATCCGCCGGATGCCGCCGAACGCGCCCGCAATGAAGTGATTTACAGCTTCCAGGGCAACCGCAATCCGTTCATCGACCACCCCGAATGGGCCACCCCGGCCCTGTTCACCTCGGCCAAGCCGACCAGCTGCCAGCTGCTCAACTGAGCCCCGCCGGCCGGCGCCGCAACGGCGCCGGTCGGACCATTCGGGTCCGGCAGTCCTATACTCGGCGGTCATGTCTTCCGTCGATCCCGTATTCATGCTGTTCACCACCTGCCCCGACGCGGCCACCGCGACGCGGCTGGCGCGTGCGCTGGTGGAAGAACGCCTGGCGGCGTGTGTCACCCGCCTGGACGGGGCGCACTCCACCTACCGCTGGCACGGGGAGATCAGCGAGGACCACGAGGTCCAGCTGCTGATCAAGACCACCGGCAGCCGCCTGGACGCGGCCATCGCACGGGTGCAGGCGCTGCATCCGTATGAACTCCCGGAGTGCATCGCGGTCGAAACCCGCGCCGGCCTGCCGGCGTACCTGGACTGGATTCGGGCGCAGACCCGTGAGGAAAGTGATTGATGACGCTGTTTCGTCGTGTTGCCGCGCTGTGCGCGTTGTTCGTGGTGTCCCTGCCGGCGTGGGCCGTCAGCGAGAAAGACCTGCTGCCGGTGGACGAAGCGTTCGGGCTGACCGCGCAGGCCCGTGACCGCGACCGCGTCGAGATCAGCTGGAAGATCGCGCCGGGCTATTACCTGTATCGCCACCGCACCACGGTCAAGGCCGATGCCGGCTTTGCCGCCGAGGCATTGCAGATGCCGGCCGGCAAGAAGCACCACGACGACTTCTTCGGCGAGGTGGAAACCTACCGCGAGCGGCTCACCGCCGTGCTGCCGGGCAAGGCCGACGACGACACCGACACGGTGACCCTGGAAGTGCGTTACCAGGGCTGCGCCGATGCCGGCGTGTGCTACCCGCCGCAGAAGCGCAGCATCAAAGTGAAGCTGCCCGCCGGTAGCGGCGCGGCTGCGGGCGTGGCCCCGGCCGCCGCCGCGCCTGCGGCCCTCGGCGCCTCGCCGTTCAACAATCCGTTGGCCGGCAACAGCAGTGGCGGCGGCCTGCGCCTACCGGGCACCGCCAACACCCAGGCGCTGCCGCTGCCCTCCGAACGTGCGTTCGGCTTTGACGCCATCGTCGGTGACGGCAATACCGTGCTGCTGCGTTTCAGCCCGGCGCCGGGCTACTACCTCTACCGCGACCGCACCTCGCTGAAGCTGGAAGGTGCCGCCGGGATCCGCGCCGACAAGCCGGCATGGCCGGCGGCCAAGTCGCACCGCGATGAACATTTCGGCGACGTGGCGGTGTATTTCGACCAGGTGGACGTCAAGCTGCCGCTGCGCCGCAGCCGTGCCGACGCCGACCAGGCCACCCTGGTGATCACCTTCCAGGGCTGCCAGACCGATGGCATCTGCTACCCGCCGATGACGCGCCGGGTGACGCTGGCGCTGCCGGCCGGCAAGGTCAACGCGCGTGCCGATGAAGCGGCGCACCAGAACGACGTGATTGCCCCGTTGCCGGGCAAGGACACGCGCGCGCAGGCACGTGAGCGCGACGCCGCCGGCATCGCCACCCAGCCGATGCTGATCCACCCGAACGACACGGCCGCCACCGCGGCCGATCCGTCGATCGTGCCCGATGCCAGTGCCGACAACGCGCAGCGCACCCGCCCGCCGGGTGACGATGCCGCGCCCACCACGCTGATCGGCGCGCTGCTGCTGGCCCTGCTCGGTGGCCTGATCCTCAACCTGATGCCGTGCGTGCTGCCGATCCTGTCGCTGAAGGTGCTGGGCGTGGCGCAGAGCGGCGAAAGCCGCCAGCGCGCGCGCAGCCATGCGCTCTGGTACACCGCTGGCGTGCTGGTGGCCTTCGCCGCGATCGGCGCACTGGTGCTGGCCCTGCGTGCAGCCGGCCAAGCCGCGGGCTGGGGCTTCCAGTTGCAGCACCCGTGGTTCATCGCCGCGCTGGTCTACCTGATGTTCACCGTGGGCCTGAGCCTGTCGGGCGTGTTCACGCTGGGCGGGAGCCTGGGCGGGGTGGGCCAGTCACTGGCATCGCGCAGTGGCCCGGTGGGCGACTTCTTCACCGGCGTGCTGGCTTGCGTGGTGGCCAGCCCGTGCGTGGCGCCCTTCATGGGCCTGCCGCTGGCGTATGCGTTCACCGCCAGCACCGTGCCGGCGATCCTGGTGTTCATGGCCCTGGGCCTGGGCCTGGCGCTGCCGTTCCTGCTGATCGGCTTCATTCCGTCGCTGGCCAAGCGCCTGCCGCGCCCGGGCGCCTGGATGGAAACGCTCAAGCACGTGCTGGCCTTCCCGATGTACGGCACCGCGATCTGGCTGCTGTGGGTGCTGGGCAAGCAGCGTGGCGTGGATGCCATGACGCTGGTGCTGGGTGGCCTGGTGGTGCTGGCACTGGCGCTGTGGTGGTACGAGCGCAGCCGCTGGCGCAGCCACCGCGTGGGCGGGCTGTTGGCCCTGTTGCTGCTGCTTGCCGCGCTGGTACCGGTGTGGGGCGTGACCCAGCTGGTGCCGCCGGCCAAGGCGGCGGCCGCCGCCGCCGACAACGTGGTGGCCTACTCCCCGCAGATGCTCGACCGCCTGCGCCAGGACAACCGCGTGGTGTTCGTCAACATGACCGCCGACTGGTGCGTGACCTGCAAGGCCAACGAACGCACGGTGCTGGGCACCGACGCCTTCCACGACACCCTGCGCCGCACCAACGCGGTGTACATGCGCGGCGACTACACCAATGTCGACCCGGAAATCACCGCGTTCCTGGATGAGCACAAGGCCGTGGGCGTGCCGCTGTACGTGGTGTATGGCCCGGGCGCACCGCCGACCGTGCTGCCCACGGTGCTCACCCAGGCCATCGTCGAAGAAGCCCTGCTGCGGACCGCGCGATGAGACCGCGGCCACCCCGCCAACTTGCGGTGGTGGCCGTTCTGGCGGCGGTACTGGGCGTGGCCGCCGGGGCGTGGTTCTTCAACCGCCCCGGTGCGGCAACACCGCCGCCACCGCGCGCGGTCACCCCGGGCGCCGGGATCGGCGATGCGATGCCCGCCATTACCCTGCCCGATGTGTCGGGCACGCCCGTGGAGCTGGCCCGCTTCCGCGGGCGCCCGCTGCTGATCAACGTGTGGGCCAGCTGGTGCGGGCCCTGCGTGGAAGAAATGCCGGCGCTGGCGGCCTTTGCCGCTGTCCAGCCAGCCGATGGCGTCCAGGTGCTGGGGGTGGCGCTGGATACACCTGAAGGCGTGCGCGACTTCCTGGCCCGGGTGCCGGTGGGCTACCCGATCGTGCTGGACACGCCGGGGCCGGCCGATGCCAGCGTGCGGCTGGGCAACGCGCAGGGGCTGTTGCCTTACTCGGTGCTGGTGGATGCGCACGGGCGCATCGTGAAGCAGAAGCTGGGGCCGTTCGAGGCCGGCGAGATCGAGGCTTGGGCCGGGTATTGACCGGGGCGACGGCCCGCCCAACAATGACGCGATCAATTCTCATTCGCTGCTGGGCTGGTGTTGCCACGTCCATGCTCCAAGGACGTGCCCGTGCGCTTATCTCCCCTGTTCATCGCCCTTTCCGCGCTGCTGGCGGCGCCCGCCATCGCCCAGCAGACCGACGCCCGCACCCTGGACACGGTCACGGTGAGCGCCTCGCGCACCGGCCAGCTGGCCGACACCGCGCCGCAGACGGTGGTGATCATCGACCGCCAGGCCATCGAACAGCAGCTGCGCATCAGCAGCAACTCGTCGGACCTGCTGTCCAGCCTGCTGCCGTCGTACACGCCCAGCCGCGGCAAGATGAACGGCAGTGGCGAGACCCTGCGCGGGCGCACGCCATTGATCCTGGTCGATGGCATTCCGCAGTCCAACCCGCTGCGCCCGACCGGTCGTGAAGCGCACACCATCGACTACGCCATGGTCGAGCGGATCGAGGTGATCCAGGGCGCCAACGCCATGAACGGGCTGGGCGCCACCGGCGGTACCATCAACCTGATCACCCGTCGTCCCGAGCCGGGCGAGATCAACCAGCACCTGGGCGTGCAGACCACCGTGCCCACCAGCGGCCTGGACGGTGACACCACCGGCTACCGCACCGATTACCGCATCAGCGGCGGCAAGGGCCGGTGGGACTACCTGCTGGGCGCCGGTTATGAAGACCAGGGCCTGTGGCTGGACGGCGACGGCGCCGCGATCGGCACCGACACCACGCAGGGCGACCTGATGGCCACCCGCGCCTACGACCTGCACGCCAAGCTGGGCTACTGGTTCGACGACAACCAGGAACTGCAGTTGAGCACCAACCGCTACCGGATCAAGTCCAAGGCCGACTACCTCGCCGTGGCCGGCAACCGCAGCGCCGGCATTCCCACCACGTCGGTGCGCGGCACCCCGCCGGGCACGCCTCCGTGGAACGATGTGTGGACCACCGGGCTGTCGTATATCCATCACGACCTGGCCGGGATGGAACTGCGCGCGATGGTGTTCAACCAGGAATTCGAAGGCCTGTTCGGCGGCGACCGCTCCTCGACCTTCCAGGATCCGCTGATCGCCCCGGTAGGCACGCTGTACGACCAGTCGCGCTCGGTAGCCTCCAAGTGGGGCGCCAAGACCAGCCTGGGTCGCGACGACCTGCTGGGCGGCGCGCTCAAGCTCACCGGCGGCATCGACCTGCTGCACGACAGTGGCAAGCAGGACCTGTACGGCACCGGCCGCACCTATGTGCCGGAATCCACGTTCCGCAACGTGGCCGGTTTCGTGCAGGCCGAGTACAAGCTGCTGCCCACGCTGACCGCGCAGGCCGGTGTGCGCCGCGAAGAAGCCGACCTGCGCATCGACAGCTACCAGACCCTGTACCGCTACAACCGGGTCAACGTGGAGGGCGGCAAACTGTCCTTCGGCGAAACCCTGTACAACGCCGGCCTGGTGTTCGCGCCGACCGACACCTTCAACGTGTTCGGCAGCTACTCCGAAGGCTTCGGCATGCCTGACGTGGGCCGCGTGCTGCGCTCGATCAACACCCGCGGCACGTCGGTGGCCGACCTCGATACGCTCGAGCCGGTGCTGACCCGCAACGTTGAACTCGGCGGGCGGCTGCGCGCCGGTGCATGGGAAGCGGACGTGGCGCTGTTCCAGTCGCGCTCGGACCTGGGCACGCGGATCATCGCAGTCGATGGTGCCTTCCAGATGGCGCGCGAGAAAACCCGCATCGAAGGCCTGGATGCCAGCGTGCGCTACCGCCTCAACGAAGCGCACAAACTCGGTCTGTCGTATGCGTGGACGCGCGGGCGCTACGACAGCGATGCCGATGGCCGCCTGGATGCGCGCCTGGATGGCCTGAACATCGCGCCGAACCGGGTGATTGCCAGCTGGTCGACGCAGTGGACGCCCGCGCTGTCCACGTTCGTGCAGGGACAGTACGCGTTCAACCGCACCTTCGATGAAGCGGCCAAGCAGTTCCAGGGCTATGCCCTGTTCGACCTGGCCGCCACGTACACCCTGCCCAAGGGCAGTGTGCAGCTGGGCGTGGCCAACCTGCTGGACCGCCAGTACATCACCTACTACTCGCAGAGCGCGCTGATCGAGCCGGACCGTTACTTCGCCGGGCGCGGGCGCACCGTCACCCTCGGCTACCAGCTCGACTTCTGACCGGACCGACCCGCATGTTCAAGTGGACCCTGTTCCAGCTGCACTGGCTGCTCGGCATCACCGCCGGCACGGTGCTGGCGGTGATGGGCCTGAGCGGGGCCACGCTGGCCTTCGAAGACGAGATCATGCGCGCGGCCAACCCGGTGTTCGCGCAGGTGGCCCGGCAGCATGAAGCCGGTGCGCAGCCGATGGCACTGACCGAGCTGGTACCGCGGCTGCAACAGGGCCAGCCGCGCGCGATGCAGCGGCTGCGCATGGACGCCACCGGCCAGCGCTTGTCGGTGGCACGTTTCGAGGGCGGCCAGGAACACTGGCGCTACTTCGATCCCTATACCGGCGCGGTATTCCACGACCTGCGCGGCCTGGCGTTCTTTGCCTTCGTCGAAGACCTGCACCGGCACCTGGTGGCCGGCGAGCGCGGCGGCGTGGTTACCGGCAGCTGCGCGATCGTACTGGTGTTCTTCTGCCTGTCGGGGCTGTACCTGCGCTGGCCGCGGCGCTGGTGGCACTGGCGCACCTGGCTGGCGGTGGAATGGACCCGCAGCGGGCGCGCGTTCCTGTGGAGCCTGCACTCGGTGGTGGGCACCTGGGTGCTGTTGGTGTACCTGCTGATCGCGCTGACCGGGCTGTGGTGGTCGTTCGACTGGTATCGCGCCGGCGCTACCCAGCTGCTGAGCGGCGCCCGCGCCGAACAGGCCACCGCCACCGCCGGGCCCGGCGCGCTGGACCTGGGCAAGCTGCAGGCCACGCTGTACGCGCTGGAGGGCGTGCGCGGCGGCTACGTGGACCTGCGCTTCCCGGCAAAACCCGGCAAGGCGGTCACCGCGCGCGTGCAGGGCACCAACACCGCGCACGACCGCGCTCAGGATATCGTGCAGATCGATCCGGCCAGCGGCGCACTGCTGGGCTATGAGCCGTATGCGGCCCAGGATGCGGGCGGCAAGGTGATGGTCAGCGTATTCGCATTGCACTCGGGCAGCTTCTTCGGCCTGCCCGGGCGCATCGTGGTGATGCTGAGCAGCCTGGCCATGCTGCTGTTCTTCATCACCGGCTGGATGCTGTATCTGGACCGCCGCCGCAAGAAGCGCGAGGTACGCAACGCGCGCCTGCCCATCGCCACGGCGGGAGGCAACGGCCAGGCACCGTGGCTGGTCGCCTTCGCCAGCCAGAGCGGGTTCGCCGAACAGCTGGCATGGCGCGCGGCCGCGCAGCTGCAGGCGGCGGGACTGGCGGTGCAGGTCCGTGCGCTGGGGCAGCTCGACGCTGCCAGCCTGCAGCAGGCCGACAAGGCATTGTTCGTGATCAGCACCTTCGGTGATGGCGAAGCGCCGGACGCCGCACGCGTGTTCGAGCGCCGCCTGCTCACCCGATCCCTGCCGCTGGCCGGGCTGGACTATGCGCTGCTGGGGCTGGGCGATGGCGAGTACGTGCGCTTCTGCGGCTTCTCGCGTGCGGTGGATGCGGGGCTGCACACGCAGGGCGCGCAGCGCCTGTTCCCGACCGTGGAGGTGGACCGCGACGATGCGGCGGCACTCGCACGCTGGCAACAGCAGCTGAGTGCGATCAGCGGCATCGAAGACACGGCCCCCCCGCCGGCGCCGGCCGCCCTGCAGACGTGGGTGGTGCAGAGCCGCCAGCAACTCAACGCAGGCAGCCCCGCTGGGGCGATCTGGCAGGTAGACCTGACCCCGCCGGCACACGCCAGCTGGCAGGCCGGTGACATCCTGGAAGTGGCGCCCCGGCATGCCGATGCCTACGTGCGCGCCGTGCTGGCCAGGCACGGGCTCGACCCGGCGGCACGCATCGTGGTGGACGGCCTGCCCGTCACGCTGGTCGAGGTTGCGGCGGGCCGTGTGTTGCCCGACGCCCCGCCGGCCCTGCCGGTCACCGACGCCGCCGCCTGGCTGGCCACGCTGCCCGCGTTGCCGCACCGCGAGTACTCCATTGCCTCGGTGCCCAACGATGATTGCCTGCAGCTGGTGATCCGCCTTACCCACCTGCCCGATGGCCGCCACGGGCTGGGCGCGGGGTGGTTGTGCGTGCACGCCGCCCCTGGCGCGATGATCCAGGCCCGGGTGCGCCGCAACGCCGGTTTCCACCGTTTCCCGGAACACGCACCGATGCTGCTGATCGGCAATGGCACGGGTATCGCCGGCCTGCGCAGCCTGCTGCGCGAAGCCGCCGCGCACGGCGACCGCGGCCACTGGCTGGTGTTCGGCGAGCGCACCCGCGCGTTCGACCGGCTGTACGGCGACGAGATCGCGGCCTGGCAGGCCGAGGGCCACCTGGCCCGTGTCGACCTGGCGTTCTCGCGCGACGTGGACGGGGGCGGGTATGTGCAGCACCGCCTGCGTGCGGACCCGGAGGCGCTGCGGGCCTGGGTGGCGATGGGGGGCAGCCTCTACGTGTGCGGCTCGCTGCACGGCATGGCCGAGGGAGTGGATGCGGTGCTGCGCGAGGTGCTGGGCGAGGACCAGGTGGATGCGTTGCTCAGCGAAGGACGTTACCGCCGCGACGTGTATTGAGCGGTGCAGCGACGCATGGCGTCGCTCTACCGGTGCTGGTTTGCTTCAATCGGTGGTCGGGTGGTGCAGCGACGCACGGCTCAGGGGAACCAGCGTCGCAGGTAGGGCGCGGTGGCACTGGCCTTGGCGCGGCTCACCTGCGCGGGTGTGCCGGTGGCCACGATCGTGCCGCCCTGCTCGCCCGCCCCCGGGCCGACGTCGATCACCCAGTCCGCATCGGCCACCACGCGCAGGTCGTGCTCGACCACCACCACGGTATTGCCGGCCTCCACCAGGCCGTGCAACTGCGCCATCAGCTTGTCCACGTCGGCGGGGTGCAGGCCGGTGGTCGGCTCGTCGAGCACGTACAGGCTGCTGCCGTGCTGGCTGCGCTGCAGTTCGGTGGCCAGCTTGATCCGCTGCGCTTCGCCGCCGGACAACTCGGTGGCCGGCTGGCCCAGCCGCAGGTAGCCCAGGCCGATGTCGCGCAGCAGCTGCAGCGGGCGCTGCACCGGGGCCTCGTCGGCGAAGAAGGCCAGTGCCTCCTCCACGGTCATGCCCAGCACCTGGGCGATGTTGCGGCCGTTCCATTCCACTTCCAGGGTCTTGGCGTTGTAGCGCTGGCCATGGCAGGTGGGGCACGGCGCGTACACGCTGGGCATGAACAACAGTTCCACGTGCACGAAGCCTTCGCCTTCGCAGGTGTCGCAGCGGCCCTGTGCCACGTTGAAGGAAAAACGCCCGGCGCTGTAGCGCCGCGCCTTGGCAGTGCGGGTGGCGGCGAACAGGCGGCGAACGGGGTCGAACAGGCCGGTGTAGGTGGCCAGGTTGGAACGCGGGGTGCGCCCGATCGGCTTCTGGTCGACGTTGACCAGGCGCTTGATCGCCTTGGCGCCGGCCTGCAGGCGGCCGCGGGTACGCTCGATGCTGCTGGGCACCGGCAGTTCGCTGTCGGCGTCCTCCACCACCGGCTCGTGGCCCAGGTGCTCGCCGACCAGTTCCACCAGCGCCTGGCTCACCAGGCTGGACTTGCCCGAGCCGGAGACACCGGTCACCGCGGTGAATGCGCCGAGCGGGAAGCGCGCGTCCAGGCCGTGCAGGTTGTTGCGGTGGATGCCGCGCAGTTCCAGCCAGCCCGAGGGCGTTCGCGGCGTGCGCCGTTCACCGCGGTCGCCGTCGAACAGGTACGGCGCGGTGACCGAAGCCTTGACCGTGCGCAGGCCGTCGGGCGGCCCGCTGTAGAGCACCTGCCCGCCATGCTGGCCGGCCCCCGGCCCCACATCCACCAGCCAGTCGGCGCGCCGCAGCATCTCCAGGTCGTGCTCGACCACGAACAGGGTATTGCCACCGGCCTTGAGCTGGTCGAGCGCGCCATACAACGCTTCGCCGTCGGCCGGGTGCAGGCCGGCGGTGGGTTCGTCGAGCACGTACACCACGCCGAACAGGCTGGAGCGGATCTGGGTGGCCAGCCGCAGCCGCTGCAGTTCGCCCGGTGACAGCGTGGGCGTGGCGCGGTCCATCGACAGGTAGCCCAGGCCCAGCGCCTCCAGCGTGCCGATGCGCTCGACCAGGTCATGCGCGATGCGCTGGGCGGCGATACGTTTTTCCTCGGACAGGTCCGGCGTACGCCGCACGTCGCTGCCGCCCGCATGGGACGGCCCGCCTGCGGCGACGCGCGCATGCTGCGCCTTGCGCCCGGCCGCGCGGCTACGGGTGGCGGCGGCAGCCGGGGCCTCGAAATGGCCTTCGGCGGCAGGGCGCAGGACGGCAGCCATGGCACTGAGCGACAGTTGCGACAGCGCACCGATATCCAGCCCGGCAAACGTCACCGACAGCGCTTCGCGCTTGAGTCGCTTGCCGTCGCACACCGGACACGCCGTGCCCACCATGTAGCGGGCCACGCGCTTTTTCATCATCGCGCTCTGCGTGGTGGCAAACGTATGCAGCACATACCGCCGCGCGCCGCTGAAGGTGCCCATGTAGCTGGGCTCTTCCTTGCGGCGCAGCGCAGCGCGGGTTTCGGCGGGGGTGAAGCCGGCATACACCGGCACCACCGGCTGTTCCTCGGTGAACAGGATCCAGTCACGCTGCTTCCTGGGCAGGTCGCGCCAGGGAATATCCACGTCGTAGCCCAGCGTGACCAGGATGTCGCGCTGGTTCTGCCCGTGCCAGGCCGGCGGCCACGCCGCGATGGCGCGTTCACGGATGCTCAGCGACGGGTCGGGCACCATCGACTGCTCGGTCACTTCATACACATGGCCCAGGCCATGGCAGTTCGGGCAGGCGCCCTGCGGGGTATTCGGCGAAAAGTCCTCCGCATACAGCATGGGCTGTTTGGCCGGGTAGGTGCCGGCGCGCGAATACAGCATGCGCAGCAGGCTGGACAGCGTGGTGACGCTGCCGACGCTGGAGCGTACGCTGGCCGTGCCGCGCTGCTGCTGCAGCGCCACCGCCGGCGGCAGGCCCTCGATGGCATCCACGTCGGGCACGCCCACCTGGTCGATCAGTCGCCGTGCATACGGCGACAGCGACTCCAGGTAGCGCCGCTGTGCCTCCGCATACAGCGTGCCGAAGGCCAGCGACGACTTGCCCGACCCCGAGATGCCCGAGAACACCACCAGCGCATCGCGCGGGATGTCCACGTCGACGTCCTTGAGGTTGTGTTCGCGGGCACCGCGCACGCGCACGAAGGCGTTGCGGGTGGACGGTGACGGGGGCGTGCGACGGGTGCTCATCGGTGCAGGATAAAGAGCACCCGTCGAAGCGGCCAGTGAAGGAACGTGAGCAGGGCGTGTGGGGCCGCCGCTACACCGCGACGCGCAGGGCCGCACGCGGCGTCACCGGCACCTCCAGCACGAACGCGGCCACCGCGTCGGACAACAGGGCGGCCTGGCGTTCCATCGCCTGCGCCGAGGCCGACGCTTCCTCCACCAGCGCCGCGTTCTGCTGGGTGCTGCCATCCATCTGCAGCAGCGTATGCCCTACCTGTTCGATGCCGGCGCTCTGCTGCTGCGACGCCGCCGAGATGCTGGCCATGATCGCGCTGACCTGCTGCACGCTGCCGACAATCTGGTCCATCGTCGCACCGGCCTGGTCCACCTGCCGGCTGCCGGCGGCCACGGTGTCCACCGAGGCCTCGATCAGGCCCTTGATCTGCCGTGCGGCGTCGGCACTGCGCTGGGCCAGCAGGCGCACTTCGCTGGCTACCACGGCAAAGCTGCGGCCCTGCTCGCCGGCCCGCGCCGCCTCCACCGCCGCGTTCAAGGCCAGGATGTTGGTCTGGAAGGCAATGCCGTCGATGACCCCGGTGATGTCGCCGATGCGCCGCGACGCGTCGGCGATGTCGCGCATGCTGGCCACCACCTGCGCCACCGAGGCGCCGCCCTGCTGGGCAACGCCGGTGGCCTGCAGCGCCAGCTGGTTGGCCTGCTGGGCGGCGTCGGCGTTCTGGCGCACGGTGGCGGTGAGTTCTTCCATCGACGAGGCGGTTTCTTCCAGGTGCGCGGCCTGCCGCTCGGTGCGCCCGGCCAGCTCCTGGTGGCCTGCCACGATCTCGCCGGCCGCGCCATCAATGGCAGTCGAGGCCTGCTGGATGCGGGCCACGATGTCGGTGAGCTGCTGCACGGTGGCGTTGGCATCGTCGCGCAGGTGCGCGAACACGCCCTGGAACTCGCCCTGCATGCGCACCCGCAGATCGCCCTGGGCCAACGCGGACAACACCGCCTGCAGACCGGACAGATTGCCCTGGAAGGTATCCAGCAGCCGGTTGATGCTGACCGCCAGCGTGTGCACGAAGCCGTGCTTGCCGGTGGTGTCGATGCGGCCGTGCAACTGGCCGTGCGCAGCGGCATCCACCAGCGCCGCCACTTCGGTTTCCACCGTGGTTTCCAGCGCGCGGCTGCGCCATTCCACCGCGGCGCCCAGCAGGTGGCCGTCGTCGATGATCGGCGTGGCCACCAGCTGGTAGCGCGTGCCCGCGTGCTCGATCTCATGGCTGCCCGGTTCGCGGCCTTGCAGCGCTGCCACGATGCGCGCAAACACCGGGTGCAACGCCTGCGCCGGTTGGCCACGCCACCGCGCTTCGGATGCCGCCAGTTCGGCCAACAGCGCATGGTTGAGCAGGCTGATGCGGCCATCGGGGTCGATCACCATCACCCCGGCCTGGGTGCTGTCCAGCGCCTGCCGCGCGCGGGCGTTGTCGCGCGCGGCGGCACGTTCGGCCTCGATGCGCCCACGCAGGCGCTGTTGCATGTGCACCAGCCGCTGCGCCAGCTGCCCGATCTCATCATGCGGGTTGTGCACCACCAGCACGCTGTCCAGGCGATCCTCGGCGATGTCTTCGGCAAACCGCAGGGTGTCGGCGATGGGCTGGCGCACCGCCCGCAGCACCAGCAGCAGGCTGGCGATCAGCACCGCCGCCACCAGCGCCAGCGTGAACCCGAACAGCACGGTCATCGCGCGTGCCTGCGCCTGTTGGCGGGCGCGCGCGGCGTCCAGCGCGGCCGCCTGTGCCTGGTGCAGCGCCTGTAGTGCCGGGGCAATCTGCGCGGCGGTATCGGCCAACGACTGCGCTTCCACGTCCAGCCCCACCCGGGCGGCGGTGTACGCCAGCAATACGCCCTGGTAAGCATCCATGCCGGCGCGCAAGGTGTCCTGCGTTGCTGCCGGCAGGCCCGAGGCCGACAACGCAAGGTCGAACGGCAACTTCGCTTCGCTGGCACGATCGGTGTGCTGTGCATCACCGGTGAGCAGCAGCAGAGCTTCCTGGCGGCGCATGGCCTGCCATTGCACGGCCAACGGCAAGCGATCGGCCCCGGCAAGCAGGCTGTCCAGCGCGGCCGCGCTGGCGTCCAACTGTGCGCGCAGCCCGGCGTCGCCGCGGCCCATTTCATCGGCGCGGGCGTTCAACGCGGCAATCCCGTCGGCGAATTCCTGTGCACGGGCCGCCAGCGCGCGTAGCGCGGCCGCCGTGCCCGGCTCGTGCCGGGTACGCTGCAGCGCCTGCAGGGTTGTCTGCAACTGGGCCTGGCCCTGCTGCAGGGCGGCACGGTCGGTGTCCTCGAAGGTGATGGCGTAGCGGGTCTGCAGGCGACGCGCATCGGCCACCTGGGTGGCCAGCGTGGCGGCCAGGGCCGCGTCCTGCTGGTGGGCCGCGTAGCGGGCGGTGGCGCGTTCGCTGCTGTAGCGGGTCCACGCGTACACCAACGCCACCACCAGCAGGCCACTGCCGCAGACCAGCAGCGCGGCCTTGAGTTTGCGTGCGACACTCAGGCGGCGCGCCGACGCGGCGGCACGGGTGAACCAAGGCAGGACAACGCGCTCACCCAGGCGGGCGAACGAAGACAACGGGCGGGGGGGGACGGCCGACATCACATGCTCCAGGCGGAATGACGCATCGGTATCGGCCGGAGACGCGTGGTCTTTAGCGTATTTTTTCGCGGTGGCCGCGACCCGGTGCCCTCCCTGCCTCTTGTAGCGGGCAGAAGCGACGGCACGATGACGGTGACGGGCATTCCGCGGGCGCGATTCAGCATTCGATCGCCCGTGCTTGACCTCAACCACGGTTGAGCCACCACAGTGGCCCCACCTTCCCGCACGGCACCTGCCCATGGACCCGGAAACCTGTCGCGACTACCTGGCCCGCCTCGGCCTGGCGGCGCCACCGCCCCCTACCCTGGCCACGCTGGCACTGCTGCAGGAACGTCACAACGCTACGTTCCCGTTCGAGACGCTCACCACGCTGCTGCGCGATGCGGTGGCCATCGACCTGCCCAGCGTGGCGCACAAGCTGCTGCGCGAAGGACGCGGTGGGTATTGCTACGAGCTCAACGGACTGTTCCTGGCGCTGCTGCAGCACCTCGGCTTCGACGCCCGCGCCCTTGCCGCGCGCGTGGTCATGGGACGCACCGATGACGCCCCCACCGCGCGCACCCACATGCTGGTGCTGGTGCGGATCGACGCGGTGGACTACATCGCCGACGTCGGCTTTGGCGGCAACACCCCCACTGGCCCGCTGCGGCTGGACCACCGGTTCGCCCAGGCCACGCCGCACGAGCACTACCGGCTGGACCCGCAGCACGACCAGTTCCTGCTGCAGGTGGACATCGCCGGCGAGTGGCGGCCGCTCTACCACTTCGACCTGCAGGTGCAGGCGCCCATCGACCATGAGGTGGGCAACTGGTACGTGTGCACGCACCCGCATTCGTCCTTTCCCGGACAGCTGCGGGTTGCCCTGGCCGCGCCGGACGGCCGCCGCACGCTCGGTGCCGGCGCCTACACCGTGCACCGCCGCGGGCAGCCCAGCGAGCGCCGCCTGCTCAACGACGCCGACGATGTGCTGACCGTGCTGCGCGATGCGTTCGGCATCACGGTGCCCGCGCACCCGCGCCTGCGTGAGGCGATCACGGCGTGGCTGCGCGGGGCGGCGTGAGCCTGCACACGCAAACCGGCACGGGGTGACGTCGCCTTGCAGGCCCGTTGGGGCGGGGGCAGCCCGGGCCAGCTGCACGGAATGAAATGTTATATCATTCTTATATCAAGACTGCCTGACGTCCTTTCCCCATGAAAACCCACGCCCTGGCCTCCGCCCTGCTGGCCACGCTGTGCGCACCCGACGCGGCGGCCAGCCCGCCCTCTCCCTCGGCCGTCACGCTCGGCAGCGTGGACGCCCGCAAGGGCAGCACCGGCCCGTTGGCATCGCGCCAGGTGCTCACCTCGGTGGATGTGCTGGCTGCCGACCGGATCGCGGACAAGAATGTCGGCAACAGCTGGGAACTGCTGGGGCAGATGCCGGGCATCCAGCTCACCGAAACCCGGCAGGGTGCCGAGTCCGGCAAGGCCAGCTTCCGTGCGTTCAACGGCGAGGGCTACATCAACGGCATCAAGATCCTGATCGACGGCATTCCCAGCAACGTCAACAGCGGCAACCAGCGCTTCGTGGACATGATCTTCCCGCTGGACATCGACTACATCGAAGTAGTGCGCGGCACCAACGACCCGCGCTACGGTCTGCACAACATCGGCGGCAACATCAACTTCGGCACCCGCCAGGGGGGTACCTACACCGATGCCCGGCTGAGCTACGGCAGTTTCGAGAGCCGCGAGGTGCAGCTCGCCATCGGCCGCGAAGCCAACGGTGTGGCGCAGAACTACTTCATCGGCACCCAGGCCTCGGACGGCTATCGCGACCACGACCGGTCGCGCAAGTATTCGCTGGGCGGCAAATGGTTCATCGGCAGCGACGAGGATGTGCTCAAGGCCGGTCTGGTCGCGCGCGTGTACCACCACGTTGCCGACGAACCCGGCTTTCTCACCGCCACCGAACTGGCCAGCGCACGGCGCGCGTCGCCGCGCAAGAATGCCAACGATGGCGATGTGCGCGACATGCGCACCCTGGGCGCTCACGTGGACCTGCGCCTCACCGACACCCTGCAGCTCAGCAACCGGCTGTACCACAACCGGTACGAAGACGACCGTCAGGTGACCTTCACCGATTACCGGCCCGGGAACGCGCCGCGCCAGCGACGGCAGTGGGACGAACGGCAGACCGGGCTGCTGAGCACCCTCACCTGGCGCGCCAGCGAGCGGCTCACCGTGGCCGGCGGCATCAACGCCGAGCAGCAGGACAACGCATACCGACGGCTGCATTACGCCTACGGCATCCCGACCGACTTCGACGCGGTACCGGCGCGCATCCAGAACGATGACCGCTATTCCCTGGACAACGTCGGCGGCTACCTGCAGGCCGTGATCCAGCCAACACCGGCGCTGAAGATCATTCCGGCGTGGCGGGTGGATCGGTTCTCCGGCGACACCCACCTGCCCGGCGGCATCCGCGCACCGTTGCAGCGCTCCGGCTGGATAGACCAACCCAAGCTCAGCGTGGCGTACGCGTTCACCCCCTCGCTCAACGTGTATGCCAACTGGGGCCGCACCTTCCAGGTGTTGACCGGGTCCACCGCCCCGGCTTACCTCACTCCCGGGCAGGCCGCCTTCCGCCCGTCGATCAACACCGGCAAGGAACTGGGCATCAACTTCAACCCGGCCGACGGCATCCAGGCAAGGATCGCCGCCTGGCAGCAGGATGCTACCGATGAAGTGGCCAACATGCCCGCCACCGGCACCACCGTTGGCCTGGGCCAGACCCGGCGACGCGGGGCGGACCTGCAGGTCAACGCCCGCGTGAGTGCGCACTGGACGCTCTGGGCATCGCACGCCATCCAGCAGGCCACGGTGATCAGCGCGTTCACTGCCGACGGCCGCTCACTGGCCGGCAACGAGGTGCTGGCCACGCCACGCCACATCACCAACATCGGGGCCGACTACCGCCCCGATGCACGCTGGCGCTTCGGCATTCAGGGCCGCCGGCAGGGCGACTATTACGTGGAAGAGAGCAACCAGCACGGACGTTATGGCGGCTTTTCGGTGCTGGACGCCAGCGCCGGCTACGCGCTGTCGGACCGGCTCAGCGTGGACCTGCAGGTGAAAAATCTCACCGGTCGCACCTACGCCTACGCGTGGTACGACAATTTCTTCTGGGGCGGGGCTAACCAGCCGATGTTCTCGCCGGCGCCCGGGCGCAGTCTGTTCGTGTCGTTGAACCTCACGCTGTAGCAAGAACGGCCAAGCGGCCGTGGCGGTGCTGGGCTACGCTGCGTGCCTGTCCCGATCCGGAAAGCGGCATGAGCGCGGCACGCAGGGCCCTGTGGTACATCGAAAGCCACCACGCCGCGCCGATCGCACTGGCCGACGTGGCACGCGTGGTGGGGGTGTCGCCGTTCCACCTGTCGCGCCTGTTCCAGGCCAGCACCGGCACGTCGCTGGTGCGCTACCTGCGCGGGCGCCGTCTGAGCGAGGCGGCGCGCCAACTGGCCGCCGGCGCGTCCGACATCCTGCAGGTTGCGCTGGAGGCAGGCTATGCCTCGCACCCCACCTTCACCCGTGCGTTCTCCGAGCAGTTCGGCCGCCCGCCGGAACAGGTGCGCGCGCAGGGACTGGGCAGCGTCGCGCTGGTGGAAGCGATCAAGCTGCACGACGATGCCCTGCCCTGCGCGCACCCCCCGCGCATCGTCAGCGCCGACACCCTGCTGGTGGCAGGCATCGGTGCGCGCCACCACGGGGATTCAGTGGCCTCCATTCCTTCGCAATGGCAACGGCTGGCACAACAGTGCCCCACCGCACCGGAGGTGAGCTACGGCGTGTGCTGCAACAGCGACGAGGACGGCAGCTTCGACTACATCGCCGGCATCGGCGTGGCCGGCTTCGCGGCGCTGCCGGACGGCTGGCAGACCGTGCGCATTCCCGCCCACCGCTACGTGGTGGCGTGGCACGCCGGCCACATCTCGGCGATCCGCTCCACCTGGTACTGGTTGTTGAACCATTACCTGCCTGCGTCCGGGCTGAGCCTGGCCGATGCGCCGGAACTGGAACGCTACGACGCACGGTTTGACGCCCACAGCGGCCACGGCGGCGTGGAAATCTGGCTGCCGCTGACCGACACCAACCCTACCTGAGAGAACGCCGATGCGAGTGCCTGCCCGTTGCCTGACCCTGCTGCTCTGCCTGGCCAGTGCCGCCTCGCTGGCGGCGCCCGCGCCGAGCGTTGTCGGCGAGCGCCATGGCCAGACCCGCAGCGCCAGCGCCGCGGTGCGTGATGCCGCCCAGCACGATGGTCTGCGTTACACCGTGTGGTACCCGGCTGCGCCGGATGCCCGCGAGCGCCCCATCACCATCGGGCCTCCCGACGCGCCGTTGTTCACCGTGGGCAGCGCCGCCGTCGACGCCCCGATCGCGCCGGGCGCCCTGCCCACCCTGCTGCTGTCGCACGGCAATGGCGGCAGCGCGCGCATGATGGGATGGTTCGGCATTGCCATGGCGCGGGCCGGCTACCTGGTGATCGCGGTGGACCACCCCGGCAACAACGGCGTGGAGCCGATGACGCTCGCGGGCAGCATCCTGATCTGGGAACGGGCCGAGGACCTCAAAGCCGCGCTGGCCGCGGTGCAGGCCGACCCGCAGCTCGGCGCGCACGTGGATGCCACGCGCCTGGGAGTGGCCGGTTTCTCCGCCGGCGGCTTCACCGCGCTGGCCGCCGCCGGTGCCCGCGTGGACATGGCCCACCTGTTGGCGTTCTGCCGCGCCACTCCGGATGACGGGGTGTGCCAGCCGCAGCTGGAAATGCCTGCGTCCACCCTGCAGGCCCGCATCGACGCGGCAGCGACGCCCGCGCTGGCGCCCCACATGGCGCAGGCAGGCAATGACCATGGCGTGCCGGGTGTGCGTGCCGCCTTCCTGATGGCACCGGCCATCGTGCAGGCGTTTACGCCGGCACAGCTGCGCGCACTGCCGCAGCCGGTGTCGATCCTGCTTGGCGACGCCGATGCGGTAGCCCCGCCATCGACCAATGGCGAGGTGCTGGCAGCGCTCGCACCGCAGGCGACGCTGCGCACGTTGCCCGGTGTAGGCCACTACGAATTCCTGGCCGCCTGCACGCCGCTGGGCCGCCAGCGCCTGGCTGCGCTGTGCCCACCGGAGGCGCAGCAGGCCGCGGCCCACGCAGCGGCGATCGCGCAGGCGCTGCAGGTGTTTGGCGACACGTTGACAGCGGGAACCGGCGTGCCCGCGACCCGCTAGCGCACGCCCAGCGTCATCGCCGCGCTGCCGGGGTTGTGCGTGGGGCGGGCGTCCACGCACGCAGCAAGGGCAGCGGGTCGTAAGCCCCGTCGGCCCCATAGATGCCCCAATGCAGGTGCGGCGGCGTGCCCTTGGCATTGCCGCTGTCGCCCACGTAGCCCAGCACCGTGCCGGCCGCCACCACCTCGCCGCGCACCAGGCCGTCGCGCCAGCCTTCCAGGTGGGCGTAGTAATAGCGCTCGCGGGCCGGGCCCAGTACCCACACCTGCCGACCGCCCAGCCCGCCCTCGCGGATATCGGCCACGATCCCATCGCCCACGCTGCGTACCGGCGTGCCGCGCCTGGCGAAGATGTCGATGCCCGCATGGGTGCGGTCACGGCCACGGGGCGCGCCGAACGTATCGGCAATGCGTCGGGCCGTCACCCCGTCCACGGGAACAGGCAGTGCAGTGGGCGGCGGCATCCGCGCCAGTGTCCACATCGCCCGCGGCACCTGCGCCCAGCGGCTGTTCCACAGGGCACCCACCGCGACCACGCAGGTGGCCAACAGCAGCAGGCGGACCAGCCAGCGGCGCAGCCGACGTGCCGGTGAGGGCATAGCGGCAGAAGAAGATATCGGTGTATCCGGGCGCATCGTTGCTCCAGTGGGGCGCAGGCAACGAGGGTACAAAGCGCGTGTGGGCTGGGCATGAAGTGCGCGGCTGTTGGGGCCGGCGTCACGGCATTGCCGCTTCGGATGGACAGCGGCTTCACGTGACATCTGCTGAACTGCAGCTGTCGCCTGGGAAGATCATTCCGCCTTCCCTCCGTCGGACGCCCGGCAGGCTGCTATCGAAGGCACACCATGAATACCGCATTCAAGATATTTCTGTTGGTCGGCGCCCTGCTGTACGGGCTGCCCGGGCTGGTGTGGTGGGTGAACCACCGCCGCGCCATCCGTGCCCGGCAGGGCGGTGCCGCGATCGGATCGAGCGGGCCGACCACGTGAGCCTGACAGCAGAGCAACGCCGCATCCTGGATGACATCAACGCCACCCGCCCGGTGTCGGACGCCGAGGCGAACTGGGCAGTTGCCGCGGGCTACGCCGCGCAGGCCGAGGACGGCGATATCGACCTGACCCAGGAAGGCCGCCGTCATGTCGATTCCAGCCAGTTGCAGGGCTGAGGCCCGTCGCCGGCGCGTTGCTAAGATGACGGCTGCATCCACCCGCGTCACTCCCCCGTGCCCGTGCCCGTACCCGACCCGTTTCCCGCACCTCGCCCCTTGCCAGGCCTGTCACGCGCGCAGCGCCTGAAGGCGGGCACCGACCACGCGCATCGGCGCCTGGACCAACGCATTCTGGACCTGGATATCTTCCGCAGCCGCGCTGCGTACGCTTGTTTCCTGCGGGTGCAGCATCGTCTGCACGCGGACGCGCATGGCCTTTACGCGTGTCCCGCGCTGGTGCAGCTGCTGCCAAGCATCCAGGGACGGCAACGGCTCTCCCGGGTCGCGTGCGATCTGGCCGACCTGGACGCGCATCTCCCTGACCCTGCTCCCTGCGCACCTGAGATCGGCACGCCCGCCCATGGACTGGGATGGCTGTACGTGATCGAGGGCTCGGCGCTTGGCGGCGCGGTGCTGTTGAAGCTGGCCAGCCAACTCGGTCTGCACGCGGACTTCGGCGCGCGCCACCTGGCGCCGGCGCCGGAGGGTGTTGCCGCCGCATGGAGACGGTTCGTCGCCGAACTGGACGCCATCATCCTGGACCCTCAGCAGGAAGCCGCAGCGTTGCAGGGCGCCGAGGCCGCGTTCGCGCGCGTCGCGCATCACCTCGACGCCGAACTCGGTTGAGGCGCGTCCAGCAGGTCCCCGCCCCCGTGCGCCGGATCATCACCGGCCCGGGTGCACGCCTGTGCCAAGCTATAGGGCTGTTCCACGCCGCACTGGCGCAGGTGCTGCTGTCGGGTATTGAGACCCGCAGGGCGCCTGGAGCGGTTCTGTTACCAAGGCAATGGGTGGACTCAACAGCATGTCATCAATCAATTCCAGCGACATCCCCTTGGACCTGAGCACGTGTGCCAGCGAGCCGATCCGCACGCCAGGGGCCATCCAGCCCTATGGGATGGTGCTTGTGCTGGAGCGCGCGACACTGGCGGTCAAGGCGCGCGCCATCGCACGCCCGGACGTGCTGGGCGCGTACGGCGATCCGCTTGGGCAGCCGATCGACGCCGTACTGGGGGGAGCGCTGGCGCACTGCCGCCCGCTGCTGGCCGCACTGGCTGCGGGGACCACGCAGTTCCTGGGCGCCCATGCCATCGGCACGCAGGGCGTCCACCAGGTCGTGGCGCATCGCGTGGGCGAGGATGTCATCGTCGAGCTGGAGGAGCCGGTGGCAGGCGAACCGGGTTCGCTGGAGGACCTGTACCCTGCGATCCGCCGATTCATGGAGGCTATCGAGCATGCCGCCACCCTGACCGACCTGTGCGACCTCGCGGCCACGCATGTGCGTGAGCTCACCGGGCTGGACCGTGTGCTGGTCTACCGGTTCGATGAGGACTGGAACGGGGCGGTGGTGGCCGAGAACCGCAACGAGGTGCTGCCCAGTTACCTGGACCTTCGCTTCCCCGAATCGGACATCCCGGCCCAGGCACGCGAGCTGTACCGCCAGAACCGCGTCCGGCTGATCGCCAACAACGACTACCAGCCGGTGCCGCTGGTGCGTGCCGCGGCCGACGCCGCTGAGCCGCCCATCGACCTGAGCCCGGTGTCGCTGCGCAGCGTTTCGCCGGTGCACCTCCAGTACATGCGCAACATGGGCACCGGTGCGTCGATGTCGGTGTCGCTGCTGCGCGAAGGCCAGCTGTGGGGACTGATTTCCTGCCATAGCCAGCAGCCACGGCGGGTGCCTTATCACGTGCGCACCGCGTGCGAGTTCATCGGGCAGATTCTGTCGTTGCAGATCACCTTGAAAGAGCGCGCGCTGGGCGTGGAACAGCGCATCGCGCGCCGCGCGATCCAGGTGCGCATGCTGGCCCGCATGGCCGGTGATCAGGATTTCATGGCCGCGCTGGGCCGTGACCAGGACAGCCTGCTGGCACTGACCGAGTCGGCCGGGGCGGCGATCGTGCACCGCGGCGAGTGCATCCTGCACGGCCAGTGCCCCAGCCTGGCGCAGGTGATGCAGCTGGTGCAATGGCTGGCCGCGCAGCAGCGCGAGGGCGACCTGTTCTGCACCGAGCGCCTGCCGTCACTGTGGCAGGCGTCCGAGGCCTTTGCCGCGGTGGCCAGTGGCGTGCTGGCCATTTCCATCTCGCAGGTGCATGACAGCTTCGTGCTGTGGTTCCGCCCGGAGGTGGTGCGCACCGTGCGCTGGGGCGGCGATCCGCGCAAGGAGGCCACCGGTATGCTTACCCCGCGGACGTCGTTTGAAGGCTGGAAGGAAACTGTCCGCCGGCAGTCGCTGCCGTGGAGCGCGGTCGATCGCGATGCCGCGCTGGAACTGCGCGCGGCCATCGTGGACATCGTGCTGCGCAAGGCCGAGGAACTGGCCGCAATCAACGAACAGCTCCTGCGTAGCAACAAGGAGCTGGAAGCCTTCTCCTATTCGGTCAGCCACGACCTGCGTGCACCGTTCCGCCACATCGTGGGCTATTCCGAACTGCTGTGGGCCTCGGCCAGCGAAAGATTGAACGATTCAGAAAAGAGATTTCTCGACACCATCGTCGAGTCTGCACAATCTGCGGGAACACTGGTGGACGACCTGCTCAGCTTCTCGCAGATGGGCAGGTCCACGATGGGTCAGATTTCCATGGACATGACCGCTTTGGTCGAAGATGTCCGGCACAAGCTGGACATGGAGTACGCCGGTCGCTCGATCCAGTGGCAGGTGCCGCCGTTGCCGCGCGTGCAGGCAGACCCCGGCATGCTGCGGCTGGTCTGGCAGAACCTGCTGGCCAATGCCATCAAGTTCACCCGCGACACCCCGCATCCGGCCATCGAGGTGGGCCATCAGCGCACCGACAGCGAGGACGTGTTCTTCGTGCGCGATAACGGCTGTGGCTTTGACATGCGCTACGTGGACAAGCTGTTCGGCGTGTTCCAGCGCCTCCACCATTCGGACGAATACGAAGGCACCGGTATCGGCCTGGCCAACGTACACCGCATCATCACCCGCCACGGCGGCCGCACCTGGGCCGAAGGCGAGGTGGGAAGCGGGGCCACCTTCTTCTTTACCATTCCCTTCGCTGCTGGAGACAACCTATGAGAGATCTGCGACCGATTCTGCTCGTGGAAGACAACCCGAAAGACGCCGAGCTGACCATGGCCGCCCTCGCACGCTGCCAGCTGCTGAACGACGTGACCCATGTCCGGGACGGCGTGGAAGCGCTTGAGTACCTGCGCTGCCAGGGCCGGTACGCCGGCGCCATGCATGGCGGCCCGGTGGTAGTGCTGCTGGACCTGAAACTGCCCAAGCTCAATGGGCTGGAAGTACTCAAGGAAATCCGCACCGACGCCGCATTGAGCAGCACGCCTGTGGTGATGCTGACCTCCTCGCGCGAAGAACAGGACCTGATCCGCAGCTACGAACTGGGCGTGAATGCGTTCGTGGTCAAGCCGGTGGACTTCAAGGAGTTCCTGGAGGCCATCCAGGGCCTGGGCATGTTCTGGGGCATCACCAATCAACCACCGCCGCACGGAACCCTGTTCGGTGCCAAGAGCAGAAAAGATGGCTGACGCTTCATCGGGTACACCGATCCGCATCCTGATGGTGGAAGACAACGCGCTGGATGCCGAGCTGATCTCCCTCCAACTCGGCCGCGCCGGTCTGCCGTTCACCGTCGAACGCACCTGGTCGCACCAGGGCATGCTGGCCGCACTGCAGGGCGACCGCTTCGACGTGATCCTGGCCGACCACGTGCTGCCCGGCTTCGATGGCGACGCCGCGTTGGCGCTGGCCTGCGAGATCGCGCCCGACATTCCCTTCATCTTCGTCTCCGGCACGCTGACCGAGGAGCTGGCCGTCAAGGCCCTGAAGCGTGGCGCGCGCGACTACGTGGTCAAGTCGCGGCTGCAACGGCTGCCCGACGCCATCGTGCGCGCCATCAGCGAGGCAGAGGAACGCCGCCGGCTGCTGAAGGTGGAAGCCGAACTGCGCGACAGCCACCAGCGGATGCGTCTGATCACCGATTCGCTGCCGGCGTTGATCGCCTATTTCGGCCGCGATCACCGCTACCGCTTCGCCAACCTGGCCTATTTCGAGTGGCACGGCCGCGAGCCACAAAGCCTGGTGGGCATGCACGCCCGCGACATTGTCGGCGACGAGGCCTTCGAGAAGATGCAGGTGCACCTGGACCAGGTGCTGCAGGGCCGGAAGGTCAGCTTTGAAACCCTGTCCAGGCGCGGTGGCGCCACGCCGCGTCATGCGCAGGTGGATTGCGTGCCCGAGGTGGGGCCGGACGGGGCGGTCATGGGCTACTACGCGATGGCCCGGGATATCAGCGAGCTCAAGCACACCCAGGCGCTGCTCACGGCCAGCAACGCGTCGCTCGAGCGACAGGTGGTGGAACGCACCTCGGCCCTGCATCGCAGCGAAAGCCGCCTGCAGGCGCTGTTCGAATCCAGCTTCCAGCACCAGAACCTGCTGACCCTGGACGGCCGGATCATCGACACCAACTCTGCCTCGCTGGCCGCCATCCTGGCCACCAAGCAGGACGTGCACGGTGCGATCTACTGCGAATCGGCGTGGTTCGCCGATACCGACGGCGTGCCCGCGATCGTCTGCCAGGCGGTGCTGGATGCAGCGGCCGGGACAGCGTCGCGGCACGAGCTGGAGCTGCGACTGCCCACCGGCAAGCGCGCTTTTGAGTTCTCCTTCCGGCCGCTGCTGGACCACCAGGGCAAGGTCACCGCCGTGGTGTCCGAAGCGGTCGAGACCACCGCGCGCCGCCAGGCGGAGGAAGCCCTGCGCCAGAGCCAGAAGATCGAGGCGGTCGGGCAGCTCACCGGTGGCATCGCGCATGACTTCAACAATATCCTGACCGTGATCGCCGGCAACGTGGAGTACGCCCAGCTCTTGATCGACCGGCTCGGCGACAGTGCCGGCAACGCCGGGCGTGCGCTGGACAACGCGCTCAAGGGCGTGATGCGTGCGGCCAACGTCACCCAGCGCCTGCTCGCCTTCTCACGCCGCCAGCCGCTGCGTAACCTGCCGGTGGACCTCAACGCGCAGGTCAGCGACATGCAGGACATGCTCAAGCGCTCGCTCGGCGAACTGGTGCAGCTGGAAATGCTGCCCAGCCCGGACATCTGGTGCGTGGAGATCGATCCCAGCCAGCTGGAAGCCTCGGTACTCAACCTGGCCGTCAATGCCCGCGACGCGATGCCCGAAGGGGGTCGGCTCACCATCGAGGTGGACAACGCCCACCTGGACGAAGATTTCAGCGCGCAGAATCCGGATGTGCCACCGGGCCAGTATGCGATGGTGCGCGTGCGCGACAGCGGCCACGGCATGTCTGCCGAGACCGTGGCACGGGTGTTCGAGCCCTTCTTCACCACCAAGGAGGTGGGCCGCGGTACGGGTCTGGGCCTGTCGATGGTGTACGGCTTCGTGAAGCAGTCCGGGGGCCATGTGCTGCTGGATTCGGCCCCGGGGGCCGGCACCACCATCACCATGCTGTTCCCGCGCTCGTCCGCACCGCTGCCCAGCAGCCGGCCGCCGGAAGAACCGCGGCGAGGCCTGTACCAGGTGCTGGAAGACACCACGGTGCTGGTGGCCGAGGACAACGACGACGTACGCGCCTACACCGTGGAGACCCTGCGCCAGCTCGGCTATCGCGTGCTGGAAGCGCACGACGGCGCCTCCGCCATGCGGCTGCTGGAACGCACCGACGTGACCGTGGACCTGCTGTTCTCGGACATCGTGATGCCCGGCATGTCCGGCTGGGAACTGGCCAAGCGCGCCTTGCAGCACAACCCGGCGCTGCATGTGCTGTTCACCTCCGGCTACCCGCGCGACATCGATGCAAGCGGCACGGTCGGCAGGAACATCGCGATCCTGCCCAAGCCGTTCACGCGCAGTGACCTGGCCGGATCCATCCGGCTGGCGCTGCAGGATGAGGCTGCCGGGTCGCCGTAACCCGGCGACCGGCGGCCCCGCTCAGGCCACCCGCCGCGTGATCGGCCAGTAACAGGCTGGCGTGACCTCGCGGAGGAGCGTCCGGCCAGCAGCACAGGATCACCGGATGCCGGGGATTGCCTTGCGCAACGCTTCGAAGCGATGGATCCGCTGGTTGAGTCGCGCTGGGACTGTTGTTCACCCATACCGATGTTGCCGACGCCGTGACTGACGCGCTCACATGCGGCCCATCCTGCGTCCACATCCAGCTCAACGCAGGCACGGTGCGCGTACGCGTCGACACGGCAGTACGCCCAGGCCGGACGTGGTATCTGGCGATGTCCGAGCCGCGTGGACTGTCGCCGTTGCACTGAACAGCACGGCCGGCCGCTTCAGCGCCGCAATGCCTCCACCACCAGGGCGAACGCCGGCGAATGCTGTCGGCGACTGGGGTAATACAGGTGATAACCCGGAAACGGTGGGCACCAGTCCGCCAGCACCCGCACCAGCCGGCCATCTTCCAGGTGCGGCGCAAACTCGTCCTCGGGCAGGAAGGCGATGCCCAGCCCGTCCAGCGCGGCCAGCACCATGTGCGGCGAGCTGTTGAAGGTCAGCTGGCCGTCCACCCGCACGTTCACCGCACGGCCCCGACGCTCGAACTCCCATGCGTACAGCCCTCCACGGGTAGGGAAGCGCATGTTGATGCAGCGGTGCCCGGTCAGGTCCGCCGGCACCTTCGGCGGCGGCACGCTGGCGAAATAGGCCGGTGAGGCGACCGCCGCCATGCGCAGCGGTGGACCGATCGGCACAGCCACCATGTCCTTGTCGATGCTTTCGCCCAGGCGGATGCCCGCGTCGAAGCGATCAGCCACGATATCGCGCAGGCCGTAGCTCACATCGAACTCGATATTGATGTCGGGGTAGCGGTGCATCAGGGGCATCAACCGCGGCAGCAGCAGCGTACGTAGCGGGAAGTCGCCACTGGTCAGGCGCACGGTGCCGGCCGGTTTGTCGCGCAGTGCGGTCAGCGCGTCCAGCTCCGCTTCGATCTCATCGAAGCGGTTGCCAATGGCCGCCAGCAGCCGCTCACCGGCCTGGGTGGGCGAAACGCTGCGCGTGGTGCGGGTCAGCAGGCGGATCTCCAGCCGCTCTTCCAGCGCCTTCAATGCCTGGCTCAGTGCGGACGGGGTCACCCCGAGCACGCTGGCGGCACGGGTGAAGCTGCCTTCACGGGCGACAGTGACGAAGGCCAGAAGGTCATTGAGATTGCGGCGTGCCATGGGGCAAGTCTGGCACGCCCAATTGATTAGCGCACCTAACAGCGTCATTCCCGATTGGTTAGCTAATCAAATGGTGCCCGCGCGACCACACTGGGCTGGCCCACTCACCGATGGATCCCCCATGTCCAGGTTGCTCACGCTGATCGCGCTGTTGACCCTTCCCCTCTTTGCCTCAGGAGCCGATATGAGCCAAGGCGCAGACAATTTCTATTCCAGCCCCCGGGTGACCGTGCAGAAGGTCACCTTCAAGAACCAGTACCAGATGCAGGTGGCCGGCAACCTGTTCGTGCCCAAGGATCTGGACCGCAGCGTGCCGCACGCGGCCATCGTGGTCGGCCACCCGATGGGTGCGGTGAAGGAGCAGAGCGCCAACCTTTATGCCACGCGCATGGCCGAGCAGGGCTTTGTCACGCTCTCACTGGATCTGTCGTTCTGGGGCGAAAGCGAAGGGCAGCCGCGCAACGCCGTCTCGCCGGACATCTACGCCGAGGACATCAGCGCAGCGGTCGATTTTTTGCGCACGCAGCCGTTCGTGGACAAGGACCGCATCGGTGCCATCGGCATCTGTGGCAGCGGCAGTTTCGTCATCAGCGCGGCGAAGATCGACCCGCGCATCCAGGCCATCGCCACGGTCAGCATGTACGACATGGGCGCAGCCAACCGCAACGGTCTGGGTCACGCGGTGAGCGTGGCACAACGCAAGGCCGCCATTGCCGCGGCGGTGGCCCAGCGCGATGTGGAATTCGCCGGCGGGCCGGTGCAGTACACCAGCGGATCGGTGCACAGCATCGATGAAACGTCCTCGCCGATTGAACGCGAGTTCTACGATTTCTATCGCACCCCGCGTGGCGAGTACACCCCGGCCGGATCCTCGCCGACGCTGACCACCCATCCCACGCTGACCAGCAACCTGAAGTTCCTCAACTTCTACCCATTTGCCGACATCGAGACCATCTCGCCGCGACCGATGCTGTTCATCACCGGCGAGACCGCCCACTCGCGTGAATTCAGCGAAGAGGCCTACCGCCTGGCCGGCCAGCCCAAACAGCTGCTGGTGGTTCCCGGCGCGGGGCATGTGGACCTGTACGACCGGGTGGAGCTGATTCCATTCGACGCGCTGACCGCGTTCTTCACCACCCACCTGCGGGCCCGCTGAGCCCGTAGAAGCGCCGGCCCACCATGGACCGGCGCCATCACTACCGAGTCGCCATATCCGTGTCTTCCTCCCCTTCCCTGCATGCCACCGCCGCCAACGAGGCGGCCGCCCATCCCGCCAACTGGAGCGGCGTACTGGCCATGAGCCTGTGCGTGTTCGCCCTGATCGCCTCGGAATTCATGCCGGTGAGCCTGCTCTCGCCGATCGCCACCACGCTCGGCGTGAGCGAAGGCTGGGTGGGCTACGGCATCGCCATTTCCGGCGCGTTCGCCGTGGTCACCAGCCTGCTCACCGCGCGCGTGGCCGGACGCATGGACCGCAAGGGGCTGCTGCTTCTGCTGACGGTGCTGATGTGCGTGTCCGGCGTGGTGGTGGCCACGGCCGCCAACTACGCCAAGTACATGCTCGGGCGGGCGCTGATCGGCGTGGTCATCGGTGCGTTCTGGTCGATGTCGGCGGCCGTGGCCATCCGCCTGGTGCCGACGGACAAGGTGCCCAAGGCGTTGGCGCTGTTCAACGGCGGCAATGCGCTGGCAACGGTGGTGGCCGCGCCGCTGGGCAGCTACCTGGGCGGCATCATCGGCTGGCGCGGTGCCTTCATCTGCATCGTGCCGGTGGCGGTGATCGCGCTGGCATGGCAATGGATCGCGCTGCCGTCGATGCGGCCAGCCCCGCAGGCCACCGCACGCCCCGGCGCGCTGCGGCTGCTCACCCGCCCGTTGCCCGCGCTGGGCATGCTTGCTGCCGGCCTGTTCTTCATGGGTCAGTTCACGCTGTTCACCTATGTCCGGCCCTTTCTGGAAGGCACCACCGGCGTCGCACTGCCCGCGCTGTCCAGCATCCTGCTGGCCATCGGTGTAGCCGGCCTGGTCGGCACGCTGCTGGTGGGGCACCTGCTCAAGGGCAGCCCGTACCCGGTACTGATCCTGTTCCCGCTCGTGATGGCGGTGATCGCGCTTGGCCTGACCGTATTCGGTCATTCGCTGCCGGTTACCGCCGTGCTGCTGGCGGCCTGGGGGCTGGTCGCCACCGCTGCCCCGGTGGGGTGGTGGTCATGGCTGGCCGCGAGCTTGCCGCACGACGCCGAGGCGGGCGGCGGCTTGATGGTGGCGGTGGTGCAGCTGTGCATCGCGCTGGGCTCCACCGTGGGTGGCCTGCTGTACGACGGTGCCGGCTACCGGGCCACGTTCGGCATGAGTGCGTTCCTGTTGCTGCTGGCGTCGGCCACGGCGCTCGCGGTGGCGCGCCTGCGCCGGCGCGGCTGAGTACCCGGCCTGCGGCTCAAATCACCCGCAGGGTGATCGCCTTCAACACCGCACGCGTCCGGTCGCGCGTGCCCAGCTTGTCCAGGATGGTGGAGACATAGTTCTTCACCGTGCCCTCGGCCAGGAACAGGCTGCGCGCGATTTCGCGATTGGAATAGCCACCGGCCAGCAACCGCAGGATCGCCACTTCCTTCTCGTTGAAGGTCTCGCGGGGCGGCGCTTCATCGTGGAAGCGGTAGCGCGCACGGACCGGGTCGGTGCTCACCGGCAACAGCAGGGTGTGGCCGGCGGCGACGCGGCAGATCGCCTCGTGCAGGTCTTCCGGGGCGGCATCCTTGAGCATGAACCCCTGGGCGCCGGCTTGGCTGGCACGCAGTAACAAGTCGCTTTCATCGAACGTGGTCAGCAGCAGCCACGGCGTGGCGTCGCCGCGCGCACGTACCTGCTGCAGCGCATGGATGCCATCCAGGCCGGGCATGCGGATATCACTGAGCACCACGTCCACCGGTTGGTGGGCCAGGCCATCCAGCAGTGCCTGGCCGTCGTCGGCCTCCAGTACCACCTGCACGCCCAGTCCGTGCAACAAGGCACGCAGGCCGGCCCTTACCAGGGCCTGGTCGTCGGCCAATGCGACCCGCACCGGTGCCGCGCTCATGCCGGCAACCGCGCGATCAGGTGCATGCCGCCGGCATCGGTGCGCGCCAGTTCCAGCTTCCCCTGCAGCTCGGCCAGGCGTTCGCGCATGCCGGTGATGCCGTTGCCTTCGCGGATGCGCTCGCTGCGCTGGCCGTCATCGCGGATGTCGATGCGCACGCCGTGGTCGTCGGTGTCGATGTCCAGCCATACGGTGTCGGCATCGCCATGCCGTGCCGCGTTGGTGAGCGCTTCCTGGGCCAGCCGGAGTACCGCGTCGGCCACCAGCGGATTGCCGATGCGGACCTGCGCGCCGATGCGCACGCGCAGCCCGGGCCGCGGGAATGGCGCCGCCAGCGCCTGCAGCGCGGTGGCCAAGTCGAGCCCGCGGTCGTCGCGCATGGACTGCACGACCTGGCGGATATCGCCGAGCAACTCGCCGGACAGGCGCTCGGCCAGCAGCACCTGCTCACGGCCGGCCAGCGCGAGGTCGGTGGACAACGCGCGCAGGTTCAGGCGCATCGCGGTGAGTTTGTGCCCGGCCACGTCGTGCAGCTCGCGCGCCAGGCGCAGGCGCTCGGCGTCGCGTGCGCCGTCGGCCAGCAGCGTACGCGTGGCCAGCAGATCCGCATTGACCCGGGCCAGCGCATCGCGTGCCTGCTCGGCGCTGCGTGCGTAATGCGCAGTGAGCGCGGCAAACGCCTGGAAGCCGGCGTAGATCGCCACGATCAGCAGCGGCTGGCTGAAGCCGCTGTGGCGCAGCACCAGGTACAGGGCAACGTTGAGCACCACCGTGGTGGCCAGCACCGCGCGCGGCGACCAGTGCTCGGCCAGATGGGCCACCAGCACCACCAACAGCACCGGCGCCGTACCCACGCGGGGCTCCAGCCAGCACAGCCACAACGCCAGCAGCGCCTGGAGCACGTCGCTGGCCAGGCGCAGCGGCGACCGCGGCGGCAGATGGTCGTAGGCCAGGAACAGCACGATGAACACCGCAAGCACGCCCCAGCGCAGCGCGCCATCGGTATCGGACGGCACCCCCAGCGACAGCCCCACGCCCAGGATGGTGAGCAGGCCGGCCAGGCTGAGGGGGCTGATGAGGGTGCGCAGGAAAGAAGGCATGTGCGCATGCTGCCCGCGCAGGATGCCGCCCGGCAATGGGCGCGACGCAGAAAGTGACTTCCGGCACTGCGGATCGATGACCACTGGGCATGGGGCGGCGGCAGTGCACTGGGCAGACTGGCCCCACACCCAACCGAGCCACCGCCATGATCCGCAACGCCCTGTTCTGCCTTCCGTTCGCCGGCCTACTGATGGCCTCCACCGCCGCTGCCGGCGACCTGCAGGTGGACCTGCACGGCATCCGCGCCCACACCGGTACCGTACGCCTGGCGGTGGTGGACAGCGCCGCCGGCTGGGACGGCAAGGCGGCCCCGGTGCAGGCGCAGAGCCTGCCGGCCACGGCCGATGCAGCGCACGTGGTGTTCAAAAGCCTGCCCGCCGGTGACTACGCTGTACTGGTTACCCATGACGAGAACGACAACGGCACGCTGGACACCAACCTGGTGGGCATCCCGGTGGAAGGCTATGGCTTCAGCAACAACCCGCGCCTGCAGCGCAAGCCCACCTTCGACGAAGCGCGGGTACGCGTGCCGGCCGACGGCGCGGCCATCGACATCGCACTGCGCTGACCGCACGCCCTCTTCCGTCCGTCTTACGAGATTCCCGCATGGACCGCCGCCGTTTCCTCCGCTCGCTGCTGTCGGCCACCACCACCGCCGTGATCGGCGCCACTGCCCTGCGCAGCCTGCCAGCCATGGCCGGCGATGCCGCCACGTTCGCTGCCGCCCGCCAGCAGCACCCGTGGCTGACCGGCTGGCGCAGCGTCACCACCGAAACCCTGGGGCCGGCGACCGTGCAGCTGCAGGGCCGCCTGCCACAGGGGCTGGCCGGTACGCTGTACCGCAACGGCCCGGCCTGGACCGAACGCAACGGCTTCCGCTACGACCACTGGTTCGACGGCGACGGCATGGTGCACGGCTGGCACTTCAACGGCGATGGCACGCTGACCCATCGTGCGCGGATGGTGGCCACGCCCAAGTTCACCCGCGAGCAGAAGGCCGGCCGCTTCCTTTACCCGGCCGCAGGCACCGCCGTGCCGGATATGCAGGCCGTGCGCAACAACGATGATGCCAACGCCGCCAACACCTCGGTGATCAGCATTCATGGCCGCCTCTTCGCCCTGTGCGAAGCCGGCTCGGCGTTCGAACTGGACCCCGATGAACTGACCACGCTGGGGCCCACCACCTGGCGCCCGGACCTGGCCACCGTGCCGTTCTCCGCGCATCCGCTGGTGGACCGCGACGGCACCGTGTGGAACTTCGGCTCGCTGTCGCTGCTGGGTGGCACCGGCCTGTTGGTCTGGAAGATCGGCGCAGACGGGCAGCTGCGCTCGGCCACCGTGCTGGACACGCCGTTCATGGGCTACCTGCATGCGTTCGCGATGACCGACGACCATCTGGTCTTCATGCTGATGCCGTTCGACGTCAAGCCATCCGGCGCGGCCTTCTTCGAGCGCCTGCAGTTTGCCCCGGACCGCCCCTGCCGCATTGCCGTGGTACCCAAGGCGGCGCCGGATACCGCGCAGTGGTTCGAAGCGGACTTCACCGCGGCCTACCATTTCGGCGACGCCTACCACCGCAACGGCCGCATCGTCATGCGCACCGTGCGCCACGACGACATCAACGAAGCGCGCTCACCGATGCATGCCGCGATGGCCGGCGATGCCGCGCATGCCACCAATTCCAATGCCTCGCTGCGTGAGCTGCACCTGGACCTGCGCACCGGGAAGGCGCACTGGGAAGAGACCGGTATCCAGGGCATCGAATTCCCGCTGTTCGACCGCCGCAGCGCCGGCGGCCGCGGTGCACGCCTGTACGCACCGGCCATGCAGGGCGAAACAACGGCGCCTTATTTCAACGCTGTGGCTAGCTACGACGTGGACCGGGGTCGGCGCGAGGTGCACCGCTACGGTCGCGATATCCTCGCCGAGGAACACGTGTTCGTCCCGCGACCGGGCAGCCGCAGCGCCGACGACGGCTGGCTGGTGGGTACGCTGCTGGATGCGGCCACCCAACGCAGCGGAATCGCGGTGCTGGATGCGCAGCGCATCGATGCGGGTCCGCTGGTACAGGCATGGCTGCCGTATGCGGTACCGCTGGGCTTCCATGGCACCTTCGCCGCGCGCGGCTGATGGCGTGAGCCGCTGAGAATCGAGCCGCACCTCCCCGGGATCGCGTGCGTCACGGCGACGGTTCCGGGGCTGCAGCGTCGTCCATCGGCAGTACCTCACCCACCTGCGTGGCCAGGTCGTACACCACCAGCGCCTCGCCCTCCGCATCGGCACTGGACACGCATTGGCCGTCATTGCGCCAGACCGCGGAGCGGCCCGCCATGACGAAATCATCGGCCGCGCCCACCCCGTTGGCCATCATTACGGTCATCCCGTGCTGCCGCGCGATGGCGGGGTAATGCCGGTAGCCGGTCTCCACGCCACGCGCGGCCTTGGCCACGCTGGCCAGGTAGACCGTTGCCCCACGCGCTGCCGCGGCCTGCGCATGCAACGCCTGCAGCGATTCGTAGCAGATGGCCGGCCCGATCACCGCACCGCGCAGCGCCACGACCATCGGCCTGTCGCCCGGATGGAAGTAAGGCCGTTCGTCGGCATGCAGCATTTGCTTGGCGTACACCGTCGGCGCCTCGTGGCAGCGGAACACGAACATGCCGATCTCGATGCCGTCTCGACCCGTGTGGGGTGCGCCGACCGCGATCAGCATCTGATGCCGGTCGCCGAGTGCCTGGAACACCTGCAGGCGCGGATCGTCCTGGGCCATCGCCAACCGCTGCGCCAGGCGGGGTTCGTAGCCAGTGAGCGAGAGTTCGGGGAACACCACCAACGCCGCGCCGTGGGACGCGGCCCGTTCAATGACCGCGATGTGCCGGTGAATGTTGCTATCGATATCACCGGCAAGCGCGCGCATCTGTGCCGCAACAAGCTTCATGGCGCTTCCTCTGCCAGGCAGGGCGGAATGCGCTGCGTGCGCCCTTCAATACACCGTCAAGCGGGCACAGGGCAACATGGCAATGCGTCCATCACTTGCGGGCGGAACGCGTGCGCTTTCCGTCGCCGTCCTGCGCAGCCGCGCGACTCTCCGCGAATGCCGGGAAGGTCTCGGCGATGCTCGCCTTGTCGGGCAGGATGTAGAACACGCCACCGCGCTCGAACGTGGTCCGCACGACCTGCTCATAAAACGGGGTCGAGACATTGATGCAGCCGTGGGTGACACGGTTGTCGTCGGGCGACGGCGATGCCAGGCGTTCGGCGCGCTTTTCGGCCGGGGTGCCAGGCGGGGTCGGATGCAGGGAAACGGCGGACTCGTAGTCCACCCACAGCACGCGCCCGGCGTCGATGGAGGGGCCGTAGCCGCCGATGAAGCGACCGGCAGGTGTCGTGCGATCGCGTCCCGGAATGGCGCGAAGCGCAAGACCGGCAACGCCGGGGGCCGAATGATCGCCGGTGGCCGAGCCGATCAGTGCCGGCGCCGCGCCGCGGAGCTTGCCGTCACCACCGAATACCAGAATCTGGGCCGCGGCCTTGTCCAGCACCGCGAACGGATAGCCCTGGCTGTCCTTGCTTGCGACAACCCAACCCGCCAGCTCGATCACGGTGTCGGACACTTCCTGGCCTTGCGGAAGCTCATCGACGGCGGCAACCGGCTGGGCAACGGGATCTTTGGCGTGGGCGACCTGGGTGCTGGCCAATGCCACTACCAACGCCAGCGCGCCACCTACGGCCCGGAATGCAGGAGATGAATACGTAAGGATGGGACAGTTCCTTGCTATGAAAACAGTGTGATCACGGGACGCCGGTGGCCTGCAACGGCCACCGGAACCCGATTCCGGTTAACCGCGCGGGGTGCGGCGAGGTGCCTTTTCAAGCTGCTGGACGCGGCCTTCAATCTGATCCAGACGCTGGTTGGCCTGCTGTGCGGACTGGTTGGCCGATTCGGCACTCTGGGCTGCGCCCTGAACCTTCACGTCGAGCTGGTCGAGGCGTGAGTTGATCGTTGCGAATTCGTCTTTATAGGTGGCGCAGGCACTGAGACCGACGGTGGCGATGATGGCCACGGTGAGCGTACGGGCGGTGTTGATCTGTCGCTTGGTGAGGAACATTGCACTCCCTCCTTCGTCTGGGGAACCCGGACTATAGCGGCCTTTTCGCCAGAGCCATGACCGGCTTTCAGCTGCGATTGGAAGACGTAGAGGGAGCGTGAAGAGCGACCATCATCGCTTCATCTTCACTCCATCGGTCTCCATGAGAACGCGTGGTACGTGAGCGAATATCACGCCGTGCATCAGCACCAACATGGCGTGGCTGCGATACCAACGTCGGCTTTGGACAGAAGCGGCCACCTTCGCGGCGACGCGCGCAACAGCGTTCGCTGCTACCCCTGCTGCATCGCCACTGGCTCGCACGCATCGATACCGGCCAAGCCCGCGGCTCCCATTGTTTTGGCCAGTATCTCGCCGCATACCAGCAGCGGAATGGCCTCGTTGTGCGAGCCGAAATACCGGTCGGCAAAGGCCAGCTCATTGCCAGCCAAAGACGGACCGGGAGCGAGCACGAGGGTGCCGCAGCCCACAACATCCAGGTGCCGGCCGCAGCCGGCGCACAAGCGCAGGCACTGCGTGCCCATGGCGGCATAGTCCAGCGCGACCGGGGTGATGCACGTGAGGTGATGGAAGCCCGGTGCCTTCGGCAGGTCCACGAAGCGCAGGTTGGATCCACCCAACGTTGCATACAGGGCTCGGAAGCGGTCGCTGACAATCACCGCGCCGTCGTAGCAGCAGGAGAGGTCCAGGCGGCGCCTGCGCATCCGGAATCCGGGGTTGGTGAAGTCCGGATCGGTGCGATAACCGCAGGTGGCACACGTGGGAACGCCACTGGCCGGGTCCACTTCGTCGCACGATCCGATCATGTGCGCGCCATTGCCTTTCAGACGCAGGTGGTAGAGCACGGGCGGTGACTTCGGCAGTGAGTCGATCGGACGCCGATTTTAGCAGCGCAGGCGGACCAACCCGGTCGTTGATACTGGCGGCATGAAGATCGCCCTCGCCTCCCTGCTGCCCACCACCGACCTGCACCTGGCGGCCTTCCTGCACCGCCGGCTGGCGCTTCCGTTGGCGCACGTACGCGGGCAACTGGCGCAGGGGAGCAGCGGCAGGTTCTACACCTGCGAACTGTATGGCAACGACCATGTGCAGCGTGACAGTGAGATCCGCGACATCGTCCGCGTGTTCGCCGAACGCAACGCGCCGCTGCAGGTGTGGGAAATGGACGCAGGCCAATCGCCGGAGCCGCTTGAAGAAGCCCACCTGCTGAACGCGCTCGACACGGCTGCGGGCGCTTACCAGTAGCCAGCGCCCTGGCCGCCGGCAGCAAGGTGGCTGCCGCTGTGACCCGGAGGTGATCCTGAACACTACAGAGACCTCCCATCCGACTTACTAGACGACTGGTCAGTTTCTGCGTATCGTAGCGGCCATGAAGAAGCCCGCCCATGAAACCCGCCAGCACATCCTCGACGTAACCCGCGCGCTGATGACCCGCAAGGGTTACACCGCCGTGGGTCTGGCCGAGGTCGTGGCCGCTGCCGAGGTACCGAAGGGGTCCTTCTACTATTACTTCAAATCCAAGGAAGAGTTCGGCCTGGCGCTGCTGGATGAGTACTTCTCCGCCTATCTGGCCACGGTGGACCGCCTGTTGGGCGCAGGGGGATCCGGCGCCGAGCGCCTGATGGCCTACTTCGCCTACTGGAAGGACACCCAGGGCTCCGACTTCCCGGATGACAAGTGCCTGGTGGTCAAGCTGGGGCCGGAGATGTGCGATCTCTCCGATGACATGCGTTCGGTGCTCAGGACCGGCACCGACGCCATCATCCAGCGCATCACCCGGTGCACCGAGCACGGCCAGGCCGACGGCTCCATTCCCACCACGGTGCCGGCAACCGAGCTTGGCGAAGCGCTCTACCAGCTGTGGCTGGGCGCGTCGTTGCTGGCCAAGCTCAACGACTCCACCGCCGCGTTCGACACCGCCCTGGCCGCATCGCGCCGCCTGCTGGCGTGATGTTGTTTTGCCCATTTACTAGACGACCGGTCAATTATGAAGAGCCTCTCATGACAGACATCAGCACCCGTACCGACCTGTTCTCGCCCACTGCCCTGGGCGCCCTGCAGCTGGCCAACCGCATCGTGATGGCACCGGTCACCCGCAGCCGCTACGGCGAAGACGGCGTGCCCCACGGCCTGCACGCCACCTACTACGCGCAGCGCGCCAGCGCCGGGCTGATCGTGGCCGAAGCCACCAACATTTCCCCCCAGGGCCGTGGCTACGCCGCCACGCCGGGCATCTGGAGCGAGGCACAGGTAGCGGGCTGGAAGCAGGTCACCGACGCGGTGCACGCCGCGGGCGGAAAGATCGTCAGCCAGCTCTGGCACGTGGGTCGCTTCTCCAATGTGGCGTTGCAGCCCAATGGCCAGGCCCCGGTCGCGCCGTCTGCCATCCAGGCCGAAGGCGATACCTACACCACCGACGGCTTCGTGCCGGTATCGATGCCGCGCGCGCTGGACACCGATGAAATGCCCGGCATCGTTGCGCAGTTCGCGCTCGCTGCACGCAATGCGCAGCGCGCCGGATTCGATGGTGTCGAGGTCCATGCCGCCAACAGCTATCTGCTTGATCAGTTCCTGCGCGACTCCACCAACCAGCGCACCGACCGCTATGGCGGTTCCATCGAAAACCGCGCCCGGCTGACGCTTGAAGTCACCCAAGCGGTGGTCGACATCTGGGGCAGCGATCGGGTGGGCATCCGCCTGTCGCCGGTCACCCCGGATGCAGGCAACACCCCGCCGGACAGCACCGTCATGGCCACCTACGGCCATCTGATCCAGCAGCTCAACCGCTTCAATCTGGCCTACCTGCATTTCGTCGAAGGGGCCACGGCCACATCGCGCAGCGTTCCCGACGGCGTGGATCTGGATGCACTGCGTGCGCAGTTCAACGGCCGCTTCATCGGCAACAACAACTACAACCTGGACTTGGCCATCGCGCGCCGCGCCGAAGGCCGTATTGATGCGGTGGCGTTCGGTCGTCTGTTCATCGCCAACCCGGACCTGGTGGAACGCCTGCAGCGCGGCATGCCGCTGGCCGTCGCACCCCGCGCGTCCTACTACGGCGGCGGTGCCGCCGGCTACACCGACTGGCCACCCGCCTCACCTTGATCGCCCTACCCGCACCGGTACCTGCCGGCTGGTGCCCTGCATCCACGACGCATGCCGGCGGCGCAGGGCGCACCCTCGCCGGCCACCCGGCTCCCTCCCTGAAACTCCAACCCCGTAAAGGAATTCCCATGACCCATGCAACCTACGTGCAGGATTACACCGCCATCGTCGAGGTACTGAACCAGTACAACGAAGGCGGCAAACAAGCCAACAGCAGCATCATGAAGCCGGCCTTCAACGCGCAGGCGACGATCTTCGGCGTGGACGGGGACAACGCGCTGGTGGGCGGCCCCATCCAGGGCCTGTTCGACACCATCGACACCGCGTTCCGTCCTTCGCCCGATGCACGCGCCGCCATCGCACGCATCGACATCGTCGGTACCGCGGCCAGCGCACGCATCGATACCGATGGCATCTCCGGTTACCGCTTCACCGACTTCTTCAACCTGCTCAAGGTGGACGGTCGCTGGACCGTGGTGAGCAAGATCTACCACACCCATCCTGCAGCCTGAATCCAACGGGATACGGCGGGTCAGCCGCGCGATGCGGCTGGCCCGTCGTGGCCTCGGTTGACCCTCACCACGGGCAGGCCGGCAACCCTGTACTCACGCCCTGCCGAACGGACTGCACTGCCAGCCCTGCTGCCGGCGCGCCCACGCGTCCGGATCCGGGTCGCCGCTGTCATCGCGTGGTGCCTGCCCCTCTGCAGCCACGCTGCGGCTGATGTAGGCGTGCATGAACTGGTGCAGTAGCGTTTCGACCGGACAGTGTTCGCGTGCGGCGGCTTCGTGGAAGCGGGCGCATAGGCCGGGGTCGACCGTTACCTGCATGAAGACACGCTTGCTCATGGGGTGCTCCTGTTGCCAAGTGGCGGGGCAGCGCCCCGCGCTACGTGTAGGGACTGCGCGGCACTGCACCGCGCTACGCTGCGGCCTTGCGCTGCAGCTTTCGCGGGATCTTCGGCGGAACGATGACCGGGCGGCTTACCACGGTGAGTACGATGCGGCCGTAAGTGGCCTCCACCTTCAGGCTGGCACCGATGTCGAAACCCACATCCAGCAGCCAACGGCCGCGCAGCTTCAGGTAGGGCACCCTCTCGGTAGGCCCCTGCTCTTCGCGGTCTGGGTACGTCAGGTAGCCTACCTTGTAGCGCATGGCGGGGCGGGAATACGCTTTGCGCTTGGGCGGTTCAAAGAAGGGCGTGTCTGCCCACGGGGTACGCATGCTGGACCTCCGGTTGACGTGTCGCCCCGCCGGGATGGCGGGGCGTCGGGAGGTTAGAAACCGTCATGCTCGAACCGGCGGGCGTATTTCCACGAGGGTGTTGTATTAGCCACCCTCCCGACAAAGGACGTCCAACTTTCGAGCATGAGGAGTTTCTACGCTCCGGTGAACACCATGCGCGTTGGTGTTGAGGATGGGAAATCGCTTGTTTCTGTTGATGCGGCGGGTTTGTTTGATGGGGTCTTGATGACGTTGATTGCGTCAGGTTCCGCGCATCGAGCCGATGGTGTGTGTGGGCGCGTCCATCGGCTTGCGCGCCTGCGGCGCGGCGTTCGTGTTGTCCATGTCCGAAAAGATCATCCACCGTCCATCCGCCGCACGTTGCAGGGCAAGGGTGAACTTTCCCGCATCGCGTCGGCCACCGCCGAAGCCGTATCCGCCGATGACATAGCCGACGGTACCGGACACTGCGTGGGCGAATGCGCGCAGGCGCAGTGAACCGCCTGGCCCCTGGCCCGCGTAGGCCGCCTCGATGGCGGCGCGGCCGCGCACGGGCGGTTGGTTGCTTTGCAGTATCACGCCGTCCTCGGCAAACAGCGCGGCAAGTCCTGCTGCGTCACCGGCGTTCCATGCGCGCTCGTAGTCGCGCAGCACACGATCGAGTTCGCTCGGCAACGGCACATCGGGAAGCTCTGCCTGCGGCTCGGCCGCCGCGGTGACTTGCGCGGCCACCGGGCTTGCCGTGAGCGCCAGCCAAGGGAAGATCAAAGCGAGTACCAATGCGCGCATGGATCCGGCTCCTGTGGTCAAGGATGGCGACGGCAGCCGCCGGTGCAAGAATACGCCTGCGGCCATGCCGTTGCGGGAGGGGCACGGGTTGACCGGTCGGGTGGGCGCACGGCGGCGCTCTATGCAAAGCCCTGCTCTCGGGCGTGCCGCAGCCAGGCTACATCCACGGCGCCGGTGAACCCCACAACGGCGTCCACGCCGCACTGTGGACAAAGCGCGGTTTGATCCTGCTGCTCGCCGTCGCACCACGCCGCAATGGCGCCAGGCGGAAACTCGGCGAAGCAGTAGTAACAGGCCGCCACATCGCTTGCGAGCAGCTGCTTGCGGTGCAGGGAAGAATCACAGGTCCTTGCCATGGCGTGCTCCTACCGCATCCCGCACGTCACCCCCAGGCAACGTCCGTTCTCGATGAAACGCACCTCCGAATGCCCGGGATTGCCGGTCGGTGCCGGTACGCCGGGCGCGACGAAGAACGTGGCCGAGTGGGCGCCATACAGGCCGGCGGGAAGGGCGAACGCCTTGAGCACCGTGTAGCTGCGGTACGGCACGCTTTGTTGGCGCGCTGCGCTGGCCCCCTCGATGCGCGGGACGTCCGGCGCGCCGGTGTTCTGCTGGCGGGCGGCCTCCCAAGCGCGCAGGTCGGCCGCTGTTGCGGGGCGCAGGATGCCAGTGCGCAGCGCCGCGTCGATGCCGGCCTGGCCTGCTGGCGCTACGCCCTTCAACTGAAAGTCCTGCACCGGGGCCGCTGCGGCATCGGTCACCAATGGCGCGCCCGGCGGCAGCCTGCCGATCACCGCGCGGCCATCACGCGCCTCATAGGCCACATCCACAGCGCGCCCGAACACTTCGCGCGCCAGGGGATTGAGCTTCACTGAGCCTTCGCCGCCCACGTAGGCGTAGCCACAGGGACCGCGATTGTCGTAGGTGCTCACCAGCAGCGGCACCCCGGCGGGCAGGCCGGTCAGCTGCTGGCGGTGATAGCCGGTCAGCAGCACCGCGGCGATACGCGTGCCACGTGTCCAGCCCACACTCCAGACCGTGGGTTCGTAAGCGCCCAGCAGCAGCACCACCGGGGCGTCAGGTGCGTGCACCGCCACCTGGATGGTCGTGGCCTGGTGGCCGCTCTGGTCGATCTGGAGGTCGGTCTCCTTGCCGGCATAGGCACCCGCCGCATAGACCTTGGCGTTGGCCGGCATCACGAACCCATCGATGCGGCAGGTGGTCGGCGGGCTGTCCGCTTCGGCCGGCGCTTCGAACGCGAAGGGCTTGGTGGCCTCGGCGGGCTGCGCGGCGGGCATCGGCTCCGGCGTCGGCGCCGGGGTGGGTTCGGCCCGCGTCGCCACCTCAACGGCGGGATCGGGGGCGCGTCTCCCTGCCGTTGCCTGCACATTGGGCTCAGCCATGGGCGGTTCGGTGCACCCGGCCAGCAGCGTCAGTCCAGCGAGGGCGATGCACAGCCTGCCCGGTCCCCTGCCCCTGTGCTTCATGTCGTGATCCTTCACTGTTGGAACCGCGATTCTACGACCTGGAGCCGCCACCGGGAGGCCGCACCCCGATGCGGCTGCGCGCACCTGCCGAAGGGTGGCCCGGTGCAGGCGCAGATCGTAGACTTGCCCCTGCCAGGGAAGCGACCACCGTGGTCCGTCGCCGTTGACACCCTGAGGCGCAACCGGAGTAACAGGGAATGATCGTTGGTCAATGGATGACGCAGGTGCGCAGTGCCCGCGTGAAGTACATCGCACCACTGCTTGCTGGCGTGCTCGCCGCGCCGGCGGCTCACGCGCTGGATGCGACGCAATGGCGTGCCGTGGCACCGGCGATCCAGGCCGCACTGGAATGCAGGACGCAACCCGACACGGACAGCGCCGCGTGGAAGGCCCTTGACCGCAGCGCGTCCGGCGAGTTCAAGCCGATCACCCCACCCGTCCCGTTTGCCGTGTTCGGCTTACCGGTGCGCGAGGTATCCATCTATATCGATCCGGACGGTGACCTGGGCGAAAGCTACACCGCCGCGTTCAACGCCAGCGCCGCTGCTGTACGCAAGGCGGCAAAGCTCGCAGCCAATGCTGGACGCACGACGACGATGGGTGAACTCATGCTGGGCGAAGGCAGTTCATCGCTGACCTGCACGGTGATGGGCAGCTACGATGAAAGCGACTACCAGGAACCCTGACCGTTCGTTGCTTCATGCATGCATTCCTGCGCGTTGAAGAGGGATTGAGCTCCCCGCAACGCACAGGCGTGCACTAAGCCGTACGTGGACGTTTGGTCATCGGCCCCAAAGGCCGGCGTGCCAACACGCTCAGTAACCTGCCCAGCAAAGGAACTGCTCCAACATGTCGGGAAGGCACGCAACGCCGCCGGCGGCTTCGAACCTGCCCGAGTCGACCTTGCAATACAGCCATTGCGCATCCGTCTCTGAGTCACCTCGGCGGATGGGGGCATAGGGCTTGTCCTGAAGCACCGTATCGATCAGGTCCACGGACACCGTCCAGCCCGGGTTGTCCAGCGTGTCGATCCTGATGCCAAAGGAATGTTCCCAGTCCCCATCGCACTGATCGGCGTACCACTTCTGAAGGCGGTCAAGCGCGCGCATCGACGTCCCCTTTGTGACCCGGACGACGGGCCGGATGGCTGCATAGTGAGAGATCACGCACGGGCTGAACTGTGCCGGCGCGAGCCATCAGTCGCCCGCATTGCTCAACCTGTCATGGATCGAATACACCACCGAGAAGATCTTCCAGCCGCGCTCGGTTCGCACCAGCTGCCACATCTCCCTGCCCCAGTTGGTCGTCGCGCCGTTGGCAAGGAAACGGTAATCGAACGACACCGACGCAACATCGCCGTCCGTGTCGATCTTCACGTTGGAGAATTCCTCGGCACGCGGCTCGGTGGTCGCCACCACCTCGTCGATCAGGGCGACAAAGGTGTTCGAGGGAAGCTGGCGCGCCTTGATCGCGTCGGGCTTGGTTTTGCGGATCGTCGCCAGGCGAACATCCTCCGACACGAACTGCCAGCCGATGTCGGCGGGCTTGTCCGAGAAGAACAGGTCCATGTAGGCCGCCTTGTCCTTGTGGATCAGCGCTGACTGGAACGCGTCCATCACGTGTTCGATCGCCTGCACATCGTCGGCCACGTTGCGTTCGGCGCGTGCCGGGGCACAGACAACCAGCGCGACGAAGAAGGCGATCAGCGGAATGCTTCGTATGGCCATGCAACGCTCCAGATAGGTGGGTTCAACCGGCGCATGCCAGCGCATCCGCTACCGCGCACTGCCATCCACGTACGGCCGCGATTGCAGGATCAGCACCTCATCCCCCACCACGGCCCACTCGATGTCCTGGTCCACGCCGCCCAGCGCCTGCTTGGTGCTGGCGCCCACCCGGGCCAACCGCGCGATGAGCGCATCGGTGAGCACCTGGCGTGAGCCGGTGATGGGCACTTCGCGCACACCGCCGGCCGCGTTGGCCACCAGCTGGGTATCTTCAGCCGACCGGCTCAGTACCTGCACCGCCTTGGACCAGGTGGAGTACATCACCTGCTCGGCCTGGCGCTTGCCTTCCACCACGCGGATACCCAGGCCGCGTTTGGCCGAGATGTAGGTGATGTGGCGGCGGGCGGCGTCGAAGGGATCACGCGTGATCATCACGCCGGAGCTGTCCGAAGGCGCGGCGCGCTGCACCAGTACCGCCATGGCCACCGCGTCCTGGCGCAGGCCGGCGGCCGTACGGGCCTCATACGCCTCGAAGTTGAAGACCGACGCCCACACCGTCTGCACGGCCTTGGCCACGTCGTCGGTGCGGGTGACATTGGGCACGGTGGTGTACAAACCGGCGCCGCTGAAGCCCGGCAGATCCTCGGAGTTGGACGAGCTGCGCACGAACACCGCGCCGCCCTGCAACTGGCTCCGCCACTGGCTGTCCAGGCTGCGCACGAAGGCCGGATCGGGCGCGGCGTTGGCGATCTCCGCACGCAGCCCCGCCAACGCGTCACGGCGGACGGCCGCGTCGGTACTGAAACCGGGGCGACGTTGCAGTTCCTGCAGGCGCTGGGGAACGCGCAGCCGCTGCATCATCGCCTGGTAGTGGGCGAACGGGATGCAGAAGCCGTCGGGCACGCGCGCGGCGGGTGGCAGCGCGGCTTTCAGCGTGCCCAGGTTGGCCGCCTTCACCCCGCAATGGCCGCTGTCGCGGGCGCGCAGCGCGGCCAGCGGCTTGAGCGCGACCACGCTCAGGTCCGGGCGTGGCAGGTTGCGCACCGTGGGGCGCGCCGCCGCGGCCGACGGCGTGCGTGCCGGGCGCGTCAGGCGGGTGACCTGGTAGTTGTTGTGGGTGACCTCCAGGGCGACCCACTGGCCGTCGTACGGGCGCAGGGCCGCCTGGGCATCGCGCAGGTAGAGGTTGGGAATGCCCCAGCCCTTGGCCAGCAGGTTCACGTGTGACAGCAGGGTGGAGGGACGCTGGGTGACCAGGCCGGCCACCGGTGCCAGCGCGATGGGCACCTCATCCAGCACCGGGATGTCGCCCGGCGACAGCGTGCGCAGCTGTGCCTCCGAGCGCACGATGCGCAGCCGCCCCTCGGCACGGCCGGTGTTCAACGGCAGGAAGCGCTGCTCACGCAGCAGCGCCTCCTGGCTGATGTAGGGCAGCCCCATGCGGGTGGCCAGCTGCTCGTGCTGGGTGGAGTTGGTCTTGAAGCGGATCGGCTCGCGGAAGGAGGCGCGCACCACCGCGTCGGTCTCCCGCAGCAGGGGCGCGGTGAGTTTGTCGCCCTCCCAGAACTCGTAGGTATAGCCGGGCAGATCGCGCTGCCAGCTGAGCGTGCCGAACAGGAAGCGCCGCTCGGGGTCACGGTACTGCGCGTTGAGCGTGGCCTTGTCCAGGCTGCGCACCAGCCGCTGGCGGCGCACGAACTGCTCGTGCAGCGCAATGCGTGGGGTGTTGATGTAGTAGATGCGTGCGGCGTTCTGCCGGTCGATCACGAAGATCAGGTGCGGCATCTCCAGCGCGGTACCGGCGTTGTAGACGCGGGCGAGCTGCATGAACTGCGCGCGGTTGTCGATGCGCGACAGATAGTCCGGCCCTTCGCTGGGCGTTGCAGCGGCCTCGTTACCTGGCCGGTACTCGTAGGGTGATGGCTTGCGTGCGGTCTGCGCCAGCGCAGCTGAGGTGCAGCACAGCAGCAGCGCAAGCAGGGCCAACACGCGCGATGACCAGGCAAGGTGCGTACGGGATCGGTCCATGATGCCGGTGCAGGAGTTGAAGTGGATGGATCATAAGCCAGTCCGGCGGCGTTGGAGGATCGGGGGCAGGCAAGATCCGGCCTGCGTTGACGATCCGGGCGTCAGCGCAGCACACCCTCGGCATCCACCAGCTGCACGTCGTGCATCAGGTTGAGGTAAGCCTCGTAGTAGGGCTTGTGCGACGCGCCGACGATGGCCAGCAGGCGCATGCCGGGGGTCTGCCCGACCACGTCGCGGATGTTGGCGACCATGCGCAGGTTGCGGGTTTCCCAGTAGCCCACGTAGTTGCGGCCAAATGCCTGCGGCGAAGGCTCCACCAGCGCCGCACCGAAATCGCTGCGGTAGGTCTGCATCGCGCCTTCCGGTGCGTTGTAGGCGCGGTAGATCGCCAGCAGGCCGTCAGGTTGTGCCACGTTGGCGTACAGCGGAATGTCCGCATCGGCGCGGGCTTTCGAATACGGGTTGTCCCATGCCTTCGTGATCGCATCAGCCGCCGCCTTCTCCACCTCCTTGGGGGTGGGGGAATCGGCGGTGTGGTCATCCACCGCCCATACCCGTTCCAGTCCCAGCCGGGCGGCGAGCGTGGCGGCTACCAGCACGGACTCGTCGCGCCGCTGCAGGCGTTTGTCCAGGAAAGCCACCAGCGCGTCGGTCATACCGTCGGCGGCAATGCGTTGCTCGGCGGGCAGGCGCAGCCATTGCACCACCGCGGAGTTGCGCTCACCGGCGGCCAGCCATACCGCGGCCAGCCGTCGCCGCTGCGCCGCACTGGGGGTGGCGGGCCACTGGGCCAGCAGGCGCTCGGCCTCGGCGTTGGCGGCCGGTACGTCCAGGCCGGTTGCGGCCTGGGCCGGCCCGGTATCCACGCAGTAGCTGCTCACGCTGTCGGCATAGCGCGCGGGATTGCGGCGCATGTAGTCGCACTGCAGGCCGGACACGGCCTCCACCGCAATCGCCTCGGGCTTCCATGCGGCCAGACGCTCGAGCAGCGGTTCCAGCTGGGCCGGTGCGAAGGTCTCCGGCATGCCCGACAGGTGCGGCGAGCCCAGCACCAGCACCTCGTTGGGCCGGCCCGCCGGCGGCCCCTTCAGCTGATCGGGGTGGAAGGGGGGCTGGTACCCCGTCCCGGCGGCCAGCGCGCTGGCGCTGCACAGCCCAAGAATGAACATACCGCCGATGCGTCCGATCATGCTGCCTCCATGCAATGGCGGGTGCCTTGCCTGGATGCGATGCTGGTCCACCGCTCACGCAGTGGAAACCCCCGATGGTCATGGCAACCCTTTGGGCGTTTGCTGCATCGGCATCGGTCAGCTCCCCTGCCGCGCTTCCACCACCTCGCCGTCTTCCTTGGTGAAAGGACGCGTCATCGGCGGCAGGATCTCCAGCACGACCTCGGAGGGACGGCACAGCCGGGTGCCCAGCGCCGTCTGCACGAACGGCCGGTTGATCAGGATCGGATGCGCCAGCATCGCGTCCAGCAGTGCGTCGTCGCCGAGCGCGGGGTCGCCCAGCCCCAGCGCGTCATAGGGCGTGCCCTTCTGCCGGATGGCATCGCGAACCCCCAGGCCCGCCGCTGTGATCAGCTCGATCAGGCGCGCGCGGCTGGGCGGGTGGGCCAGGTAGTCGATGACCTCCGGTTCGATGCCCACGTGCCGAAGCATCGCCAGCGTGTTGCGCGAGGTGCCGCAATTGGGGTTGTGGTAAATGACGGCGTTCATACGCCCTCCGTCTGGTTCAAGGCTGCGTCGACCACGCCGGCAGCGGCCGCAAGCGCGACCGCCTCCACCGCGCCCTTGCGTTCGCTGTAGCGGTCCACCAGGTAGTCGCTGCGCCCGCGCACCAGCAGGGTGAACTTGAGCAGTTCCTCCATCACGTCCACCACGCGATCGTAATAGGCCGACGGCTTCATCCGCCCCGCTTCATCGAACTCCTGCCAGGCCTTGGGCACCGACGACTGGTTGGGGATGGTCACCATGCGCATCCAGCGGCCCAGCACCCGCAGGGCGTTGACCACGTTGAACGACTGCGAGCCACCGCAGACCTGCATCACCGCCAGCGTGCGTCCCTGGGTGGGGCGCACACTGCCTTCCTCCAGCGGCAGCCAGTCAATCTGGTTCTTGAACACCGCCGTCAGCGTGCCATGCCGTTCCGGGCTGATCCACACCTGGCCTTCGGACCAGAGTGATGCCTGGCGCAGCTCCCGCACCTTGGGATGCGTGGCCGGCTCGGCATCGAGCATCGGCAGGCCATGCGGATCGAACAGCCGGGTCTCCGCCCCCAGCTGTTCCAGCAGCCGCTGCGCTTCCAGTGCCAGCTTGCGGCTGAATGATTGCGGACGGAGCGAGCCGTACAGGATGAGAATGCGCGGGCGGTGACGCGGCGCTGGGCCGTGCTCCAGCCGGGCGGTCGAAGGAAGGTCCAAAGCGCCGGGCACGATGTTGGGGAGGGGGTCCATGGGTTGTCCATCGCAGATGTTTCCATTATTCTAGAATCATGGAACATACGACCGCAACAGACGCGCTGGCCGCGCTCGGCCACGCCACCCGACTCTCCATCTTCCGCCTGCTGGTGCAGGCCGGCCGCAGCGGCAAGCTGGCGGGCGATATCGCCCAGGCGCTGGCGCTGCCCGGCGCCACGCTTTCCTTCCACTTGAAGGAACTGAGCGCGGCCGGGTTGATCAATGCCGAGCAGCGTGGCCGCACCATCTGCTACCGGGCCGAGTTCCAGGCCATGAACGCGCTGGTGGCTTACCTCACCGAAAACTGCTGCGCCGATGATCCGGCCTGTGACCGGCCCGGTTGCTGAGCACGCGCCATGACCGCTCAGCCCCCGCGTCTTTCCTTCCTGGATCGCTACCTCACGCTGTGGATCTTCCTCGCCATGGCACTGGGGGTGGGGCTGGGCGCGATGTTCGACGGCGTACCGGCAGCGCTCGACAGCCTGTCGGTGGGCACGACCAACGTGCCCATCGCGATCGGTCTGGTCCTGATGATGTATCCGCCGCTGGCCAAGGTGAAGTACGAGGAACTGCCCCGGGTCTTCGCCGACAAGCGCGTGCTGCTGCTGTCGCTGCTGCAGAACTGGGTGGTGGGGCCGCTGCTGATGTTCGGCTTGGCCGTGCTGTTCCTGCGCGACTATCCCGACTACATGACCGGCCTGATCCTGATCGGGCTGGCGCGCTGCATCGCCATGGTGCTGGTATGGAACCAGTTGGCACGCGGCGACAGCCAGTACGTGGCCGGGCTGGTGGCGTTCAACTCGATCTTTCAGATCGCACTGTTCAGCGGCTATGCGTGGTTCTTCCTGTCGTGGCTGCCCTCGGTGCTGGGATTGCAGGGCAGCGTCATCAACGTCAGCTTCTGGACCATTGCCGAGGCGGTGCTGATCTACCTGGGCATTCCGTTCCTGGCCGGGTTTCTCACCCGGTACTGGTTGAAGGCGCGCAAGGGTGCCCGTTGGTATGAGGAGACATTCCTGCCGCGGATCAGTCCCATCACGCTGGCCGCGCTGCTGTTCACCATCGTGGCGATGTTCAGCCTGAAAGGGGGCGAGGTACTGCGCATTCCGATGGATGCGGTGCGCATCGCGATCCCGCTGACGCTGTACTTCCTGATGCAGTTCGTCATCAGCTTCCTGATGGGCCGGTTCGTCGCCCGCGACTACCCGCGCACCACGGCGATCGCGTTCACCGCGGCGGGCAACAACTTCGAGCTGGCGATCGCCGTGGCGATCGCGTCCTTCGGCCTGGCCTCACCGGTGGCCTTCGCCGCGGTGATCGGCCCGCTGGTGGAAGTGCCGGTGCTGATCCTGCTGGTCCATGTGGCGTTGCGTTTGGGGAAGCGGTGGTTCCCAGCGGACACGCATACCGGATGAGCGCTCCGCGTCGTGGCACGGCCGTGCAGGGTGCGTTTTGCTCACGCGCCCGGCGCAACATCGACAACGAACGGCACCGTTCGGATTTCACCGTCGGCCATGAACTGGATCCAGAGCGCATAGCGACCCGCGTGAGGCGGCGTTGCGTGCAACATCATCTGTGCGCTGACCGCGCCCGCCGGGTCATGCGCCGAGCCGTGGGAACCGTGCGCGGCGTTGGCTGCACCCGCCGGCATCGCATGCGCGTGGACATACGCCAGGTCATCGGTGCCCACGAACACCGCGTGCGCCGCCACGCCAAAGCTCGGCGCTGACCCGTTCGGCCGTTCCCGAAAGCGCAAATGCACCTTTCAAGGTTGCATCGGATGCCGAGGCTGGCAATGCCGCCGTACCGAGCGCAGCCACGCCGAAGGTGAGAAGCTGTTTCATGAACATGGGACGTTTCTCCGTAGGTAGGAACTTACCGGCCTGCCAGCGGCTGGTGGGGATATCCAGCCTCTGCGAGGACGGCGAGGAAGGCTGCTTCATCCAGCGCCGTTTCTACCCGCACCTGTCGCGCCGGGGTGTCGGTTTCGATCTGCGCCAGGGGGTCGACGCTCAGCAAGGCGTCTTTCACCGGCCTGGCGCAGGAACCGCACGTCATGTTTGGAATGTGGAACTGAAGCATGTTGATCTCCTGATTGAGTGGTGCGCTGGCTACGTTGGGCGTTGACAGCGTGGCAATGTCAATCAACAGGCGTGGATATCGGTCTGTCCCTCGGGTTGCGTTCACATTTTCGACGCCACAGGCACGCAACAACGCGCACATGCAGGCCCCACAACCGCGACTCGGCATGGATCACGTCACTGCGATGTCGCGCCGCCTTACGTCGTGCTTGCCGTGGCGTTGCGCACGGGCGATGAGGCAGGCGTATCCATGCCGAAGCCGGGCGTCTTGCGCGCCGCGGTGAGCCGCCTGGCGCGCTGGAGGGTCATGGCCGGTTCGGCCAGCATGTCCTGCGTCGAAGGCAGGCTGCTCGGCCCGGTGGCGACAAGCTGGATACGTTTCATGTCGTGTGTGAGGGTGTCGATTGCCTGCACCTGATCTTGACGTATCGGGTCATGGTCGTTCAGGCAGTGCCGGTCAGGCCGAGCGCCACGGTCAACAGCGGCTTCTGCGTCAGAAACGTGCCGTAGAAGACCGAATCACCCACCACTGTGATCGGCGCGACGCGCACGCCCGTGCGTGCCTTGGCCTCCTCCATGACCTCGCGGATCGACAGATCGCGCTCGTCGAAGATGATCCCCTCACGATCGAGCCAGGTCTTCAGCGCATGGCAGTCGGGGCATGCGGGCGTCGTGTAAAGAATGACGGGCGGTTGGGATGTGATGACCATGGCGGCCTCCTTCAGGCGGGTCTGGCGTCGGGGCGACAACTGCGCGTGCCCGGCATCAATGGCCGTTCACCGGGCTCGATGCGGTGGCCTCGATGCTCATCGGCGCGCGGAAGCGCTTGAGCCGCAGCGCGTTGCCCAGCACGAAGATGCTGGAGAGCGCCATTGCCGCAGCGGCAAAGATCGGCGACAGCAGCATGCCGTTGAGGGGATACAGCGCACCGGCCGCCACCGGAATCAGCACGGCGTTGTAGGCGAACGCCCAGAAGAGGTTCTGCTTGATGTTGCGGATGGTCGCCTGGCTCAGTGCAATCGCGTTGGTCACCCCGCGCAGGTCGCCAGACATCAGCACCACGTCGGCCGCCTCGATGGCTACGTCGGTACCGGTACCGATGGCCAGGCCAACATCTGCTTCGGCAAGCGCCGGTGCATCGTTGATGCCATCGCCGACGAAGGCCACCCGCGCGCCGTTGGCGCGGAACGTCTTGAGCGCGGCCACCTTGCCATCAGGCAGGACTTCGGCGGCCACTTCATCGATGCCCAGCTGCCGCGCGATGGCTGCCGCGGTGGCGGCGTTGTCGCCGGTGATCATGGCCACCTTCAGGCCCAGCGCGTGCAGCGCGCGGATCGCCTCCGGGGTGGTGTCCTTGATCGGGTCGGCCACCGCGATCACCGCGGCCAGGCGGCCATCGATAGCCGCATACAACGGGCTCTTGCCCTCTTCACCCAGCCGCTGCGCCGTCGGCAGGAACGTGCTGACATCGAGACCCAGCCGGGTCATGAAGCGGTCGGCACCCACCGCAACCGTTCGGCCGGACACCGTCGCGGTCACACCGTACCCCGGCGTTGCCTCGAAGCCCTCAACAGGCGCCAACGTCAGCTCACGCTGTCCAGCGGCGGCGACGATCGCTTCGGCGATCGGGTGTTCCGAACGGGTTTCCACCGCCGCCACGAGCGCCAGCACGTGGTCATACGCAAAGCCGTCGGCCGGCACCAGGTCGGTCAGTTCGGGGCGACCCTTGGTGAGCGTGCCGGTCTTGTCCAGTGCAACCACGCTGACGTCACGCAGTGCCTGCAGTGCTTCGCCCTTGCGGAACAGCACCCCCAGCTCCGCCGCGCGGCCGGTGCCCACCATGATCGAGGTGGGCGTGGCCAGCCCCATCGCGCACGGGCAAGCGATGATCAGCACGGCCACTGCATTGACCAACGCAAACGTGAGCGCCGGCGAGGGGCCGAACACCAGCCAGACCAGGAATGTCAGCACGGCCGCGGCCATCACCGCCGGCACGAACCACATGGTGACCTTGTCGACCATCGCCTGGATCGGCAGCTTGGAGCCCTGCGCCTGTTCCACCAGGCGGATGATCTGCGCCAGCACCGTGTTGGCGCCCACCTGGGTGACACGGAAACTGAAGGCGCCGGTCTTGTTGAGGGTGCCGCCGACGACATCGGCGCCCGCCCCCTTGGACACCGGCACCGGTTCGCCGGTGATCATGCTCTCATCGACATACGAGGCGCCCTCGACGACCTGGCCGTCGACCGGAACCTTTTCACCCGGGCGCACGAGCACCACATCGCCGGTGGTCACCTGCTCCAGCGGGATCTCCACGGTGGCGCCGTTGCGCTCTACCCGCGCGGTCTTGGCCTGCAGGCCCACCAGCCGCCTGATCGCCTGCGAGGTGCGCCCCTTGGCCCGGGCTTCCAGCATGCGCCCCAGCAGGATCAACGTAACGATCACCACGGCCGCTTCGAAATAGACGTTCGCCGTTCCCTGCGGCAGCACGCCGGGCGCGAAGGTGGCCACCACCGAATAGCCATACGCTGCCGCCGTTCCGACCGACACCAGCGAGTTCATGTCCGGGCCACCCCGCAGCAGTGCCGGAACGCCCTTGCGGAAGAAGCGCAATCCGGGGCCGAACAGGACCAGCGTGGCCAGCGCGAACTGGATGTACCCGCTGGTCTGCAGGCCCAGCGTGTGCACCACCCAGTGATGCATGGACGGCACCAGGTGCGAGCCCATCTCAAGGATGAACACCGGCAGGGTGAGCGCCGCGGCGATCAGCAGGGAGCGCTGCAGCTCGCGCCCTTCGGCCTCGCGGCGTTCGGCGTCCTGGTCGCCTGCACCGCCAGCTGCTGCCGCCACCCGGCGCGAGCTGTACCCGGCCTTTTCAATGGCTGCTTCCAGATCGGCGATGGTGACCACGCCCGCCAGATGCCGCACGCGGGCACGCTCGGTGGCCAGGTTCACACTCGCCTCGATGACGCCCGGCACCTGCCGGAGGCCCTTCTCCACCCGACCCACGCAGGACGCGCAGGTCATGTCCTGGATCGCCAGCTCGATGGTTTCTTCGTGGACAGCGTAGCCTGCACGTTCGATCGCCTCGACAATCGCCTGCGGATCGGCCGCCCCGATGAAGGTGACGTCGGCACGCTCGGTGGCAAGGTTGACCGAGGCCGTTTTCACACCGGGGATGGCGCTGATGGCGCGTTCCACGCGCCCCACGCAGGAGGCGCAGGTCATTCCGCTGACCGGCAGGCTGAGTCGCCCACCCTGCGGCTTGGACAGTCGGGTGTCGTTCTGGAGTGCGGTGGAAGCCATCGGGCTGCCCCTTGAAGAAGGTAGGGTGAGTAGAGCGTGGGGGTTCCAACGATGGGAAGGTCAAGACCGGGGCCTTGCACGGTGACATGTCGGCGGGCAGGCGGATGCAGCACGTTTCAAACAAACGATTGAAACGCTCGTAACTTCGCCGAACTGGACACCATCAGCAGGTTCCGCCAGACTTCGCCCTTTCCCGCTTCGTGGCACCCATGGCGAAACTGCTGGTCCTGCATGGCCCCAACCTCAACCTGCTCGGCACACGCGAGCCGGGGGTGTATGGGCACACCACGCTGGCGCAGATCGACCAGGCCCTGCTGGCCCAGGCGCACGCCGCCGGGCACGCCGTGGAGAGCCTGCAGTCCAACGCCGAACACCACCTGGTGGACCGCGTGCAGGCCGCCCGCGACGACGGCACCGCCTTCATCCTGATCAACCCGGCTGCGTTCACCCACACCTCGGTGGCCCTGCGCGATGCGCTGGCCGCGGTGGACGTGCCCTTCATCGAAATCCACCTGTCCAACCCGCATGCGCGCGAGCCGTTCCGCCAGCACAGCTATTTCAGCGACAAGGCGGTGGGCGTGATCTGCGGCTTCGGTGCCGACAGCTACCGCTATGCGATGGATGCCGCCCTGACCCGCCTGCAGGGCGCGCGCGCCTGATGACGCTGCTGCGCGCCCTTGCCTGCGTGGCGTTTTCGGCCGGCCTGTGCGCCAGCGCCGCGGCGTTCGACCGCCAGGACGAAGGCATCGACTGCGCCAAGCCGACCACCACGATGGAGAGCGACCTGTGCGCCTCGGACGTGGCCGCCGCTGCCGATGTGGAACTCAATGCCGTGTATGCGCAGGCGCGCCAGCAGCTGCGCTCCCCGGCCGACGGTGGTGCCTGCAGCTGGTGCCGCAACGCCGAGCAGCAGCTGGTGCTGGCGCAGCGTGCCTGGGTGCAGCTGCGCGACCACGACTGCGACGCGGTCTACATGTTCAACTCCGACGGCACCGCGCGCAACGGTGCGCAGATGCGCTGCCTGACCACCCTCACGCGCGACCGCATCCGCCAGTTGCGCGATTTCTACGAATTGCTTTGACCCGAGCGCACCGCGCTTCCCACCACACTGACACCACGAGCCAAGAGGCCCCCATGGATCTCCGCAAAATCAAGAAGCTGATCGACCTGCTGGAAGAGTCGAACCTCGCCGAAATCGAAATCAAGGAAGGCGAAGAGTCCGTGCGCCTGTCGCGCGCCCCGGTCTCCGGCTACGGCATGATGCAGGCCGCTCCGCAGATGATGATGGCGCCCGCGCCCGCGCCGGCGCAGGCCGCGGCGGCCCCGGCGATGCCGATGCAGTCGCCCACCGAAGCCTCCACCGGCGGCACCGCCAAGGCCGGCAATGCCCTGCCCGACGGCCACGTGCTGCGCGCACCGATGGTCGGCACCTTCTATGCGTCGTCCTCGCCGGACAAGCCGGCCTTCGTATCGGTGGGCCAGGCCGTGAAGGCGGGCGAAACGCTGGCGATCATCGAAGCGATGAAGATGTTCAACCCGATCGAAGCCGATGTTTCCGGCACCATCGTCGCCATCCTGGGCGAAAACGGCCAGCCGGTCGAATTCGACCAGCCGCTGTTCGTGATCGGCTAAGGACTCGTCCATGCTCGACAAAGTCGTTATTGCCAACCGAGGGGAAATCGCGCTGCGCATCCTGCGCGCGTGCCACACCCTGGGCATCCGCACGGTGGCCGTGCATTCCACGGTCGACCGCAACCTCAAGCACGTGGCCATGGCCGACGAGTCGGTCTGCATTGGTCCGGCACCGTCGTCTGAGAGCTACCTCAACATCCCGGCGCTGATTGCCGCGGCGGAAGTCACCGACGCCCAGGCCATCCACCCGGGCTACGGCTTCCTGTCGGAGAACGCCGACTTCGCCGAGCGCGTGGAAGAGTCCGGTTTCATCTTCATCGGTCCCAAGGCCGACACCATCCGCCTGATGGGCGACAAGGTGGAAGCGATCCGCGCGATGAAGGCCGCCGGCGTGCCGTGCGTGCCCGGCTCGGGCGGCCCGCTCACCGACGACATCGTGGCCAACACCAAGATTGCCCGTGAGATCGGTTACCCGGTCATCATCAAGGCATCCGGTGGCGGCGGCGGTCGCGGCATGCGCGTGGTGCATGCCGAGGCGTCGTTGAAGGCAGCCATCGAAACCACCAAGTCCGAAGCGAAGGCAGCCTTCAGCAACGACCAGGTGTACATGGAGAAGTTCCTGGAGAATCCGCGCCACGTGGAGATCCAGGTGCTGGCCGACGGCCAGGGCAACGCCATCCACCTGGGTGAGCGCGACTGCTCGATGCAACGCCGCCACCAGAAGGTGGTGGAAGAAGCACCTGCACCGGGCATCACCGACGAAATGCGCGAGCAGATCGGCAAGGTGTGCGTGGAAGCCTGCATCCGCATCGGCTACCGCGGCGCGGGTACCTTCGAGTTCCTGTTTGAAGACGGCCGGTTCTACTTCATCGAAATGAACACCCGTGTGCAGGTAGAACATCCGGTGACGGAGATGGTGACCGGCATCGACCTGGTCTGCGAACAGCTGCGCATCGCCGCCGGCCAGAAGCTGACCATCAAGCAGAGCGACGTGGTGCTGACCGGCCACGCGATCGAATGCCGCATCAACGCCGAAGACGCGGAAACCTTCGTGCCGAGCCCGGGCCAGATCACCGCCTTCCATCCGCCGGGTGGCCCCGGTGTGCGCGTGGATACCCACATCTACAGTGGATACCGCGTGCCGCCGAACTACGACTCGATGATCGGCAAGCTGATCGTGCACGGCCCGGACCGCGAAACCGCGATCGCGCGCATGCGCGTGGCGCTGAGCGAGATGGTGGTCGATGGCATCAAGACCAACGTGGCGCTGCAGCAGCGGATCATGCGTGACAAGGGCTTCCAGGCCGGTGGGCAGAACATCCACTACCTGGAAAAGCGCCTGGCCGAACGCAAGAACAAGTCGATTGCGTTGACCTGATCGCGCGGTAGTGCGTTACAGCAGAAAGGCGGGGCATATGCCCCGCCTTTTTGTTTGCCCGGCATGTGGTTTGCGTGGAGCGGTACGCCTTGCCTCAACGCAGCAGCGCGATGAGCAGCAGGATCGGGATCGGAATGCCCAGGAACCACAGCAGCAGGTATCTCATGGTGAATCCTCCTCGTTGAGCGGTGGGTTACAGGTCGCGGCGGCGGCCGCCCCAGGTGGCGAACAGGCTGGCGCTGAAGGCACCGATGAGCAGCGTGATGAACAGCCACAGCGCCGCGTAGGCGGTCGCCTTGCGGGCATCGTCAGCCGCCTGCTTGGCGTCGTTCTTGGCCTTCTCCAGCGAGGCGCGCAGGCGCGTCTGCATGTCGCTCACGCGGGCCTGTGCTTCGGCCTGGCTCATGCCGGTCTGGTTGGCCACCAGCTGCGCCAGGTACTGGGTATCGGCCGGATCCATGGCATCGCCCTTCAGGCTGTTGACCACGATGCGGTTGACCTCGCCACGGACGTCACCCCGAACCGGACCCGGGCCGCGTTCGGCACCCGCCATCGGGCGCGGCGGCGGCACAGCGGTACCAGCCTGCGGCGACGGCACCGGCGGTGCAGTACCGGCAACCGGTGCCGGCGGCGGGCCCATCGGTGCAGCCGGTGCGGCCGGTGCGGCGGGTGCATTCGGATTGGCGCGGAACAGGCCATCCACCCAGTACTGCAGGTCGCCGTTGTCGCCGCCCATGGCGGCCGGACCGGCAGCGGCGGCCACGCCACCGGCGGTGGTAGCAGCCGCCCCTGCGGTGGCACCGGCCACCTTGGCACCGGCGCCCAGCACGCCACCGATCGCGGTGGTGAGCAGACCGGCGGTCAGCAGCGTGGCCACCGACCACGACAGGAAGCCGTGCGCGGTATCGCGGAAGTAGGTTTCATCACCGTGCAGGTTGCTCCACTTGTTGCGCAACCGGCCCGCGAGATAGCCGCCGAGACCGGAGGCGGCAATGGCAGTGAAGGTCAGCCAGGCAATGCTGGACCAACCGAACGCCTCGGCCGACACACCTTCATAGGCCCACGGCGATACCGATGACAGCCCCAGGCCGACGCCCAGGATCAACAGCACCAGCGACAGCGCGGCGGCCGCAGCGGCGCCGGCAAAGATCGCCCCCCAGGACGTGGCGCTGTCGTGCGGCACAACGGGGGGTGGGGTGACCACTGCAACCGTCGCGGTGGCGTGTGGTTCGGATGCGGCGTAATCGCCTCGGGTATTCATTCGACAGGGTCTCCGGCACGTGCGCTGCGGATGCAGCCAACACCCGCAGGCTGCGCGTCACACCGTGAACTGCCCGAGATCCGTAAGCGAAGGCGGCGTGGACAGCATCACAACGCGCCAGTCACATCGGTCGTATGCGTGCGACGCCCCGCGACTGTCATGCGCCGCCGCAGACATCCTGCATGAAGGCAGCAACCGCCTCCGCCGCCGCTTCCGGACGGGCCTGCAGCATCAGATGGGGACCGTCCAGCCACCGGGTGGCCTGCGCGGGCAGCAGCGCCGACAGGTAACGCTGGCAGCGCCCGGGCAACAAGCGATCCTGTGCCGCATGCAGGCATAGCGCGGGCAGCTTCACCGCGTCTGCGCTTACGGCGACATCGACGCCGAGCGCGGCAATCGCGCGGCCGCGCAGCACATCGGCGTCGACACTGGCGAGGGCATCTTGCAGCGCATCGCGCAAGGCGGGCGTGCTCCAGCGGCCAAGCAGCAACCACGACAACGCGGGCATCGGCAGCGCACGCACCGGTGCCCAGTACAACAGCGACTGCAGGCGACGCCAGGCCGGCCAGGGCGAACGCGCGAACGTGGTGGAGAGGATCACACCCCGCAGACCGGGCGGCGGTGAAGCGGCGATGGACAACGCCAGCGGCCCCGAGAACGATTCGCCCAACAGCAGGTAGTCGCCCTCGGTGGGCAACGCCTGCTGCACGAAGCGGGCGAGCGCGGCGTAGTCCAGCCTGCGATCGACCGGGTAGGCGATCACCGTGACCCCCACCCCAAGCCGCCGCATCGCGACGGAGAACGCGGCATGCTGGCGGCCGGTCGCATCCAGGCCCGGCAGCAGCACCAGCCGCAGCGGGCGCGTGGCCAGCACGCCCCCTTCGGCATGCGGCATCAACGCGGCGCGTTGGCCGCGGTCACCTGGGTGTTCTTCAGCGGTGCCACGCCCAGCGACGAGGTCGGGTCGACGATCACCATGGTTTCGGTGGAACCATCGGGCCACACCACCTGGAAGGTGCTGCCGGCCGGCAACGACGAGAACGGCATGCCGCTTTGCGCGCGGTAGACCGCGGCCACCTGGCTGGCGCCGGCGCGGCGCGTGTCTTCCGGTGCCTTGACCGAGGTCAGCTGCACCTTGGACAGGCTGCGGTATCGATCTTCATACGTATCGATCATCACCAGGCCTACGGCGCCGGCCGAATAGGCCACGAACAACACCACCCAGAACCAGAACTTGGCACCGTGCAGGAATCGACGGTAATTCATCGCCCTTTCCTCTTCTTGATCAGTTCTTCAACCAACGTCTTCATTTTCCCCGCACCTTGCCGCGAAACCGCGGCGTCATAGACGAAGGTGGCAAAATCCTGCCCACCGTCCTGCGAACAGATCCCACCGTTCGCGCAGAAATTGTTCATCAACACACTGTCCGGGCCGCACGCCATGCCCAGCTCGCAGGCTCCCAGGCGCCAGGCCAGTTCGCTGTACTGGTCCCCGGCCACCAGGCCGTTGAGCGCGCTGTCGCCACTGGCGCGCTGGCCCATGGCCGGTGCCAGCGCCATGAAGGCTTCCGGATCGCGCGACTCCCTCACCCGCTCGACCAGCCCGCGGCGGTAGTCGGGGCTGTTCTGCAGCGGCTGGCCGTCGGCAAACAGCGCGGCCTCGGCGGCCAGGTTGCCGGCCGTGGCCGCCTGGACGCGCTGGGTCAGGATCAACTGCCGGCCCAGGCCGTCGCTGGCCACGAAGCCGCCGCAGCGCCGCGCAACCCGTTCGCGGGCCTGCACCATGGCCGGCGAGGCCGTCATGCCCAGCCCGGTCAGCAGCGCGTTGTCCAGCTGGTAACCGCCCGGGTCCATGGCGTAGATGGCGCAGTAGTCGTATACGCGACTGATCATCCACGACGCTTCGGCATTGCCGTTGGCCGCCTGCAGCTGCAGGCGCTGGGCATAGGCGAACAGGTCGGTGTCGCCTTCGATATCGGCGCGGATGTCCAGCGGCAACCCGGACGCGATGGCGTTGCCGCGCTCGTTGGCCAACAGCTGGCGAGCCAGCTGCTGCGCCTGCATGGGCGCGGCAGCCACCAGTGCCACCGGCGTTTCGCCCACGCTGTCGGGCATGTCGTCGGCGTGCCGCACGTGGCCGCCCGCGCGATAGCCCACCACCCCCAGCAACGCCAGGGCCGGTACGACCAGCAACCAGGTTTTGAGGGTGGGCACGAGCGCCATGCGCAGGACCGGAGGTGCCCATGCGGGCAGCGGAAGGCCCAGTTTAGCAAGCCCTCCGGGAGCTGTCTGAACCGCATTCCGGTCGCATTCTCATGACCCAGAGAGACGACAGGACGCGGCGTGGCAGGCAGCAACCACCCACAATGGTCTAGCATTCACGGTTTTCCGCAGGTAACTCTTCCCATGCCGTTCCTGGAACTCACCCTCCGCTGCAGCGAATCCACCCAGCCCCGCTACGAAAATGCGCTGGACGATGTCGGCGCGCTGGCGGTGACCCTGCTCGACGCCGATGCCGATACCAGCAACGAGCGCGCCATCCTGGAACCGGGCGTGGGCGAGACCCCGCTGTGGAACGATCTGGTCCTCACCGCGCTGTTCGCGGCCGACACCAATGCACTGGCGTTGCTGGCCGCGCTGGAGGCGTTCGACCCCGGCCTGGACTGGTCCGATGCCAGCTTCCGTGCGGTGGCCGACGAAGACTGGGAACGCGCGTGGCTGGACCAGTTCCAGCCGATGGCCTTCGGCGAGCGCACCTGGATCGTGCCGTGGAACCATGATCTGCCCGAGGCGGCGCAGGCCGACGATGCCGCCGTGATCCGCCTCGACCCGGGCCTGGCGTTCGGCTCGGGCACCCACCCCACCACCGCGCTGTGCCTGCGCTGGCTGGACGGCCTGGCCGCCGAGGGCGCGCTGGCGGGCCAGACCGTGCTCGATTTCGGCTGCGGTTCGGGCATCCTGGCGCTGGCCGCCTTGAAGCTGGGCGCGGCCCGTGCCGTGGGCGTGGACAATGATCCGCAGGCGGTGATCGCCACCGGCGACAACGCCGAGCGCAACGGCCTGCAGGATCGCCTGGCGGTCTACCTGCCGCATGACGAACCGCCGGCCACCTACCCGGTGGTCGTGGCCAACATCCTGGCCTCGGCCCTGGATGCACTGGCCGACGTGCTGGCCGCACGCGTGGCCCCCGGCGGGCGCATCGCGCTGTCGGGCATCCTGCATGGCCAGGAAGACGACCTGCTGGTGCGCTATGCGCCGTGGTTCGAGCAGCTGGAAACCGCCCAGGACGAAGACTGGATGCGCATCACCGGCGTGCGCCGCGCCTGAGTCGTCGTGAACGTGCTTGAATGGGCGCGACCCTGCCGCCCGGCCCCGAATCGATGACCGAGCCTACGCCCCCGCCCCCCCGCCGCCCGCTGGCCACCTTCCTGCGCGCGAGCCCGGACGACGCGCCGCGCGGGCAGCCGCTGCCGGACGACGACGAACCCGCGGCGCACGACGCAGCGGACGATGCGCTGGCGCAGGCCTTGCCGCCGGACGGTTCGGTGTTTGATCCGCCACCGGGCGAACGCGATGATCCGGCCTACAACGCGGGCGACGCATCGCAACGGCAGCCGGCGCATGCAATGGCCAGCGCCGACGATGACATCGCGCACGCCGCCCCCCGCGATCCGGTGACGCAGCACGATGCGTCCATCGAAGACAGCGCCGGAGTGGAGCCGCCAGTGCCGCTGATCGGCGCCAGCGCCACGCCCGCACCCAGCTTCATGCGGCTGCGCGCCGCGCGCCTGCACACCCCGCGCTGGCAGTGGGGCGTACTGGCCGGGCTGGTGCTGTTGCTGGCGCTGCAGATCGCCGTGGCCGACCGTGCGCGGTTGGCGGCCGATGCCGGCAGCCGCCCCTGGATTGCCGGGCTGTGCAGCGTGCTGCGCTGCACGTTGCCTGCGTGGCAGGAGCCGGCGGCGTTCAGCATGATCAGCCGCGATGTACGTCCGGTGCCGGGCCAGCCCGGTGCACTGCAGGTGCAGGCCAGCTTCCGCAACGATGCGCGCTGGGCCCAGGCCTGGCCCGCGCTGCGGTTGTCGCTGTCCGATGCCGATGGCCGCGTGATCGGCACCGGGGTGTTTGCCCCGCACGATTACCTGGACCGTTCGCTTGACGCCACCAGCGTATTGGAACCTGGCCAAAGCGCGCAGATTGCATTCCGCGTACGCGAGCCGGCCGCATCCACCGTCGCATTCACCTTCGAGTTCCAGTAGCCGCGCCTGGCGCGTCCAGCGTGGCAGCCTGCCCACGCACGCGCTAGACTGGCCCCCTACAATTCTCCGACCGGGGCTGCTGTCCGCCCCGGCATCTGCACCGGGAACCTCCTTGAACGCTGTCCTTTCTCGTCCTGACAATAGTCGTGGCGCGCCGAAGCCACCGCTGCGCGAACACGTGGCCCAATCGGTCCGACGCTACCTGCGCGACCTGGATGGCTGCGATGCCGACGATGTGTACGAGATCGTGCTGCGTGAAATGGAAATCCCGTTGTTCGTGGAAGTGCTCAACCACTGCGAAGGCAACCAGAGCCGCGCCGCGGCCATGCTGGGCATCCACCGCGCCACGCTGCGCAAGAAGTTGAAGGAATACGGCATCGCCACCTGATGCCGTGCATCGACCCACGGTCGATGCCTACCGGTTCGGGCAAACGGCGCTGGCCGTCACGCGCTCCAGAAGTACCGTACCAGGTGGAAGAACACCGGCGCGGCGAAGCACACCGAGTCCAACCGGTCGAGCATGCCGCCGTGGCCCTCGATCATGTGGCCCCAGTCCTTGATGCCGCGATCGCGCTTGATCGCCGACATCACCAGGCCACCCCAGAAGCCCATCAGGTTGACCGCCAGCGACATGCCGAACGCCTGCCACGGCGTGAACGGGGTCAGCCACCACAGGGCCGCACCCAGCGCACTGGCCGACAACACGCCGCCGATGAAGCCCTCCACGGTCTTGGACGGCGACAGCTTCGGCGCGATCAAACGCTTGCCGATCAACTTGCCCCAGATGTACTGCAGTACGTCCGAGGACTGCACCACGATCACCAGGAACGCGAACAGCAGCAGGTTGCGTGCCGGCTCCACCCCGGCCAGCCTGAGGTTCAGCAGCGCCGGTACGTGTGAAATGCAGAACACGCAGATCATCAACCCCCACTGCACCTTGGACGTCCGCTCCAGGTAATCGGTGGTGTCGCCGCCGATGGTGGCGAGGATCGGCAGGAACAGGAACGCGTAGACCGGAATCAGCAGCGTGTACATGCCGTACCAGTCGGTCCACACCAGCCAGTACTGCCACGGCAACACCACGTAGAACGCGGCCAGCAACGCGTAGTAATCGCCAGCGCGGGTGGGCGTGAGCGTGATGAACTCGCGCAGCGCGAACAGCGACACCAGCGCGAACAGCAGCACCACGCCGGTGCGCCCGAAGAAGAACGCCAGCGCAACCACCGCGGCCATCACCCACCACGCGCGGATCCGCGAGACCAGGTTGGCCAGCACGCTGCTGGGCGCATGCCGCGCGCGCCAGCGCAGGGTTTCGGCGATCACCGTGGCCACCACCAGCACCGCGGCGATGCCGGCAAACAGCAGGCGCGTCTGCGCGTGCGTGGACAACTGCGCCACGTCGGTGGCCAGCGTCGACAGCCATGCGGTCATGCGCGTTCCCTGCGCGGCTGCGGGTCCAGCGCCATCAGCGACAGCCGCGCACGCTCCAGGAAGCGGTCCTTGTCTTCATCGGCCTTCAACCGCAGCGGCTCGCCGAAGGTGGTGGTGCACAGCAGCGGCAGCGGCAGCCAGCGACCCTTGGGCATCACCCGCTTGAGGTTGTCGATCCACACCGGCACGAACTCCAGTTCCGGACGTTGCCGGGCCAGGTGGTAGATGCCGCTCTTGAACGGCAGCACGCCCTCGTCGGGATTGCGCGTGCCTTCCGGGAACAGGATCAGCGAGTTGCCTTCATCCACGGCCTGGCACAGGCAGGCGATCGGGTCTTCATGGCGCTTGGCCGCGTCGCGCTCGATCAGCACGCCGTTGAACACCGCGTGGATCAGGTAGCGGCGCAGGCCGTCGCGCTGCCAGTAGTCGGCCGCGGCCACCGGCCGCACCTGACGGCGCAGGGTGATCGGCAGCGCCGACCAGATCAGCACGAAATCCCCGTGGCTGGCGTGGTTGCCGTAGTACACGCGGTGGTCGCTGGACGGGGCGCAGCCCTGCCACAGCGCGCGCGCCCCGGTGAGCGCGCGGATGGCAAAGCTGCAGCCGCGCGCGATGAGGTCAGCAAGCATGGGCGGGCATCCGGGCGGGGAGCGGTGGTGTCATCACGGCAACGTCTTCACTACCAGCGCGCCCAGCAGGCACAGCGCCTGCGCGCCAAGCGCCAGCAGCTGCCAGCGCAGCAGACGGCGCATACCCTGCCAGCGCGGCTGCCAACCGCGCGGGGCGGTGGATGCCTCGCGCAGCCCGAGCTTCTGCAGCACGTCATCGATCACCCCGGGCGCGGCGTCGGGATGGCTGGCCTGCAACGCCTCCAGCAATGCCGCATCGAAACTGACCCGGGCGGCGTAGTAGGCCTGCACCGCGCCGGCCAGCAGCGATACCAATGCGGGCACTGCCACCACCACCGGCGGCATCGACAGGCACAGCAGCGCCAGCGCCGCGCCGGCCAGCAAGACCGAGATGCCGGTGGCCATGCGGACCTGGCGCAGGACGGCGGTCATCACCCGCAACTGGAACAGCATGCTCATGCGCTCACCTGTGTGCTTCCGTTGGCCGCCGCGGCATCGCGCACGGCCTGTTCAATCGCATCGCGGTGCCGGTCATGCAGCACGATATGCGGGCAATCCAGCTGCAGCAGGCGGATCGCCGCGTCGGCACTGTCGGCGTGTCCGCTGCGGCACAGCCAGGTGGCCACGGCCGCTGCGCTGCGCGAATACCCGAGCGCGCAGCACACCAGCACCTCGCCACGGCGATGGCCATGTGCAATGGCATCGGCAGCGCGCTGCAGGTCATGCGCGGTGGGGGTGGCCAGGTCCAGCATCGGCACGCTGCGGTAGTGCCGCACCTGGCCCGCGAAGGGCAGTTCGGCGCACACATCCACCACGGTCGACATCGGCAAGGACGCCCCCGCCGCCGGCATGCGTCCCAGCCACACGCCGTCGATCACCAGCTGCGGCTGCGGCGCACGGCGTGTCCACCAGCGCGAGTTCAACCAGGCGGCCAGCAGGTACGGCGCCAGCAACCAGCACGCGGCCATGCTCATCCGGCCGTCTTCCTGCTTCTGGAATACCGCCGTGCCCACCGCGGCGTAACCCAGCGCCACCAGCGCCAGCGACACCGCCGGCCAGCCAAGCCACAGCACCCAGCCGCCGAAGGTCAGCGCCAGCGACGCGCACAACGCGCTGCCCAATCCGTACAGCATCGCCAACCGCCAACGCGTGCCGTCCTGCGCCCACTGCCAGTGGGCCAACGGCGAGCGCCCGTGCGCCGGCCACAGCCACACGCACAGCCAGCCCACGGCCACGCCGGTGGGCACGTCCACGAAGTGGTGCTGCCAGGTGGTCAGCACTGAAATGCCGATCAGCGCGAACCACACGTGCAGGGCCGCGCGCCACCACCCACGCAGGTGCTGCTGGAAGCGCACCCACAGCACCACCAGCAGCACGATGTGCAGCGAGGGGGCCTGGTTGAATGGCTTGTCGAAGCCCAGCAGCACGTCGAACAGCCAGCCGAACACGCCGGACGTTTCCGGGCGCTCCAGGCTGAAGCGCAGCGGCCAGAGCAGGAAACACGCCACCGACAACAGCTGCGCGGTGAGCAGCCGGCGCGCATGCATGTCCAGTTCGGCGCGTTGGGTGCAGATGAAGAACGAGGCCACGTAGAACAGGTCGATGGACCAGTACGGCACGATGGTCCACGGCTGGAACGGAATGGCCGCTTCCCAGTCGAACACGATCGACGGCACGTAGGACAGGCGCCCGGCCATCGCGTTGGCCAAGCCATAGCTGAGGAAGAAGAACGGCCCCAGCAGGGCCAGCCACAGCAGGGCGCGTCGCCAGGGCCGCACGCCCTCGGTCACGGCAGCACCCGGCGCGCCAGCGACACGGTGAAGATGCCGAAGCGGTCGATGCGCTGAGTGACCTTCTCGAACCCGGCCAGGCGCACCAGTTCATCCATTTCCTGCTGGGTACGCCGGCGCATCACCCAGGCCGCGCCTTCGCGGTGGCTGGTCAGCGCGCGCGCGATGAACTCCAGCTGCGGGTGCCACGGCTGGCCGGTGTAGACCAGGTAGCCGCCTTCGCGCATGGCTGCGGCGATACCCTGCAGCGAGCGCAGCACCGCATCGTTGTCGGCGAACAGTTCGTACAGCCCCGACACCGTGGACAGGGTGGGCGCCACCGGCAGTGCCGCCAGCGAAGCGGCATCGAACGCATCGCCCTGTTCGAAGGTGGCGATGTCATCGGCACCAAATTCGCTAATGAGCCTACGCCCGTCGATGACGTTGCGTTCGCTGAAGTCGCGCAGGGTGATCGCGTCGGCGCGCTGTTCGCCCTGGGCCAGTGCATCCAGCACGTAGCGGCCATGCCCGGCGGCCACGTCCAGCACGCGCACCGGGCGCCCTTGGCCATGCAGGTGCAACGCGGCCAGCTGCAGCAACTCGCGCACGTGGGTGCGGCGGATGCGAATGCCGCGCCAGCCGATCGCGTCCAGGTAGTTGCGGTCGATCATGCGGCCCAGCGGGCCACTTCCGCGCGCCTGGTCGCGGTAGATGTAGTCCAGCGTGCTGCCCGAATCGAAGCCGCTTTCCAGGCCCAGCGCGATGCCTTCGGACAAGGTGCCGCCGAAGCGCAGGCCGGCACGGGTGAAGCGCCAGTACAGGTCCTTGGCGCTGTTGCGCTGCGGCGGCCAGGACAGGACTTCCGCCTCGTCGAAGGTGGGGCCGTGCCGGTGCGCATCGCGCAGGCTGGGCCGCACCAGCGGCTGCTCGAACCGCTCGGTGACAAAGCGGCGGATGGCCGCGATGGCCGGCGCACGGTCGCGCTCGCCCAGGGTGTCGTGGAAGAAGCCAGGCAACAGGTGGCGTTCCTTGATCGGCGAGGACAACCGCTCGTAGAAGCGGTCCTGCGGCGCGCGGTGCACCACGAAGTCCGATCCGGACACCAGCACCTGGGTGGGGACGGTGATGGCCTGCGCATCGCCCACCACGCGATCGGCGGCTTCGTACAGGCCCAGCAGCACGCGCACCGAGATCGGCCGGGTGATCAGCGTGTCGGTGCGGTAGCTTTCCACCCGCTCCGGATCGTGGGTGAGCCATTGTGGCTTGACGTAGCTGTTGACGAAGAAGTTGCCGCGCAGCTTCTGCATCAGTTTCAGGCCGGGTACCGCCAACGGCACGTACAGCTTGACCTTGAAGGCAGGCGACGCGAGCACCAGCGCGCGCAGCGGCGGCGCGTAGTCGTGCACCCAGGTGGCGGCGACCACCGCGCCCACGCTCTGGGCGATGATCGCGATGTCCTGCACGGCGATGCCATGCTGCTGGCCGATGTGGGCGATGAAGCTGTCCAGGTCGCGTACCAGCGCCTCGAATCCCGGTGCATCGCCACGCTCGCCCGGCGACTGACCGTTGCCGCGCGCATCCCAGGCGAATACCTCGGTGTCGGGCAGGTCCAGCTCATCGGCCAGGTGGGCGACCCGGCCGGAATGCTCATGCCCGCGATGCAGCAGCACCACTGCACGGCGTGTGGGCGCCAACCCGCTGGCCGACCAGTGCCGGTAGAACAGCGGCTGGCCATCGAAACTGTGGAACTGCAGATGTTGCTGTGCGCGCATGCATCACTCCGTTGTGCATCCGGCGGGATCCGGCCACGTCAGCCGATCTCCGCCAATCCTTGTCGAACGCGCCGCCAGCCGGTCAGCACGCAGAGTGCTGCCGATGCCCACGCGATCCATCCCACGATGGCGCCGTCGATCCAGCCGGGCGCCAGCAGCACGCCGATCAGGCCGATCACGAACGCCCGGTCGCTCTTGCCCATCGGCCCGTCATAGCGCCGGCTGGCCCCCACCATCACGCCTAGGACGCCAGCGTACTCGCAAACCGCAGCCATCCACGTCAGCGCCCACAATGCGGTGGGATTCACCCCCGGCAGGCTGAGCAGGCTGAGGTAGAGCGCGGCGTCGGCGATGATGTCGCACAACTCGTTGAGATATGCGCCCAAGCGCGACTGCTGGCCGAATTCCCGGGCGAGCATGCCGTCCACGGCGTTGAGCGCCATGCGCAGCAGCATCCACAGCGGCAGGGTCAGGTACAGCAGCGGCCGCGCGGGCGCCCACCGCCACACGGCGGCGGCCACCAGCAACGACACCACCGCAGCCAGCACCGTGACCGTATTGGCGGTGATGCCCACGCGGTAAAGACCGCGTACGCCCGGCCGCAGCAGATCCTGGAAGCGCCCCTTCAATGCATAGATCGACATGCCGTACCGTCCTCCTGACGTTCGCTAATCTACCTGTCCACGCCGATGCTGGGAAACGCCTGCCGACTCACTCGGCCACCAGCAGCTGCCGCCATAGCTGCAGAAAACGGTCGGAGTACCAGTAGCCTTCGCTGCGCATCAACTGCACCGGCAGCCCGGCGGTGAGCACGTAGCGTCTGTCGAAGCGCTGGTCGAACTGGCGCTTCAGCCGGCCCAGCTGCGCCCGGTCGCTGTCGAGCATCGCGCAGGCCAGCATGCCCAGCCAGCCGTCCACCTCGTCCGGCTCGCGGGTGAAGGCCTGGTCGAACAACCGCTTCGCGTCCTGTGGCCGGCCCAGGTCCAGCAGCATGTAGCCATAGTTGCGCTGCGCATCGATGTTGTCCGGCTGCGCCTGCAGCACCTGCTGCATGCGGATGGCCGCCTCGCCGGTGCGACCCAGGTGGAACAGCACGTAGCCGGCGTGTTCCTGCAGCGCCGGGTCAGGCTGCGCCTGCGCGTGTTGCAGTGCATCCAGACGCAGCCACGCCGCCTCGAAGTCGGGCGTGGCCGCCGCCGGGTTGCCGGCCGACAGGGCCATCGCGGCGCGGTTGAACCACGGCCGGTAGTCGTCCGGCGCGTCATCGATGGCGTCCTGCAGCGCGCGGCCTGCGGCGTTCGCATCGCCGGTGTCGGCCAAGGCGCTGGCCAGGTTGAGGTGGATGTCCATGCGCTGTTCGCGCCGGCCGGACGCGTCCAACGCAGGATCGCCCTGCAGCTTCAACGCGGTGCGGTATTCCTGCACGGCCTTGCGCGGCTGCTTGAGCTGCTGCAGGTACAGGTTGCCCAGGTTGTAGTGCGCATCCAGGCGCGCGGGCTGCAGCCGCATCGCCGCGCGGTAGGCCTCCACCGCCTGCGGGTGCTGGCCGCTGTCGCCCAGCGCATTGCCCAGGTTCACGCGCAGGCCGTAGTCGTCCGGAAAACGGGCCACGCCGTTGGCAGCCACCACCGCCGCCTCGCGGCTGTCGCCGAGCTGCAGCAGCATCGCCGCGTAGTTGATGAAGGCATCGGGCGACACGTTGCCGGGCAGCGTTACCAGCTGGGCGTAGTAACGGCGCGCCTTGTCGGTCTGGCCGGTGCGGCTGTAGTGGGTCGCCAGGCGCTGCTGGATGTCGAGGTTGCCCGGTTCCAGCTGCGCGGCGCGCAGCAGGTCCTGCTCGGCCGCACCTTGGTCACCCAGTTCGTGCAGCACGTTGGCGCGGTTGAGCAGGCCCAGGGTCTTGAGCGGGGCGCGCTGGATGTAGTCGTTGAAGGTGTCCAGCGCGCGCTGGTGCTGCCCCAGCCGGGCCTGCGCCACGCCCAGGTTGAGCCAGGCGGTGTCCAGGCCCGGATCCAGCCGCACTGCCTGCGCGAACAGATCCGCAGCGGCCTGCCACTGCCCTGCCCGGGTCTGCGCCTGGCCCTGGTTGAACAGCAGCTGCGCCTGGTTTTCGGTGGGCAGGCTGGCCGCCTGCGCCGCCACCGCCGCGGCATCGCTCTTGCCGGCCTTGCCCAGCAGCGACAGGCGGTTGGTCAACGCCTTCGCATTGCCCGGCGCCTTCGCCAACGCACGGTCATAGGCGGCCAGCGCCTCACGCGTGCGGCCCAGCCGTTCCTCGACCACGCCGATGTTGAGCCAGGTATCGGCGTCGTCCTTGCCCAGCGCCAGGGCCGCCTTGAAGTCCTGCAGCGCCCCGGCCGCGTCGCCCAGATCCAACCGGGTCACGCCGCGGTTGTAGGGATACAGCGGCTCGGTGGGGTCCAGCTGCATCGCCCGCGCATCGTCGGCCAGCGACTGGCTGGAGCGGCCCAGCGCATGCTGGGCCAGCGCGCGGTTGCCGTAGTAGCCGGCCACCTGGGGCGACTGCGCGATGGCCTGGTCCAGCAGGTCCAGCGCGCGGCGCGGCTGGCCCAGGTGCTGGTAGGCCTGGGCGGCATGGAAGGGAATGTCCGGGTGCAGCCCGGTGCCTTCAGGGTCGCGGCGGTAGGCGTCTTCGTAGGCGGCGTGCACCTCCAGCATCCGCGCGTTGGCCTGCTGCTGGTTGAGCACGTACAGGTAATTGCGGAAGAAGCCGCTGGTATGCCAGCCCGCCTGCAAGGCCGCGGCGTAGTCGGCCAACGCGCCCTGCGCATCGCCCGCCCTGGCCCGCGCACTGCCACGCAGCTGCAGGCTTTCGGCATCGCCCGGATCGCGCTGCAGCGCCTGCTCAGCCGCCGCCAGCACCCCGGCGTCGTCGCCGGTCGCCGCGGCGATGTAGGCCTTCAAGCGGTACAGGCCGGCCTGGTCCGGCGCCAGCGCGATGGCCTGCGCGATCAGCCGGCTGGCCTGTGGCCAGTCCTGGTCTTCGTAGGCCTGGTAGGCGCGCTGCTCCAGGTCGTCAGTGCTGGACCCCTCGGCATCGGTCGGCGCGGTGGCCCCGTGGGCGGCATCCACCGCCACCGGCAGCGCTGCAATCTCCACGACCTGCACTGGTGCGTCGGCCGCCCCGCGCGCGGTCTCCTGCGCCTGCACGGCGGTGCCGGTCCCGGCGAATACCACCAGGCTGGCCAGCAGCGGCCCCTTCCATGTTGCTGTCGACACGTTCTGGACCTGCAAATCCCTGGCAGAGCGCGCAGCCTACCCCAGCGCCGCCGGCCTGCGGGGGCCGGGCGGTGTGCCGGATGCGGCTGCCGGGGGCAATATCGGCCGGGCGGCGCCCGCCACCGGCCCCCACCGCCTACAATATTGGCCCCGCTCCGCTGCCGATTGCCCTGTCCCCATGACTGCTGATCTGTTGCCCGTTCGTCGGGCCCTCCTGTCCGTCTCCGACAAAACCGGTCTGATCGACCTGGCCCGCGCCCTGGCGGCGCGCAACGTGGAGCTGCTGTCCACCGGCGGCACCGCCAAGGCGATCCGCGAGGCGGGCCTGGCCGTCAAGGACGTGGCCGACGTCACCGGCTTCCCGGAAATGATGGACGGCCGGGTCAAGACCCTGCACCCGATGGTGCACGGCGGCCTGCTCGGCCGCGCCGGGCTGGATGACGCGGTGATGGCCGAACACGGCATCGGCGCGATCGACCTGCTGGTGCTGAACCTGTACCCGTTCGAGTCGGTCACCGCCAAGGCCGACTGCACGCTGGACGATGCGGTGGAGAACATCGACATCGGCGGCCCGGCGATGCTGCGCTCGGCCGCGAAGAACTTCGCGCGCGTGGCCGTGGCCACCGACCCGTCGCAGTACGCCGAGCTGCTGGCCGAGCTGGACGCCAACGACGGCCAGCTGTCGGCGGCCAAGCGCTTTGCCTTCTCGGTGGCCGCGTTCAACCGCGTGGCCCAGTACGACGCGGCGATCAGCAACTACCTGTCGGCCGTTGCCGCCAGTGATGCGGTGGTGCCGGTGCGCAGCGAATTCCCGGCGCAGATGAATTCCAGCTTCGTGAAGGTGATGGACCTGCGCTACGGTGAGAACCCGCACCAGAGCGGCGCGTTCTACCGCGACCTGTACCCGGTGCCGGGGACGCTGGCCACCTCCAGCAGCTGCAGGGCAAGGAGCTGAGCTACAACAACCTGGCCGACGCCGACGCGGCGTGGGAATGCGTGCGCCAGTTCGACGCGCCGGCCTGCGTGATCGTCAAGCACGCCAACCCGTGCGGCGTGGCCGTGGGTGCCGGCAACGGCGATGCCTACGAGTTGGCCTACGCGACCGACCCGACCAGCGCCTTCGGCGGCATCATCGCCTTCAACCAGCCGCTGGATGCCGCCACCGCCAAGGTGATCCTGGACCGCCAGTTCGTTGAAGTGCTGATCGCCCCGGACTACGAACCGGCGGCGCTGGAATACGCGCAGAAGAAGGCCAACGTGCGCGTGCTGCGCATTCCGCATGGACAGGGCCGCAACAACTACGACACCAAGCGCGTGGGCTCGGGCCTGCTGATCCAGAGCGCGGACAACCGCGGCATGGCGCGCGACGAACTGACCGTGGTGAGCACGCTGGCCCCCACCGACACGCAGTTCGCCGACCTCCTGTTTGCCTGGAAGGTGGCCAAGTTCGTGAAGTCCAACGCCATCGTCTATGCCAAGGACAACCGCACCATCGGCGTGGGTGCCGGGCAGATGAGCCGGGTGTACTCGGCGCGCATCGCCGGCATCAAGGCCGCCGACGCGAACCTGGTGGTGGAAGGCTCGGTGATGGCCTCCGATGCGTTCTTCCCGTTCCGCGATGGCATCGATGCCGCCGCTGCGGCCGGCATCAAGGCGGTGATCCAGCCGGGCGGCTCGATGCGCGACAACGAAGTGATCGCCGCCGCTGACGAACACGGCCTGGCCATGGTGTTCACCGGCGTGCGCCACTTCCGCCACTGACCCCTGGAGCGACACGGATGTCCCCGCAGCCCATGAAGACCCTCGCCACGCTGGCCATTGCCAGTGCGGCCGCGCTGGCCGGTTGCACTCCGGCCAGTGAACCGGCGGCCCCGGCCGCCCCCGTGGCGGCGCAGACGCCTGCCGCACCGGTTGCCCACGTCAGCCGCACCGCGCGGCTGCAGGCCTTTCTGACCGAACGCTACGGCAAGGCCGCCAAACTGGGCGGGCAGTGGCGTGGCAGCTGGAGCCAGGACGGCGACACCCGCCCCACCGACTGGCGCGTCTGCGCCGAACAACCGGTGGTGACCGGCGACAGCTGGCAGCAGCTGCTGGCGGTCTGCGGCTGGCCGCTGGACGGCGCGCACCCGGACCCGGGCGCGATCGACTTCTTCGTGCTGCGCCCCGAGGGCGACCGCTTCGCCGTGGCCGCCGAACTGACCGGCCAGAACTTCGGCAGCCAGGGCCAGCCCGGCACGGTGCAGATCATCCGCGCCGGCAGCGACTTCTACGGGTTCCGCATCGAGCACGGCTGGTTCGGCCAGGGCTATTCGCTGATCACCCAGACGCTGGTGCTGCCCGGCCCGAACGGGCTGGTGGAGGCCGGCGGCGTGCGCAGCCACATCGACAACAGCGGGGCCTACGACTGCGATGCTGCCGACGCCGAACCGGACTGCAGGACACGCCTGTTCGATCTCGATTTCAGCCTCACCTTCGACAGCCGCGACCCGGCCGCACGGCAGTGGCCGCTGGTGATCGAGGAAACCGGGATGAGCTGTGGCCGCACCCCGGTGCGCCGCGAGCATCGCTTCACCCTGGATGCGAAGACCTGGACCTACGCTTTCCCGGATGCCTTGAACCGGGAAGGGTGCGAGTGATGGGGTGCGCGGCCCGTGCAGTGCACCGGCTGCGCCCGTTCGCACTGGCCGCCGCATTGCTCGTCCTGCTCGCCGGGTGCGGTGATGCCACGCCCTCTTCCAACGCCGGCAAGCCACGCCGCGTTCTCGACAGCACCGTGCAGGTGGAAGATACGTTGGAGGTCAGCGGCACCGCCGATCAGCGCCTGCAGGGCTTCCTGCAAGCGCGCTATGGCGACAACGCCCGGCTGGACGCGCCGTGGCAGGACCAGTGGGACGACACCGAGGTGGAGGCGCTGCGCCCGGTCACGCGCCGCGTATGTGCCCGTGATACGCGCGATACCGATGGGCAGGTGCAGACGCTGCTGGCGGTCTGCCAGACGCTGGACGACGCCGCCAGCGTGGAACCGGGCCGCCTGGACCTGTACGTGCTGCGCGATGGTCCGTCCGTTGGCACCGCCGAAGCGCCGCTGCTGGTCATCGCCCAGCGCCTGCAGGGCCAGTACGGCCGCAGGGGCGCGCCGGGTGCGGTCCAGGTGGAGCCGCTGGGCCCGCATCGCCACGCGTTCCGCATCACCCATGGCCAGATCCAGCGGGGCGTCACCCTCGCCTCGCGCACCTACGTGGCCGTGCACGCCAACCGCCTGCGCGAAGTAGCGGTGCTGCGCGAACACATCGACAACAGCGCCGCCCGGCCCTGCGGCGACGCAGGCAAGGGCTGCGATGACACCCCGTTCAACGTCGACTTCAGCATTGCGGTGGGCACCGCCGACGCGGTGGACGGGTACTGGCCGCTGACCGTGCGCAGCCGTGGGCAGGACTGTGCCGGGCCGGCGCACAGCTACGACCTGGTGGCGTTCGAAGCGGGCGCGCGCCGCTACGCGGTACCGGCGGAACTGCAGCGCGTGGGCTGCGCCGAGTAACCGGGCGCGCGGCCACGCCCATGCAGGGCCGGTCGACACCGCGTAAAATCGCGGGTCTGCCCCCCACACGCGAGAACTGCATTGAAGATTCTGGTCATCGGCGCCGGCGGCCGTGAACACGCCCTGGCCTGGAAGCTGGCCCAGTCCGCGACGGTGGAGGAAGTGATCGTGGCCCCCGGCAACGCCGGTACCGCGACCGAGCCCAAGTGCCGCAACGTGCCGGTCAAGGTCACCGACCTGGATGGGCTGCTGGCCCTGGTGGCCGCCGAAGGCATCGGCCTGACCGTGGTCGGCCCGGAAGTGCCGCTGGTGGCCGGCGTGGTGGACCGTTTCCGTGCCGCCGGGCACCGCATCTTCGGGCCGACCGCCGCCGCCGCGCAGCTGGAAGGCAGCAAGGCGTACGCCAAGGACTTCCTGGCCCGCCACAACATTCCGACCGCGTTCTATGCGGTACACACCGAGATCGAGCCGGCGCTGGCCTACATCCGCGAGAAGGGCGCGCCGATCGTGGTCAAGGCCGACGGCTTGGCCGCGGGCAAGGGCGTAATCGTGGCGATGACTCTGGACGAGGCCGAAGACGCGGTGCGCGACATGCTGTCGGGCAATGCGTTCGGCGACGCCGGCGCGCGCGTGGTGATCGAGGAATTCCTCGACGGCGAAGAAGCCAGTTTCATTTCCATGGTGGACGGCACCACCGCATTGCCGATGGCGACCTCGCAGGACCACAAACGCGTGGGCGACGGCGACACCGGCCCGAACACCGGCGGTATGGGCGCGTACTCGCCGGCCCCGGTGGTCACCGATGACGTGCATGCCCGCGTGATGCGCGAGGTGGTCAACCCGACCGTGCAGGGCATGATCGCCGACGGCATTCCGTTCACCGGTTTCCTCTATGCCGGGCTGATGATCGATGCCAATGGCGCGCCGAAGGTGATCGAGTTCAACGTGCGGTTCGGCGACCCGGAAACGCAGCCGGTGATGCTGCGCCTGCAGTCGGACCTGGTCGAGCTGGTGCAGGCGGCCATCGACGCACGCCTGCACGAGGTGGATGCGCAGTGGGATCCGCGCCCATCGCTGGGCGTGGTGATGGCGGCGGCGCCCTACCCGGAAACGCCGATCAGCGGCGATGTGATCCACGGCCTGGACACGGTGCCGCCCACGGCCAAGGTGTTCCATGCAGGCACGGCGCTGGACGCGCAGGGCCAGGTGGTGAGCGCGGGCGGCCGGGTGCTGTGCGTGGCGGCGCTGGGCGACAGCGTGGGCGACGCGCAGGCCAACGCGTATGCCGGCGTGGCGAAGGTGACCTGGGACAACGAGTTCCACCGCACCGACATCGGCTGGCGGGCAATCGCGCGGGAGAAGTGAGGCCGCACGGATCCGCGCATGGCGTGGAGCGTGTGACGTCAGCGGCCCGGCAGTGCCGGGCCGTTGCGTTACAGGACCGCGTCGACACCTTCCTTGCTGTCGGACAGATCAGCGGCCCCACATGGGCATAGCGGCTCCAGAAAAGAAAAGGCCCGGCAGTGCCGGGCCTTTCATCACCTCAACGCCGCCCCGCATTACGCGGTAAACAGCGCCTTCATCTTCTTCAACGCGTTCGCCTCGACCTGGCGGATGCGCTCGGCCGACACGCCGTACTCGTCGGCCAGCTCCTGCAGGGTGACCTTGCTGTCCGCGTCCAGCCAGCGACGGCGGATGATGTCGCGCGAACGCGCATCCAGTTCGGCCATGCCTTCGCGCAGCAGCTGCAGCTTGTTGTCTTCGCTGTCGGCACGCTCGTAGGCCATCGACGGGTCTTCCGCGTCGGCCACCAGGTACGCAGCCGGCGACGGCGGGGCGTTTTCGTTGTCTTCGTCGCTGGGCGCATCGAAACCGATATCGCGGCCGGACAGGCGCGATTCCATTTCAAGCACTTCGCGCTCGGAGACGTTCAGGTCCTTGGCCACGGCGCGCACTTCGGCCGCGTTCATCCAGCCCAGGCGGGTCTTGGACTTGCGCAGGTTGAAGAACAGCTTGCGCTGCGCCTTGGTGGTGGCGACCTTCACGATGCGCCAGTTCTTCAGGATGAACTCGTGCATTTCCGCACGGATCCAATGCACCGCGAACGACACCAGGCGTACGCCCATGTCCGGGTCGAAGCGCTTCACCGCCTTCATCAGGCCGATGTTGCCTTCCTGGATCAGGTCGCCCAGGGCGAGGCCGTAGCCGTTGTAGCCACGGGCCACGTGCACCACGAAGCGCAGGTGGGAATGGACCAGCTCGCGCGCGGCGTCCAGGTCCAGCTCGTCGCGGAAGCGGCGGGCCAGGTCCTGCTCGTCATCGACCGACAGCACCGGGATCTGGTGCACGGCACCGATGTAGGCGTCCAGCGAACCGAGCGCACTGGGAATCGGGAGATTGTTTGCCACAAGGGCAGTAGACGTGTTCTGGCTCATAGGGCTCATCTTAGCAGTCTGAAACTTGGACTGCTAAAGGGGAAAGAAGTTCCAGCGTTCTGTTCATGCAACGATGGCACTGATTACCTGGATAACGTACCGCGAAATGATGACAGTGGCGAGAGGGTCAAAAAATAAGGCAAACACCTTTTAAATCAATGGCTTGATCGAATAAATGCGGCCACGGAGCGTCGATTTCCGCTGAACGACCGGATTGCGCCACCCCATTCAGGCGAAAAGTGTTGGCAGGCATTCAGCCCGGCGAGCAGGGGGGTGCGGCGTCGGCCAGCGAACACCGCAATCAACAGGGTGGTTCGGTGGCCCTCAGCCGGGCAGAGCCCGGCTCTACGAAGAGCGCGATTCCCAGGCCAGAGACATCGCGTTGGCCCAGCCGGGCAGAGCCCGGCTCTACGAAGAGCGCGATTTCCAGGCCAGAGACATCGCGTTGACCCAGCCGGGCAGAGCCCGGCTCTACGAGCGGCGGCCGGAGCCGACCGCCGAAGCCGCCATCTCCGGTAGTGCCATGCCGATGCGTGGCAGGCCAGCCAACGCCGAAGCCTAGTAATACCCCGCCATGTTCAAGAAGAATCCCTTCTGGTCGTACTTCAGCTCGGTCATGTCGTCGCTGAACTCGGTGAAGTTGTAGCCCACCCCGACCTTGAAGTTCTCCCCCACCCGGCGGTCCACGCCCAGCAGCCAGCCCTTGCGGACGCCGCCGTCGCGGACCTTCAGCCAGCGGTGCTCGGCCAGCCCTTCCCACTTCTCGAACAGCCGGTAGCGCAACTGCAGGGCGGCGAAGTCGGCGCGGCTGTCCAGCCAGGCGCCTTCGCCGCGGCCGGTGCGGTAGTCGCCCCAGCGTGAGGCGAGTTTGGCCGCCACTTCCCAGCGCGCGCCCAGCTGGCGGATGCCCTCCAGCGACAGCACCTGCGAGCGCTGGTCGTACAGGTTGCCGCCTTCCTGGCCCAGCGAGGCCACGTCGTAGAGATAGGTGAACTTGCCGAAGCCCGCCCAGCCGGTGGCGTCATGCGGACGCCAGGCGAAGCCCATGTTGGTTTCCACCAGCTTGGCATCGGCCACCGGGTTGATCCGGTCGTCGGTGTCGGCGTAGTTGGCGCGCAACGCAAAGCGCCAGTCTTCGTTGAGCTTGTACAGCAGGCGGTTGGTGGTCACCCATTGCTCGCGCTGCTCGGCACCGCTGTCGCGGCGGTACTCCAGCTTGCTGTTCCACTGCGCCACTGCGTCGGTGCGGCCGCCGCTGACGCTGTAGGCGCGGCGGTCGATGCGGCCCACGGTGGAATCCAGTTCACCGTCCATCACGGTGAAGCCCAGGTTCCAGCCCTGCGCGGGATAGAAGTCCATGCCGAAGGTGTGCACCAGCCCGGCGCTGTCCTGGCGACGGTCCTTGAGGTATTGGCTTTCGTTGTACACGTTCACCTGGTTGCTCAGGCGCCAGCGCTGGCCCAGCGTCCAGCCGCTCTGCAGGCCGGTGTCGAACAGCGGATCGGTGCCGGTGCGGTCGGTGCTGTAGCTGTAACTGCCGTACAGGCTGTGGTCCGGCGCCATGCGGTACTCGGCATCCACCTTGGCCCCGTTGCCGCGGCTGCCGCCGCTGACTTCGGCGCCCACGCTGCTGCGGTCGCCAAACAGGTAGCGCGCGCCCAGGGTGAGCAGGTCGTTCTTCTCGTAGGCGCCGCCGTCATCGTCCAGGGTCACCTGGCCGGTGCCGTACAGCTCCCACGACGACCCGAAGCGCTGCCGGTAGCCGATTGCCGCCAGCATCGCCGACACGTCCTGCAGCGCCTGCTCCTCGCGTACGCGGCGCAGTTCGCCGGTGAGCTGGCCGTCGTTGCCCAGCCGCCACTCGGCGGTGAGCTGGCTCTGCTCCAGGGCCAGCTCACCCTGCTCGGTGCGGGTGTGGCGGCCGTACAGGCTGAAGTCGTCGGTGAAATAGCCCAGGAACTCCGCGCCGTATTCCTGGATCGGCTGGCCGGTGTCTTGGCGGGCGACCGAGAAACCGGCATCCACGTCGCGCCACCACGCGCCCACGCTCCAGTCCTGTGCGGTCCAGCCCAGCTCGCGCAGGTTGGCGCGCGCTTCCACCGCGCTGGCCGTGCCCGAGCGCCGCCCTTCGTACGGATTGCGCCGGATGAAGCTCAAGCCGCCGTTGTCGGAATAGAAGACGGGTGCGGCCGTGGCATCGGTGCGGGTCTGTTCCACCTTCAGGTAGGTACCGCGCCCGGCCTGCAGGGTCAGGTCGGCGCCCTTGAGGCTGTAGTTTTCGCCGCTGCGGTTTTCGTCGATCCAGGTGCCGCCGATCGCCACGTGGTCGCCGATCCACTGGCGGCCGCGCGCACCGTAGGTGACGTCATCGCTGCTGAAGCCCAGCGGCACGTATTCGTAATCCACCAGCAGCAGCTGGTCGTAGCCGTCCAGCGGCATGTCACGGGTGATGCTGCGGACGTTCTCGCGGGTGAGCTGGGCCAGCGGCCGGGTCAGGATCAGGCGGCCCTGCAGGTCATCGATCTCATAGTCCACCCCCTCCTGCAGGGTGGCGCGGGTCTCAGTGCGCCCGGTGGTGCGGTCGCGCACTTCCAGCACCACCTGCTCCGAGCCGGGCAGCACGTCGGTGTGGCGCAGGTAGTACAGGCTGCCGCCGGTGCCGAGGAATTCGCTGTGCCCCGGTGCCGACTGCGCTTCGGAGCCGAACACCTTCAACTGCGAACGCGCCTCGCCCAGCGGCGTGGCCTCCAGCGAGCGCCAGTTCAACGCGCCGCCGTACAGCGAGCGCACGTACTGGCCGTACTCGGTCCCGGTGATGCCGGTGGCGTAGTTGCCCCACAGCGCCTGGCTCTGGTCCCAGTCCACGCGCAGGTACAAGCGGCCCTGCGTATCCACGTCGCGGTAGGTGGTGGAATCGTCGCCGTACACCGGGTAGTACAGGTCCGGGTCGAGGCGACGGAACACGTCCTGTGCATCGGCCTGGGTGAAGTCGCGGAACAGGTACTTCAGCTCGCGGTCCTGGGTGTCGGCCTGCGCGGTCACCAGGTACTTGCCGCGCATCTTGCCCTTCAAATAGAAGGCCAACCGGCCGTCGCTGAGGAAGCCGTCGGTGTCGCGGTCGTCGGCGGCCAGCGGCTGCACGTTGCCACTGGCGCTGTTCCTGGACAGCGTCACGTCGGCGATGGCGACCAGGAACAGGTAGCGACCGGTCACGTCCACGTCCAGCTGGCGTTGCGCCGAGGGGGCATCGCGCGCTTCCACGCTGACGTCGTAGCGGTGCTGGCCCACCGGCTCGAGGAACTCGGCGGCGAACTTCTGCTCCAGGTCCACCGGGAAGTCCTGGCCGTTGATGCGCACCCGGCTGTTGGGTTCCAGGTTGCGCCCATACAGGCGCACGCGTGAGCCGTGGATGGGAATGTTCTGCAGGCGCAGCGTGCTTTGCCCGTAGATGCTGTTGCTGACCTGCAGGTCCTGCGCGCTGTCGCCGTCGAGTGCCTGACCCAGGGTTTTCTGCACGTTCTCACGCGTGACCTGCAGGCCGCGGTCGAAGTCGGCCGGGGTCACCAGCTGGATGCGCTGGATGCGGGTTTCATCGAACGCGCCGCCGGCACCATAGGCGCGGGCCACATAGATCAGGTCATCGCCGGTGCGCAGCTTGATCTGCTCGGGCAGCGTGCCATCCCATTCGGCGTCGCCCACGTAATCGGTCGGCAACGGGATCCGCGCCAGCGGGGTGACCAGGTCGGTGTCGGTGCCGCGGTACAGCGTCACCTCCAGTTTCTGGATGAACGAGGCGTAGTTGTTGTAGCTGTGGAAGCGCAGCGGGCGGATCACCCGGCCGTTTTCGAACGGCACCGTCGCCGCCGCCTGGACGCTCAGACTGGGCGGCACCATGGTGGGGTCTTCGGTGGCCCACACCACGCCGCCGTTGGGCAGTTCGGCCATGAACTGGCCGCCGGGGCCGGCGACATCCGGCGTGGTGGCCGGTGCCAGTGGTACCGCCGTGGCCGCGCGCGGATCGACGCGCCCCGGCAACGGCAGCACTGCGGCATCGTCATCGCCGATGCGCAGCAACAGGCCGTCGTCGCTGCGGCAGCTGTCGTCCTGGCAGCGGATCGCATCCGGTGCAGTGGGCGGCAAGGCGGTCTGGGCGATGGCCGGCACGGCGGTCAGCAACAGCGACGTGCCCAGCGCAAGCGACGCACGGCGAAGAAGAATCGCGGTCCAGATCGAGGGTCTGCTCAGGGTGATATCCATGGTCAACGCCCCTCCCGGTTGGTGCGGTCCGCGCCGCGAGGAGGCTCGGGTGGATCGTCCAGCCGCAGCCGGTGCAGCGTGCTGCCATCGCCGCCCACGACCTCGATGTGGCTGGCGGCTGCAATGGCTGCCGGCACGCGCGTGGCCAGCGCCATCTGCACCGCCTGCGCGCGCTGCCGGGCCAGCGCCTCCTGGCCCGGGGCCGCGGTGAGCAGCACACGGCCGCCGCCGCGCGTCACCAGCGCCTGTGCCGCCTTGTCCAGCACGGCGTCACGGCTGGCGTCCAGGCGGACGCTGCCGGGCGCGAACAAAGCCTCGCCCAGGTCGATCCGGACCGGCCGGGGCGCCGTCGCGTCGCCGGGCGATGCGGCGCTCAGCGCGCCATCGGGCATGCGCACGCCGAAGTCGAAGCGGGCCGGCAGCCCGGGCGTGATCCGCCGCACCAGCGGGTTGGGCGTGGTGAAGCGCGCCCCGCTGGGCAGGGTGGACGGATCCACCTTGAGGATGAAGTTGCGCCCGCGTGCCTGGCCGCCCGGGATGCCCACCAGGTGATAGCGGCCGAAGGCATCGGTCTCCATCAGCAGGCCTTCCACCGCTGCCACGCGCACGCCCGGGATGCCCCGCTCGCCCGGATCCTGCACGCCATTGCCGTTGCGGTCGTCGAACACGCTGCCGATGATCAGACTCTCGTCGAGCAGCGGATCGGTGGTGATGTCCACGTCGGCCGAGGCCACGTTGCCGATGCTGCGGTTCTCGCCATCGATGGCGGTGATGCGGTTGGTGTGCACACCGGTGCCGGTGCCCGCCCCCACGCGCAGGTAGTACACCACCGTGGCGCGCTCGCCCACCGGGATGTCGATGCCGTCGATGCGCAGCGGCTGGACGCCACTGGTGCGCGCATCGTTGTCGGCGTCCTGTACCGCGAACCCGCCGCGCACGAAGGTGAAGCCCGGCGGCAGCGTGTCCAGCAGGGTGGCGCCGTTGGCATCCACCTCGCCCACGTTGTCGATGGTCACCGTGTAGCGCACCAAGTCACCGATCTGCGCACTGCGCTTGGCCGCCACCTTGGTCAGGCGCAGCACGGCCTGCTGGCCGGCCACGGTGACCGCCACATTGGCTTCGGCACACAGTGCGGTGGGGATGGACACGTCGCAGACCCGGTAGCGGAAGCTGTCGGTGCCGGCGAACCCGGCGGCGGGCGTGTAGCTGCACAGGCCGTTGGCGCACTGCACGCTGCCGTGGGTCGGTGCGGTCACCACCTGCAGCGAGGCCGGGTCCAGCGGTGCGCTGCGGGCGCTGTCGTTGGCCAGCACGTCGATCTGCACGGGCGCGGTGGTCTCCATGGTGACCGCGTCGTCCACCAGGGTGAGCACGTTCGGCTCCACGGTCACGGTGACCGTGGCGCTGGCGCACATGGCCGGGTCGGCCACGTCGCACACCTGGTAGTCGAAGCCCTGCACGCCGGCGAAGTTGGTCAACGCGGCGAAGCGGATGCGGGCGCGCGGCATCACCGTGGCCGTGCCATACGGCGGCGGCGCGGTGATGGTCACCGTCACCGTGTCCGGATCGATCGGCGTGCCGTTGACGCGGTCGTTGCCCAGCACGTCGATCTCGATCACGCCGTCCTGCGGCACCTGCACCTGGTCATCCTCGGCATCCACGCCCGGCGGCACCGCGATGACGGTCACGCTGACCGTGCCGGTGTCGCACACGGTGGGCTGGTTGAGCAGGCACAGGGTGTAGGTGGTGCTGTAGCTGCCCGGTGCCAGCCCGGCGGCCACGTCCACCCAGCCATCGGCGCTGAAGGTCAGCGCGGGGGTGGCCACCGGCGCGAAGCTCACCTGGGCCGGGTCCAGCGGTGCGGTGTTGAAGGTGTCGTTGGTGAACACGTTCACCACGCGTGCCTGCCCGGCTGGCCCGATCGGACCGGCGCTGTCGTCCACCGCCAGCAGCGCACCCACCGGCCCCTGCACCAGCACCGTGGCGATGGCCGTGGTGCAGTTGGTCGGCACGCCGTTCTCGCAGAGCTGGTAGGCCAGCTGCACCTGGCCCGGCTGCACGCCGGCGGCCACCATGATCTGGCCCTGGTTGTTCATGGTGTAGCCCGGCGTGCTGCCGGTGAGGCTGGCCACCACGCTGCCCACCGGCGGCGGCGACACGTTGTTGAAGCTGTCGTTGTCCAGCACCGAGCGCGCGATGGTGCCGCCCACCGACGGGTCCACCGGCGTACTGGTGAAATCGTCGTTGACCGACAGCACCACATTGGCAGACCCGGACAGCGTGAGCGTGACGCTGGCCGTGCCGCACTGCGCGCTGTACGGCGCCGGCAGGCAGACCTGGTAGGTGAAGATCACCGGCCCGGTGGTGCCCGACGGCGGCGTGTAGCTGAAGCTGCCATCGGCGTTGAACACCAGCCCGGCCACCGCACCGCTGGTGAGGGTATAGAGCGCGCCCGGCGGCGTGTTGTCGTTGGACGACACGTTGCCAAGGGTCGGGCGCCCGGCCGGGGCGGTGACGCTGTCGTTCTGCGGGGCCGGGGTGATCACCAGGGTGACACCGGCGGTGGTGCAGTTGGCCGGCGCGGCCGCTTCGCAGACCTGATAGGTGATCTGGGTGGCGCCCGACGCGACGCCGGTGCCCACGCTGATCGTGCCATCGGGGTTGATGGTGATGCCGGCCGGTGCGCCCACCAGGCTGAGGATCACATCGCCAGGCGGCGGCGGGCTGACCCCGTTGAGGCGGTCGTTGGCGAGCACGCCGGCCGACGAGGTGGCACCGGGCAGCACATCGGTGAGCACATCATCGCCGGCCACCAGCGTGCCGTTGTTGATGTTGATGGTGACCGTGGCGGTGCCACAGCTGGCCGCATACGGCGCCGGCAGGCAGGCCTGGTAGGTGAAGCTGACCGGGCTGGGCGTGCCGCCCGGTGGGGTGTAGGTGAACGCACCGGTGCTGACCAGGGTCAGGCCGGCCGGTGCCGGGCCCAGCACGGTATAGACCGCCGCGGCCGGCATGTTGTCGTTGCTCGCTACGGTGGTAGCCAGCGTCTGCCCGACCGGTACCGAATATGCATCGTTCTGCGGTGCCGGGCTGACCACCACGGTGACGCTGGCGGTGTCGCAGTTGGCGGGCGCGGCGGCTTCGCAGATCTGGTACGTGAGCGCGGTTGCACCGGACGTGACGCCGGTGGACACGCTGATCCTGCCGTCGGTGCCGATGCTGAAGCCCGCCGGCGCACCGATCAGGCTCAGCAGCACGTCGCCCGCAGCCGGCGGCGAGACCCCGTTGAGGCTGTCATTGGCCAGCACGCTGGGCCCGGAGGCGCTGCCTGGGGCCACGCCGGTGAACGTGTCATCGCCGGCCACGAGCTGGCCGTTGTTGATGCTGATGGTGACGATGGCGCGCCCGCACAGGGTGGCATTCGGCGCCGGCAGGCAGACCTGGTAGGCCACGCTGACCGGGCCGACCACGCCGACCGCCGGGGTGTAGGTGAAGCTGCCGTTGGCGTTGAACGTCAAGCCGGCCGGCGCGGTGTCCTGCAACGTGAACTGCGCACCGGGCGGGGTGTTGTCGTTGGCCGCCACGGTGGTGGACAGGGTCTGCCCGGCCTGTACAGCGTAGGCGTCGTCCTGCGGCGCCGGGGTAACCACCACGGTGACGCTGGCGGTATCGCAGTTGGACGGCGCGGCCGCTTCGCAGATCTGGTAGGTGATGGTGGTCGGCCCGGCGCCCACGCCGCTGCCCACGGTGAGGGTGCCGTCGGGGTTGAGCGTGAAGCCACCCGGCGCGCCCACCAGGCTCAACAGCACATCGCCCGCGGCCGGCGGCGACACGCCGTTGAGGCTGTCGTTGGCGAGCACGCTGGTGCCGGTGGTGGCACCGGGTAGCACGCCGACCAGGGTGTCATCGCCTGCACTCAGGGTGCCGTTGTTGATGTTCAGCGCCACCGTGGCGGTGGCACACAGGCTGCCGTTCGGCGCCGGCAGGCACGTCTGGTAGGTGAAGCCCACCGGCGACACCGCACCGGCCGGCGGCGCATAGCTGAAGCTGCCATCGGGGTTGAACGTCAGGCCCGGCGGCGGCATGCCCTGCACGGCCCAGGTGGAGCCGGCCGGCATGCTGTCGTTGGTGGCCACGCTGTTGCTCAGCATCTGTCCGGCCTGCACCGAGAACGCGTCGTTCTGCGGGGTCGGGCTGACGATGACGGTAACGCTGGCGGTGGCGCAGTTGCCCGGCGCGGCGGCTTCGCAGATCTGGTAGGTGAGCGTGGTCGGGCCAGCGCTGACGCCGGTGGCCACCGACACGGTGCCGGTGGGCGTGATCGCAAAGCCTGCCGGTGCCCCCACCAACGTCAGCAGCACGCTGGTCGCCGCCGGCGGCGACACCCCGTTGAGGCTGTCGTTGGCCAGCACGCTGGCCGCCGAGGTGGTGCCCGGTGCGACGCCGCTGAGCGTGTCGTTGCCGGCCAGCAGCGTGCCGGTGGCGATGTTGAGAGTGACGCTGGCGGTGGCGCACAACGCGTTCGGTGCCGGCAGGCAGGCCTGGTAGGTGAAGCTCACCGGGCTCGGCGTGCCGGGCAGCGGGGCGTAGGTGAACGACCCGTCGGGGTTGAAGGTCAGCCCGGCCGGCGCGGTGCCCTGCACGGTGAAGGTCGACCCCGCCGGCAGGTTGTCGTTGGTCGCCACGCTGTTGCTCAACGTCTGCCCGGCCTGCACCGAGAAGGCATCGTTCAGCGGCGTGGGGCTGACGATGACGGTGATGCTGGCGGTATCGCAGTTGGTCGGCGCGGCGGCTTCGCAGATCTGGTAGGTGAGCGTGGTGGTGCCCGATGTCACGGTGCTGCCCACGCTAAGGGTGCCGTCGGCATTGAGGGTGTAACCGGCCGGCGCACCGACCAGGCTCAGTACAACGCTTGCGGGCAGCGGCGGGCTCACCGCATTGAGCGTGTCGTTGGCCAGCACGCTGACGCTCGTGGTGCCGCCTGCGGCGACGCCGCTGAGGGTGTCGTCCACCGCCACCAGGCTACCGTTGCTGATGTTGAGGGTGACGGTAGCGGTGCTGCACAGCGCGGCGTTCGGCGCCGACAGGCACGCCTGGTACGTGAAGACCACCGGGCTGGGGGTACCGATCGGGGGGGTGTAGGTGAAGGTGCCATCGGCGTTGAAGGTCAGCCCCGCCGGCGTGGCGCCCTGCAGCGCCCAGGTCGAGCCTGCCGGCAGGTTGTCGTTGGCGGCCACGTTGCCGTTGCTGATGGAGCCGCCGGCCTGCACGGCATACGCGTCGTTCTGCGCGGCCGGGCGGATCACCAGCGACACCGTGGCGGTATCGCAGTTGGACGGCGCGGCGGTTTCGCAGATCTGGTAGGTCAGCGTGGCCGGGCCGGAGGTGACACCGGCGGGCACGGTGATGGCGCCATCGGCGGCAATGGCGTAGCCGGCCGGCGCACCGACCAGGCTCAGCTGCACGCTCGCCGCTGCCGGCGGGCTCACCGCGTTGAGCGCATCGTTGGCCAACACGCTGGATGTGGCGGCGCCGGGCGCGATGCCGACGAAACTGTCATCGCCGGCCACCAGCGTGCCCAGGTTGACGTTCACCGTGGCCGTGGCGAGGCCGCACACGCCGCCGTTGGGTGCGGGCAGGCAGGTCTGGTAGGTGAAGGTGACCGCCCCGGTGGTGCCCACCGGCGGGGTGTAGGTGAAGCTGCCATTGGCGTTGAACTGCAGGCCGGTCGGCGGGGTGCCCTGCACCGTCCAGCTCGACCCCGCCGGCATGCCGTCGTTGGCGGCCACGCTGACGCCTGCAAGCGTGCCACCGGCCTGAACGGCAAATGCGTCGTTCTGCGGCGCCGGGGTGATCACCAAGCGGATCGCGGCGGCGGCGCAGTTGGTCGGCGACGCGGCCTCGCACAGCTGATAGTTCAGCACGGTGGCACCGGCAGCAGCACCGGCTGGCACCTGCACGGTGCCGTCGTTGTTGATCACGAACCCGGGCGGCGCGCCCACCAGCAGCAGCTGCACATCGGCAGAGGCCGGCGGGGTCACCCCGTTGAGGGCGTCGTTGGTGAGCACGCTGGGCGTGGCCGACCCACCAGTGATCGGTGCCGCGAACGCATCGTCGTTGGCCTCCACCGCGTTTACCGCAATGTTCAAGGTGGCGGTCGCCGTGCCGCACACCGCGGCGTCCGGCGCCGGCAGGCAGGCCTGGTAGCTGAAGGTGACCGGCCCGAGAGTGCCGGCCGGGGGCGTATAGGTGAAGCTGCCGTTGCTGTTGAAGACCAGCCCCTGCGGCGGCGCGGCCACGCTCCAGGTGGAGCCGGCCGGCATGTTGTCGTTGCCCGACACGCTGCCGGTGTTGGGCTGGCCAGACTGCACCGCGATCACGTCGTTGACCGGCACCGGGCGCACCACCAGCGCGATGTTGGCCGTGGCGCAGTTGTTGGCCGCCGCGGATTCGCAGACCTGGTAGACCAGCACGATGGCGCCGGTGGGCGCGGTGGCTGCCACCGACAGCGTGCCGGTGGAGTTGAGGGTGAAACCGGCCGGTGCGCCCACCAGCGACAGCGACACCGTGGCCGCGGCCGGCGGGGTCACTCCGTTGAGCGCATCGTTGCCCAGCACGCTCGGCGTGCTGGCGCCCGGTGCGATCGCACCGAAGCTGTCATCGGCCGCCACCAGCAGGCCGTTGTTGATGTTCAACGTGGCCGTGGCGGTGCCGCACACGGCGCTGTTCGGCGCAGGCAAACAGGCCTGGTACGTGAAACTGGCCGGGCTGGTGGTGCCCGCCGGCGGTGCATAGGTGAAGCTGCCATCGGCGTTGAAGGTGACCCCGGCCGGCGGCGTGCCCTGTAGCGCGTACACCGATCCGATCGGCATGTTGTCGTTGCCCGACACAGTGCCGCTCAGGGTCTGCCCGGCCTGCACGGCGAAGGCATCGTTGGCCGGCGCCGGAGCGACTATCAGGGCCACGCTGGCGGTGGCGCAGTTGGCCGACGCGGCGGCCTCGCAGATCTGGTAGGTGAGCGTGGTGGCACCGGACGCGGTGCCGGTGGCCACGCTGACGGTGCCGTCGGCGGCGATCGCAAAGCCGGTGGGCGCGCCCACCAGCGACAGCACCACTTCGGCCGGCAACGGCGTGGCGGCGTTGAGGGTGTCGTTGGCCAGCACGGTGGGCGACGCCGTGCCCGGCGCGATCGGCGTGGCGAAGGTATCGGCCACGGCCACCAGCGTGCCGCTGTTGACGTTGAGCGTTGCGTTCGCCGTGGCGCACACACCCGCGTCGGGTGCCGGCAGGCAGACCGTGTAGGCGAAGGTGGACGCGCCACTGAAGCCGACGGGCGGGGTGTACACCAGGCTGCCATCGCTGGCCAGCACCAGCCCGTCCGGCGCGGTGCCCACCACCTGGAAGACCGCACCGGCCGGCACGTTGTCGTTGGTGGCCACGCTGCTGGTGAGCACCTGCCCGGACGCGGTGGACAGCGCATCGTCCAGCGCCGACGGCGCCACCACCAGGCGGATCGTCGCGGTATCGCAGTTGCCAGGCGCGGCGGCCTCGCACAGCTGGTAAGTGAGGTTCTTGACCCCGGCAGGGGTGCCGGCGGCCACGGTCACCGCGCCTTCGGCGGTGATGGCCAGGCCGGCCGGCGCGCCCACCAGCGACAGCAGCACGTTGGCCACCGCGGGCGGCGTGATGCCGTTGAGCGAATCATTGGCCAGCACCGAGGTGGTGCTGCCGCCGCTGACCGGGCTGATCGGGGTGCTGCTGAAATCATCGCCCGTAGCGGCCAGGCTGCCCACGGTGAGGGTGATGGCGGCGCTGGCAGTGGCGCACAGCGCCGCGTTCGGCGCCGGCAGGCAGACCTGGTAGTCGAAGGTCACCGGCGAGGTCACGCCGACCGGCGGCACATAGGTGAAGCTGCCCGAACCGGTGAAGGTCAACCCGGCCGGCACGGGGCCGACCACGCTGAACAGCGCGCCCGCCGGCACGTTGTCGTTGTCACCCACGTTGCCGTTGAGCGCCTGCCCGGCCGCGGTGGAATAGGTGTCGTTGCTGGCCGACGGCGTCACCACCAGGCGCAGGGTGGCACTGGCGCAGTTGCTGGGCAGCACCGCTTCGCAGACCTGGTAGGTGAGCACCACCGCGCCACTGGTGGCGGCAGCGGGCACCTGCAACAGGCCGTTGGCGTCCAGCGCGTAGCCGGCCGGCGCACCGATCAGGCTCAGCAGCACACTGGCGGCGGCCGGCGGGGTGACACCGTTGAGCGTGTCATTGACCAGCACGCTGCTGGCGCTGGTGCCGCCGGGGGCGAGCGGCGTGGCGCTGATGTCGTCGTCGCGTGCTACCAGGGTGCCCGCATTGACGTTGATGGTGGCCGTGGCGGTACTGCACTGCGCGCTGTCGGGCGCGGGCAGGCAGACCTCATAGGTAAAGGCGACCGGGCCGGTGAAGTTGGCCGGCGGGGTGTACTGAAGGCTGCCATCGGCACCGAACTGCAGGCCCGCCGGCACCGCGCCGGGCACGCGGAACACCGCACCGGCCGGTGCGTTGTCATTGGTGCCCACATTGCCGGCCAACAGCTGCCCGGCCGGGGTGGAGAACACATCGGCCGCCGCCAACGGCGCAACCAGCAGGCGGACCTGGGCAGTATCGCAGTTGCCCGGCAGCGCCGCTTCGCACAGCTGGTAGGTCAGCGTGACCGCACCGGCCGGCACGCCGCTGGCAACGGCGAGCACGCCATCGCTGCCCAGCGTATAGCCCGAAGGCGCCCCCACCAGGGTGAGCAGCACATCGGCCGACGCCGGCGGCACCGTGCCATTGAGGCTGTCGTTGCCCAGCACCGACGCCGTGCTGCCGCCTACGGCAGGATTGATCGGCGTGGCACGGACGTCATCGTCGTTGGCCACCAGGGTGCCGGCATTGACGTTGACCGTGACCGACGCGCCGGCGCACACGGTGGTGTCCGGTGCGGGCAGGCAGGCCTGATAGGCGAAGATCACCGCGCCCTGGGTACCCACCGGCGGCGTGTAGGTGAAGGTGCCATTCGGATTGAACACCAGCCCGGCCGGCGCGGTGCCGCTCAGGCTGAAGCTGGCGTTGGCCGGTACGTCGTCGTTGCCGGCCACGTTGCCGGTCACCGGCACGCCCACCTGCGTGCTCACCGTGTCATTCACCGCCACCGGCGCCAGCAGCAGCTGCACCACAGCGGTCGCGCAGTTGCTGGGCAGGGCCGCTTCGCACAACTGGTAGGAGAAGGTGACCGCACCGGCGGCCGCGCCACCGGGGACGGACACCGTGCCGTTGCTGTTGATCACATAGCCGACCGGTGCGCCCACCAGGCTCAGGATCACATCGGCCGGGGCCGGCGGAACCGCGCCGTTGATGGTGTCGTTGCCGAGCACGCTGTTGGTGGTGCCGCCGCTGGTCGGGTTGATGATCGCGCCGCGGAAGTCATCGTCACTGGCCACCAGCGTGCCGGCGTTGACGTTGAGGGTGACCGTGGCGGTATCGCAGACGCCGGCGAACGGCGCGGCCAGGCACGCCTGGTAGGTGAACGTGGTGGTGCCGGTGTACTGCGGCGGCGGGGTGTAGGTGAAGCTGCCATCGGGGTTGAACACCAACCCGGCCGGCGTGGCACCGGTCACGGCATAGGTGGTGCCCGCAGCGACACTGTCATTGACCGCCACGTTGCCGCTGACCGCGCGCGCCACCTGGGTGGTGAACGCATCGGCCACCGCGTCGGGCGCGATCACGACCGCGATGCTCGCGGTGGCGCAGTTGCCGGTGCCGGCTTGGCACAGCTGGTAGGTCAGGCTGATCGGCCCGGCCGGCGCACCAGCCGGCACCTGCAGCTGGCCGTTGGCGGTCAGTGTGTAACCGGCGGGCGGTGCATTGATCAGCGACAGCGTGGCCTGTGCAGGCAGGATGGCGGCACCGTTGAGGGTGTCGTTGACCAGCACGCTGGCGGTGAGCCCACCGGCACTGGTCAGCGGCGCGGCGGTGAAGTCGTCGTTGCCGGCCACGATGACGGCGGCACCCACGTTGACGGTCACGGTGGCGGTATCGCACACGCCCGCATTCGGGGCCGGCAGGCACACCTGGTAGCGGAAGCTGTCCGGACCGGTAAAGGCCGGCTGCGCGGTGTAGTTGAAGGTGCCATCGCCGTTGACCGTCACCGTGCCATGCGCGGCCACGGCCAACAGGCTGAACTGTGCGCCCACGCCCACGTTGTCGTTGCCCGCAACGGTGCCGGTCAGTGCGATGCCCGCCGTGGCCACGAACGTGTCGTCCACCGCATCGGGGGCGACCACCAGCTGCACGCTGGCAGTGGCGCAGTTGGTGGGCGTGGCGATCTCGCAGATCTGGTAATCGAAGCTCACCGCGCCGGCCGCCGCACCGGCCGGCACCTGCACCTGCCCGTTGGCGTTGACGGTGTAGTTGGCCGGCGCACCGCTCAGGGTGAGCAGCACCGAGGCCGGGAGCACGGCCACCCCATTGAGTGTGTCGTTGCCCAGCACGCTCACCGCGGTGGTGGCGCCCGGCAACAGCGGCGTGATGAACACATCGTTGACGGCGGCGATCTGGTTGGCCTGCACGTTCACGCTGACCGTGGCGGTGTCGCACACGCTGCCGTTCGGGTCCGGCAGGCACACCTGGTAGGTGAACGAATCCGGCCCGGTATTGGCATTGGACGGGGTGTAGCTGAAAGTGCCGTCGGCGTTGACCACGGCCGTGCCACGGGCGGGTGCGGTGGCCAGGGTGTAGGTGGAACCGCTGGCGATGTTGTCGTTGCCGGCCAGGCTGCCGGTGGCCGGCTGACCACCGCCGGGCGTGGTCACCGTGTCGTTCACCGCATCCGGGCTCACCACCAGGGTGGCCGTGGCCGTAGCACAGTTGGCCGGCAAGGCGGTTTCGCAGAAGCGATAGGTCAGCGCCAGCGGACCGGCCGCGGCGGTGGCCGGCACCTGCACGGTGCCGTTGGCATTGATGGCAAAGCCCGTCGGCGCGCCCACCAGGCTCAGCGCCACCTGGCCCAGCGGCACGGCACCGCCGTTGAACGTGTCGTTGGTGAGCACGGTCGGGGTGAGCCCGCCGGTGCCGGCCGGGATCGGCGTGGCGAAGGTGTCATCGACCGCCACCAGTGCGTTGGCATTGACCACGATGGCCGCCGTGGCGGTGGCACACACGCTGCCGTTCGGGGCGGGCAGGCAGACCTGGTACTGGAACGACGTGGGCGCGGCGATGCCACCGGCAGGCGCATAGGCGAAGGTGCCGTCGCTGTTGACGGTGAGCCCGGTCGGCGGCGTGCCGACGGCGCTGAACACCGCACCCGCCGGTGCGTTGTCGTTGCTGCCCACGTTGCCGGCGAACGACGGCGCGCCACCGGTGGCGTTGAAGCTGTCGTTCACGGCGGTGGGGCCGATCACAACGCTGGCCGTGGCGGTGGCGCAGTTGGTCGGCGATGCGTTCTCGCAGATCTGGTAGGTCAGGCTGGTGGCACCGGCGGTGGCGCCGGCCGGCACCGTGATCACGCCGGCACTGTTGATGGTGAATCCCGCCGGCGCGTTCTGCAGCGCGATGATCAGGGAGGTGCCGACCACCGGCGCACCGTTGAGCGTGTCATTGGCCAGCACCGTGGGCGTCGTGCCACCGGTGGCTGAGGAAATCGCCGTGGCGAACACATCGTTATTGGCCACCAGCGCGTTGGCCTGCACCGGCACGGCCGGGGTGGTGGCGCTGTTGTCGCCCGGGGTCGGGTCGGTGGTGCCGGTGGGCAGCACCAGCGTGACGCTGTTGGCCGGCACCGTGGCCGGGGTGGCGCTGGGCGCGGTGCCGTTGACCAGCAGCACCACGCTGTCGCCCACGCCCACGTTGACCTGCACGTTGATGGCATTGCCGGTGCCGCTGGACTGCGCGCACGACGATGCCGCGGTGGTGGGCTGGCAACTCCAGGCCACGTTGGTGAGCAGCGCCGACACGGTGTCGACCACGCCCACGCCCTGCGCCGCCGAAGGGCCGGCATTGCTCACCTGGATGCGGTACTGCACCGCGCCGCCGGCCGCCACCGGGCTGGCACTGAGCAACGTCTTGGTCACGCTCAGCTGTGCCTGCAGGGCCAGCGCGTTGGTATCGGTGGCGGTGTTGTTGCCCGGGGTCGGGTCGCCCACGTCGGCCGGCGCGGTCACCGTGGCGGTGTTGTTGAGCGGATTCGGGTAGCTCTGCGCAAGCAGCGTGGGAGACAGCAGCAACGCCAACAGCCCCACCGCGTGCGCGATGCCGGCCGATGCCCTGCGTGCCCTGCCCTGCCTGCGGGTTGCTGCCATGCGCTCATCCTCGAAGCGGTGATCGTGTCCATCCCCGGCGCGGGGTCATCCCCACGCCCACTGCGCTACCGCCCGGGTGCTAATACGCGCCCGGGTTGCTGCTGAAGCTGACCGGCACGCTGATCGTTGCCTGGCCCCCATTGATCAGGTTCACCCCCACGCTGACCGCGTTGCCGCCCACCGCACCGCCACTGGCCGCCGCACACGTGCTGCCCGTGCTGGCGCTGCAGGTCCAGGCGGCACGCAGGGTGATGCCGTTGGGCAGGCTGTCGGCCACGACCGCGTTGGTGACCGGATCGGGTCCGTCGTTGCGCACCAGCAGCGTGTAGGTCGCGGTGCCGCCCGGTGTGTAGGTGCCACTGCCGTCGCTCTTGGTGATCGACAGCTCGGCCTGGCGCGTGCGGTTGGTGATGCGGCACACCAGGGTCACGGCGGTGGCGGTCATCGCCGGCGCCTGCAGGGTGAAGCTGCCGCCGCTGCCGGACGACACCACGGTGTTGTTCTGGTCGGTGCATTGCCAGCTGCTGGCGTAGCGCGCCAGCGTGGTGCCGGCGGCGGCGGCTTCGGCCAGCGCATAGCTGCCGCCGGGCACGGTGATCACCGCCGCGGTGGCGCCGTTGTCGCCCACGTTACTGGCCGAACCCACCGTGCTGCCGTTGTAGGTGATGGACAGGTTGAAGCGGCCGGTATCGCTGGTGGGCTGCAGGTCCTTGACCAGCTGCAGCGTGGCCGCGCAGGCCTGGGTGATACCTTCCACGGTGAACACCGCCTGGCCGATACGGATGCCCAGCAGCGCCAGCAGGTTGTCGACCAGGCCCCCTAGCACGGCGGTGAGCACGGGGGTGACCAGCACATTGACGGCGGAGCGGATGGGCGTGAGCAGCGTGTTGACGATGCCGTTGACCAGGTCGGCCACTGGCAGCGGCAGCGGGAGGCCGCCGAGCAGGGTCACGGTGGGGTTGCCACTGGTGACCTGGATGTTCAACGAGTTGACCAGCGTGGACACCATCGTGGCCGCGCTCACCGTGCCGGCGGTCAGCGTGCGGGTCTGTGGGTAGGGGCCGGTGAAGCTGGCACTCTGTAGCCCGGGCGTGGCGGTGGCAAAGCTGCGCACGCTGACCGTGAGCGGCACGGTGATGTCGGCGATCGGCGTGAGCACGCCAAGCACGTTGGCCGCCACCCGCACCTTCACGCTGAGCGTGGTCAGCGTGGCGGCGGTCAGGGCGGTGTCGGTGAGCACGGTGCTGCGGTTGAAGAAGGTGGCGTCGCTGATCTGGCCGACGTACAGATTCACCAGGCCCGGGCGCGCCTGCAGCGTGACCGCGTTGCCCACCAGGTTCACCGCCGAAATCGAACCTTCGGCACGTGCCACATCGGCATACAGCTGCAGGTGCAGCACGTCGGCGCTGATGCTGGTGTTGGACAGCGACACCCCCAGCAGGTTGAGGCCGTTGAGCGCGGCGCTGAGCGTGCCGGTGTTGAGTCCCTGCACCAGGTCCAGGTCGAGCTTGATGCGGATGGCCGCGCTGTGGAACGCCGCGCCCACCGTGCCGCAGGTGTAGACCGGCGGTTCGATCACCTGCAGCCACAGGCGCACGTTGGTGACACCGTTGAGACCCAGCGCCGCGGTGTTGACGGTGATCGGCGTGGGCGTGGTGAGCACGTTGCGGAAGTTGTAGAGCTGCACGCCGCCGGTGAGCAGGTCCAGCACGTTCAGGCGCACGGTCGCCAGCGACCCGGTGGGCAGTGCGATCTGCAGCAGGTCGGCCAGCCGGATGTTGCCGGTGGTGCCGGCCACGCCCAGCGGCAGTGCGTTGAGCACATTGGCCGCCGCAGTCTGGCCGTCGGCCTGCAGCACCTGCACCATCGCCGCGCGCAGCTGGCCCAGGGTGATGTTGGCGTTGAGCACCTGGCTGGGATCGCTCACCACCACCCCGCCATTGAGCTGGGTCAGCAGTGCGTTGAGATTGATGTTGGCGCCGGCCAGGTTGTTCCAGTCGGCCACGCTCAGGTTGAGGCTGGTGCCCGGCAACAGCGCGCCGAACAGCAGGTTGAGCACCGGGCTCTGGGTGGAATCGACCGAGGCCAGGCGCGGACCGGCGCTGACGCACGCACCGGCGGTACAGGCCGATTGAGCACGGGCCTGGCCCAGGCATGAAAGCACCGCCAGTAGTGCAAGGAGCAGCCATGACTGCCAACGCACTGACGGAACGTTCACGCCTTTCACATTAACCATACATGCGTCTCCGCCGATTTTTGGCAGAGTTCGACCGTGACGGCGGAGTTACTCCGTCGTCGTTCTGATCGTGCCCTGCCGGTGCCGTTTCCCGCTTGGGAATCGTTTATGTCCGGTTCGGGCCGATTAATGCGGGGCAACGAAAATTCCGTCAAACGCGATGGCGTGAAATAAGGGGGCAGTGGCGCTTGCAGGCGGGTTGGCGTCGGACGATTACCCCGGATGCAGCAGTGGACGTAAGCGATTCTGTACACACAGGAAAAGAATCACTTCCAGGGAAGCAGTGCTTACCGAACAAGGAAAGGGGTCACAAAATGCAGGCAATGTGCGACAGAATCCGGCGAGCCCGACTAACGGCTGGCCTGTCCCAGGCGCAGTTGGCGTTGGCGGTCGGCGTGCGACGCAGCGCCGTGGCGCAGTGGGAACGGGAAGGCGGAACATTCCCGAGTGTTCAACACCTTGCCTGCATCGCAATTGTGACGCAAGTCCATTTTGAATGGCTGGCGACGGGGCGCGGTCCCGGGCGTCCGGAGGACGGCGTGGACCTGCCCTTGCCGGACGCGTTGCCGGTGGAGGCAGCACGTACCGCCCAGGAAACCGAGATTCTCTCGTTACTGAGGCGCATGCCGGCGCGCAAGCGCCAGGTGGCGCGCGCGATAATGGAAATGTTGACCGAGTAAACCAAGCGGCCGGCCTGTTGCCGGCCCGGATTACAGCGTCGCGCGTGGCGGCAGCGACCAGTCGATGGGCGCCTGGCCGCGGCGCTGCAGATAGTCGTTGGCCATCGAAAAATGATGGCAACCGAGGAAACCGCGGTGCGCCGACAACGGCGACGGATGCGGCGCCTTCAACACCCGGTGGCGGGCGGTGTCGATCACCTTGCCCTTCTGTTGCGCGTAGCTGCCCCACAGCATGAACACCAGCCCGTCGCGCTCGCGGTTGAGGGTGTCCACGACATGGTCGGTGAACCCTTCCCAGCCGCGCTTCTGGTGCGCACCGGCCTGGCCGGCCTCCACCGTGAGCACCGCATTGAGCAACAGCACGCCCTGGCGCGCCCACGGCAGCAGGCAGCCGTGGTCCGGGCGCGGGATCCCCAGGTCGGCTTCGATTTCCTTGTAGATGTTGAGCAACGACGGCGGCACCGGTACGCCGGGCATCACCGAGAAACTCAGGCCATGCGCCTGGCCGGGGCCGTGATACGGGTCCTGCCCGAGGATGACCACCTTGACCTGATCGAACGGGGTGGCGTCGAAGGCGGCGAAGATCTGCGGGCCAGGCGGGAACACCTGCGCGCCGGCCGCCTTGCGCTGGCGCAGGAAACTGGACAGGTCACGCATGTCCGGACGCAGCAGCCATTCGCCAATACGCGCCTTCCAGCTCGGTTCAAGCTGGATGCTGGGGGTTGCCTCGTCGTTCATCGCACCACGGGTTTTTCGTTGAGCCGCGACAGGCGCAGTTGGAACAGGACCTTGGTCACCAGCAGGCGCTCTTCGATCGGCTTCTGCACCAGGTCGTTGGCGCCGGCCTGCAGCAGGCCGGACTGATTGAGCGGGTTGCCGTCGCCGGTCATCACCAGCACCGGCAGGCGGCGCTTGCCATAGCCGAAATCCACGCGCACGCGCTCGACCACGTCCAGCCCACTCAGCTCGCCCTTGAGGGTCACGTCGGTGAGCACCAGGTCGATGCGATGGCTGCTGCGGCCCAGCGATTCGGCGGTGAGCAGCGCGAAGGCTTCCTCGGCGGTCATTACGTGCAGCACGCGCAGGCTCTGGCGTTCGAGCATGCGCTTGGTCGCCTCGGCCACCACGCGGCTGTCTTCGACATACAGGATGGTGGCGCCGGGAATGGTTTCCGGCTGCACATAGCCACGGATGAACGTGGCCAGCGCCTCATGGCCCAGCGCCTTGTCGAAATAGTCGGTGACGTAGTCGGTGAAGCGGCGCTGTTCCAGGTGCTGTTGTGCATCGCCGGACACCACGATCACCGGCACGTACGCCTGCCCGGCTGTTTCGCGGACCAGCCGCGCCAGCGCCAGGCCGTCGCCATCGCTGAGCGTAAGCGAGGTGGTGACCAGGTTCACCGGCCCGGCTTCAAGCGCGTTGCGCGCCTCTTCGATGCTCGCGCAACCCACCACCTCCACGGCCGGCAGTTCGCGTTGCAGCACATCGGCAATCAACTTGCGGACCAGCTTGGAGCCGTCGACCACCATCACGCGCGGTGCGTCGTCGACTAGGTGCTTCAGGGCTTGCGGGCGCATGCGGGCCTCAGGTTTCGGTCGGTCGGGTCTGGCGCAGGAAATGCCCCGTCACCAGCCACGCGCCCAGCCAGCCCAACACTACGGTGCCGACCAGCACGAACAATGAATGCAGCAGGTCCAACCCATGCAACACGAACGGGCTGGCATAACTTTCAGACAGCGCGGCCAGCGGCGGGCGCAGGGCCAGCCCGGCCACGCCGATCAGCGCCAACGCAACCGCACCGGCCCCCAGCCCGTACCACGCGCCCAGGTACAGGAACGGGCGACGGATGAAGCCGTCGCTGGCGCCCAGCAACTGCAGCACGCCGATTTCCTCGCGGCGCGCCTGGATGTCCAGCCGCACGGTATTGCCCACCACCAGGGCCGCGCCCAGGCCCAGCAGCACCGACAGCACCTGCACCAGTCGCGCCCCGAAGCCCAGCCAGGCGTCCAGGCGCTTGCGCCACAGCGCATCGTGCTGCACCAGGTCCGCCTGCGGCAGGCCTTCCAGCGACTGCGCCAGACGCGCGTCATCGGCGCCCGCCTTCGGAGTGACGATCAACAGCGTCGGCAGCGGGTTGTCGTGCAGCGCATCGATCGCCTCGCCCAGTCCCGCACCCTCGCGCAGTTCCTGCAGGCCCTGATCCGGCGTCTGCAGGGTGACGTTGGCCACGTCGGCCCGGCCGCGCAGCGAATCGGCGACCTGCCCGGCGGCGGCGGCGTCGATGTCGGTCTTCAGGAACAGGTTGATGTCGCGCGACTGCTGCACGCTGCCGGCGAAATGCGTGAGGTTGTCCAGCGCGATGGACAGGCCCAACGGCAGGGCCAGGGCCAGCGCCATCACCATGATGGTCAGCAGCGTGGCCCACGGCTTGCGCCAGGCACGGCCCAGGCTGAACACCACACTGTGGCCGTGGTGATGCAGCCACACGCCCAGGCGCGACGGTGCCGCGGCTTCCTTGTTGGTGGGTGCGTTCATTCGGCCAGGTCCTGCGGCGAGATGTCGTCGATCAGCTTGCCGTGGTCCAGGATCAGCACGCGCTTGCGCATGTGCCGGAGCAGGGCCAGGTCGTGGCTGACCACCAGCACGCTGGTACCGCGCTCGGGGAGCTCGGCGAACAGCGCCATGATTTCTGCCGCCAGGGTAGGGTCGAGGTTGCCGGTGGGTTCGTCGGCGACCAGCAATCGCGGTTCGCTGACGATCGCGCGGGCGATGCCCACGCGCTGCTGCTCACCCGCCGACAGCTGCGACGGCAGCGCTTTTTCGCGGTGGCCCAGGCCCATCCGCTCCAGCACCGAGCGCACCCGCTTGCCGATATCGGCGCGGCGGGTGCCCCGCAGGATCAGCGGCAGGGCGACGTTCTCGGCGATGCTGCGGTCCATCAGCAGGCGGTGATCCTGGTAGACCGCGCCCACCTCGCGACGGTGCCGGGGGATGTTGCCGCCCCGCACCTTGAGCAGGTTGCGCTCATTGAAGATCACCGCACCGCGGCTGGGCCGCTCGTCCAGGTGGATCAACTTGAGCAGGGTGCTCTTGCCCGCACCGGAGTGACCGGTGACGAACAGCATTTCCCCGGGGGCGACATCGAAGCTGACGTCCACCAGTGCCTGGTGGCCGCCGGCATATTGTTTGCTGACATTGTCAAAACGCAGGACGCTCATCCCCTGATTATGCAGGACGAGGGTGGCGGCGTGCAGGTGGGGGTAGCGGGCAGGTGCCGACCATGGGTCGGCGGAAGCGACATCGCATTCGCGCTGTCGCCCGACGGTTCGCTGCGCAAACCGTGGGCGCCTCTCATCAGCACCCGATCCCCGTCGCTTCGCGACGCCCCCTTGCCAAGGGGGCGATACCCCCAGGCATCGCGGATCGCGCGTCCGGTCTTACGAACCGGACAGCATCCGGCGGATCTTGCGCCCGATGCGGGTCAGGAACGACGCGCCCGGATCGGCGGCCGGTGCGGCAGCGCGCATCGGCTTGGCCGTCACCTGCACCGGGGTCACCGGCTGTGCGGCACCTTCGGCGCCTTCGACCGGACGGCCGTGGCGACGACGACGACGCTTGCGCGGTGCGCGCTCGCCTTCCACGGCCGGGCTGCCCGCGGCGCTCGGCGCGTCGGCCGCAGCGACAGCGACGGCGGCCTGGGCCACCGCGGCCTGCGGCTTGACCTCACCCTCGGCCGGAGCCTCGCCTTCCACGCGCGGCTTGCGCTCGCGGCGTGGCTTGCCATCGGCACTGCGCTCGCCCGGCGCGCGGCGTTCGCCACGGCCACCGGACGACGGCTTGCCACCCCGACCGCTGCTGCTGCCGCCGCCACGACGCTGTTCTTCGGCCGCACGCGCTTCGCGTGCCTCGCGGAAGATCTGGCCGACGCTCTCGTTCTCGTCGCCGTCTTCGCCCGCTTCGGCCGGCGCACGTTCCGGGCGCGGCAGCGAGGTCAGGATTTCGCTGGTGACCGCTTCAACCGGGATCTTCTGCTCGATGTACGCCTCGATGTCCGGCAGGCCCATCGCGTAGCGCTCGCAGGCGAAGCTGATCGCATCGCCCTCGGCGCCAAGGCGCGCGGTGCGGCCGATGCGGTGCACGTAATCTTCGGCGTCGTGCGGCAGATCGTAGTTGAAGACGT